>Ga0256404_1001702_pt1 | contig 51681 bp, 36 predicted proteins | sample RumenRJG_01DNA_FD_185990 | JGI IMG/M metagenome (GOLD analysis project Ga0256404, IMG submission 185990) | Bovine rumen microbial communities from Lethbridge, Alberta, Canada - RJG_01 | ecosystem: Host-associated > Mammals > Digestive system > Stomach > Rumen | place: Canada: Alberta | collected...
TCTGCTTTATTGCTCGAACCTGAAAATCCCGCTTCCAAATCGTCCGGTGCAGAAAGAGGCTTTATCGCAGGTGGCATAGGGATTTGCGCTACTTCATCGGTACACACCTATGCCAGAAGAGTCTTTTAAAATTGGGTTTTCCTGATTTTTTTCCTAGGCTTCTTATAGCCAGACATACTTGAGTCGGGCTTCTTGGCATCCGGCTTCTTGGCATCCGGCTTCTTGGCTTCCGGCTTCTTGGCATCCGGCTTCTTAACTTCCGGCTTCTTCACAGAGTATCCGAAGGTTCCCAGCTTCTGGTCGAGATTGAAGTAGACACCGTGGGAATAGACGATGGGTTCTGCCTTTTCGAGACAGAACCTGCCCTTCTCATCCATATACCTGTCATCTACATGCACATTCACAACTTCTGCGAGAAACATGACATGGCTTCCGAGTTCCTTCTCTTCGACCACGCGACATTCGATATTCACAGGGCTCTCTCCCACCATGGAGACAGGCACAAGATCTGCTTCTTCCTTGGTAAGCTTCAAGCGCTCCCACTTATCTTCGTCTCTTCCACTTCTGACACCACAGTAATCTGTAGCCTTCACAAGTGCCTTGGTCGTGAGGTTGACAACGAAGACTCCTGTATCATGAAGCGCCTGATAGGAATACCTTATCTTCTTGACAGAGATCGATAACATGGGAGGATTCGTACATACGGTTCCTGCCCAGGCTACCGTGATCAGGTTATCCTTCCCGTCTAAGCCTCGGGTTGAGACTAATACAACAGGAAGGGGATATAACATATTGCCTGGCTTCCAGGTCTGTTTCATCTTCTACCTCACTCGTCTCTCTGGATGGCTTCAATGATCGGAGGAACCAGCTGCTTCTTTCTGGAGACTACGCCGGGCAGCATAATTCTACCTTCTGTATCACGGGAATTCTCGCCGAATGCCATCAGAGCGTAATGCTCTGCATTTCCGCCTTCATAGAGAAGTTCCGTCTTCTGCTCTAAGATATTGGTCAGCATTACGAAGACCATGCTAAGTCCCTTATCAGCGATGACCTGTATCATCTCGTCCTTCAGTTCCTGACGCATCTGGTCAAGCTGCTTGGTAGTAACCGCAGAGATCTGGGATACACCGAAGGCAATCTCTCCTGCATAGAAGGTCTTGAAATCGGTGTAGAATATCTCGCGTGCGGTCTTGCTACCGAAGTCAGAGCCTGCTTCGAACATATTCATAGCCAGTTCTTCGATATCCACACCAGCAATGACGGACAGGGATTCCGCAGCCTTCTTATCGGTCTCTGTGCAGGTCGGGCTACGGAACATGAGAGTATCCGACAGAATAGCAGACAACATAAGGCCTGCGATATATTCAGGGATCTCGACTCCCTGCTCCTGATACATGAGATAGATGATCGTGGAACTGCATCCCAGGGGCATATTACGGAAGTAAATGGGCTGGATGGTCTCGAGGGATCCGAGTCTGTGGTGATCGATGATTTCAAGGATTTCTGCCTCATCGATGCCTTCTACTGCCTGGGAACGCTCGTTATGATCCACCAGAATGATCTGCTTCTTGGATGTATTTAAGAGGTGACGTCTGGAGAACATACCGACATAACGGTGCTGTTCATCGAGAACCGGGAAGTCACGGTGACGGATCTTCGACATACGTTCTCTTACCTCATCAACAGTATCATCGAGATCGAAGGTAACCAGTTTCTCCTTGGTCATGAAGTAACGGATGGGAATACTCTGGTTGATGAGTCTTGCAGCCGTGAAGGTATCGTATTCGGTTGTAATAACGATACAGTCGATGTCCTGTGCTTCTTCTACAAACTGGGGATCAAGTTCCTCCGGAGTGGTCTTGGTTACGATAATACAAGAAGGTCTGGTCTCTAATGCGACCATCTGGCGCTCTAAGACATTACCTACCATGACAAGATCATCTTCATCGATATCGTTACGGATGGTACGATGGGAACCTGCGGCTACAGCAACCTTACCCTTGGTAAAGTAGGCATGCTCATTCCCTACGACCATATGACCATCGATGGTCTCAATGATGTTACGATACTGAGTTCTTGCACGGGACAGAACGCTGTTATCGATAACGTTCATGTAGGATTTTGCAATATCACCATTAACGATCAGGCCTTCCATCAGACCGTCTTCACGTACAACGGGAAGAGTTACAACATCGAGTTCTTCCATCAGTTCCCATGCCTTCTTTAGGCTGAGATGACCATTTACTCCTGCTGTTCTCCTGAAATCAATATCGCAGATCTGGGTAGAAACATCAGTTACCGTCTCGGGTTCCTGAACAGAGAATCTCTTCAGGACATATCTGGTCTCACCGTTCAGTTCGCCAGCCTTCTTGGGCAGGTACTCATGCGCCGGGTCCACCTTATTCTTCAGATAGGCGTAAGAGATAGCTGCACAGATGGAGTCTGTGTCAGGATTGCGGTGTCCCACTACCCATACGGTTTGCTTTACATCTTCGTTCATATAAACCTCATATGATAAACAATAAAGATTCCGACCGCGCAAACGCTCGATCGGAATCCCCAACTTCCAAAACTTATAATCCTTACGGTTGCCTTAGTGAAGAACACCGAGAAGGAAAAGAATGATAACGGATACTGCTCCTACGTTCAGAATGGATAAGAGCATAAGGAAGACATTCGTGATACGGAGTGAACGGAACTGCTTGTCAATACGTGCGTTGTCTTCGTCTCTCTTGTTCATCTCCTTGAGGAGATCCTGAATATTGCGATATACCTTAACATTTTCAGAATGAACTTTCTCAGAGAGTTCATCCTTGATGGTGCCGAGTCCGGCCGTCATGGAATCCATGGTTTCCTTAACAGCTGCCTGCTGTTCCTGAACCTTCTCCTCGCTGGAGGAAGCCTGGTCAACAATCTTCTGCTCGAGATTGCCCATGGTCGCTTTAACCTGTTCCATTATATTATCAACTTTATTATTAACGTCGAGGACGAGGCTGTCAGCTTCTTCCTGCTTCTTCTGCAGGGTGATCTGAAGTTCCTTGTTCTTCTCTTCCTTGGCACGCACCAGTGCTTCAAGTTCCTTCACACGACGCTCACGATTATTGATGAGCTTGGTCAGCTGCATTGCCTTATCGCGAAACTGATCAATCTGAAGTAAGAGCTGATCCTCTTCCATAATATCAGACATTATCCTTCTCCCATAAAACTAGTTAAAAACCAGTAAAATCTCCAGACACCAACTGGATACAAAAAAGCACACTACGGAAGTAATACTACCATTTCGCAGCCTATCTTACAAGATTTGTTTTACAAAAAGAGACCCGCGACATAGTCGCGAGTCTCTCATAATCCTTAGGATTTCTTAGGCATTATGCCTTGCCCGAAGAGAATCAGTCTGCGTACAGAGAGATCAGCTTGTTCAGGTAGGTGTAACGAGCCTTGGAATCTTCCTCACTCTTAGCGAAGTACTTCTCAGCCTTTTCAGGATGGAATTTCTTAAGAGCTGCGTAACGGTTCTCACCAGCAAGGAATTCCTGGTAATCTCCGGTAGGTTCCTTGGAGTCAAGAGTGAACTTGTTGGTCTCCTTGGAAGGATCGTAACGGAAGTCGAACCAGTATCCAGCCTTAACAGCAAGGTCTTCCTCGGTCATAGCCTTGGACATACCCTTCTTGATACCGTGGTTGATGCAAGGTGCGTAAGCGATGATCAGGGAAGGTCCCGGATATGCTTCTGCTTCTGCCATTGCCTTAACGGTCTGGTTCATGTCAGCACCCATAGAAATCTGAGCAACATATACATAACCATAGGACATAGCGATGGATGCGAGATCCTTCTTCTTGGTGTCCTTACCGCCTGCTGCGAACTGTGCTACTGCTCCGATAGGAGTAGACTTGGAAGACTGTCCGCCGGTGTTGGAGTAAACTTCGGTATCGAATACCATGATGTTGATGTCCTTACCAGAAGCAAGAACGTGGTCAAGGCCACCGAATCCGATATCGTATGCCCAACCGTCACCACCGAAGATCCACTGAGACTTCTTGGACAGGTAGTCCTTCTCAACAAGGATCTCAGCTGCTGCGTCGTTCTTGATCTCGCCAAGAGCTGCAACAACCTTCTCGGTTGCAAGCTGGTTAGCAACACCATCGTTAAAGGTATCTTTCCAATCAGCTACTGCTGCGCTAAGTGCTGCATTGCCGGAGGCTGCAACGAGCTCATCGAGCTTGTTAGCCAGCTTGTCACGGATTGCTCTCTGTGCGAGAAGCATACCATAACCGAACTCTGCTGCATCTTCGAAGAGGGAGTTAGACCATGCAGGTCCATGGCCCTCGGCGTTAACAGTGTAAGGAGTGGAAGGAGAAGAGTTAGCCCAGATGGAAGAACATCCAGTAGCGTTAGCGATGTACATACGATCGCCGAACAGCTGAGTAAGGAGTCTGGCATAAGGAGTCTCACCACATCCACCACAAGCTCCGGAGAACTCGAGCAGGGGCTGTCTGAACTGAGAGCCCTTAACGGAGTCGATCTTGAGCTTTTCGATCACATCTTCCTTATCAGGAAGCTTAACAGCATAGTCGAAGTACTTCTGCTCGCCTTCGTTGGATTCGAAGTCGCCCATGCTGATTGCCTTTTCCTTTGCAGGGCAGACATTTACACAAGAACCACATCCGGTACAATCCATTGCGGATACAACGATTGCAAACTTGTAATCTGCGAAACCGTTCATATCCTTGGTCTGCATGCCAAGAGGCTTAGCCGCATCTTCTTCTGCAGTAAGAGCTACAGGACGGATTGCTGCATGAGGGCAGACATATGCACAGCGGTTACATTCGATACACTTGGTAGCATCCCATACAGGAACATCGGTTGCTACACCACGCTTCTCATATGCAGCGGTACCGGAAGGGGTTTCACCGTTAACATAAGGAAGGGTTGCGGATACAGGAATGGTGTTACCGGTCTGAGAGTTAACCTTCTGCTGAATGTTCTTAACGAAGTCGATCACTTCAGGTCTGCCGCTCTCATCGATAGATACGGAGAGATCGTCATCCTTTGCGTTCTTCCAGGACTCAGGAACGTTAACCTTAACGTATGCAGTAGCACCTGCATCGATAGCATCCCAGTTCATCTTAACGATGTTATCACCCTTAGCAGCGTAGGAAGCCTGTGCAGCGTCCTTCATAAGCTTAAGAACCTGCTCCTCAGGGATGAGCTTGGTCAGGGAGAAGAATGCAGACTGGAGAACAGTGTTGATTCTCTTTCCAAGTCCGATTTCCTTACCGATCTTAACACCATCGATGATGTAGAAGTTGATGTTGTGCTCAGCAATGTAACGCTTAACCTGTCCAGGAAGCTTCTCGTCAAGTTCTTCTTCCGTCCACGGAGTGTTGAAGAGGAAGGTACCACCATCAACCAGATCCTGAACCATAGGATACTTGTAGATGTATGCAGTGCAGTGGCATGCTACAAAGTTAGCCTGGGAGATCAGGTAGGTAGAACGAATCGGGGTATGACCGAAACGAAGGTGGGAAATGGTAACACCACCAGACTTCTTGGAATCATAGTCGAAGTAAGCCTGAGCGTACATATCGGTGTTATCACCAATGATCTTGATGGAGTTCTTGTTAGCACCTACGGTACCATCAGCACCAAGTCCCCAGAACTTGCAGTTCGTGGTTCCCTCAGGAGTGGTAACGGGGTTCTCAGTAACATCAAGAGACAGATGAGTAACATCATCGTTGATACCGATGGTGAATCTCTTCTTCTCGGTGTTGTTGTAAACAGCGATAATCTGTCCAGGAGTGGTGTCCTTAGAACCAAGGCCATAACGTCCGGTGAAGACAGGAACCTGATCGAACTTGCTGCCCTTAAGAGCTGCTACTACATCCAGGTAGAGAGGCTCGCCCTCGGAACCGGGTTCCTTGGTACGATCAAGAACAGAGATCTTCTTAACAGAATCAGGAATTGCTTCGATAAGAGCTTCAGCGCAGAAAGGACGATAAAGTCTTACCTTAACAACACCGACCTTCTGTCCCTTGGACATAAGGTAATCGATGGTCTCGTCGATGGTCTCGCAGACAGAGCCCATAGCGATGATAACCTGCTCAGCATCAGGTGCGCCGTAGTAGTTGAAGAGCTTATAGTCAGTACCGATCTTCTCGTTGATCTTATCCATGTAGGACTGAACGATTGCGGGAAGAGCATCATAGGTGCTGTTGCAAGCTTCTCTGGACTGGAAGAAGATGTCAGGGTTCTGTGCAGAACCGAGTTCCTTCGGATGATTCGGGTTCAGAGCGTTCTTCTTGAATGCTTCAAGAGCTTCCTTATCGATCATGTCCTGAAGTTCAGGATATCCATCCTTCTCGTTCCAGGTTCTGATCTTCTGGATCTCGTGAGAAGTACGGAATCCATCGAAGAAGTTGATGAAAGGAACATGTCCCTTAAGAGCTGATGCATGAGCAACAGGGGTAAGATCCATTACTTCCTGTACGGAAGACTCGCAGAGCATTGCAACACCAGTCTGACGGCAAGCGTAGACATCAGAGTGGTCGCCGAAGATGTTCAGTGCGTGAGTTGCTACACAACGTGCAGAAACATCGAATACACCAGGAAGACCTTCAGCAGCGATCTTATACAGGTTCGGGATCATCAGAAGAAGACCCTGAGAAGCGGTATAAGTTGTGGTAAGAGCACCAGCGGTAAGAGATCCGTGAACAGCACCAGCTGCACCAGCCTCAGACTGCATCTCGGTGATCTGAACGGTCTGTCCGAACATGTTCTTACGTCCGGCAGTAGCCCACTCATCTGTTGCTTCAGGCATTACAGATGAAGGGGTGATGGGGTACATAGCTGCTACTTCAGTAAATGCATAAGAAGCATGAGCTGCAGCATGGTTACCATCCATGGTTTTCATTTTTCTTGTATCCATGAAATTTCCCTCCTAAAAAATTGATCGTACTTATTAATACAGATTCGCAATACCAGTATGCCATTGGTTTATAGGCAGATCTGCACAAAGTCTATGTAATATTTTATCCGTCCGCCTATACGAAATCAATAGCGCTCTTCTACACAGGTGTTCCTTTTCAGATACAACTTGAAATATTAGATTTCTTCTATAAAATAGAGAAGGTGCGATAAATTGCATTTATATGGAAAGAACTACTACATTTCATTTTATGAAGCGTAACGAAAGGATATTATTACATGATTCAGGCTGCTAACATCTCTCTTCGACTTGGTAAAAGAGCCCTCTTCGAGGACGTTAACATCAAGTTCACAGAGGGCAACTGCTACGGACTCATCGGTGCAAATGGTGCCGGCAAGTCTACTTTCCTTAAGATTCTCTCTGGTGTAATCGAACCCACCAGTGGTGACATCATCATCACTCCCGGCCAGAGACTAAGCGTCCTTGAGCAGGACCATTTCAAATATGATGCTTACACGGTTCTCGATACCGTAATCATGGGTAACCAGAGACTCTACGAGATCCGTAACGAGAAGGACGCTCTCTATGCCAAGGAAGACTTCTCTGACGAAGACGGTATCCGTGCTTCCGAACTCGAAGCAGAGTTCGCAGAAATGGACGGCTGGAATGCGGAATCAGATGCTGAGAACCTCTTAAATGGTCTCGGTGTTGATAATCAGTATCATTACCAGATGATGAGTGAGATCCCCGCTGCCATCAAGGTCAAGGTCCTCCTCGCAAAGGCCCTCTTCGGCAACCCTGATATCCTTCTCTTAGACGAGCCTACCAACCATCTGGATCTCGATGCAATCGCATGGCTCGAGGAGTTCTTAATCAACTTCGAGAACACTGTCATCGTTGTATCCCATGACCGTTACTTCTTAAATAAGGTCTGCACCAACATCGCAGACATCGACTATGGCAAGATCCAGCTCTATGCCGGTAACTACGACTTCTGGTACGAGTCTTCTACTCTGATGCAGAAGCAGCGTAAGGAAGCGAATAAGAAGAAGGAAGAGCAGATCAAGGAGCTGAAGGAATTCATCGCCCGCTTCTCTGCTAACGCTTCTAAGTCCAAGCAGGCTACTTCCCGTAAGAAGGCCCTCGAGAAGATCGAACTCGAAGACATCCGTCCTTCCAGCCGTAAGTACCCTTACATCGACTTCCGTCCTCAGCGTGAGATCGGTAACGACGTACTCTTCGTCTCCAACGTATCTAAGACCATCAATGGTAAGAAGATTCTCGATAACATATCCTTCAATGTTAACCACGACGACAAGATTGCATTTGTCGGTGGTAACGAAGCTGCGAAGACCCTTCTCTTCCAGATCCTCATGGGCGAGATGGAGCCGGACGAAGGCGACATCAAGTGGGGTGTCACCACTTCCCAGTCTTACTTCCCTAAGGACAACACCAAGATCTTCGATAACGATCTTACCATCGCTGAGTGGCTGACCCAGTTCTCCGAGATCAAGGATGCTTCCTATGTCCGCGGCTTCCTCGGCCGTATGCTCTTCGCTGGTGAAGAAGGCGTTAAGAAGATGCGCGTTCTCTCCGGTGGCGAGAAGGTTCGTGTCCTTCTCTCCCGTATGATGATCGAAGCTTCTAACGTACTCGTCCTCGACGAACCTACCGATCACCTCGACATGGAGAGTATCGCCGCACTGAACACCGGTCTCCAGAAGTTCCCCGGCGTACTGCTCTTCTCCTCTCGTGACCATCAGATCGTCGAGACCACTGCAAACCGCATCATCGAGATCATGCCGGACGGCACTATCGTTGATAAGGTTGGAACCTACGACGAATACCTCGATTCCGATATCAACGCTCGTAAGAGAACCGTCTACAACACTGCTGAAGACGAAGAGAACGACGACTGATTCCTTCGTAAATATAGAGCGAATCCTTCATGTTAATGCTTGTCTCCTGGCCTAGGGACCCGTTTTCGATCCTTATCCGCCATGAGGCTTGCGCGTTTGATGGCAGAACTGCCATACTTCCCTCGCACGATGTCAATTGCCCGGTCAAGCTTCTCCCTACGCTCCCGTTCTTCATTTCCGAAGAGGGACATCTGCTCCGGCGTTCCCTCTTCCTCGGCCTTGGCGCCGGAGAGACCGATCAGTCGGATTGGTTCTCCATGCCAGAGCATATCGAAGAGTTTCATGCCGTTCTCGTAGAGTTCGTCTGTCGAATCTGTGTTATGGTCGATGGTCAGCTGTTTGGAATGCGTCTTGAAATCAGAGTCCTTGAAGTAGGCTGCGATCACGCTGACTCTGAAGTGGCTGTTTCGAAGACGGGAGCCGAGGGTCTCTGCCAGGGAGAGTATCACCAGCCTGGCTTCTTCCCTGTCGGTGATGTCATGGCTGATCGTGATCTCGTTCGAGAAGGACTTATTGGCGACATCGTGGGAATGCCCCATACTGTCCTTTCCCTTCTCAGATCCATCTCGGCCATTAGCGTATTCATAGAGAGTGTGGCCAAAGGACTTGAAGCGACTCACCAGAAGATCTTCGTCCGTATGAGCAAGTTCGAAGATGGTCTTGATTCCGATCTGCCGCAGGCTCTCTCCCGTGGACTTGCCGACCAGAAAGAGGTCCCCCACCGGAAGTGGCCACATCTTCTCCGGCACCTCTTCCGGGAAAAGGGTATGGACCTTGTTGGGTTTCTCGAAATCTGACGCCATCTTGGCGAGTAGCTTATTCGAGGAGATGCCGACATTCACGCTGAATCCCAGTGTCTCATAGATCTCATCCTTAAGCTTATAGGCGAACTCGATAGGGTCGCCATAGAGGGACCGTGTGCCTGTCATGTCGCAGAAAGCTTCATCGATGGAATACTGATCCACCACAGGTGCATACTTCCTAAGCAGATCCATGAGAGCTCGCGAATATTCTGAATAGACATGGTAATGTCCTTCTACCAGAACCAGGTCAGGGCACTTCTCCAGAGCCTTCACCACAGGCTCTCCGGTCTCTATATGGTACTTCTTGCTGGGAATGGATTTGGCGGTGATGATTCCGTGCCGGCTCTCCTTATCTCCACAAACAGCACTTGGAATAGTACGAAGATCGACTGACGTCGGATCCTCTCTCAGGCGTTCTACTGCGCTCCAGGACAGGAAGGCAGAATTTACATCCACATGATATATGATTCGTTCTGCCATTCTCTCCTCTCCCTTCATGAAAATATCTTCCACCTATTCAAAGATTATATATTCGTGTATAATTGTAAATAACGACAAAGAATCCTGTTCTTTTTCATTTCATTTTAATACTTTGTCTGATTGCGTAAATAAATCTATCCTCATGCAATTACATGCGTGTTCTACGGAGGTTCTTATGAGCAATATTCAAAAAGACGCCGACCGGGTCATCCGCGAATTAAAAGCAAACAAACACCAAGTTACCAGCATGATACCGATTCACGGCAATGCAATCCGTCTTGACACCTATGGTAATAAAAATCATTGGAGGTTCGATGACAAGTATATCCTTGAAACCGACATCTCCAATCCCATCGACGAAGACCCATCCTAATTGAATGCATAACACTTCATTAGTATAAAACCCAGCACCGAGGTGCTGGGTTATCTTTTTCTTATGGCCAGGCTCTTCTTTTCCGAAGGAATGCTTAGTTCTTAAAGCTGTGAATCGGTGCAGGGATTCTGCCCTTACGGTTCACGAACTCTGCACAGGAATACGTATTCACAGGCATTACAGGTGCATGTCCGAGAAGGCCACCGAATTCCACATTGTCTCCTACCGTCTTACCGATCACAGGAATAAGACGGGCTGCGGTCGTCTTCTGGTTGATCATACCAAGTGCTGCTTCATCTGCAATCATACCAGCAATGGTGGTTGCGGGAGTATCGCCAGGAATCGCGATCATATCAAGACCTACGGAGCAGACGCAGGTCATCGCTTCGAGCTTCTCAATGGTCAGTGCGCCGGCTTCAACAGCATCGATCATACCCTGATCCTCAGAGACGGGAATGAAAGCACCGGAGAGTCCACCGACATAGGAGGATGCCATTACGCCACCCTTCTTCACCTGATCGTTCAGCATCGCAAGAGCTGCGGTAGTACCGGGCGCGCCTGCATATTCCAGACCGATCTCATGAAGAATATCAGCAACAGAGTCGCCGATTGCAGGTGTCGGAGCCAGGCTGAGGTCGATAATTCCGAAGGGAATTCCAAGCTTCTCGGATGCTTCCTTGGCAACCAGCTGGCCGACACGGGTAATCTTGAATGCAGTCTTCTTAATGGTCTCACAGAGTACTTCGAAAGACTCACCACGAACAGATTCGAGCGCAGTCTTCACAACTCCGGGGCCAGAGATTCCGACATTAATGATCTGATCTGCTTCGGTGATACCATGGAAGGCACCTGCCATGAAGGGATTATCATCGGGAGCATTGCAGAGGACTACAAGCTTTGCACAACCGAGGGAATCATTGTCCTTGGTAAGTTCAGCGGTCTCCTTCACGATCTCACCCATAAGGCGGACAGCATCCATATTGATACCGGTCTTGGTAGATCCGACGTTAACGCTGGAACAGATGAACCGGGTATCTCTCATTGCCATGGGAATGGAACGAATCAGATATTCGTCATAAGTGGTCATGCCCTTGGATACGATGGCGGAATATCCACCGATAAAGTTCACGCCGAGTTCCTTGGCGCAACGATCCAGGGTATGTGCAATCGTCACATAATCCTCAGGGCTCTTACAGCAGGCAGAGCCTACGGTTGCAATGGGGGTGACAGAGATTCTCTTATTCACGATCGGAATGCAATATTCCTTCTCGATCTCGGTACCGACCTTAACAAGATCTCTTGCAACACCAGTGATCTTCTTATAGATCTTCTCGTTGCACTTGTCTAAGTCTGCGTCCATACAGTCAAACAGGCTGATACCGATGGTGATGGTACGAATGTCTAAGTTCTCCTGTTCGACCATCTTATTGGTTTCTTCAACTTCGTAAATGCTAGGCATTATCTTCTCTCCATTTCGAATCCGGCAGGCAGTCCTACTGCGTCGCGCGCGGACAGTCCTGTCGAGTCATTAGATCAACTTCATCAGATACGATGCATCATGTCGAAGATCTCAGCCTTCTGGCACTTCACGTTAACACCGATCTCCTTGCCGAGTTCCTCGAGTTCCTTCTGAACCTGGTCAAAAGGCTTCTTAGATGCAGCAAAATCAACGATCATCATCATATTGAAATAACCCTGAACGATGGTCTGAGAGATATCATTTACATTAATTCCATTATCGGACAGATAGGTACAGATCTTAGCAATGATACCAACGGTGTCCTTACCTACGACAGTGATGATTGTTCTGTTGGATTTCTGATTTTCCATTTCTTTTCTTCCTTTTCCTTCCAGAGACTATGCTATGGTTTCAATGATTATATCCTATGTATCTAAGTCCATCCACCGAATAGGGTTTACTATTTCTAATGAAGCTTATCAATATTAATTATAAATACTACTTATCAGTTATCCTGATTCCTTCATCACACGAATAGATAATGGAATCAGATCTCATAACAGATGGACGGTTCGAAACGGCTTGCTACATGAATCGGGAAGTCCGATCCCTTATACTTGGTATCCGAGAGCGTGACCTCCTGTTCTACCGTCTTTGCCGCAAGTTCCGGCAGATTGTTCTCCTGGGACAGATGTCCGAGAAGCACCTGCTTCATGCCGTCATTCAATAATATAGAAAGCAATTCTCCACTCTTTTCATTGGACAGATGTCCATGATCTGAGAGAATTCTCATCTTCAGCTGATAGGGGTAGGGTCCCACCTCTAACATCCGCTTATCGTGGTTCGCCTCGAGAAGCAGCGCATCCAGATCCCTGGTATGTTCTAAGATATTGTCATCATAGGTTCCAAGGTCCGTCAGCACACCCACTCTCTTCTCTCCGCTCGAGATGACATATGCCACAGGATCAGCTGCATCATGAGAAATGTGGATCGGATCGATATCAAGGCTTCCGATCTGGAACTTCTGGCCTGCCGTAATCGGATGGAAGAGCCCCGGATCAATACTGCCAAGGGATTTCACACCAGCGATCGCATCAATGGTCTTCCGGGTTGCATAGATAGGAATTCCATATCTTCTGGCAAGAACACCCAGTCCGCTGATGTGATCTATGTGCTCGTGGGTAATCAGGATGCCGTTCATATCGGAGGTCTTGAAACCATTGCGGTTCATGCCATCTTCTATACGCTTGCCACTGATTCCCGCATCGATCATGACATGATAATCACTGTCTCCGACACAGATGCAGTTTCCACTGGAGCCACTTGTAATACTAAAAAAATCCATATCAAAAACTTACTTTTCTACCCAACCGATCTCAATGACATCGCCATCCTTGATGGCATCCATGTATCCGCAGGGATTTCCATTAATCGTTGTATATACTCCTCTGCCATGACTCTGATTGGTATCGAAGTCAATTACATTGAAGATATCGATAAACATATAACTTGCCTTACCACGAAGAACATGAGGATCGTGGTTAATGGTGACATTAATTGCAATGGGAGTATCACCGCTTACTGAATCATGGTTCCCATCATCGCCGTTCTCTGCGCCCCGGTTCTCACCTTCAGCTTCCTCTTCAAGGCTCCAATCAGCGCTAAGAGAATCTTCTTTCTCATAAAGAAAATCTTCTTCTCCTTCAAGATGGGAAGTATTGTCCTCATCTGCACTGCTGTCATCAGAAGCGGGACCCGCAAAGGTCTCTTCCGGATTGCCATCTGTATAAGATGCATCCGTACTTGCATAATCCAGAGTTACCCAATCGATGGAGAAATTCTCATAGATCAGGGTATCCAGGGATGCGATTCGATTGTTTACCATGATCTCGCCATCCGGATCCAGTTCCACATCCATGAAACGGGCCAGCTGGCCAACAGTGTAATAATTCCTGGTTTCGATGGCATCGCCTTCCTGAATCTCGTAGTATCCAGGCTCTAAGCTGCCATTGACTTCGACGAACTTAGGGCAGACAACAACCTTACCGTTCACCACGAAAGAGACACGATCCGACTGGAATTCATCCAGTTCCTCCAGGGTGCTGCGTGCAATATCGCCAGCTGTGGAAGGAGTGATCGTAATCTCAGCATTACGCTCCAGAGGAGCCTGCAGACCAACCTGTACGCCATTCATAACCACATAGGAAGATTCACCTTCCTGGCCACGAATCATACGGGAGACACCATTCACGGTGAAGTGAATCTCAGCTCCTCTTCTAGGGAAGAGATCCTCCGTCTGATAACCCGCCTGAAGTGCAGCATCGACTACGGTAAGTCTTCCGTTATCGTAGAGTTTCATCATCTCTCCATTGAAGTGGATCATGATGAAGTTATTCTTCTGATCATAGAAGTTGAGGCAAATACCAATCGGGGTAACAAGCAGAGGATCCTTTGCAATGCTCTGATTCTCGAAGATGATATTCCCCATAACTTCTTCGCCTCGAAGCGCTACACGCTCCTTTAAGATCTCAAGTTTCTCTGCAAGTCTCTCGCAGAAACCATGAATCTTACCGCCACCACCGACAACGAAGCAGGCAGCAACGGAATGGTCTCCATTCAGTTCGATGATGCGCTTGGCAACCGCATCTGTAATCTTCTCGACAACAGGGTCCGTAAGCTTCCATACTTCCTCTGCAGGAATCGTATGTGCGATACCCATGATGTCGTTATAAGTAATCTCTGCAAGTTCTGTCGATTCCTTCTTAATCTTCTCTGCCGTAGCAAAGTCAACCAGGAAGGCCTGAACCAGAACTTCTGTCAGTTCATCACCGGCATAAGGAATCATGCCATAAGCCACAATACTTCCATCCTTGGTAACACATAAGTCAGAGGTACCCGCGCCGACATCGACCAGAGCGATGTTCAGCATACGGAAGTTCTCAGGAATTGCAACATTGATGGCTGCAATAGGCTCGAGGGTGAGGTTCGCAACTTCGAGTCCTGCACGCTCTACTGCAGAATAGAGGCCGTCAACGACATCTTCCGGCAGAAAGGTAACAATAATATCCTCTGCAATCTCTTCCGCCTTATGTCCTTCCAGGGACCCGAAAAGCTCGCCATTCAGGTAATAATGCATCACGGAATAACCGACACAGTAGAAACGATACTGGTTATCCGCCCGCTGATTTAAGATCTGCTGTGCCTGATCGATACCAAGAAGATCCAAGGTATGGAGGTCCTCTTCCGTAACCACTGATTCTTCCGGATATTCATAGGATACCTTGGTGGTCTCAGTGACAAGAACACGACCAGCGGCTGCAATACAAACCTGTTCCAGATGAAATCCGAGGGAAGCTTCGAGTTCTTCCTTCACCTCTGCGATAACTTCTGCTACATGAGCGATATTATGAATCTGTCCATCCAGCATGGCACGGGTCTTATGTTCCCGAATGCTCATTGCTACAACATGGAAACCATCTTCATCACGAAAGCCAACGGTACCAACGACATTACGGGTACCAATATCAAGACCAAAAACAAGATCATCCTTGCTTGGAAATTCTGCGATATGAGACGTCGTAAATTGTTCAGCCATGATCTGAACCTTTCTGTTACATAGACTAGGTCAAAAATCCACAATATGTGTACAAACTACATTCATCATACCACAAGATGGTGTCGAATTCTCTTGATTTCTTCATCAATTTCCTGATAGGTTTCTTCCTTGGAACGATTATTCGAAATGACAGCATCACAAGCCTTGGAGAACTCCTCTTCCGACAGCTGGCTCTTCATGATTCCATCAATCTTCTCATCCGAATACCCTCTGGATTCACGGAGTCTCTCCCGGCGAATCTCCGGGTCTGCATCGATATACCAGAGTTCATCTAGAATCTGATCATAATGCTCCTCAATCAGAAGAGCTGCCTCTAGGATGAAGATCTCTGTCTCACCCTCATCTTCGAGTTTCTCCATGATATTCATAACTTCGGTCTTCACCGCCGGATGGATTAAGGCATCCAGACGTTCTCTCTCCTCCGGATCGGTATAGATCAGGTGAGCCATTGCGGCCCTGTCCATATTGCCATCCGGAAGGAAAACCTCTTCAGGAAAATCACGATGGAGCTGAACATTCAGTTCTGTTCCTGCCAGAACCAGGTCCCGAGCCAGCTCATCTGTACGGATGACCACCGCTCCATATCTCTGCTCCAGGTAAGATAAAACCATAGACTTACCTGCGCCAACTCCACCTGTAATACCTATCTTATGCATTAAAACCTCTATAATACATCACTTCGCGTCGTACCAGTTGCTGCCCTCTTCCATATCGATAGAGAGAGGAACACGCATCTTCACTGCACCTTCCATCTCCTCCCGAAGAAGCTTCTTTACCGTTTCCAATTCATCCTGCTTCGCCTCGATCAGAAGTTCATCGTGCACCTGCAGAACCAGTTTGGACTCTAGTCCTTCCTTGGCCAGACGATCATGGACACGCACCATGGCAATCTTAATGATATCGGCCGCTGTTCCCTGAATCGGGGAGTTCATGGCAACACGTTCCCCAAACTGTCTTGTCATGAAGTTCGAAGACTTAAGCTCCGGAATCGGACGTCTTCTGCCAAACATGGTCTCAGCATAGCCCTTCTCCCTTGCCCTATCGACAAGGCCGTCCAGATAGGCCTTCAGATCAGGGTATGCTTCATAGTAACTATCGATATATTCCTGCGCTTCTGCACGGGAAATATTCAGATTCTGTGACAGCCCGAAAGCACTGATGCCATAGACGATACCGAAGTTAACCGCCTTCGCATTCGATCTCTGATGATCCGTTACTTCCTCGAAAGGGGTATGGAAGACTCGTGCAGCAGTAGATCTGTGAATGTCCTGGCCTTCCAGATAAGCATTGATCAGGTTCTCATCCCCGGACAGATGTGCCAGTACTCTAAGCTCAATCTGAGAATAATCGGCATCCAGGAAGACACATCCATCTGCAGGATAGAATACCTTACGGATCTTCTTGCCCAGTTCCATTCGGATTGGAATATTCTGCAGATTCGGTTCCGTCGAAGAGATACGGCCAGTCGCCGTCACCTTCTGCTGGAAGGTTGAATGCACTCTTCCATCACTAGATACGGCCTGGGATAGTCCCTCAACATAAGTGGAATTCAGCTTGGTGTACTTCCGATAGGTCAGAATATCATCCACAACAGGATATTCCGGAGCCAGTTTCTCCAGGACATCAGCTGCCGTGGAATAACCCGTCTTGGTCTTCTTGCCGCCCTCAAGGCCCATCTTGCCGAAGAGAATATCGCCTAACTGCTTGGGCGAATTAATATTGAACTCTTCTCCTGCCTCTTCATAGATTCGCTTCTCGAGTTCATCAATTGTGACACGTAACTCCTGACCATATGAAAGCAGCGCATCACGGTCCATCGCCATTCCGACCTTCTCCATATCCGAAAGTGTGAATACCAGAGGAAGTTCGATCGTACGGTAGAGTTCCTCAGCTCCGATATCCATCATCTTCTGGTTAAGAAGTGGAACAGCCCTGGCTGCAATCAGTGCTTCGGAGGAAACATAGAGCCCAGCCTTCTTCTCGGTCTCATCCGATTCCGAAGCATAGACCTTGGCTTCCTTCTCCTTACCAAAGAGTTCTTCATAACTCGGGGAGAGCATTCCAAGGAGGTCCTTTGCAATCTGATCACAAGGATACTGGTTCTGCAGAGGATTCAAGAGATAAGCTGCTACTGAAACATCATAGAGATTCGGGTATGCGTTCCCTGTCTTCTCCAGCGCGTCCGTATCGAAGAATCTCTCACTTGCCTGCTCCGGAATGAGTCCTAAGACATCCTTGAGATCCGGGAAGGATAAGAGAAGACCTTCCTTCGAAAGGTGAAGAATCTCATCAAGAAGACGACTCACCATTCCCTGTTCTAAGGGCAGAAAGTGATAAGATACTGCCTTCCTGCCATCCGATACCGCGAGATAGAGAACTTCTCCCTCGATTACCTTAAGAGAGACGCCAAGGACAGGTTCGCTCTCCTTCCTGGCAGTCTTATCATAGAGTCCATCTCTCATCTTATGGAATTCTTCTACGAATGATTCATAAGACGAAGCCATATAGCAGTCCTTCGTCAGGTCCTCCTGAACAAGGGCCTTCGCCCCACCACTGAATCTAGGCAGCAGGTTCTTGAATTCCCACTCCTTACAGAGACGGAAAGCTTCATCCGTATAGAGGTCATGTACCTTGGCCGCATCCATGTCGAATTCAATATCTGCATGCACCTCAATGGTCGCAAGTTTCTTCGAAAGAATGGCCTGGTCATAGAACTCTTCTAAGTTCTTCCGTGCCCTCGGGGGCTTCACTTCTGAGATGTGATCATAAGCATTCTCAACTGTATGGTAGGTCTGAATGATCGTGGTCGCAGTCTTCTCACCAATGGAGGGAACACCGGGAATATTATCTGCTGTATCTCCCATGAGTGCCTTCACATCGATGAACTCTTGTGGAGTAACACCCTTCTGTGACAGAACATCCGCAGCATAATAAACCTCAATTGTAGTTCCGCCGGCCTTAGTCTTCGGAATCATGATCTTAACCTTGTCGGTTGCCAGCTGTAAGAGATCTCTGTCTCCGGACATTACAGTAACGTCCATACCAGCTTCTTCACCTCTTACAGAGAGTGTGCCAAGGATATCGTCAGCTTCCCAGCCACCCTTCTTCACCATGGGCACTCCCATTGCAGTAAGCATCTCCTGAATCATCGGCACCTGCATACGAAGTTCCGGATCCATTGCCTTACGGGTTCCCTTATATTCCTTATACATCTTGTGGCGGAAGGTAGGTTCATGAACATCGAAAGCCACGGCAAAATAGTCCGGCTTCTCCTGTTCCAGGAAACGGAACATCATGGTAAGGAAACCATAGACTGCTCCAGTATGAATTCCTTCGGCATTGGTAAGATCTGGGAGACCGTAATATGCACGATTCAGAATACTATGGCCATCAATCAGAAAGAGCTTGCTCATGTAATCATCCTTTATTTCTTGTTATGCAAAGCAGGCCGGCCTCCATCTTCTCGGAAGCCGGTCGCAATAATAAGTATCAGAGGGGAAGGGTAACTTCACGGAGCCAGTCAAGTTCTGCTCCTTCAAAGGAATCCTTCAGAGTCTGATAAACCATCTCATGATATTCATTCAGGGCCTTAAGCTCTAAGTGGGTCAGTTCCTCCACATTGATTGCATCTCTGTCGATTGGAACATAAGTAATGGGGCGAAGCTTAAGGAACTTACCATACTCCGTCTTCCGGTCGAATTCTACCAGAAGCTCATTTTCGGTACGGATACCATAGCCATTCTCGATATAGAGGCCAGGCTCGTCGGTAATGATCATACCTTCCTGCAGTTCCCATACCTTGCTCTTATCTAAAACCTTCCAACGGAAGGACTGAGGGCCTTCATGTACGTTCAGGATATGACCAACGCCATGTCCGGTTCCACAGCGGTAATCCAGACCTTCATCCCATACCGGACCACGTGCCAGGATATCCAGATTCTGACCAATACATCCCTGTGGGAAGTGTGCTGTCATAAGGCGAAGGTGACTACGAAGTACGGTAGTAAAGTCATGCTTCATCTCTGCAGTCAGAGGTCCGAGAACGATGGTACGGGTAATATCCGTTGTTCCGGTCATATAATGTCCGCCGGAATCAACCAGAAGGAATCCTTCCGGCTTCATCTCTGAGAACTCTTCCGGAGTTGCGGAATAATGCATCATTGCTGCATTCGGTCCATAGGCTGCAATGGTCTCGAAGGAGACGTCCAGGAAATCATCTGCCTGCTCACGGAATTCTCTAATCTTATGGTCTGCATCCAGTTCTGTAAGTTTCTCGGTCTTGATTGCATTCTTCACCCAGTAGATGAAATGGGTTACTGCAATTCCATCCTCGATATGTGCATGAATGGTATCCTTGATCTCTGTCTCATTCTTAACAGCCTTAGAGAGTTCTGTCGGATTGAAGTCATTGATGACGACAACACCATCCGGAATCAGATCGAAGAGTCTTGCATTGGTCTCCTTCTTATCCAGAAGCAGGGACTTCTCCTCCATCAGAGGCAGATCTTCATAGATTGCTTCATAAGGGCGGATGTCCACATTCGCATCACGAAGATGCAGTCCGGCCTGGTCTGTCATGGCCTGATCCTGGATATAGAGTCTGCACTCTCTTGCTGTCACATAGACGAAGGAGAGGAAGACAGGAACAGATGCAATATCATTGCCTCTCATATTAAGAAGCCATGCGATATCGCAGAGAGAGCTAAGAAGATGTGCTTCTGCCCCCTTCTCTTCCATGGTCTTACGCAGGTCCTCTAACTTATCCGTAACGGAACGTCCGGCGTGCTCTGTCTTCAGCACCCAGGTCTTCTCATGAGGAAGAGCCGGTCTGTCTTCCCAGAAGAGATCAATCAGATCTTCACTCTGGTAGAGGCTACCCTTCTTCTCTTCTGCGATCTTCTGATAGCTTGCAGCCTCATCTGCCATAATGCAACGGCCATCGAATCCGATTGCCTTACCTTGTGGAAGCTTATCTCTCAGGAATTCTGCAACAGTCGGTACACCTTCTTCTGCCATACGGTAGAGAAGAATCGTGCTATCCTTCAACTGACGTTCTGCCTGAATAAAATAACGGCCATCCGTCCAGAGTCCGGCTTCATCCATCGTTACTACAACAGTTGCGTTCGTTCCGGTAAAACCGGAGATATACTTCACTTCTTCGAAATATGCTCCCACATACTCCGAGTGATGGAAGTCAGCCATCGGCACCAGATATGCACCGATATTACGCTTCTCCATCTCTTCACGCAGCCTGCCAAGCCGTTCCTTAACTGTCATTTTGTTACTCCTCTATATACTCGTAATATTCTTCTTCTGTGGCAAAGAGCATGTAGCTCTCATCCACAAGACCCATAAACCCGTTACTAACCTGATATCCCTTCATGGCGAATCTCCTCTCAGAATAATGCGAAGACTATGATCGCTGTTCTGAGAATAAGATATCAATTAGTTATGGTGTATAAGTTCTCATTTTTCCCACTTATCACAGAGGGAATTGATCTGGTCTGCAAACTTAGCCATGTCCTTGTTGGCAAGTCCACCGGACTTCTTGATCAGTGCCATCAATCTCTGGCCGGCTGCCATCAGGCGGCCGTAAACCACGGAAGCTGTCTTGCCTCCCTGAGATACTGACTTCTTCGTCGCAATGCGTTCTCTGCTGCCACTTGCTATCTGAAGCCCCGTGATCAGGTCCCAGGCATCTTCTGAATAAGGAGCACTTGCCTCGAAGCCGAAGGTCTCATGTACCAGTTCTGCATACTGGTCAGTCACACCGTCCTCTCCATGAACGACAAAGACGTGCTTGGGAGGATTCTCCTTGAATTCGCCGATCCAGCGTAAGAGTCCCTTCTGATCTGCATGTCCGGAGATACCGGGCAGATTCTCAATGGTTGCCTTTACCTGCACCTCTTCGCCGAAAAGCTTGACCTCTTTGGCTCCATGCAGGAGGTTAAATCCAAGGGTTCCAGGCACCTGATATCCCACAAAGAGGATGGTAGATTCCGGTCTCCAGAGATTATGCTTCAGATGGTGACGAATACGACCTGCTTCACACATACCTGATGCAGAGATAATGACCTTGGGATTCATATCCGTGTTGATCATCTTCGATTCATCAGAGCTGACTGCCACACGAAGACCAGGAAAGCCAATCGGATTCCTGCCATGCATGACAAGTTCTCTTGCTTCATCATCAAAACATTCTTCCACGCTCATCTTGAAGATATTCGTGGCATTCACAGCCAGAGGGCTATCCATAACCACCTGGAAGTCATTAAAGCCAGGGATCATTTCCTCTTCCTTAATCTTGCGGATAAAGTAGAGAATCTCCTGAGTTCTGCCTACAGAAAAGGCAGGGATGACCAGATTGCCACCACCCTGTAAGGTTCTTCGAATCACTTCAGCAAGTGCTTTGGCAAAATCTGTCGGCTGGTCATGCAGACGATCTCCATAGGTGGATTCCGTCAGAACATAATCTGCATCCTTAATATATTCCGGGTTCTTGATGAGTGGCTGATTGGAATTACCGATATCTCCGGAGAAGACAATCTTCCTCTCTTCTCCGTTCTCAGTAAGCCACATCTCGATGGACGAAGATCCTAAGAGATGACCGGCATCGACAAATCGTACCGTTATTCCTTCAGCGATCTCCACCTTCAGGTGATAACGGCAGGGCACGAAATGCTTCATGACCTTCTCCGCATCTTCTACCGTATACATAGGCTCGACTTCTGCCTCACCGGCTCGTCTTGCCTTACGATTCTTCCACTCCACTTCAGCTTCCTGAATGTGTGCGGAATCTCTCAACATGATATCACATAGTTCCTTAGTCGCTTCTGTACAGAAGATCTGACCACGAAAGCCATGATTATACATGAGAGGGATTAATCCACTGTGATCGATGTGGGCATGGGTTACAAAGATATAATCAATCTCCGCCGGATTCACAGGAATCGATTGATTCACATAGAGATCAGCTCCCTGCTCCATTCCACAATCAATCAACATTTGTTTTTCATTGCATTCCAGATAATGGCAAGAACCAGTTACTTCGTGTGCTGCACCAAGAAATTCCAATTTCATAGAGATCACCTCCCCTTTAGAGTATCTTACCACATGTCCGACTTCACCTAAAGACTCGAGGACCTGTTTCTATGACTTAAAACATCAGGAAAGGCATTACAGGTTGTTCACTTATATTACAAGGGCAGCGTGGCTTACCATCAGTCATGCCAGGAAGCACATCCTCTGTCAGCTTCGTCTTATTACTTCTCGTCTGGCAATTCCTATGTAATACAGAGACCCGAAGATGCAGACGACATCCTCCTCACTGGACTGATTCCATAGATATCTCACTGCCTCTTCAATACTCTCGTGCTTATGAATAAGAATATCCTTCCTAGAGAGGCGCTCTTCCTCAGCAATGATATGAAGGATTCTCTCTTCTAAATCCTCCTTAGACAGCGCCCGGGGAGATGGAACCGTGACAAGATCAATCGAAAATGCCAAGGGCAGGATCTCTTCAATCATCTTATCCACAGCCTTGTCTCCAAGAACACCCATTAGGAACTTGATCTTCCTTCCTGGAAATTCTTCCCGGATGGAAGATACAAGTGCTTCGATTCCCTGGGGATTATGAGCCCCATCGATTACAACTGTGGCAGAACCCTTCTTCTGAAAGATTTCAAATCTTCCTGGCCAGCAGGCCATCTGAAGGCCACTGCTGATCTGCTCCTCTATGTTCACTTCCCTTGGAATCCCGTCCGAAGACATCCGTTCGTTCTTCATTTCCGAAGGAAGGAGCTTCTCCAGGATGAGCCTTGCGGCGCATGCTGCTGTTCCTGCATTCACCTTCTGATATTCTCCGCGCATGTGATAAGACGTCAGAGAATCCACTGGTTCTGCAACCTCCAGGGGAATTCCAAGCTTCTTACATCTGGCTTCAATTACCCCTAGCGCTTCCGGGTCCTGAGGGGCGCTGATACAATACGTTCCTGCCTTCAGGATTCCTGCCTTCTCTCCGGCAATCTCTGTCAGGGTATTCCCAAGGATTTCTGTATGATCGTACTGAATCGGTGTAAAAATCGTGAGAACAGGTGCAGGTATCACATTCGTTGCGTCAAGTCTTCCACCCATGGCAACTTCCATGAGGACAAGCTGACATCCTGCCTGCCGGAAGAGAAGAAAAGCAGCACAAACATAGAGTTCGAACTCTGATGGTGCCTTCTCTCCTGCCTTCTCCATCGCTTCTCTCTCCTGAATCAGATAAGACATGACTGCGTCATAGGATTCCTCTTTGATCATCTCTCCATCGATGCGATAGAGTTCCCGATTATCAATCAAGGCCGGAGATGTGAAGGAAGCTACATATAGTCCCGCCTCTCTTAAAACAGAAGCCAGGAAAGCCGTCGTAGAGCCCTTCCCATTCGTTCCTCCGATATGAATATAGCGAAGATCATTCTGCGGATCACCAATGCGATGGAGGAAGTTCTTCAGTGCATCCAGAGAGAACATCTCATCTGTAGTTTTGACCTTGCGAGGCTGAAAATGTGGCAATGCGGCGAAATAATCGTCAATCTCTCTTCTCGTCATAACGATATACCCAGCTCTAGGATATGCCCTATCTTATTCTGTTGCCAAACCAGCGAGTTTTCCGACCTTTGCCTTCTCGAACGCCTTGAGAAGAACATAGATCATAGCGGTCTGAATAGGGAACATAATCAGTTCCTTAGGAAGTCTTCCAAGGAATACCAGCGGGAAGGCATTGCCATAGAGCATGGAGAGCCAGAAGCTATTTAAGAGCATTCCGACGAGAAGGGTGTGAATCAGTTTCGCAAGAACAACGCGAAGGAGCGATACCTTCTTGCCATACAGCATGAACCCGAAGATCAGGCCAGTGATGGCTGCACTGATGGTGAATCCCGGGAAGAAGGGACCGGTAGGGCGAATAAGGAATCCGCCCAGATCAGAGAGTGCTCCGATCATCAGTCCGACGGCGGGTCCGAACATCTGGCCGGCGGTTGCAAGTGCCAGGGTATCGAATCGAATCTCAATCAACTGTGTGATGGGAATCTTGAAGAAGCCCAGGGCGATTGCAATGGCAAGAACCAGTGCTGCGGAAGTGAGTACACGTACGTCTTTTAGTTTTTTCATAAAAAATACCTCCTTTGCAGTTTCCTTAACTACATCGGAGGTATATAGATACTCGGTGATGTAGCAGCGGGATGCGACACCAAAACCGCGAGTTACTACTCTTCGTCCCGATGACAACTCCCTGTTCACCGGGCACTTGACGCTTTGATATCTACTCTGCATCTGTCTGTTTGGCCCGAAGGCCACATTGATTACGGAGTCATATTAAGCCAAAAGACCTCAGGATGCAATAGGTCCTGAGGTCTTTATTTATTAGTATTTCTTTAAGTAATGATTAGAGCGGAAATTTCAATCCCTTATATTCGTAACCTTCTTCTTCGATAGCTCCCTTCACAGTCTCCTCATCAAAGTCCTTCGACAGGCTAAGGATAACCGTACCATTTTCATGGGATGCTACAGCACTTTCAACGCCATCTATTTTTTCAAGAGCCTTTCTTACGGTTGCTTCGCAGTGTTCGCACATCATACCATCGACTGCAATGCAGACTTCCTTCTGCATCTTGGGCTGCTCGATTTCGATCAGATCCATATTAAGATCTACAGATTTTTTCATCTTACGATCGCGACGATCGCTATGAACCTTAAATAGGTTCAAACGAAGAGCATTCATACATACGGTGAAGCTTGAGAGGGACATCGCTGCTGCACTCCACATAGGATTCATATGAATGAAGGAATAGAGACCTGCAGCCACAGGAATCAGGAGTACGTTATAAGCAAAGGCCCAAAACAGGTTCTCGTGAATATTCTTAAGAGTTGCACGGCTAAGACGAATGGCAGCGGCAACATCTATAAGCTTTGAATTCATAAGAACAATGTCTGCAGAATCCAGTGCTACATCAGCACCGGCACCAATGGCGATGCCAGTATCTGCACGGGTAAGTGCAGGAGCATCATTGATTCCATCACCTACCATGGCAACCTTGCCCTGCTTCTGTAACTCACGGATTACAGCTTCCTTACCTTCCGGTAATACACCAGCAATGACGTGATCAACTTCAGCCTGTGCACCGATCGCATTGGCAGTACGCTCATTATCACCGGTAAGCATAACGACATTGATGCCCATCCTCTTAAGCTGTCGAACAGCTTCTGCAGAGTCTTCCTTGATCACATCAGCAACCGCGATCATTCCAATGATTTTACCGGCTCTGACAAAATACAGAGGTGTTTTTCCCTGGTCTGCCAGAAGGGATTCCTCATCAGCCATAGCGGAAGGAACTTCTGTCACCGTACGGATAAACTTACCGGATCCGGCATAGAGCCTCTCACCATTCTGTTCTGCAGCGATACCACTTCCGGCTAAGGCTCTCCAGTTGGTGATAGGAAGGGTTGCAGTGGGTGCCTCATCAGCAGCCGCTACAATTGCTTTTGCCAGCGGGTGCTCACTCTTTATCTCAAGCACATAAGCAAGGGATAAGAGTTCTTCTTTCGATACTCCTTCTCCGGGAATAAGATCCGTTACCTCAGGCTTTCCGGCCGTAATGGTCCCGGTCTTGTCCAGAGCGACAATCTGAATTCTTCCGGCATTTTCCAGTGCTTCACTTGTCTTAAAGAGAATACCATTCCTGGCTCCCATGCCATTACCAACCATAATTGCAACTGGTGTAGCCAATCCAAGAGCACAGGGGCAACTGATCACCAGTACACTAATGGCTCTCTCAAGCGCATAAGCAATATCAGAACCGTTGATCATCCAGATAATAAAGACAACTATAGCAATACCGATAACCGTCGGAACAAATACACCGGAAACACGATCCGCAATCCGGGCAATCGGTGCCTTGGTAGCTGCTGCATCGCTCACCATCTTGATGACATTGGCAAAGGTAGTATCTTCACCAACACGGCTGGCTCTGGCACGAACGTAACCGGACTGGTTGATGGTGGCTGCACTAACGGAATCTCCTACCGTCTTATCTACCGGAATGGATTCTCCGGTAAGTGCGGACTCATCGATGGCCGTATTCCCTTCTACGATCACACCATCTACCGGAATTGCTTCACCGGGTTTTACGATGAAGATGTCATTGATTTTCACATCATCGATATCCACGGTCACTTCTGTACCCTCGCGATCGACCAAAGCAGTCTTAGGAGCCATCTTCATCAGGCTCTTCAGTGCATCGGTGGTTCTTCCCTTAGAGAGGGATTCCAGGGTCTTACCTACAGTGATCAGCGCAGGAATCATTGCTGCGGATTCAAAGTAGAGCTGTGTATGGTAAAGATCCATAAGCTCTACATTTTCCTGACCTATAGTGATCATCCAGGACAGCTTGTAGAATACATACAGGGACCATGCGAAGGATGCAGAGGATCCCAATGCAACCAGGGCATCCATATTCGGACTGCCATGGAAGAGGCTTCTGAATCCTGAAATAAAGAATGCACGGTTAATGTACATAACGGCGATTGCAAGCAGCATCTGTGTCACAGCCAGTCCCAGATAATTGTTCTCCAGGAAAGCGGGGACTCGAAAGCCCAGCATATTATGTCCCATGGTGATATACATGAGGATGGCCAGGAAGATCAGGGACAACTTTAATCTCTTGAGAAGCTTTGGCGTCTCATGATCCTGCAATGCCTCCTCTTCTGCTGCAAGCCTGGCAGATGCAGAATTGTTCTTCTTGTCACTTGCATCACAAGATCCGCCTTTGATCCGGGCGCCGTAGCCTGCTGCTTCTACTGCTGCGATGACTTCTTCATCAGAAGCATCTCCGTCAACACCCATGGAATTGGTCAGAAGAGAGACACTTACATTCTCGACCTTATCCAGCTTAGATACTGCTTTTTCAACACGAGACTGACATGCGGCACATGTCATTCCGGTTACAATATATTGCTTCATTCCTTAACCTCTTCTGCCTTAAAGCCCTTATCCGGATCAGATTCAACCGCATGAATAAGCCTATTCACATCAAGATCGTCATTGGTAAGACGAACAAGTACCCTGTCGTGAGTTCTGTCAGCAACAGCCTTCTCAACGCCTTCAACCTTCTCAAGCAAGTTAGCAACATTCGCCTCGCAATGAACGCAATGCATACCGGTAACCTTTAATTCAACTGTCTTCATGATTCTGTACTCCTTTTCTATGATCATACGACGTGCGCTCATGCGAACGTCATTTTGCTACCCAATCTGACATAGAATACTCCCCCCTACTATCCGAATGATATACTAGGGGGGAGTATCTGTCAAATGTATTTTTTATTTGCTTCTCGAATGAAGTGATTCTGTCTTACTTCATCAGCTTTCTCAAGGTCTTCAGAAGCTCATCCACGATCTCTTCATTGCCTTCCTGAATGCCATCCGTAACACAACCCTTGATATGAAAGTCCAGTAGCTCCTGGTTAAATCCATCCAGAGCAGATCTTACTGAGATTGACTGCTGCAGGATGTCGTTGCAGTAAGTATCGGTCTCTACCAGCTTCTCTAATCCACGGATCTGACCCTCGATACGCTTCAGACGATTGAGTAAAGTCTTTCTTTGTGCGTCTGTTCTATGTGTTTTTTTGCCTGAAGCCTTGCATTCATGCTGTTCTTCCATGTGTAATACTCCTTCACCGACATATGATAGGTGTCTTCAATACAACACATTATACTAGGGGGGAGTATGTTGTCAAATCGAATATCCTACCAATCCCTAGAGATTGATTCTAAGATAAAAATCCCGGATAAATGATCCATCTCTGTCTGGATATCACGGATCATCCTAGTCCCTTTCACTCTAGTATGCTACTATATCAATGATTTAGATTATTTCAGAAATGAAGGGCATCCATCTATTTGTAAAAGCCCTGTAGAAAAGAGTATCATTATGCGTCCTGTATACCAAGTTGCAGATCGTCTCAAGATCGGTTGTAAACGAACCCTGTCCACTCTTCAGTGGACTCTCCTGTCTGTGCTGTCCGGCGTCATCATCGGCCTGATCGGTACAGCCTTCTACTTTGGAATTGTATGGGTAACCGGTCTTCGTCAGAGCCACCCCTACTTCCTTCTCCTTCTTCCCTTTGGCTCCATGCTGATTCTCTTCATCTACCACCTGGCAGACAGAGATCATCCGGGCGGAACAGATCTGGTCCTCTCCTCCATCCGGGAAGGCTCCTATATTCCCCTTCGCATGACTCCTCTCATCTTCATCTCCACCATTTTCTCCCATCTCTGCGGAGCTTCTGTTGGACGTGAAGGAGCTGCTCTTCAGTTAGGTGGAAGTATAGGAAACACTATGGCACGCATCTTCCATTTGGAGGAATCCGAACGTAGGATTCTGGTTCTCTCAGGTATGGCAGCAGCCTTCTCTGCACTCATGGGAACGCCCCTGGCAGGAGCTGTATTCGCCATGGAGATCACCTCCGTCGGAGTCATGTACTATCCCGCTCTGCTTCCCACTGTCGTTTCAGCCTTCACAGCTCACTACGTTGCCCTCCTCATGGGCCAACCCATTCCGCATTACGACTTCAATCTGATTCCTGATTTTACGATTGCACCCGTTCTCAAGATCAGTATCGTAGGCGTCGCAGCAGGTTTTGCCGCAATCCTCTTCATCCTGGCGCTTCGCTATACAAAGAAATATATAGCCTCTCCCCTTGGGAATCGTTATCTCAGAGCCTTCATATTAGGTTCCGTGCTCCTTATTCTGACTGCCATCACCACCTATGTGGAAGGTGATTCTCAGTCCTACAATGGTGCAGGCATGGACATGATCCATCTGGCCATTGAAGGAAGAAGTCCCTGGTATGCCTTCCTCATGAAGATTCTCTTCACTGCACTTTCTATCGCAGCTGCCTATAAGGGTGGTGAGATTGTACCTTCCTTCTTCATTGGCGCAACCGTAGGATCAGCCCTGGCTCCTATTCTCAACTTAGATCCTGCACTCTGCGCAGCCGCAGGTATGGCAGCTGTATTTTGCGGTGTCACCAACTGCCCCTTAACGGCCATGCTCATCATCTTCGAGCTCTTCGGATTTGATGCGATGCCCTTTATCATTATTCCAGTTGCCATTTCCTATGTTGTGTCTGGTTACTTCAGTCTCTATAAGACCCAGCATTTCCACTTCGCCAAGTTCAAGGGCGATGACAACCATATGGTGGGTGGCGTTTAAATCGCGCAAATATAGTAGCAAATACACCTGTTTTTACTTGTCGATCGTTTCTTGTAGCAAAATCTGGCCGTAAATCTGGCTAAGGTAAAACTCAAAATCTAACAATTTCATTTCTTTCTTCTTACCAACGATATTAGAGCCCTTGCCTCCAGATATACTCTCTCATACTACAAAAGAGTTACCGTAAAAACGGTAACTCTTCTTATTGTCATACATATAAATCAATCCATAAGGACTGTATCAGAGCTGCTTGCTTTTCAGGAAATCAGGAACCTTGATGTCTTCCTGGCGAACAGTTGCACGAGGCTGTACCGGATGATTCAGCTTCTCGCGAAGATCTGCGGTCTGTGCTGCACTAGGTGCTGCACCTGCAGTGGGAGTATGAAGACCTGCAGTTACAGTGCTTGCAGGACGAGCAGTACCAAAGCTGGTACGAGGTGCCGAAGCTGCGCTGCTTGCGGGACGTGCTGCAGGAGCTGCGGGACGTGCTGCGGCGGTACGAAGACCTGCGGGAGTTCCATAGTTCATTCTGGTAAGAAGATCGGATGCTCCGGAAGCTCCAGCATTCTGAAGACCGGTAGCGATAACTGCAATCGTAACAGAATCATCATCCGCTTCACCTTCACGGATACCGAAGATAATGTTGGTATCATCACCGGTAAGGGAATTGATGTATCCAACTGCATCCTGAACTTCCTGCATGCTGATGTTACCCTGGATGGAAACGATCGCATCGGAAGCACCCTCGATGGTGGTTTCAAGCATAGGAGACTCAACAGCAAGCTTGGCTGCTTCCACAGCCTTCTCTTCACCGGATGCCTGACCTACACCGATATGAGCTGTGCCCTTGTTCTCCATAGCAGTACGAACATCGGCGAAGTCGAGGTTGATCATGGAAGGAATGTTGATCAGATCGGTAATACCCTGAACTGCCTGCTGCAGAACTTCATCCGCCATCTTGAAGCCTTCTTTGAAGCTCATGCTCTTGCCTGCAATATCAAGGAGCTTGTCATTCGGAATAACGATCAGAGTATCAACATTGTCTCTGATCTTATCGAGACCGGACATAGCATTTCTCATACGAGGTCTGCCTTCCATGGTGAAAGGCTTGGTCACGATACCAACCGTAAGGATACCCTGCTCCTTAGCGGTCTTAGCGATAACGGGAGCTGCACCTGTTCCGGTTCCGCCACCCATACCACAGGTAACAAAGATCATATCTGCACCCTTCATGGCTGCGGTCAGATCTTCTAAGTTCTCTTCTGCTGCTTTCTCACCAACTTCAGGACGGCTTCCTGCGCCAAGTCCCTTGGTAAGCTTCTCACCGATTGCAATCTTGGTCGGAGCCTTGCACAGATCAAGTGCCTGCTGGTCTGTATTGACAGCAATATAATCAACGCCGACGATATTCTCATCGATCATGCGGTTTACAGCATTTCCACCTGCACCACCAACACCAATTACGATGATCTTCGCTTTTGATTCAAATTCGGTACTGCTAGTAAGATCAATCACTGGGGATCCTCCTTCATAAACGGGCACTTTACCCGAAAAAATTCCTAATAACAATAATATATTTTTTCAAAGTTTATATCAACCATCATTTTGTGGATTTTGACCAAGATTTACCACATGATATGGTAGATATGACTACTCCGACGCTTCAAAAACGATATCTGTACTTTCCGGCGTCCAGTTTTCCAGATGTAGTATTCCTGCCTGCCCGTTGATCGTCGGCAGAATATACTGAAGACGCATGATCTTCTCGTCGAGATACCTGAACGTTCCAAAGTTTAAGACCAGAGGTCCGCTCTGAACTGCTACTTCTCTGTCATCCTGGAAAGCGACCGCATCCGCACTCACATCATACTTCTTCAGACCCTTCGTAACCTGCAGAAGAACATTCAGGCATCGCTTATTGATGGGAAGCGTCTTACCGACCTTGGCACCATCGCAGGTGATCCCACTCACCGGAAGATATCCTGCTACCAGACGCTCCGAGATCTCGACAACCTTACCATCTCCATCGAAGTAAGCATAGGTTCCATCCACCATAGGTATATAGCCGATCATGTTTACTTCATGCACATTAATAACAATATTGCTTGGCTTCTTAAAGCTCATGGTGTAGGTGTCTACGAAAGGGATGTCCGTCTTAGGGTGTACCGTATTGATAAACCATTCATAGAGTCCATTCTTCGGGTACTTGCCGGTAATGACTAGCGCCGAGATCTCATCATCTGACAAAACCGCATTACCCTTCACACTGACCTTTGTGATCTGGAAGATCGTCACGGAGAGAAGAACCACCGTTGTCACCACGATCACAAGGCCGATCAGGATATTGAAAAAATAGAAACGGAAAAATGCCATACCCCGCTTTTTCGGGTGCGGCAGATTTCTCTTTTCTCTAACTCTCTCTGCCATACTCCTCCTAAGCGTCGAATTCGATCTTCCTTGATACACTAAGTGCAATTCCCAGTTCCGCCAGCAGCATGATCAGAGCCGATCCACCGTAGCTGATGAAGGGAAGTGTAATACCAGTATTCGGTATCGTATTTGTTACCACGGCCACATTCAGGATGACCTGAAGAGAAATGTGGACCAGAATTCCAATTGCCAGGAAGGACCCCATCTGGTCCTTAGCGTGGGTTGCAATAAAGAGCAGTCTCCACAGCAAGAGCAGGAACATGATCAGGATGCAGATAGCACCAAAGAGTCCGAGTTCTTCGCAGATAATGGAGAAAATCATATCGTTCTGGGCTTCCGGAACGAACTGCTTCTGCATACTCTCTCCCAGTCCCTTACCGAAGATTCCACCGGAACCGATCGCATAGAGTCCCTGCAGGGTCTGATAGCCCTTCTCATACTGCTCCGGATGCTTCCAGATCTTAATACGCATCGCACGGTAGCTAACGAAGGGAAGAGTTACAACAACCAGCATAACCACAAGGCCTGCGATAAGCAGCATAATTCTCGTCTGTTTGGACGCGATGAAAAGCATCACATAGAAGATACCGAAGATAATAACTGCTGTAGACAGGTTTGAGATTGCAACAACCGCCGAGATAAAAATCGCAAAGACTGCCATCTTACCCATCATGCGAATATCTCCCAGCTTAGGGCCAGCCTTGGTAAATAAGGTCGAGAAGAAAACAATGACAGCAACTTTGGCAATCTCAGAAGGCTGAATCGAAACCGGACCGAAATAGATCCAACGTGAAGAGTTATTCAGGGAGGTACCTGCAACCAGGGCGTATGCGACTAAGAGAATGGACCCGATATAGAGCATGAATGCAATCCTTGCCCAGAAATGATAATCGATACGGCTGACAACATACATAGCCCCTAGTCCGATAATGGAGAAGACTGCCTGTCTCTTTACAAAGTATGCCGAATCACCGAGTCTGAGGGACGCAGTATAAGAGCTGGTACTATAGAGCATGACCATACCAAAGGCAAGAAGCAGAACGATGACGAAGACCATGCCATAGTCAAAATATCCTGTTTTCTTAATGCGACCCGATCTTGCCATTCTTATTCCTTTAATCCCTGAACATATTCTTTGAAGATCTCACCACGCTGCTCGTAGCTCTTGAACATATCCCAGCTTGCGCAGGCCGGCGACAGGAGAACGCAATCGCCATCCTCTGCTGCCTCATATGACTTATCAATTGCCTCTTCAAAGCTATCACAGAATTCGAAGTCCATAAATCCATGCTTTTTACAGCATTCTGCAATCTTTTCTTTGGTCACACCGATGAGGAAGAGTTTCTTCACCTTGCCGGCAAAATGCATAACCCATTCATCATAATCGGAGCCCTTGTCATAACCGCCACCGATCAGTACAGTCGGACGGTCCATCGCATCAACCGCCTTGATCGCTGCATCCGGATTGGTTCCCTTCGAATCATTATAGAAGCGTACACCACGCTTCTCCGTAACATATTCTATACGATGTTCTACTGCCTGGAAGTTCTTCAGAGCCTTGCGGATATCCTTCATTGGAACACCCATAGTCTGTGCAATAGCGATGGCAGCAAGTGCATTCTCATAGTTATGAGAGCCTAAGATATTCAGCTCGGTAATGGGCAGAACTTCTACCTTCTCACGAGTGAATTCTGAGATCAGCTTACCATCCTCTACATAGAGACCACCGGCAACTCTTCTCTTCGAAGAAAAGTAGACCGGACGGCAGGGTGCGTGCTGGCCGAACTCTCTTAGCACATCGTCTTCATAGTTCAAAACCACTACATCTCTCGCATCCTGATTTCGGGTGATATTCTCCTTGGCCAGGATGTAATTTGCCATGCTGTGATGGCGGTTCAGATGATCCGGAGTAATATTTAAGATTGCGCTGACATGAGGATGGAACTTCTCGATGGTCTCAAGCATGAATGATGAGATCTCAGCTACAACAACACTGTCTTCCCGGGTCTTATCCGCCATATCGGTATAAGGAATTCCGATATTACCAACGACAAATACAGACTTGAAATACGTACGCATAATCTCGCCGGTCAGCGCCGTCGTCGTGGTCTTACCATTGGTTCCGGTGATGGCACAGACCGTTCCCTGTCCGAGTTCGTAGGCAAGTTCTACTTCGCCCCAGATGCTTAAGTTATGTGCACGCATCTCATCTACAACCGGGAGATCCGTCGGAACACCCGGGCTTAAGACTGCAACCTTAACACCACAATATGCTTCTTCCGGAAGGTCTCCGGCATAGACCTTAATATCTTTCCAATCCGGATGTGCCTCACGAAGAGCTTTTACGTCCAGATCCTTATTTCCATCATAGAGTACTGCTTCTCTTCCGGTACGAAGGAGAAGTCCAATGGCTGCAATACCACTTTTACCGGCACCAACTACAAGATATTTTTCACCCATCCCCGCTTCCTTTCTATGGCAGATAACACCTTTATCGTGCATCTTTTACCCTATGCTCTACATTTCTCAGATCGCAATGAATCCAACTGCACACATAAGACCCGTGACGATAGCGAAGATAGTTACCACCTTCGTCTCGGACCAGCCACCGAGTTCAAAATGATGATGGATCGGCGCCATACGGAAGATGCGCTTACCATGCGTCAGCTTGAAGTATCCGACCTGCAGAATAACTGAGATTACTTCAACTAAGTAGATCAAACCAACGATCAGGATGTAGAGCGGCATCTGCAGCATGTAAGCCATACCGGCAACGAATCCGCCGAGTGCAAGCGATCCGGTATCGCCCATGAAGACATGTGCCGGATAGCAGTTATAGATCAGGAATGCAAGCAGCGCTCCGGCCATAGCCATTCCGGAGAGTTCAACACCACCGCCCAGATGCAGTGATGCGGCTGCGAAGAAGAGCGCTACGATAAAAGTAACGGTGGATGCAAGTCCATCGAGGCCGTCTGTGAAGTTCGTTCCGTTAACAGTTCCGATTACCGCAAAGTAGAGGATGGGAATCGCAAAATAACCGATATCCCACATTGCGCCATTCGTGAAGGGAATACGCATCAGAAGGGAGATACCGGAGAACTTCGTGATATAGAAAACGAAGATCGTGGTTACAAGGAACTGAAGGATCAATTTCTGCCATGCCAGAAGTCCATCAGAACGACGAAGAACAACCTTCAGATAATCATCGATAAATCCGATCAGGCCGAAGCCGACAGTAAGAATCAAAACAGGAAGAACCATGGGCTCGATAATAGCAGCCACGAGAGTCGATGCAGTATAGGCAATCAGAATGCCGATACCGCCCATGGTCGGTGTACCGGTCTTCGCCTGGTGAGACTGAAGTTCTTCTCTCTCGGTCTGGCTCGCCTTCAATCTGCGAAGTATGGGAATCAGAATCGGGAGGGTGATCACTCCGATAGCGAATGACATGACTAGAATCAATAATAACTGCATATTCATGATAATTATTCCTATTCATCAAACGGTCTTTACAACTCTAGCATTATAAACATTTTAGATATCACCTGCAACGCAAAACGCCGAAAGATAAGACCTCGCCTGGAATCCATCTTACTGTTCGAGAGGTGCCTGGCTCCCGGTATCTTCTGCGGTCGCAGTCACCTGTGACTGGGCAATCTGTGCTGCCTGCTGCTGTTCCATGACACCCTGCGCAGTAACAACAGGATAAGGGGTCGGGCCTTCTCCAGTTGCTTCCGTAATGGGAACACCTGCGAGTTCATCATAGAGAGTCACACCAGCTGCCTTCTCTTCTGCCATGGTCGGCACATTGAGATAAGGCAGAATCTGGGTCAGGATATTATGTGTAATCTCACCGGACCCATGGCAGGTATCCTGGGAGCCTACATTCGGCGTATCAATTGCCACATAGATCACCAGTTCCGGATCTTCTGCAGGAACTGCTCCGATAAAGGAAACAACGTAATTGTTTTCAGATCTGGGCTGCTTCTGTGCTGTTCCGGTCTTACCCATGACGCTATAGCCTGCGACCTGAGACGCTGTACCGGTTCCCTCGCGAACAACGCTTCTTAGATACTGCCGCATGATGTCACAGGTATCTTCGGATATCGTCTGCTTTAAAACAACAGGCTCTATATTTTCGACGATGTTACCACTGTCATCCTTGATGGCTGTGGCAAGATGGGGCTGATAGAGCTTGCCGCCGTTGATTACGGAGCAGAATGCGCTTGCCAGCTGCACCATGGTTGTATTGAAGTTCTGTCCAAAGGAGTTGGTTGCTAAGTTGATGTACTGCTCCAGCTGCTCCTCGGTATAGAGTAGAGATGCTGTTCTCGGTTCTCCGGGCAGATCGATATTGGTCTTCTGTCCAAAGCCAAATCTGGACTGATAGCTGGCGAAGTTCCTGGCACCGATACTCGCTGCCATACCCATGAGGGCGACGTTACAGGAATCACGAAGGGCAGTTCCGACGGTCTCCACACCATGGCCTGCAGTCTTCCAGCAGTGGATGGGATCGCCATTGATATTCAGCGAACCGGTACAGTTGTAGGTCTCATTTCCTGTAAGTGTTCCGGTATCCAGTCCGGTTGCGATCGTGAAGGTCTTAAATGTAGAGCCTGGCTCGAAGGTATGCGTTACCGCATAGTTCTGCCAGAGGCCGTTTAGGATATCCATCTTCTGCTCTTCGGTCATAGCCGCAAGTTCTTCTTCGCTGTAATAGGCTGAGAGGTCACGCGGGTTATTCAAATCGAAGAAGGGATAAGAAGCCAGGGCCAGAATCTCGCCTGTATTTGGATTCATTACCAGGCAGGCAGTATTAACAGAGCCCGTGCTCTTGGCTTCAAGGGTGTAATCATTCAGAAGATGTGCATTATTCCAGTTCTGCAGTTCTGTCTCAACGATTGCCTGAATATTGGCATCGATCGAAGTTACGATCGTCTTGCCATTCTCAGGTTCGATCACCGTCTTCTCAACATCACTGTCTTCGTTCACATATCCATAAGAACGGCCATTGACGCCGTTTAGCTTGTCGTTGTACTGATTCTCCAGACCGGTGACACCATAGTTTCCGGAGGAAGAGAATCCGATAATGGATGCTGCCAGCGAGCCATAAGGATACTGTCTCGTGTACTCCTTCTCTGCCCAGATGCCGGCCACTTCGTTATCTTCTACCTTGTCACTGCTTCTCTCATCACTTGCCGTCTCAAAGGCAGATTCTTCTTCGTAGCTTACCTTCTTGGCCAGAACTTCATACTGAGAATCCGGCTTGTCCGTAAGTCGTGCTCTTGCATCCGTAATGTCCACTTCCGGGAAGCACTGTGCGAGGACTTCCATGGTTGAATCGATCAGTTCCGGATAGCGGTTCAGTTCCTTGCAATCCAGGATAACGTTATAGACATCAATGGAAGAAGCAAGGGCTGTACCTTTGGAATCCTCGATATTTCCTCTACGATAAGGAATCACCTTGCTGGAATATTCCTGCTGGGCCAGAACAATCTTCTCATACTTCTGTCCACTCGTTGTCTCGATATAGACAATACGACCTATCAGAAACACAAAAAGAACGCAGATTCCGCCGAAAAACAAAATCAGCTTCCTCTGCATCCATACTTGTAGTCTCTGTGACTTTTTTCTTCTTTTTCTTTTTCTTCCCGAGGCCTGTACAGACCTTTTTCTATCATCGAATCGTTCCATCAAGGAATATCCTCATACTGGCTCATGTAATCATTATCACTGACACTATAATACACGATTTTATCATTTCCCGCATACTTCATGCCAAGCTGATTGATTGCTACGTCACGAACCGTTGTGAGATTCGTTGCTGCATATACCCGGTTCGATTCAGCAGCATTGTCAGCCTTCATCTCTGATACTTCCATACGAAGTGCTGTCACTTTTCTCTGATGATCTGCCGTCTTCGCCTGAATACCAACATAGTAAGCGAAGAAGGTAGCGAACACGAGAACACCCAGGCAGAGATAAATCGTATAGAGTCTGTTCTGGCGCATTGCGATAGCCTTGCGTTGTTCCTTCGCACGGCGATATGCACGCTCTCTCTTCTTACGTTCAATCTCACGCTCTTCTCTGGAGGGAAGCGGTTCATAGATCTCGCGTGCAGCAGAGCCCTCTTCAAAATAAAATCTTCTTACCTGTGCCATATTATCTCCCACCACTTTCCTTGAACTTTCTTACCTGTCTCGATCCTTGAGACAAAGCCCTTCCCAGCTTTTATCCTACCGGCTGCCTTTCGATACGTGACCGGAGGGGGTGCTGTCTTTCGAAGTTTCTCTTACAAATACCCTCAGGTGTGCGCTCTTAGATCTCGAATTCTCTTCTAATTCCTTCTTAGAAGGGAGAATCGGTTTTCTCTGAAGCGTATATCCTTTTGACTTCTTACCACATACGCACACCGGAAATTCCGGAGGGCAGATACATGGATTTTCATTTCTTCTGAAGTTGACCTTCACGATGTGGTCTTCAAGTGACTGGAAGGTGATCACACATAACCTTCCTCCTTCATTCAGAAGATCTATCATTCCATCCAGGCTATCCTCTAATACCTGAAGTTCTCGATTGAGTTCTACCCGAATCGCCTGATAGGTTCTCTTGGAAGGATGGCCGCCAGTCTTTCTGGCCTTCATCGGGATAGCTGTTTCAATCGCCCGATTTAGATCACCGGCAGTTTCCAGCGGCCTTACTTCTCTTGCTTGCACGATGTGTCGTGCTATAGATCTGGCGAACTTGTCTTCGCCGTAATCCCTGATAATCCGTGTCAGTTCATTCTCCGAATAGCCGTTAACGATGTCTCTTGCTGTCTTCGATGATGACTGATCCATTCTCATGTCGAGTGGTGCATTCTCCTGCATGTAGGAGAAGCCTCTCTTTGCATTATCCAGCTGGAAGGATGAAACACCCAGGTCAAGGACGATGCCGTCTACATGATCGATTCCCAGCTTATGTACTTCCTGCACCATATTTTCATAATTCGTATGGATAAATGTGGTGCGATCCTTATACTCGCTTAATCTCTCACTCGCAGCCTTCAGGGCATCTTCATCCTGATCGATTCCGATCAGCCTGCCGCCGGGGCCTAAGTGCTTCAGGATCTCGAGGGAATGACCTCCGCCTCCCAGTGTTCCATCGACGTAGATGCCATCCGGCTTGATATCCAGATTATCGATGGTCTCATGAAGGAGAACCGAATAGTGTTTGAATTCCATGATCTCCTTCCCTTAGATTCCGATGCCAAGTTCTGCCATCTTCTCGGCAATCTCGTCCATCTCATCTTCGCTGTAAGTGTTGGTATCTTCCCAACGTTTCTTATCCCAGATCTCAACACGATCAAGTACACCAACCAGAACGACTTCCTTATCGAGGCTTGCATGCTCCCTTAAGGTGGAAGGGATCAGAACTCGTCCCTGCTTATCAATCTCAAGCTGGGCTGCTCCTGCGAAGAAGAATCTCGCGAAGGTTCTTGCCTCCTTCTTGGTAAGGGGAATCTCACGGAATTTCTCTTCCTTGATCTTCCACTCTTCATCGGTGTAGACGAAGAGACATCCATCTAAACCTCTGGTGATTACGAAGGTATTGCCAAGCTGTTCACGTAACTTTGCGGGCATGATCAATCTGCCTTTAGCATCAATGCTATGGCTGTACTCGCCCATGAACATATGGCATTTCCTCCTTTCTCACTTGTAAGGTTCACTTTTTTCGGGTCCTTGGATCAATTCTTTCCTGTCCTTGTGGATAACTTCTTCTTCCCTTGGATTTGTCCACAAGGTTTTCAACTTATCCACCACTTTGCTCCACGTATCGCCACTACGCTCCACTGATATACCAAATATATAAGAAAACGCCCTGAATTTCAATAGGGCGAATCGCGTAAAATCAACGTTTTCCGGGTGGTGGGGGATGGTGGAAGAAGGGTGGAGCGTCAACCAACACAAGATATAGTGGTGGTACTTTCCCTTCTGGTCTAGATATGGAATTCGTATGATTCTTTCGTCAAAATCTATTGTTTCATAGAATTATTGCTAATGTTTTTGCCTCAATTTTGTGCAATTTTATAGGGTGATGGCCGCCCTATGGAGCATATTTTCAGACATAAAAATAGGGCGGAAATCTGAATATCTCAGATTTCCGCCCTATACAAGCGTATTTCATTCATTTTGCAGGCTGAAGCGTCTACCCCCCCATCCTACTTTTCAGGCTCATCATCCTTCTCAGCTTCCACAGCCTTCATCCCTTCTGCAGGATCAATTCCCTTCTTCCTGGCATATACCATAAGAAGGATTCCGCCAACCACCATAATTGCAGATACAATCATGGTGACAGGAATCCCGGTACCGAAGAAGATCAGCTGGTCGATGCGAAGACTCTCGATCCAGAATCTACCGAGTCCATAACCGATGAAATAAGTAAGAACCATCTGTCCTCTGAACCTGGTATGCTTTCTCATCCAGAGAAGAAGGATAAGAAGACCTAAGTTCCACAGAGCTTCATAGAGGAAGGTCGGATGTACACTAATGAACTTCAGTCCATCGTACTCCACCAGGTGATTCATCATCTCATCCGTAACAACAGAGGATGCTCTCGTGCAGCGATCCAGAGGAATCTGCATAGCGAAGAGTCCATCCGTGTACTGACCATAAGCTTCACGATTGAAGAAGTTACCAAAACGGCCAATGATCTGTCCAACCGGCACGCCGATAATACAGGTGTCACATGCAAGCACAAAGCTCATCTTCTTGTGACGGCATACGAAGTAGCCAGCGATAAAAGCACCGATCAGGCCACCGATAATGCCCATCCCGCCACCTCTTATATTGAAGATGGACAAGAGATCATCCTTGTAATAATCCCAGGCAAAGATGACATAATAGGCTCTCGCGCCAACAACCGCCGAAATCAGGCACCAGATGATGATATCAAGGTAATCTTCATCTGACTGCCCGGTGCGCTTCGCTTCATGAAGGATCAGCATGGATCCCAGAATCATACCAAGCGCCATGGTAACTCCGTAGAAAGCCACACGGAAATTACCAATCATAAAAGAATCTCCAACATTCTTCAATATAATATGAAGATGTGGAAACAAAATCGAATTATCATTCATGTTCTTACCCCACATGTCCTTCCAACTTACACCTGGATCAGTGAATGAACATCGCATCACCGAAGGAGAAGAATCTGTACTTCTCTTCTACCGCTATCTTATATGCTGCAAGCACATGCTCTCTGCCAGCCAGCGCAGACACCAGCATAATCAGGGTAGACTTGGGCAGATGGAAGTTCGTGATCAGTGCATCAATTACCTTGAACTTGTAACCAGGATAGATGAAGATATCTGTCCAGCCACTCTTCTCGGTAAGGGTGCCATCCTCTGCCGCTGCCGACTCAAGTGTTCTCGTAGACGTCGTTCCAACAGCGATGACTCTGTGTCCGGCCGCCTTGGTCGCATTGATCATGTCCGCCGCTTCCTGCGTCACCTTGTAATACTCGGAATGCATGTGATGCTCGAAGACATTCTCCACCTTCACCGGACGGAAAGTGCCAAGCCCCACATGAAGGGTCACTTCTGCGATATTCACTCCCATATCACGAATCTCCTGTAAGAGTTCCTTCGTGAAATGCAAACCGGCCGTAGGTGCTGCTGCAGAGCCCTCTTCCTTCGCATACACCGTCTGATAGCGATTCTTATCCTTCAGCTGATGCGTAATATAAGGAGGAAGAGGCATCTGTCCGAGCCGGTCTAATATTTCTTCAAAGATACCATCATAATGGAACTGAACCAGACGATCACCCTCATCAACGATATCAACAACCTCAGCGGTAAGCAGGCCACCACCGAAGGAGAGCTTCTGTCCGATCCTAGCATTCTTACCGGGCTTCACCAGAGTCTCCCAGACATCATCCGTCTTGCGACGCAGGAGAAGTACCTCAACCTTACCGCCAGTGCCTTCCTTCTCCCCGATCAGGCGGGCAGGAAGAACCTTGGTATTGTTGATTACCAAACAGTCGCCCGGCTCTAAGTAATTCTTGATATCATAGAAGTGGCTGTGCTCTACTTCTCCGCTCTCCTTATCGAGAACCATAAGTCTCGAATCCGAGCGATGTTCCAGAGGATCCTGAGCAATCAGCTCCTCCGGAAGTTCATAATCGAAGTCCAAAACGGACATCATTCTTTCATCTGACATTTCTATTCTTTCTATCTGCATCCATTTCTCTGCAGCGAAACACTACAATATCGCTATTGTAACATGCCAAATCCCCGGCAACAAATGCCGGGGACAAGCACATGATATCTTATCGCATATTAAGATCTGATCTTTGCACCAATCTGAGACAGACCATCAAGGATACGATCCATTGCATCATTTATATCTGTATCAGCAAGGTTTCTGTCGAGTGCACGGAAGGTCAGGGAGTAGGCAACAGACTTGTGATCTGCATCGATACGATCACCTTCATATACATCGAAGAGCTCATAAGACTCCAGGTAAGAGCCACCCTTTGCCTCGAATACTTCTTCTAACCTGCCAACCGGCATATCCTTCGGAACCAGAAGAGACAGGTCTCTTGTGGATGCAGGGAAGTTAGCAATACCGGTGTACTTGTAATCGAAGGAAGCCTGGGATACTACCTGAGGCATATCGATCACACCAACATATACGCGTTCGTTCATGTTGTAATTCTTAAGAACGATAGGATGAACCTCGCCAAGATAACCGATGACACGGCCATCATAGATGATATTTGCCTGGCGACCCGGATGCAGATAAGGACGACCTGCTTCTCCATCATAGAGAGGCTTAAGATTCATACCCATCGTCTCGAAGAGTTCTTCGATCACACCCTTCATGGTGAAGAAATCACCATCGCCGTAGAATCCCAGAGTCATGGTCATACGCTCATCCGGAAGTTCGGTAAGAGGCAGAGCCTTGGGAAGATAGATATTAGCCAGCTCATAGAGGCGAACATTCTTGTTACGACGATTCATATTGGTCGCAAGGGAAGTCAGCATTCCATTCAGAGAGATGGTACGCATAATGGAGAAATCCTCACCCAGAGGGTTGGAGATCTTAATCGCCTGACGTTCCATAGCATCCTGAGGAAGGAGAAGCTTGTCGAATACCTTAGGGCTCTCGAAGGAATAGGTCATTGCCTGGGAGAATCCGGAGAACTCTGCTACTTCTCTAGCCTTCTTTTCGATCCTCTTCTTATAGGAGAGCTTACCTGCGGTAGATGTTCCCTTCGGAAGTGAGGTAGGAATCTTGTCATATCCATAGAAACGAGCAACTTCCTCTGCAAGATCTGCATAGGTAAGAAGATCCTGTCTCCAGGAAGGAACAAAGAGAGTCTTATCTGCTTCGTTATACTCGAGGTCAATCGCCTTGAAGTACTCCAGCTGAGTTTCAGCAGGAATATCGGTTCCAAGCAGTGCATTGTAACGATCCGGCTCGAAAGGAAGGATTACGCCCTCTCTCTTCTTGGGATATACATCAATAAGGCCACCGCAAACAGTACCTGCACCAAGTTCTTCGACAAGAGCACAAGCACGGTTCATCGCCTCGATGGCATTGTTGGGATCAAGACCCTTTTCGAAGATACCGGAAGCATCGGTACGAAGTCCGATTCTCTTAGAAGACAGACGGATATTGGTTCCATCGAAGCAGGCAGCCTCGAATACCATGGTCTTAACAGAATCGGTGATCATAGAATTCTCACCACCCATGATACCTGCAATACCAACTGCCTTCTCGCCATCGTAGATCATCAGAGTCTCATGATCCACTTCTCTCTCCTGTCCATCGAGAGTTGTGAACTTATCGCCATCATTTGCACGACGAACGACAATCTTACCACCAGCGATGGTATCGAGATCATATGCGTGCATAGGCTGGCCATACTCGATCATTACGTAATTTGTGATATCCACCAGGTTGTTGATGGGGCGAATACCCTGTGCACGAAGTCTGTCCTGCATCCACTTAGGAGAAGGAGCAAGCTTTACATCCTTTACAATACGTGCGGTATATCTGGAGCAGAGGTCATCTGCTTCAATGGATGCGCTAAGATACTTATTTACATCATCAGAATCACCAGTCTTTGGAACTTCAGGGAACTTATGAGGAAGCTTGAAGGTTGCCGCAGCTTCACGTGCAAGGCCTAAGATAGAGAAGCAATCCACACGGTTAGAGGTGATCTCATACTCGATGGCTGTGTCATGCAGACCAAGTGCTTCGATTGCATCATCACCAGGCTGTACACCGGATTCTGCAGGGAATACATAGAGTCCGCTCTCCGGAGCTTCCGGGAAGAGGTCCCGTGTAGAACCAAGTTCTTCGATGGAGCACATCATACCATAAGAATCTACGCCACGAAGTCTTCCTTCCTTAATCTTGATACCACCCTCGGTCTTAGAGCCATCATGGCCACCTGCAACTCTTCCGCCGGGAAGAACAGTAGGAACCAGCTGTCCCTCTGCTACATTGGGAGCACCGGTAACAATCTGAACTCTCTCGGAACCGATATCTACCTGGCAGATCACCAGATGATCGGAATCCGGATGCTTTTCAATCTTTTCTACTCTACCTACAACAATCTTATCGAGGTCGCGATCGAACTCTTCATAGAACTCAACCTTAGATCCGGACATGGTCATCGCATCGGTATATTCCTGAGGTGTAACATCGAGGCCGGGTACCAGGCTCTCGATCCACTTAAGAGATGTTCTCATTATTATTCTCCTTCTTATATCCTTATATCGTTAAAACTGATCCAGGAAACGAATGTCATTCTCATACAGCAGACGCATATCATCAATCTCATACTTAAGAAGGGTGATACGCTCCAGACCGATACCGAATGCGAATCCGGAGTAAACTTCAGGATCAATACCGGACATCTTCAGAACTCTCGGATGAACCATTCCACAGCCGAGGATTTCAATCCAGCCTTCGCCCTTACAGAAACGGCAGCCCTTACCACCACACTTGAAGCAGGAGACATCCATCTCTGCAGAAGGTTCGGTGAAGGGGAAGTGATGAGGTCTGAACTTCACCTTGGTGTCCTTACCGAAGAGTTCGTGTACGAACTGCTCGAGGGTACCCTTCAGGTCAGACATGGTAATGCCCTTATCGATGACCATTCCTTCGATCTGGTGGAAGGAAGGAGAATGGGTAGCATCTACTTCATCAGCACGGAATACACGGCCGGGAGCAAGCATACGAATGGGAAGGTTGCCCTTCTCCATCTCACGAACCTGAACCGGAGAGGTCTGGGTGCGAAGAAGAATATCCTTGGTAATATAGAAGGTATCCTGCTCATCCTTTGCGGGATGGTTTGCGGGAATGTTCAGCGCTTCGAAGTTGTAGTAATCCGTCTCTACTTCAGGACCTTCTACAACAGTAAATCCCATTCCGGTGAAGATTCGCTCAACTTCTTCTAAAACAGAAGTATTGGGATGCGAATTACCAACCTTGGCGCGCTTTGCGGGAAGAGTTACGTCGATCTTCTCAAAAGAGAGCTTCTGCTTCAGAGCTTCTGCTTCCATCTTCTCCTTCGCTTCAGTGAGCTTGCCTTCGATAGCTTCACGCACTTCGTTCACCATCTGACCAACCTTAGGACGATCTTCCGGTGCAACATCCTTCATGGAATTAAGAAGAGTCTTCAGTTCACCCTTCTTACCAAGAAGTGCAACTCGGATATCGTTCAGGCTATCCAGATCAGCTGCTTCTTCGATCTGTGCTTTTGCTTTTGCACGGATCTCGTCAAGTTTTTCCTGCATCATGATGTTCTCCTTTTTGTTCTGGGCGTGCTTCCCGCCATGATCTAAGCGGGAATCACTCGTCATCTTCCGGTGGGAGAAGTGTTCTCTGCCGTTTAATGGGCCGGCAACAAAAAAAGACTTCGTCCCAGTCTTCTACGACTCGGGGACGAAGTCTTGTAAAATACCATGCGGTGCAAATTGCATCGGGTATCGTATAGATTCCGCGTTACCACCCTGATTCCTGTGTAGGTGTATATTCAGTAAGCAAACTCACTGTCGGCCTTCCGGCCACACACAGGCACTTCATTACTGCTCTCGTGCAGTGGACGTCCTAACCTAATGGGAAGCTCTACATTTGCGAAGACGACATATGGTCAGTCATTCGCTATGGTTCCGTTCAGTCCGGAAGGCTCCCGCAGGAATTTCGTTCTCTCCGCGAACACTCTCAGCTTGCGTGTTCTCTCTGTATGACCACTTCGCAAATGTAGAGCAGATCGGAATCTGCATCCAGGATTACGTCGGGCCGGATCGAGCTACTGTGTGCGATCATCGCCTACAAAACGGAAGTTTAACATAAAACTTACTTGTGTTCAAGATGTTCTAAGAGGCATCGGCGGCCCTAATATTAGCCCCAATATTAGCTTTAAATCCACTTGTTTTTTTTTTCACTTTACGCCTTAAAATATAGTCAAATAAAACATCGTTTTTATTTGGGCTGGTCGAAAGACCCAGGTCCATCAAGGGCGGGGAAGTTCCCCGCTATTTTTTTATCAACTCTCAGAGGTATGATCATTGAAAGAACTTAGCATCTTTATTGACGAATCCGGTGATTTCGGTGACTATGCCGTTCACTCTCCCTACCACATTATTACAATGATTTTTCACAACCAAGACGATGATATTGCTCCTGCTATATCTAAGCTTAATCAGGAACTATCTTATCTGCGCTTAGATGACCTATGCATTCACACAGGACCTATTATCAGAAAAGAAGAAATCTACGCACATATGGGAATATAGAGACGTCTCCTATCGTGGAGCTAAAAAAATGCCGGATAAAGTGGCTCTTTCATAAATTCTATCAATTCTGCCTCTTCCGTTATTTCCTTTGCGAATACCGGAGCTTTTTATAATCTGAAACGTATAGCACAATTTGTACAATCACGAATCATACCCAAAGTATAATTTTAGATTTCTTATGCGTCCATACTCACCATTCCTGCAGTTCTGCTTCAGAACCAAATGTCATCTCAAGAAGTTCTGCGGCGATATCTTTACTGCATACCCGCATCAGATTATCCTCAGCATCTTCCTTTGACAGCAGGTTCACACTTCCATACCAGACAATCTCATTATCGATTACGGCATAATGCTCGCAGGACTCTTCTACAAGCCTGATTTCAAAACCTGCTTTGCGAAGTCTCTCCAAAAGTTCCATCCGAACATCATCTTTGCCATATTTATAGGCATCGGGATGCCATGTGACAATTGTTACCTTGACTCCCAACTCCCGCCGCTTTCCAAGCATCTTTATAATACAATCCACTTTTTGATTATTTAACCTCGGACTTGATACAACGACCGCTGAATTAGCCTCCTCAAGATCCTTCCAATAAGTTTCCGCATAATTTTCTATATCATAGATTGCATTTGCCTTCTGCTTTTCGCCGTCCATATTAACGCAAAGCTCATATCCGATCTTTTTATACGCCTTCAGCCTTGCTGCATACATTTTATCGAACTTCGGGATATGACTGTCCACATAATCATAGACGATGACATTTTCTTTACCTTCATAATCCCTGTTAAGTCGTCCGACATACTGTTCCACAACATTTTCCCCTGAAACAGGAGTTGCCATGAACAGGGTATCAAGCCTCGGAAAGTCGAAGCCCTCTCCAAGTAAAGAGCCCGTTCCCACAAGAATAAGACTGTCCAATTCATCAACTTTATTCAGTTCTTCCACCTGTGCCCTGCGCGCTTTCGTTCCACATGCCCCCGTTAGCAGAATCAAGCGGTCAGCAAATATCTTAAGCCTTTCGGCCAGTTTCTTTGCATGATCAACATATTTCGTCAGTACCACCGGAGTTCTTCCAGCCTGCACACAGTCCGCCACATCCCTGATGATCTGTTCGTCGCGAACATCATTATTCCTTATCAGTTCATAGGCATCATTACCATATGGTGTTTTTGACAAATGATGAGGCTTTACTGTCCGGGTAAATCGGGGATATACCAGATGATCAATATTCTGCTCCTCGGCTCTGTCTTTTGCAGTAAACCTATACCTGATAGGGCCGAGCAGAAATTCGTTTATCTTTTCCTTACCATCACCACGTTTCGGTGTTGCCGTCACGCCATATACATACTTTGCATTTATCTCCTGTAGCACTTCTATTGCGCTATCCGATGCTGCGTGATGACATTCATCAAAGTATACTTGAGCATATTCTTTCAGCATCGGATGAAATACGCCCTTTTTCTTAAGAGAGCGTATCATGGCCACATCCACTATTCCGGTCAGCGTATCATGTGCTCCTTGAAGATTTCCAATCAATGATTTTCTTTTTCGTGTACGCCCGGTCTTTGTCTGATATTCAGGCAGTTCCTCATCAATATCCAGAAACTCGTCCAGACGCTTAATCCACTGGTTCATCAGGTCCGCCCTGTCTACAAGTATTAAGGTACTTATGCCTCTTCTCGCAATCATATCGCAGCAGACTACAGTCTTACCAAACGCGGTGGCGGCGTGCAGTATCCCGGTTTCATTATTAAGCATAGTTTCCACAGCCGGAGTCTGTGATTCACGCAATTCTCCCTTAAACGAAATATTGAGTTTCCGCCCTTTGGTTCTCTTATCTTCAATCTTATAACTGATTCCTGCATTATCAAACTTCTTTAGAATATCTTCCCGAAGTCCGCGAGGCAATACAATATATTTTCCTTCGTCACTTCCAAGGTAAATGAATCTGGATTCGTCGTAATTTGGCATATCCATAGCCTGATTCTGGAAATACTGCTTGTTTGAAAATGTTGCCATACGGCGAAGCTGTCTTTTTGTCTTATTGGACATTCCTGATGAGTCTATGTAAATGCGGTCAGCCAGCACGATACGCACCACGCCCCTAACACTGCCTGCTTCAAACTCAGAATTCTTATTCCATGGCGCATCAGTACCATTGTCTTCGCTGGTGGATCCCGTACTGTACCATAAAGACAGATAGTCCTCTATCTCCTTTCTGGTCAGTCGCCTTGTTCCGGCAAGAACTTTTAGCTGATCTTTATATGCATTCCAATTTTCATCAACAAAAGCACTATTTCCGGACTTCAGAGCCATTCCTTGTAAAGGAAGTGCAATGACATTTCCAAGTCCGCCCTCAGGAAGCGCATCCTGCGTCGGTATCATGCGATCATAGTATTTGAAGGACTTAAGATTGACGGATTCAGTTCCTTTCTCTAGTAACGCAAAACCAAATTTTCTCGCCAATCTGGCAGGAATCATTTCCTTGAAGAATATCCAAAGATGCGCACCGCGTCCCGACCTTGATCGTTCCACCACAGCGTCCACATCCAGATTCTTACAAATGCGCCGCAAAGCATTTATTTCTTCTGTCCACCTATCATCAATATTCGCATAATCTTCCTGTTCTGCACCCTTTGCATGATTATCAAAATCAAATACAAGTAACTGACAAAGGTTGTTTTCAAGCATCGGATATATCGCCACGACATCATTGCCGTTTGGATCTGTCCCATTCATATGCGCCTTTATCAAAGGCAGGGTAACCGGCTTATATGCCCTTAATTCGCAATCCTTACAACGAACTCCATCCTTTTTCTGTATATGGCAGCCACAATCCCAGCGATTAAAGCACTGCGTATAATACCCGTTCTTCCCCGTTTTGGGATTCGTATAGCGAAGATCATACACATCCTTCCTTCCGCGGCAGAACATCATAAAGAAGTCACTTGCAATCTTATCCGTAACATCAAATTTCTTTATACGAGCACCCTGATCCGGATCATATAATTCAACAACTTTTTCAGCGTCGCCAGACACAATATCCGAATACGAAACACCGGCTTCATCCAATCGCTCTCTCAGAAGTCGGTTTTCATCCTCCAATGCCTGTATCCTGGCTTGTAATATTTTAATTGTATCTGAATACTGCTGTGTAGGTTCCTTCATCCTCATCACACTCCCAGCTTCCCCATAACCTCTATCTTCTCGAATCCCCCGGATTTCGAATCAATAGCAATCCTCGCAGACTCCCCAATCTGCGTTCCGTCTCTATAGGTAGAGAACACATCTGTCGATATGATGCCGTCTTTTTCAAATATCTTCTCCACCGGAGTGTGCCATACCACCTGTTTGTATGTATCTGCTCTGAATACCGCTTTGATCTCATCCGACATTTTCATCTCCTGAAGGAGCCTTGCCGAGAAGTACTCTACCAGAGTATGGGCGCGCCTCACATTTCTAAGGAAGAGAACCAGGCAGAGACCCAGGAGGTAGACTACCTGAAGAGTACCCAGCACAAATATAAGGCAAACATCTGTCTGGTGCTCATCACGTCACTTCTCGTCATGGCTCTTGGCATCGGTCAGCAGTTCAGAGAGTACACTATGGAGCTATCCTCCAGTCAGGAGCCCCATGATTTGTAAATGTAAACCGTATCCTAGATGCCCATGGCCTCGCCATATGCCAGTACAGCGTGGCGTACACAGTCCTCACATGGACAAACTGGATGACCATCCACCATAGACTTCAGGTCACGGCAGGCAACCGCTCCAGACTGCTCCTTGAAGCGATTCATCATGCTGCGGCTCACCATGAGGGTTCCCTGGCCCTCCGTCTTCAGACCTGCAATCACATTGGCGCCGATCAGGGCGCCACAGGTGGCATCCATGGTTCCCATGCCAGCGCAAAAGCCAGCGGTTAACTGATGCAGGATCTCAGGTGCCATCTCCACCTGATCTGCAAGCACTGCTGCCACAGCCTGCGCACAGTTGCATCTACCTGAATTCTTAAGTTCTACAGCCTTTTCGGCACGTTCTTGAATGGTCATGATCGTCCTCTCAATCTAATCCTCATTACAGTTCCTATCGCACTACTTCCATATCCGTGCGATACTCTTCAATTGCTGCAATGATCTCATCCATATGAGTCTTATTCACTATTCGCACCAATTGTGAACACGGTTTACTTTTATAATAGAGAATGCATCCTACTTTGCATTCACCCATCCAGCAAAGCGTCTGGCTGTCCTACGTGATGCCAGTCGTGTGCCAAATGCCATGAGTCGCATCCCAAACCCATGATAGTAGAGAGCCTTGCCTCTTCGTAGCGCACGATAGGCTCCCTCTGCCACAGCATCAGGCTTGGCCGGCCGAAACAGGGTGAACATCTTAGATCCCTCCAGCCCTGCTGCCGCCTCGAATCCTGTATCCACAGGCCCCGGACAGACTGCTGTGACTGTGACTCCGCTGCCTCTCACTTCCTCATGGATTGCCTCTGAGAAACTGCGGACGAAGGCCTTGGCTGCGTAGTAGAGAGACATATGTGGTCCCGCGCCGAAAGCCGCGACAGATGCCACATTCAGGATCTGTCCCTTCTGTCTCGCTACCATCTCTGGGAGGTAGTGTCTCG
>Ga0256404_1001703_pt1 | contig 51665 bp, 51 predicted proteins | sample RumenRJG_01DNA_FD_185990 | JGI IMG/M metagenome (GOLD analysis project Ga0256404, IMG submission 185990) | Bovine rumen microbial communities from Lethbridge, Alberta, Canada - RJG_01 | ecosystem: Host-associated > Mammals > Digestive system > Stomach > Rumen | place: Canada: Alberta | collected...
CGCTGTGGATCGAAACGCCCCTGCCGCGGGTTATATAGCCGAAGATCTCGTCGCCCGGAAGAGGGGAGCAGCACTGAGCGAAGCGGACGACCATATTTGCCTCGCCCTTGACTATCACGGCGCGGCCATGCGCATCAAAGCTCTTGACCTGGGTATTCTCGCCCGAGGCCAGCCTCTCGGCCAGCTCCTGCTCCTTGCGCTCCTTGCGATAGACCTCCATCAAGCGGCTGAGCACCTGACCGGTGGAGAGTCCGCCGTAGCCTATCGCGGCAAGCACGTCGTCAAACTCGTTCATGTTTAGCTTCGTCAGCACGGCATGGACGTGGTCGGGCTTGGTGATATCCGAAAGCTTATGCCCCTGACGGCGCGCGGCCTCGGAGAGCATTTCCTTGCCTCGCGCGATATTCTCCTCCCTGTTTGCCTTTTTAAAATACTGCTTGATGCGGTTCTTGGCCTGGGAGGTTTTAACGAAGGTGAGCCAGTCGCGGTTCGGCGATGCCTGCGGGCTGGTGGTTATCTCCACAACGTCGTGCGTGCGCAGCTTATAGTCGAGCTTGACGGGAACGCCGTTGACCTTCGCATGGTGCGTATGATCGCCCACCTTCGAGTGGATGCGGTAGGCAAAGTCGATCGGAGTGGAGCCCACGGGAAGATCGAAGATCTCGCCCTGCGGGGTCAAAACGAAAACGTAGTCGGTAAAGAAATCGTGGCGAACGTTTTCAACGTATTCCTTGGAGGAGCTTGCATCGGAGGCGTAGTTGACGAGCTGATGGAGCCATTCGAGCTTTTTATCAAGATCGTCCTGCTTGGTGCGCCCTTCCTTATACATCCAATGCGCCGCGATGCCGTATTCCGCCATGCGGTGCATCTCCTGCGTGCGGATCTGCACCTCGAAGGGCATTCCGAAATCGCTGAAAAGCGTGGTGTGCAGGCTGCGGTACATATTGGTTTTCGGCATGGCGATATAGTCCTTGAACCTTCCGGGGAAGGGGCGCCATATCGAGTGGATGATGCCGAGAGCGCCGTAGCAGTCCTTGATGCTGTCCACAATAACGCGCAGCGCCACAAGATCGTATATCTCGTTGAGGCTGACTTTTTTATTGTTCAGCTTGCGATAGATGCTGTAGATATGCTTTCTTCTGCCGCTGACCTCGCATTTGATGCCCGCCGCGCTCAGCTCGGTCTCTATCCTGCGCATCGCGGTTTTCAGAAGCGACATACGCTCGGTCTGCTTGGGGCCGATAAGGGATTCAAGATGCCTACATTCCTCGGGCATAAGGTAGCTGAAGGAAAGATCTTCAAGCTCAACCTTTATTGCGCCCATTCCGAAGCGCTCGGCGAGCGGCGCGTAGATATCCATGGTTTCCTGCGCCTTCCTGACACGCTTTTCGGGGGTGCAGTAGCCGAGAGTGCGCATATTATGCAGGCGGTCGGCAAGCTTGATAATAACCACGCGAACGTCGTTTGCTATCGCAAGGAACATCTTGCGAAGGTTCTCCGCCTGGCGATCCTCTCGGGAAAGCATGCGGGTTATGTTTGTGTTGGTCAGCTTGGTAACGCCGTCCACCATCTTGGCGATATCCTTGCCGAACATGGCGGCGACCTGCTCAACGCTTACGTTCATGCCGTCCTCAACGGTGTCGTGAAGAAGACCGGCTATAACGGTGTCCGGGTCCATATCCATATCCACAAGTATCATGGCCACGGCCTCGGGATGAACGTAGTACGGCTCGAGCGATTCACGCTTCTGATTGGCGTGAACGGCCTTGGCAAACTCGATGGCCTTCTTCAGCAATTCTGTTTTTTCAGGGGGGAATTTCTTTTCGCATGCGGCAATGAGCCTGTCCATAAACCTTCACACCTCCAAACGTTTATATAGTGAACAGCGAATAGTGAACAGCGGACGATTTGGGATGAGATACCAAAGGGAACTCGTAAATTGCCCAATCCTCACGCTTAAAATGAAATAGTTATGCCAATAAATAAAATCGTTTATTTATTGGCATACGAATAGCGTATTAATATGTCATCGCGGTTATGACCGGGATACCGTCCAGCTTTTCGCGGCCGCCGAGGTCGGAAAGCTCGATGGCAAAGGCCGCCGCTTCGACCGTGGCACCCATGCTGCGAACAAGCTCGATCACCGCGCGCGCCGTGCCGCCCGTGGCAAGCAGATCGTCCACAAGGGCAACGCGGGCACCGGGCTTTATGGCATCGGTATGTATCTCAAGGCAGTCGCTGCCGTATTCAAGGCCGTACTCAAGGCGCTTCACCTCGCAGGGAAGCTTGCCGGGCTTTCTTGCCAGCACGAAGCCGGCGCGAAGCGCGTAGGCAACCGCCGAACCCACAACGAAGCCGCGGGCTTCGGGGCCGATAACTATATCGATATCGTAGGGGCGAAGCTCGTTTGCAAGCGTTGCTATCAGCGAGCCGTAGGCCTCGGGATCCTTAACAAGGGTCGTGATATCCCTGAAAAGGATGCCCTTGGTGGGAAAATCGGGAATGTCGCGAACTGTTTTTTTGAGTCTTTCTTCGTTCATCATATCCTTCACCTCATGGGAGAGTTTTTTCAATAATTGATATTATACATCCGCTTTGGCGCTCTGTAAAGCGGCAGCGGCGGAATAGAGCCTGCTTTTTGAAAGGCAGGTGGGCACTATCACGGCGGTTTCGAGCGAGCCGCGCGAATTGATGCGCAAAAAGCCCAACTCGATGAATACGCGCAGCGCGAATCTTGCGCAGTATTTCGGCGAATCGGTGCTCTCGGAGAGCTTGCATGCAAGCTCCTCAAACGAGCAGAAGCAGCTCGAGAGCTTGTTCATGGCAAGGCTGTAGCACTCGGTCAAATATTCTCTTTCAAGCTTGAAGAGCGAAGCAACCGAGGCAAATGCGGGCAGGCGCTCGGGCAAATAGCCCTCGGCTGCGAGCAGCTCGGAGGAAGCGAGCCTTGCTTCAAGCGCCTCAATAACGCCGTCGAAATGCGGCTCATCGAGCACAACAACGGTGCTGTAGCCGAATTCGGGAAGCTGGAATACCTTCGGAGCGATAACGAGCACGTTGTCGCAAACCGAGGATTCGGGCGGGCAGCCGAAGCAGATATCCACGCTCAGCGCGGAGGAGGACAGCTCCTCGATAGCCTTTTTCGCGCTTTCGGGGGAGAAGGCGAGCGCCATAACGCCCGAAAGCTTGCTCGAATAGAGCTCGGTGAGGCCGGGCGCGCTCTTTATCGCGCGGAACCCTGACTGAGCGGGCGTATAGCAGGAGTTTTCAACGAACGCATCGCAGAAATTCCACATGCCGTTTTCAACATAAGCTGCCGCGTTCTCGGGGGTCTGAGCCTGAGCCCATTTAACGCGAAGCTGTATGCCCTCGCTGCCGCACCAGGTATTTATGGTGGGCGTATAGAGCAGATCGAGCTTTTCGGCGCTCAACAGCCCCTTGAAATAGGGCGAGGAGCCGAACCAGACCGCTTCAAGGCAGCCGGAGGGGCATAATACGTCGAACTTGGTGTGCTGCGAATCGTTGCCAAAGCGCCGTATCTTTCCGATCTCAACGTTCGATGAGCGGAAAACGGGGGAGGGGTTGCACTCGCCGAACGGCGCAAGCATGGAGATCTCGCGTATAAGCTCGGTCGTGACCGCGGAGGTCGGTATCTCGAATTCGTAATCCTTCCTTGCGGCAAAATCCGCGTCCGTAAAGGATGCTTTAAGGTATTCGTTGAGCCGCTTGTCGAATTCCTCGAGCTTGCCCTGCTCCATCGTGATGCCGGCAGCCTTCGCGTGGCCTCCAAAGCGCAGGAAGCAGTCCTTAACGGCAAGCAGCGCATCGTGGATATTCACGCCGTCTATCGATCTTGCCGAGCCCTTGAGAACTCCGCCGGATTCGCAGAGCAGTATCGTGGGTCTATGGAACATCTCGAGTATCCTTGATGCTGCGATGCCTATAACGCCGCCGTTCCAATCGTTTTTGCAGAGCACTATCGCCCTTGTGTCCGAAAGGTCGCGCGAGGAAAGCATCGAAAGCGCATCCGCAAGGATTCCCGCCTCGTCCTTCTGGCGAAGCTCGTTCAGCCTGTTCAGCTCGCTTATCATGCGGTCGATCTCACGAAAATCGGATGAAAGGAAGAGCTCCACGGAGAGCGAGGCATCGCTCATTCGGCCCGAGGCGTTGAGCCTGGGCGCAACGGCAAAGCCGAGATTGCAGGTGTTGTACGGTTTTTTAGCGGTGCTGATGCTGCCAAGCAGGCGCGAAAGCCCGTAGCAGCAGCGCCCCTCGTTTATCGCCTCAAGGCCGAGCTTAACGAAGATGCGGTTTTCATCAATAAGCGGCACAACGTCCGCAACCGAGGCGAGCCCCGCAAGCGAAACGTATTTCATAGCGGCATCCGCGCCCGCAAGCGCGTGAACGAGCTTGAAGGCGGTTCCTGCGCCGCAGAGCACCGAATTGGGGTACCTGCTTCCCGGAACGGTGTGGCTCACCACGGCCACGCAATCGGGAATGCGCTCGGGCGGGATATGGTGATCGGTAACGATAACGTCCATCCCAAGCTGGGTGCAGCGGTCGATCTCGCTTGCGGCGGAGATGCCGTTATCCACCGTTATTATCAGTCCAACGCCCTTTGAATAGAGCTTGTCTATCGCGGAGGCGCTCATGCCGTAGCCCTCCTCGCTTCGAGAGGGGATGTGGTAGATAACGTCCGCGCCGATGCAGCGGAAATAGTCGGTCAGCATCGCGGTGGCGCAGATGCCGTCCACGTCGTAATCGCCGAAGATGCATATCTTTTCGCCCGTGTCGAGCGCAAGACGGATGCGCTCAACGGCCTTGTGCATGTCGTTCAAAAGGAAGGGATCGTGGAAATGCTTGATGGAAGGGGAAAGAAAACGCTCGAGCTGCTCGCGCGTTTCCGCTCCGCGAACGTGAAGCGCACGCAATAAAAGCGGCGAAATGCCGAGAGTATCGCAAAGCGCCGTGGAAAGCTCCCTCTCCTCGGAATAGTATTTGGATTTGCGGTAGATCACCAAATCGAACCCCTCCGCTCGCCGCTCGTTGGGGAGGATCGGCCTCAAAAGGCATGCTCCGATCTCCGCTTGGCGGCATAGAAACAATAATTCACTTTAAATTATACTACAACAGCGGGGGATGGTTCAATAGTGCCATGAAAAGTTTTTTAAAACTTTAAAATTATATTATTTAATTGTTCGTGAATTATTATCTATTTCGACAGGCTCCGTATTATGCCGCCGATCATCCCCGCAAACGCGCACATCGCAAGATCGACGAGGTTTGCGGAGCTCAGGTGCAGTTCGCCCGAGAAAAGGCCGAAAAGCAGCGTTGTCAGCACGATATAGCCCACGCCGCAAACGGCTCCCCAAAGCCAGCGCAGCTTTTCAAGCCTTGCCGTGCCGATAAGGGCGGCTGCGAGTGCGCAGACGGATTTTATCACGGGATTTACTATGTATACGCTCTCAAAGCCGAGCACCTGCTTTTGAAGCAGCAGAGCGCATAGGGCAACGAGCAGAACTGATAAAAGCATCGAGGCGACGACCCCTATAAGAATGCCGAGATACGGATTTTTATGTGTGCTCTTCATTTTTTCTCCTTCCGTGCGGCGAGTTGAGATCTGAAAAGCGGAAGCAAACGCCGCTTGCGCACCGCCGTTTTAAAAAACTATATGCGTTTATGGAAGAAATGATGAATACGGGGAAATGAAAAAGCAAAACGCCGAAGCATTCTGCTTTTCGTATTCTTTATCACAGCATCGCGCTTTCAAAAACCGTGCCGATCGAAAGATCCCTCGTCAGCGGCTTATCGGTCACGGCGGCGCGTGAAAGCACCATCTTTCCCGCCTCGACCGAGTGGGTGAGCCACACGTTTCCGCCGATAACGCAGTCGTTTCCGATATGCGTGCTGCCGCCGAGCACCGTTGCGCCCGAGTAGATCACAACGCGGTCGCCAATGTCGGGGTGGCGCTTAATGCCCTTAACGAGGCTGCCGTCCGGCTCAACGTCGAAGCTCTTTGCGCCGAGCGTAACGTGCTGATAGAGCTTAACGTTCTTCCCGATGGTCGTGGTCTCGCCGATAACAACGCCCGTGCCGTGGTCTATGAAGAAGGCTTCGCCGATGGTCGCGCCAGGGTGTATGTCAATGCCCGTCAAACGATGCGCATATTCGCTCATAAGGCGGGGCAGCAGCGGTACGCATTCAAGGTAGAGGATATGTGCGAGGCGGTAGGTGCTTATCGCAGTGAAGGCGGGGTAGCAGAGGATTATCTCATCAAGCCCCGTTGCGGCGGGGTCGCCCTTGTATGCTGCTTCAAGATCGGTCAAAAGCAGCTTTTTTACGGCGGGAAGCGCGGAAAACACCGCTTCGAGCACCGCTTCGGCGCGCTCCTCATCGCCGGTTACGGCGGAAACGCAGCAGCGTATCAGAACGGATGCCTGAGCGAGCGCCTCCTTTCTTGAAAGAGAGAGCGAGGCGTATTTGGGAAACATGGCTTCAATAAGCAGATCGGTGTATCGTTCGACCCGCTCGCGAAAGGCGCGGAAATTGCGATCCTGCGCGGCAGAAGCATCGTCCGTATAGAGCGAAAGCGCGGTTTTTTCTATGAGGGAAAGCGTATCCATTTTACTATATTTTATAATCGGAATTACAGATAAATTATTTAGAAAGCTTGTGTTCATTCCTCGCCATAGAGCGCGGTGGACATATACCTTTCGCCGGTGTCGGGCAGCAGCACGACCACGGTCTTTCCCGCGTTTTCATCGCGCCCTGCAAGCTCTATGCCCGCCCAAAGCGCCGCGCCGGAGGATATGCCCGCAAGTATGCCCTCGCGCCGCGCAAGCAGCCTTGCCGCGGAGAACGCATCCTCGGTCGAGGCGGTCATTATCTCGTCGATGACCGACGTGTTCAGAATTTCGGGAACGAAGCCCGCACCGATGCCCTGAAGCTTGTGCGCGCCCGCCTTGCCGCCGCTCAGAACGGGGGAGGAAGCTGGCTCAACAGCGACTATTCTGATTTCGCTATCCATCGTTTTAAGATATTCGCCAACGCCGGTGATCGTTCCGCCCGTGCCAACTCCGGCAACGAAGATATCCACCGTGCCGCCCGTATCCGCCCATATCTCGGGGGCGGTGGTCTTATAATGCGCGGCGGGATTGGCGGGGTTTACAAACTGACCGGGAATAAACGCATTGGGAATAGTGCTTTTCAGCTCCTCCGCCTTTTCGATCGCGCCCTTCATTCCGAGCGCGCCGTCCGTCAAAACGAGCTCCGCGCCGTAGGCTTTTATAAGGTTTCTGCGCTCAACGCTCATGGTTTCGGGCATAACGATAATAACGCGATAGCCCCTTGCGCCGGCGATGGCGGCGAGGGCAACGCCCGTGTTGCCGCTGGTGGGCTCGATTATCACCGAATTATGGGGGAGTATGCCATGGCGTTCCGCATCGTTGAGCATGGCCTTGGCGGCTCTGTCCTTCGCCGAGCCCGCGGGGTTCGCGCCCTCGAGCTTAACGATAAGCCTTGCTTTAAGGTCAAGCTCATTTTCAAGCCTTGTAAGCTCGACCATCGGCGTTTTGCCGATGAGCTGTTCATGCGAGGTATGAATGTTCATTAAATATCGCTCCTTGTTTTGGATAAGCGCAGCGGGTAGCTGGCCCTTGCGCTCGTTTTCATATTATAGGTAAACATCGATAATTGTCAAAGCTGATATATACTCGGCTTCAAGTCGTTAATAGTTTTGCCACAATTTGCTATGAATTACATGAGATATTTTTTTATTTGCGCCGATATAAAAAGAAACCGCCGCCGTGGGAAGCGGGGAATGGACTATGGGAAAGACCGTGCGAAAAGGAAAACGGAGCGGGCGGCTGCCTGCTCCGTTTGAAATTTCGTGGTATTAAGATCAGAACTTCATTCCGTTGAACTTAACGCCGGGGCCCATGGTGGTGGAGAGTACGAGGCTCTTAATGTAGGTACCCTTCGCCGCAGCGGGCTTTGCCTTGATGATGGCGTCCATAAGCGTGGCGAGGTTCTCGCCGAGCTTTTCCTTGCCGAAGCTTACCTTGCCGACGGGGCAGTGGCAGATGTTGGTCTTGTCAACACGGTACTCGACCTTACCTGCTTTGATGTCGGAGATAGCCTTTGCAACTTCCATGGTAACGGTGCCGCTCTTGGGGTTGGGCATGAGGCCCTTGGGACCGAGAACGCGGCCGATGCGGCCGACAACGCCCATCATATCGGGGGTTGCAACGCAAACATCGAAACCGAACCAGTTTTCCTTCTGGATCTTCTGAACCAGATCTTCATCGCCTACGAAATCGGCGCCCGCTTCCTGAGCTTCGCGGGCCTTGTCGCCCTTTGCGAAAACGAGAACGCGAACGGTTTTACCGGTGCCGTGGGGCAGAACTACAGCGCCGCGAACCTGCTGGTCTGCGTGGCGGGAGTCAACGCCCAGGCGGATATGAGCTTCAACGGTCTCATCGAACTTCGCCCTTGCGGTCGCGAGAACGGCCTCGAGGCCCTCTTCGGGATCATACAGCTTCTGCTTATCGAAAACAGCAAGCTTTTCGTTATACTTTCTTCCATGCTTCATAATAAGTACCTCGCTTAGTCGATGACGTCAACGCCCATGCTGCGCGCGGTGCCGGCAACCATGCTCATGGCAGCCTCTACGCTTGCCGCGTTAAGGTCGGGCATCTTGAGTTCGGCGATCTCCTTGACCTGTGCCTTGGTGATCTTTGCAACCTTGGTCTTGCCGGGGGTGGGAGCGCCCTTTTCGATACCGCAAGCCTTCTTGATAAGAACGGATGCGGGCGGGGTCTTGGTGATGAAAGAGAACGAGCGATCCTGATAAACCGTGATAACAACGGGGATGATCAGACCTGCCTGCTTGGCGGTGCGCTCATTGAACTCCTTGCAGAAGCCCATGATGTTTACGCCGTGCTGACCGAGTGCGGGGCCGACCGGCGGTGCAGGGGTGGCTTTACCTGCGGGGATCTGCAGCTTGACAAAGCCGGTAATCTTCTTTGCCATGATAATTTCCTCCTAAATATAATGTGGTGCGAGCGGTAAGGGCAAAGCCCTTCCTCCCACTATGCAAACCGCAAAGCGGAATACATACGGGGTAAAAACGGTTTTAAAGCTTCCGTTAAAGCTTCTGAATTTCAACGAAATCCAGCTCGCAGGGCGTTTCCTTGCCGAACAGCGAGATAACGACCGTAACGGTCTGCTTCTCGGGATCGACGGCGGTAACTTCGCCCATGAAATTCGCAAACGCGCCGGAGATGATGCGAACGGTTTCGCCGATCTCAACGTCCATCTCAAGCTGAATGCGCTCAACGCCCATCGCGGTAACTTCCTCGTCGGTGAGGGGGATGGGCTTGCTTCCGGGGCCAACAAAGCCGGTAACGCCGGTGGTGTTGCGAACGACGTACCAGGTGCGGTCGGTCATGATCATCTTGACCATAACGTAGCCGGGGTACACCTTGCGCTCCACCGTGCGGGGCTTCTTGGAACCCTCCTTGAACTCCGTAACCTGCTCCGTGGGATACTTCACCTCGAGGATGAGATCCTGAAGGTTGCGGTTCGCAACGGTCTTTTCAAGGTCTTCCTTGACCTTGTTTTCATAGCCGGAGTAGGTGTGGACAACATACCAGCGGGCATCCAAAGGGGTATCGTCCCCATAATGAGTCCTTACTTCATCCGTCATGCGATGACCTCATTAGCCGCCGATCTTGATGTTGGCAAGAGCGGAGATGGCGTTGCTGAAGATAAGGTCGAGAACCCAGATCAAAAGCGCCATGAACGCCACGAACGCGATGACCGCGATGGTGTAGTTGATAAGTTCCTTCTTGGTGGGCCAGGTGAGCTTCTTGGTCTCGGCGAACACATCCTTGAAGTAGGTGCCGATGTTCTTGAACCAGTTCACTGCCTTGCCGAAGAAGTTGGTTTCCTGCTTTTTAACAGCGTTTTCTGCATTCTTAGCCATAATGAAACTCCTTACTTGGATTCCTTATGGAGCGTGTGCTTGCGGCAGAAACGGCAATACTTGTTCATCTCGATCCTGTCGGGATCGTTCTTCTTGTTCTTGAAGGTATTGTAGTTCCTCTGCTTGCATTCACTGCATGAGAGTGTGATCTTGACGCGCATTTTAAGAGCCTCCTTGTATTTTTTAAGCTTGAGAGAAGCGGAGCCGTACTCTCAAAACTTCAACTCAAATAAAGCCCCCCAAACGGGGGCGTACTGTTTATTTTAACTCAGCGAAAAGCATTTGTCAATCCTAAATCAAGCTTTTTCAAGGCTTTTTTCGCCAAAAAACGGATATATTTACGCATATTGCCCGCCCCGAACGCTTATCGCGCCCGTTTGATGCGTTTGCCCGCGCACTTTTAATAGGGTTATCCAAACTGTTTTAATAGGTTTACCCGCGCTCTTTTAGAGTTTACCCGCGCCCGCGCCGCACTTCCGCTCTCGCTGCGCTCGCCTTCCGCGCGGCGCTCGGCGCTTCCCGCTATTTCACCTTCAAAATAAATATCATCGGCGTAAGTCCGCCCGCCTCGGTGCGCCCTTGGGAAACGAGCTCGAGGTAGGCTCTTTCACGGATAAGCTTTTTTAAAAGCGTGAACTCCATCGTGTAGAGGATGGCGGTGCCGCCGCTGCGAAGAAGCTTGGGCAGCTTATCAAGAAGCCCGGTGTAGAGCTTTTCGCAGGAGGAGTGATCGCCCACGCGGTTGCCGAACGGCAGGTTGCAGATGAGTTCGTCGTAGGGGCGCTTCACTTCAAAGCGCAGTATATCGTTGCAGATAAATTTCGCTTGCTTTATGCCGTATTTAAGCGCGGCGGAATCCGCGTTCATCCGCGCCGCGTCTATCGCCTTATGCGCTATATCCACGCCCGTCAGCGAATCGCAGGGGGAGAGAAGACCGCGCTCTATAAGCAGCGTGCCGCTGCCGCAGCAGGGGTCGATAACGCGCGCGTTCACCGTCAGATGCTCCTCCGCAAAGCGCAGCACCGCCGCCGCCGTGGCGGGGTTCATTGAAGCGGGAATGCTCTGCTTTCGGTAGGAAAAGCGCTCGTCCCGCACGGTGAAAAGCTTCAGATACAGCCTTGCGCCGCCCGGGGAATCCTCGATGCGAAGCTCGATCTCGTAATCCGCAGGCGAGTTGATAAGCTCGCCGCCCTCGTCGAGCGCATCGCGCAGCGCCTTTTTGAACGCCGTGGTGTCGCCCTCCGCCTTTTTGTCGCTCCTAAGCTCGATGCGGTAGCGGTACGGCGCCTCGCCCGCATGGGTTTTCTTCATAAATTCGGGCACGAACGCGGCAAACGCCTTCGCCGCAGCTTCGGCGGTAAGGGTAAGCTTTTCGAGCGTGCCGACCGTGAAAAGCGCCTCGGAGAAGCAGCGCGCACGGAACAAGCCCATGTAATCATGCGTTTTCACCTTCAGGCTGGCGCGGCGCTCGTCGAAGCACTCGATACCGAGCTCGTCCAGCTCCTTTTTTAGCTGGCTTGTGAGCCGATCGGGTGCGGCAAGCTCGATCTCATACTCCGCGTCAAGCCCCGTGAACTCATGCTTTTCATGCTTCATGCAGGCGGCGCGGGCGAGCTTGAGCGCCTCGACTTCTTCCTCATAATGCTTCTTTTCGCTCTCATCCGCGGGGGGCGCGGGGGTGTAGGAAGCGAGCGCGGCCTCGGCCTTTTCGCCGCCGATGGAGCCGAGCGCAAGAAGGAGCGACGGGCGCACGAAGCGCGTTTCCTCGTTTTTCAGCCGCTCGATCACAAGAAGCGCATCGATTTCGCTTCTTGAAAACGCGCCGATAAGCCTTGCGGCGTTGCGCCGAAGCTTGGGGGATTCATGGCAAAGCGCCTCGCGAACCGCAGAGGTCAGCTCAGCATTTTCGCTCATTTTTATAAGCAGGGGCTTGCTTTTTGCAAGGCGAACGAGCAGCGCGCTTCCAAGCCCGCGCTCGATGAAAAGCTCGGCGGTGTCTTTTAAAAGCGCGTTTTTGTCTATGCGCTCGTTCGATGCAAGCTCCGCAGAGCCGTTCGGCTTTTCAAGCTCTTTCAGTATTTCTTCTTTGGTGAGTTTTTTCATTTTTAACGCTCCCGAGTTATTATCTTGCTGTTTATTTGTTTATTCAAGGCAGAAAACTATCCATTCGCCCGTTTTTTCGTCATAGCCCACTTCAACGGTCTTGCCGACGTAATCATCGAGCCGGTTGCAGAAGAAAGGCCCGGTTGAGAAAACGTGCTTAGTTACCGTCCGATACTCCATTGAGTCCATACGCACCTCTATGCGGAAGCCGACAAGGTTGCGCCAAACGGTGTCCGTTTGATCGAGCTTCACCCTTTGAACGTTCACAAGCTCGGCGCTTTTATAATGCCTGTATCGGAAAAATGCATACACAAGGCCCGGCAGACAAAGGAGGGGAAAAAGACCGAAAGCAAGCAGCCAAAACCATGCTTCGCCAAATATCACAGCGTTTGAACCGTCAGCGGAGAGAACGCGGAAAAAGACGATCACCGCTGCAATAAGATCATAAAAAAGCATGGCAATCAATAAAGCGTTCAATTCATGCCGGTAATATCTCTCGGCGGTGTTCTCTTTCCTCATATTCCTCATCCTCGCCCATCAGCCAGCGGAATTTTTCCTCGGAATAGATGAGCTTCATACAGTAGTCGTTCGGTCTCGAAACGGTGTAGTCGTTCTTTTCGTCCGTAGGATCGTATTCGCTGATGGCGGCGGCGGAGTAGAGATCGCGGTATTCATCGGGGTATTCCATGAGCGCGGTCTTATCTTTTAAAAGCCCGTATGCGCTTATCGGCACGGTGTCGTAAAAAACATAGCCGTGTATAAAGTCCACAACGCCCCACCGGTTTTCATAGAACGCCTCGCAAACAACATGTCCGTTGTATGCCCGCGTTGTGTCGATAAGATGCACTATCCGGCACGGTATGCCGAGGCAGCCGAGCAGCACCGCGCCCACGCGCGCCATGTCCGCGCACCAATCGGTGCCGCGCTCGAGTATCTGCGCTTCCGTGCCGCCAAAGAGCATATCCTTGAAATCCACGTCGTAGGAATAGGCGATTTTTCGCGTGAACTCGGCGGCGTTTTGTATCGTTTCCCGCTCGCTGCGCCCCGCGAATTGCTTTGAAAACTCAAACAGCTCGTGCTTTTTCATATCGTATCGGCGCACGCTCGAATAGAGATACGGCGCGGAATCATCGTCCAAAAGCACCATCTCGCGCAGCAGCGCATGATCTATCGAGGCGGGGGAGTGCAGGTCGTTTTCAAGCATCACCCCGTATGCCTTGCCGAAGATGCCGTAGCCCTTTTTGAGCGCGGGGGAGCGGGTTTCTTTTTCGATATGATCCTTCATTTTTTTATTCTCCTTATCAGCTTTGAGAAAAGAGTTTCGCGTTCTTGCTTTGGGTATTCCAAGAAAACGGTGTGCGGAACGCATATTTCGCCCCAAACTTCGATCACAAAATGCTCGTTCTCGATGTTCGTCATGGGGTGGGAATCGGTAACGGCTATTTCAAAGCCGCTCACGGATACCTTTTCAAAATCCGCGCCGCACCCAAGCAAAATATACTGCACGCCCATGAAATGCACGAGCCCGCTTTCCGCATACATAGGGAAGGTTTCAAACGGCTTTTCAATATCCGCGCCGAGCGATGCAAGATACGCGGCAAGCTCGGGATACGCCGCTTTGATATTCGCCGCATAATTCTGGCAGTCCTCGCAGGTGCAAAGCTGATCGGCTGCGGTTTCTGCATAGTATTCTTTTGTTTTTTCGATGTTTATCAGCATACCCAGACTTTCAACCTCAACTATTCACTATTCATTATTCGTTATTCACTATTTGATCAGCATATCCCGCGCCTTTGCGCTTCCTCTATCAGCTTCGGCTGTATAAGCGGATAGGTCCAAGCTTTGATCTCGGGCAGCTCGTCGAAAAGGAAAACGCGCTCTATCTCGCTGTGCAGCTCGCTTTCAAATTCCTCGATTTCCGCATAGAAAAGCGCTCCGAAGGTCTCCCTGCCGTCGAATTTATCGGGCATGGTAACGGAGTAGAAGCAAACGGGGGTGAGGCTGAACTTCACCGCGCCCGTTTCCTCGTAAAGCTCGCGCCGCGCGGTGTCGGCCGTCCTCTCGCCTTCCTCGCGATGCCCGCCCGGCACCTCGAAGGTTTCGCGCTCGCGGTGCCTGCAAAACACCCATTTGCCGCCCGATCTTGCGATAATTACCGCGAATTTCAGAAGGTTTTCGGGAACTTCATCATAGAATCTTACCCGTACTTCGTTTTCCTCCGCTCCCGTTTCTTCCTTAAACCGCTCGATAAACCCCAAGAGATAATCGTGCCGCTCCTTGGCGAGCCTTGCGGCTTCGGCGGTGTTCATCTCGTCCTTCAAAAGCAGAAGCTTATCGTAGAAATGCTCAAGCGAAGCCTCGAGCGAGCGGCCGTGCTTGCCGCCGTAGGCGAAGGTTCGCGCGATGCCGACCGCGCCGAGCGCATCCAGCCTGTCCGCATCCTGAACGATCATCCCCTCAAGGCTTTCTGGGCGCCTGCCGCGGTTCTTTGAAAACGAAACGCCGTTTATTATCGTGCATATCCGCTCGATGCCGCACTCGTCCAGCCCTTGGGTAGCGAGAAACCGCCGCGCGTTGGCGTTGTTCTCGGTGGCAAAGAGCTTGTGATCGTCCGCATCGTGCAGTATCGCCGCCAAAGAGACGGTCGTTTCGTCGCATTCGGGATAGGAGCGCGCAAGGCGAAGGGCGTTTTTATAAACGCGCAGGGAATGGGCGGCGTCGTGCCCGTCCGCATTTGCGCTGAAAAGCTCCTCTATATACGCTATTGCGTTTTGAACTGCTGAAGGATTCATATAAGACCTCGCGGCGTATTAAAAATTTATATCCTCTTTGCAATTTCAAGCGCTATCATCAGCTTGTCCAGATTGTGGTTCGCGCCGCTGAGCCCGTCCTTTTCGTAGCCGCTCTCAGCCAGCACGTCGCCCGATTCAAGGAAGTTATACAGCTCAAGCCCGTAAAAATCGCAAACGGCCTGAACGCCCGCAAGCTCCATCTCCACGGCGATGCAGCCCTCGCTCCTGCGCCTTTGAACGAGGCCGACGGTCTCGCGGAGCATCGAATCGGTCGTCCAAACCCTGCCCGAAACGCAGGGCAGCTCGAGCTCGCCGAAAATCTTTGCAACGCGCTCCGCGTTCTTAACGCCGAGATAATCCGATGCGGGCGCGTAGAGGTAGGATGCGCCCTCGCCCCTGTAAACTTCGGTCGGGATTATGAACTTTCCGTAGGTTTTATCGCGGTCAAGACTGCCGCAGGAGCCGAACATTATGAACTTGGTCGCGCCCGTGAGCCAATTCACCTCGAAGCAGCAGCCCGAAGCGCCCGAGGAGCCGATGAACGAAAGGTAGAACGCGATGCGCTCGCCCTCATGCTCGAAGGCATAGATGGGAGTACAGCCGTTGCAGGCGGATTTTTCGGATATCATGGAGCAATCGTAGGTATCGAGCATATAGTCGTGGATGACTTTTGAGAAGATGATAAGGCATTTATCGACTAAATGCTTCTTGGGGCCGTAAAAATGCTCGGGGGAGATGATGGGTTCGGTTTGGTTGTCAAAATCGTGGATTATCATATTGCCTCCTTGACTTACGCATTATCCTGCGCATATCCTTCACCGCATCCCCGCCACGGCCATTATCATGTCCGGGAAAACGGTAAGCTTTCTTTCGTTGAAATACTCCTGCTGCTGTTCCGTGCGCCCAACGAGCGGAACGCCCGAAGCGGAATTATCGGAAACCACCAATAGAGCGATCGCGGGTATCTCCAAAAGCTCCGCCATCAGATAGAATGAAGCGGTCTCCATCTCGATAAGGTCCGCGCCCGAAGCGCGGATCTCGTCAAGGTGCAGGTACTCAAGCGCGATCGACGGGGTGCAGAAAACGCCTGCCCTGCGGATATCGTGCCCCCGCGCCTTCCCAAGCGCGATGACAGCATCGGTAAAGGCTTTATCGGGCTCGACCTTTTCAAAAAGTGCGGTTTCGCGTATGGAATCCCTTATCAAAAAGGCATCCGCCTGACTGCCGGAAAGCGAATAGCTCGGGGTGCAGATATCGCCGAGGCGGAATTCCGCCTTGAGCGCGCCGACCGCGCCTATGAAGATAAGCTTTTTGAATGAAAGCGCGGCGCAGCTCGCAAGATGGTCTATAAGGTTTCCCGCCGAAGCCGCGCTCTTTATCCAGGCGAGCTTCAGATCGGCGTTTTCAAGATAATAGCCGCAATGGTACGCGCCCTCGCGGAGCGTCGTTACCTTAAAGAAGCGCTCCATCTGAAGATGATAGGGCGAATAGCTCGGCGCGATCACGAGCGCATCGTAGGCTATGCCCGCATCAAAACCGAAAACGCGGCTTGCCATATCGGGAGAATTATGCCCGTAGAAGGCATCGAGTATCAGCTTCATTCTTTCCTTCATCTTTTGCTCCTTTTCACTTCGGGAAGCCTATTCGCCGGCTTCCGCGAAAACGGAATCGCAGTATTCGTCCCATTCCACGACGTATTTTTCATGGGGCAGAAGAACCATATCCTTGGGCTCAAGAACGCCCCTTCGCTCCGCTTCCCGAACGAATTGAAACACCCATTCGTCGGTGTCGCTTACGACCGCCCGAACCGAACTGAACCCGCTTTGGACCGCGTGATACAGCCGCGTATGCCCATCAAGCGAGATGAACCTTTCGCCGTAGGGCTTGACTTGGATGATGATATCCTCTTCGCCGCGAATAAAGCTTTTGATCGCCGCAAGCTTGGTTTCATCTATGAAGAACTGCGATGGCTGAATATTTTCGAGCCTAACGCGCACAAGCTCGGGAGCGGGAAACTCCGCTATCATAGCGCCGCCCTCATCGAAGAAGCGGTGGATATGCGGCGCGTGAAAGCGAAAATACTCGATGAGCTCTTCGTATGCGGAAGGGTCCCTTCCGCGAACGAGCGCGGCATTTTCGCCGATTATCTCTATTTCATACGGCTCATCATCGATAAGGTACGCGCCGTGCTGATCGAGCACGGTTTTTGAAAATCTATTGTCGGTATAGCCGTCTATTCGCTTAATATCCACGCTAAAAAACCGTCCTTATCAGATCGTGAAATCGGGGAAAAGCTCCGTCCGAACGCCGTCAATGACCTTGACCGCTTCGTCCAGCGCCCTGCGCCTTCCTGCATCGTTATTCATCCAATTATCCCGCCTTGTGTTGGTATCGTTCGCAGGGCAGGGCAGCACCTCGATATGCGCGGGAAAAAGACAGCGCGCGATTGCGAGGCTTCTTCGCATATGATACGCACTTGTAACGAGAAGCACCCGCTTCACGCGGCTTATCAGCAGCGTGCGTTGGAGACAGAGCAGGGAACAGAGCATATTCTCAACCGTGTTTTGCGATTCGGTTTCAAGGATGATGTCATCGTCTGAAACGCCGAGCTCAAGCGCGCGAAGGCGCATATTCTCGGCTTCACTCATCCTTCCATCGGGAAAATCACGAACCACGCCGCCGCTTAGAAGAAGCTTGGGCGCGCGGCCGCTTTTATACGCCGCAACAGCAGTGGGAACGCGGTATTTCGCCGCCTTGCCGCTTCCGAGGATCATAATACAGTCCGCACTTTCGCCGCCGTCCTCAAGACCGTTAAACAGCAGCCTGTCCACGAGTTCGGGTGTAAGAGTTTCTTTTTTCAGTTCGGAAACAAGCATGGTTTTCCGCTCCTTCTCGATAACATTTTCCTCCGAATTCCCGTGCAAAGGACGATCGCCCCCAAGCTTAAAAAGCATAAATTCATCAAACCCGCGCTTTATATCGGGAAGCTCGAAGCAAACAAGCTCGTCGAACTCGGCGCGGCGCATAAGGAAACGCACAAACCGTGCGCCGAGATAGTAGCCCGTGTCGCCCCGCCCCTCAAAGAGCGCCCAATCGCCGAAATAGCGCTGGTTTTCATTCGTCATTCCGCTTAGATCATTGAAAAACGACTGCTTGATATGCTCGGCGTTTTCATCGCACCACGCCTTCCATTCGCCGTCGTCCTGGTGGTAATACTCCGCGCCGCCCGCAAGCTCCTGCTCGAAAACCATCGCAACGCCCTCGGTAAAGAGCTGAAGGATGAACCCGTCCGCGCCCGATTCGGGCTTATTGAGCCAACGCCCGTGCTGGCGGTGGTAGAGATGCCCGAGCTCATGCAGGATAAGCCCGTTCATCGCATCCAAATTGCACCAGTCGAGCTCAACTATCTTCTCGATGCCGAAAAGCACGCTCTCCCTGCCGTTCACGGGCGTTACCCAGCCCGCGCCGTTTCCGAGGCCGAGATAGAGAATGAGGTCGGCATCAACGGTTTTGTGGAAGCGCTTTTTCAGCCGCGCATCAAGGTTTTCCGTAACGGCGTAAAACGAGCGAAGGGCCTCCTCGCGCTTTTCTTCGCTCTCGAAAACGCCGTTCAAAACGGGCAGAAAGTCCTTTTCCCACGAAAAGCCCGCCGCAAGCGTTTCGCGCATATCGTCTAAGCAGAGCTTTTTTGCGCCGGGGATATGCGAATCCATGTAATCCTCCCATTTCGCAAGGCTGAAAGCGCCCGAATCGAAGCAGGAGAGCATGAAGGGGGTGGTGTCGATGATATTCATATTTCGATTCGCAGCGGTATTAGGCATTTGAAGCTCCGTCCCCGACTTCTTCCGAGCAGAGCCTTGCGCCGAGCTTGAACGCCGCTTCAAGATCGAGCGGGAACTGCTTTTCATGCACTTCCTTTTTATGCGCCTCGTTGAAGCCCGCCATATTGTATTTGGAGTAATCGTCCACCTGCAGCGTGTCGCAGCAGGGCAGAAGCTCGAAGCGCCCGTTCAGCGCACGGAAGGAGGCAAGCTGCCTTTCCATGCCCTTTTCATACCATTTTTCATAGATATCCATGCCCGCGTTCATCGTCAGAACCGCGCCGAAGTTGACCTTGCCCTTGAAATAGCTTGAATAATCGTCGTAGCTGAGCGCGCAGAAATGCAGGCGCTCCATCAGCGAGAAAACGCAGCTTGTAACGTTTCCGAGGTAGATGGGCGAGCCGATTATAAGCGCATCAGCCTCGAAAATGCGCTCTATAAGCGGCGAAAGATCGTCCTTTATATAGCATTTGCACCTCTCGGCTCCCTTGCGCTTGCAGGCAAGGCAGCTTTTGCAGCCGGTGAAGCTCAAATCGAAAAGGTCGATGTACTCAACCTCCGAGCCGACCGAGCGCGCGCCCTCCGCGCATGAGTGCAGCATTTGGGCGGTGCTGCGGTTCTTTCTGGGGCTTGCGTTAAGAATTATCGTTTTCATATTCTTTCTCCATGTTGGGTTGGTTTTTTATTCGGTTCGGCGCTTTCGTAGTTTCTCAAGCGCCCTTTCAAAGGTTTCCGGCAGGGGCGCGTGAAAAGTCATATTTTCGCCCGTGCGCGGGTGGGTGAGCCGTAGCTCGGCGGCGTGGAGCGCCTGACCGTGAAAGCCCAGCTCGTTCTTCGCGCTGCCGTAGACCTCGTCGCCCACTATCGGGTGATTTATATAAGCCATGTGTACCCTTATCTGATGCGTTCTGCCCGTTTCAAGCTCAACGCGAAGCAGCGTTCTCGTTCCAAAGCGTTCCTCCACCTGCCAATGCGTAACGGCGTTTCTTCCGCCCTGAACCACCGCCATGCGCTTTCTGTCCGTCCTGTGCCGCGCTATCGGCGCATCCACGGTGCCGCTGTCCTCGCGGAGATTGCCCTCAACGAGCGCATAGTACACGCGGCTGACGGCGTGGGTCTTCATCTCGTTTGCAAGAAAATTATGCGCCGCATCGTTTTTTGCGATAACGAGAAGCCCTGAGGTGTTCTTATCTATTCGGTGCACTATGCCGGGGCGTATCTCGCCGCCTATGCCCGAAAGATCCTTTATGTGAAACATTATCGCGTTCACAAGCGTGCCGCTCGGGTTGCCCGCCGCGGGGTGGACCACCATGCCGACGGGCTTGTTTATGACCGCGATATCCGCATCCTGATACACGATATCTATGGGGATATCCTCCGGCGCAAGCTCCACGGGCTCGGGCGGCGGGGGAGTGATGGAGATAACGCTTCCCGCCTTGACGGTAAATTTCGGCTTCTTAACTTCGCCGTCCACCGTCACCGCGCCCGATTCGATAAGCCTTTGCGCGGCGGAGCGAGTGAAGTCGGTATGCTCGGCGATGTAGGCATCCAAGCGAGAGCCGCCCGCTTCAACGGTAAGAGTAAGGGTAAGCTCGAGCGCCGCCTGTTCAGCGCTTTCCGCATCGTCAAGCTCGATATCCTCAAGCTCATATTCGGTTTTTTTATCGAATTCGCTCATTCGCCTTTTCCGTCCTCGGCGGGCGTTTTATCCGCTTTTTCCTTGGATTTTCCCTCGAAAAGCTTCTCAAAATTCTTATAAAACTCTCTTCCGCCCTTGGTGAAGATAAGGGAAACTACCAGCAGTATGCCGCCAACGGTCACGCAGCTGTCCGCGAAGTTGAAGATCGGGAAGCTGACGAAATCAAACGCGATAAAATCGCGAACGAAGCCGAGAAATGCGCGGTCATAAAGATTGCCTGCCGCGCCCGCGAGTATCAGAAGAAGCGCAAGGCGGATGCTTGTGGGCATCTTCTTCTGCATTTTTATAATGAAAAAGCCGAGCGCGATGCAGGTAACGAACGAAATAAGCGTCAGTATCAGCGTGGAATTACTCAGCATTCCCCACGCCATGCCCGTGTTTTTCGCGTATTCAAAGCGAATAAGGCCGGGGATGAACGGTATAAAGCCGCCCGACTCGATAACGGCGGGGCAGATGGTGGCTTTGGTTATAAGATCGGCCGCAAAAAGCACGGCAAAGATCAGCATGGATGAAATAAGCAAGGTTTTTCCTCCGTTTTTTCGGGTTGAGGATGCGTTTTGAACAAACACACCCATTATAAATAATACTATATTTTCACCCCAAATGCAATAAAAACGAAGCATTACGCATTTACATATTGATTGAACACTCGAAACAGGACGATAGGGGCGTTCAAATCAACGCAAATATATGAAAAAACCCTTGAAAACGCAAGGTTTTTCTGATAAACTGATATTTGTGGAAAAATGTGAAATAGTAAAAGAAGGTTAACAGGAGGTTAACAAAAAATGACGATTGCCAATTGGACAGGCATAGCGGGGGGCATAGCGCTTTTCCTGTACGGAATAAGGCTGATGGGTGACGGCCTTCGCAGCCTTGCGGGCGCGAAGCTCAAAACGGTTCTTGAAAAGCTTACGCGCAACCGCCTTATGGGCGCACTTATCGGCGTGCTCGTAACGGCGATAATCCAGTCCTCAAACGCCACCACCGCTATGACCGTGGGCTTCGTTGATGCGGGGCTGATGGCATTTACCCGCGCTTCGGGCGTTATTGTCGGCGCAAATATCGGCACCACCGTAACGGGTATACTTATCTCGCTCAAGATAGAGTCGTTTGCCTCGATAATCGCGTTCGTGGGCGTTGCGGCGATAGTTTTTATAAAGAATAAAAGCGTAAATCATTGCGGAAGCATTCTCGCGGGTCTCGGTATACTCTTCATCGGCATGACGCTTATGAAGGGCAATATGGAGCCGCTTGCCCGTGAGCCCGCATTCACAAACGCGCTTTTGAGCTTCCAGAATAATTTCCTGCTCGCGATACTCGTGGGTGCGCTGTTTACGGCGGTGGTGCAGAGCGTTTCTGCCTCGGTCGGTATCCTTCAGGCGCTTGCGCTTGCGGGAGCGGTAACGAGCCTCGGGCAGGTCGTTTACCTGATCCTCGGCATGAACATCGGCTCCTGCGTAACGGCGGTCACAACCTCCATAGGCGGCAGCAAGGATGCAAAGCGCACAGCGGCGATACACGTTCTTTTCAACGTTTTTGCGGCGATATTCTTCGTTATAACCTGGAAGCTGCTTCCTATCGAAAGCTGGTTCGAGGCGGCGTGGCCGGATATGGTCAGGCGTATAGCCATGTTCAATATGCTTGAGAAGGTGGCGGTTGCAATCATCATCTTCCCGCTGCTGCCCCTGCTTGAAAAGCTCGCGCGGTTCATCATCCGAGGCGAGGATAAGGATAAAACAAACAGCCTCATCCATATCAAATCGAGCGATTTTGCCACCCTCTCCGTTGCAATAGCGCAGGCGCAGAAGGAGGTTTCGCGTATGTACGAGCTTGCGCAGCGCAATCTTGAGCTTTCCTGCAAGCTGCTCACGCAGGAGAAGGCGCCGTCGCACAGCGATATGAGTGCAATAGAAAAAAACGAAGAAACGATAGACTATTTGAACCATGCGATAACCAACGCGCTTATAAAGATCACCGCCGCAGGTCAGGGGCTTGCGCCCTCGGATGCGCGAATTGTGGACAGAATGCACCACGTTATTTGCGACTATGAGCGCATTGGCGACCATGCGGACAATATCGCGGGCTACGTTCGCCATATCAGGGAGCAGGGACTCGATTTCTCCGGAGGCGCAAGGGAGGAGCTCAAGGGGCTTGCGGATAAGGTTATTGATTTCGTGCGAAACACCCAGGTGTTTTACGATGGCGAATCCGAGCTTAGCATCGAGCAGATCGAGGCGATGGAGGACGGCGTTGACGACGAGGTGGATCGCATCCAGGAAATGCACATAAGAAGAATGGAAAAGGGCGAATGTACGCCTGAGATCGGCATGATGTTCGTTGAGATACTGACCGACCTTGAGCGCGTTTCCGACCATGCGCTGAACGTGGCGCAGGCGGCAACGAGGTAGGCCCTTCGGTTAGTGAATGGTGAATAATGAAGAGTGAATAGTGAATAATTGTTGTGCAAATACCGCGCGAGCGGTATTTGTTTTTTATTTGTGTTTTGGGGCAGGGGGAAGGAGCATCGGGGTGGATGCCGAGCAATATTAAAGCGGATCCGGCAGGGGAAGAAGGTCGCTTCGGTTTTGACAAAATTAAAGAGATCCCTTGGGGATCTCAACATCAACTATTCACTATTCATCCTTCATTATTCATTATTAACTTGACAAAACTTCAAGCGGAGGAGCCGAGCCCCTCCGCTTGAAGCCTTTAAAGCATCTTCTTCGCCGTGCGCATGATATGCTTCGTGTCGCGCTTTACGCGCCTGGGTACGTCCGGGTACATGGTGCAAACGCTCGCCGCCGCGGCCGCCATGCCGAGCGCAAGTCCCGTTGCGAATCCAAAAAGCTTCATATTCTTCGCCTCCTTGCTTTCTCTGCTTCGCCTTTTTCATCCGATTGCATTTATAGCTTGCGCCAAAGAAGCGATCTTGATACGTTGAAGGAACGAAAAACGGCAAAAAATCCGTCGGAAAAATTTGCAAAAGCTTCAAAAGCAAATCGAAAACGCAAAGCGCGGCTCGCCTTATGCTTTTTTAGCCGCCGTTCTGGTTTATGCAGGGTTCTTGGAGATTCGATGCGCCGTTTTCGGCACTTTCCTGCGTTGAAAACGCGCTAAAGCGGTGCTATAATAGGATAAAACAATATGGTTGCGGCATCGGCGCAGACCTGCCTGCATAATATCTCAGCAGCAAGCCGCCTCAGACCCGCAAAAAATTCAAAGTGTTTGAAATTCTGTTTGAAACGGAGGAAAATAAAATGAATTATCCCGTACTCGAAGCCATTCTCTCAAGAAGCTCCATCCGCGCTTATAAGGATACGCCGCTTACAGAGGAGCAGCTTACCGCACTCAAAAAAGCGGCGCTTGCATCGCCCACCGCGATGAACAGGCAGGAGCAGCGTTTTCTTTTCGTAACGAATAAGGAAGCTATAGAAAGGATAAACGCCGCCGTGCTCGAGGGCGTTATCGCAAGCGGAAACGAGGCCTTTGCCGAGCGCATCCGCTCCCGCGGAGGCCGCATCCTCTACTCTCCGCCGCTCTTCGTGGGCATCTTCGCCGCCGAAGGCAACTATGCGGGTGTGGATGCGGGCATCGCCGTTGAGAACCTTGCGCTTGCCGCTAAGGAGATGGGGCTGGATACCGTTATTCTCGGAATGCCCGCCGCCGCGTTTGCGGGCGAAAGCGGAAAACAGCTTGCCGAATCGCTCGGCGTTCCCGCGGGCTATGATTTCCGCATCGGCATCTCCATCGGCTATAAGGACACCGAGAAGGAGCCCCATGAGTGGGACGAGAGCCATATTATCGAGGTAAAATAGAAACTGTCGGTCGGCTTCCCGATTGAGCGATCAATGAATAATGAATGGTGAATAGTGAATAATGAATAGTTGTGGTTGAAATCCCTGCGGGATTTCTGAAGAATTATTCGTTTTAGGCGGCTGTTCACTTGTTCGCTTGCGCCTGATGTGCAAGTATTCGGCGATTGCTCAAAATGGAAATCTTATTATAATGGGATAGGAATTCCCCCTCGTGGGAATTCCAACCTCAACTATTCACTCTTCATTATTCATTATTCACTATTCACTTAAGTGAACTTTCGGGGTGCTTATGAACAAGAAACAGGTGGTCGTGGGCGGCGTGCCGATGGGCGCGGGCGCACCCGTAACCATTCAGTCCATGACCAATACCGACACGAGGGATGCGGCGGCGACGATCGCGCAGATACTCGAGCTGGAAAGAGCCGGCTGCGAGATCGTGCGCTCCTCGGTGTATGATGAGCGCTGCGTTGAAGCGCTGCCGGAGATAATCAAAAATATCCATATCCCGCTCGTTGCGGATATCCATTTCGACCACCGCCTCGCCATCGGCGCGATGAAGGCGGGGGTCAGCAAGGTGCGCATCAATCCGGGCAATATCGGCTCGGAGGAGGGCGTTCGCGCGGTGGCGCTTTGCGCTAAGGAGCGCGGCATCCCGATAAGGATAGGCGTGAACGGCGGCTCGCTCGAAAAGGAGCTTTTAAAGGAATACGGCGTTTGCGCCGAGGCGATGGTAATAAGCGCCGTTCGGCATGCGGAAATGCTTGAAAAATACGGTTTTTCGGATATCATGGTGTCGCTCAAGGCATCCGACCCCAAGACCACCGTTGAGGCGTATCGCATGGCGCATCAAAAGCTGCCCTATCCGCTGCATCTCGGCGTTACCGAGGCGGGGCTCGGCGAGGATGCGCTCATAAAATCCGCTATCGGCATAGGCAGCCTGCTTCTGGACGGCATCGGCGACACCGTGCGCGTTTCGATGACGGGCGGCGTTGTGCAGGAGGTAGAGGCGGCAAAAAAGATACTCGAGGCGGCGGGCGTTCGCAAGAGCCGCGTTCGCATCGTAAGCTGCCCCACCTGCGGAAGAACTCGCGTGGAGCTTGAGCCGATAGCGGCAAGGGTTAAGACTGCGCTTGATTTTGAGGGCGCAAAACCTATAACCGTGGCCGTGATGGGCTGTGCGGTGAACGGCCCGGGCGAGGCGAAGGAGGCCGATATCGGCATCGCCTTCGGTTCGGTGAACGCCGCCGTGTTCAAAAACGGCGAGATCGTTTATACCGATAAGCTGCCCGAGGTCATCGACAGATTCATTGAGGATGCAAGATCGCTCTGCATGGGGGCGGAATAATGCGCCGCGGCCGCAGAAATTCACCATTACTATTCATTATTAACTGAAAGACCGAGGTACGGATGGTTTTCGGATTAAACAAGAAGCCGTTTGATGATGAGCTTGAGGGCTTCAGCGTCGGCGAATACATAAAAAAAGGAATAATAACGATAATCTCAGCCGTGCATAAAAAGGACGGCAGGGTGGAGGTGCGCCTTTCGGCTTCGCGCATCCTCAGCGAATACGAGCTTCGCGCCATCGACAGGGAGATAGGCTATATGCTGCGCCCTGCGCCCGTGGAGTGCATATTTGATTTCAGCGATGCAGTCGATATCGGCGAGCACGGAGCGGAAACGCTGCGCGAGCTTTGGTGCGAATTTTCCCCGCAGCTTGAGCCGATACTTCGGCTCTGCCGCATAACGGGCGGGGGCGACAGCTTCGCCGTTTCGGTGCCGCCGCGCTATTTGCTTGCGCTGTCAACGGGGATCACGAATGATTTTCGCGCCCATCTTTCCTCGGTTTATTCGTGGAACACGCTTATAGCCGTGATTGCGGACGAGCACCTTTCGGACGGCATGGACGGCTCGGCCGAGCCCATAGTTACCAAGGATTGGGGCGGTCTGAAGGGCCCCGCAACGGATAGGCGGCGCAGAGCGGCAAAGGAGAAGCCCAAGCGCCTTGCGCCTGCGGACGTTATTCTCGGCAAGGAGATACTCAAGCCCGATATGGTGCTGATGAGCGAGCTTACCGACCGCTCGGGCAAGATAACGGTTAAGGGCGAGCTGCTCAGCATGGAGGTTTTCGTTTCCAAGCGAGGCACCACCGTTGTTACTCTAAGCATCACCGACAAAACGAATACCGCGTTCGTTAAGCTGTTTTTGGACGACGTTTCAAAGGCGCGAACCGTGAATCTGCTTGAAAAGGCGCAGAAGGAGCCATGCCTTCTGATGGTGCGCGGGCGTTACAGCTTCGACAGCTACGCGCGCGATTACTGCATTTTTGCGGACGATATAAACAGGCTTCCCATGGAGGTGCGCGCCGATACCGCCGAGGTCAAGCGCGTTGAGCTTCATCTGCACACCCAGATGAGCGCGATGGACGCTACCACCGGCGTTAAGGAGGTTATCGAGCGCGCTGCGAAATGGGGGCATAAGGCCGTTGCAATAACCGATCACGGCGTTGTGCATTCCTTCCCAGAGGCGAAGAAGGCGGCGAAGAAGAACGGAATAAAGGTAATATTCGGCTGCGAGGGCTATCTTGTGCCGGATTGCGAGCTTGTGCCGATTACCGAGGGAGAAAACTATTGCGCACTCGGCTTCGTTCGCTCGGGTGACGGCACACACTCAAGGTTTTTCGAGCTTGCGGCTGTAAAATTCGATGCAAACGGCGATAGGGAGTTTTTCCGCACCGCCGTAAATCCGGGCGTGGATCAGAGCGAGAGCATCCGAGCCTTAACGGGCTTTTCGGATGAGCAGATAGAAAAAGCGCCCGCGCTTCAGGCGGCGGCGAAGATGCTTTCCGAGTTCATCGAAAAGGATGGCGGCTGCGGGAAGATATTCATTCACGAGCCCGCAGAGCTTGCGCTTATTCACGATCTTTTCGGCGAAGGCTGCCCGCTTCCATCACTATGCGTTTCAAGCGGTATGCTGATGCAGTACCTGAGGCGCGATCTCAAGGCGGAGGAGCGGCTCCCCGAGGCGGGAAGCGGCGAGAGCATAGCAAAATGGACGGCAAACACCGTGCGCGAGCTGCTTGCGCGGCAAAGCGAGCTTGGGGTGAACACCCTGCCCGTGATAAGCTGCAGCGAAACGGATGCGGTGAAGAAAAAAAGCAACCATATCGTCATCCTTGCCGCCACGCAGGACGGCTTGAAGAACCTTTATAAGCTCGTTTCATACTCGAATCTCGAGCATTTTTACCGCACTCCGCGCATACCGAGAAGCCTTCTCAATATCCACCGCGAGGGGCTCATCCTCGGCAGCGCCTGCGAAGCGGGCGAGCTGTTCCGCGCGATGGTGGACGGCGCAAGCGAAGAGGAGCTTCAAAGGATCGCCGAATTCTACGACTATCTCGAGGTGCAGCCGATAGACAACAACGCCTTCCTCGTTCGCGAAGGCTATGCCGATGACGACGAGGCGCTGCGCGAATACAACCGCCGCATAGTTAAGCTTGGCGAAAAAATGGGCAAGCTCGTTGTGGCAACGGGCGACGTGCATTTCATGGAGCCGGAGGATTCGGTTTTCCGTGCGATACTGATGAGCGCCGCAAACTTCAAGGATGCGATGCTCCAGCCCCCGCTCTATTTCAGGACCACCGAGGATATGCTCGAGGAATTCGCTTATCTCGGCAAGAAGAAGGCGCATGAGATCGTGGTGGAAAACACGGGAAAGATCGCGGATATGTGCGGTGAGCTCCGCCCGTTCCTCGATGATAAGCAGACCTATTCGCCCGAGCTTCCGAACGCGAAGGAGGATCTTGAGCGCATAGCGGATGAAACTGCGCACAGGCTATACGGCGAAGAACTTCCCGAGGTGGTTCAAAAGCGGCTCGACAAAGAGAAGAATTCAATAATCAACAACGGCTATTCCTCGCTCTACATGGTGGCTCAGCAGCTCGTTTCAAAATCCCTTTCGGACGGGTACTTGGTCGGCTCGCGCGGCTCTGTCGGCTCGAGCTTCGTTGCCTACCTTCTCGGTATAACCGAGGTGAACGCGCTTCCGCCGCATTACCGCTGCGAAAGCTGCCGATACAGCGATTTTCCGGACGTGGGCGACAGCTCGCGCTGCGGAATAGACCTTCCGCCTAAGGACTGCCCCGTTTGCGGCAAGCCCCTTCGCCGCGACGGCTACGAGATCCCGTTTGAAACCTTCCTCGGCTTCAAAGGCGACAAGACCCCCGATATCGACCTCAACTTCTCGGGCGAATATCAGCCCGTTGCGCATAAATTTACCGAAACGATGTTCGGCGAGGGACACGCCTTCCGCGCGGGCACGATCTCCGGTCTTCAGGAAAAGACCGCCTACGGCTACGTTCTTCACTACTGCGAGGAAAACGGGCTGAATCTCTCCGAGGCTGAAAAAACGCGCCTTGCTTCGGGCTGCGTTGGAACGCGCAAAACCACGGGTCAGCACCCGGGCGGCATAGTTATAGTGCCGAAGGAGCTTGAAATTTTCGATTTCTGCCCCGTGCAGCGCCCAGCCGAAAAGGTGGATGCGGAGAGCATCACCACGCATTTCGATTTTCACGCGCTCGACGATAAGCTCGTTAAGCTCGATATCCTCGGACACGACGACCCAACGGCGCTTCGTATGCTCTTCGACATAACGGGCATCGACCCCAAGACCGTGCCTCTCGACGATCCCGAGACGATGGCTATCTTCAAAACGGACGAGCCGCTCGGCGTTTCGCTGAAGGCACTTGACTGCGATATCGGCAGCCTCGGCATATCGGAATTCGGAACGGGCTTCGTTCGCGGAATGCTCAAGCAAACGCGCCCCACCACGATGGAGGAGCTTGTGCGCATAGCGGGGCTTTCGCACGGCACGGATGTTTGGCTCGGCAACGCGCAGGAGCTTGTTGAAAACGGCACGGCGAATCTGATGCAGGTAATATGCACGCGCGACGACATTATGAACTACCTCATAGCGCACGGCGGCGACCCCTCGCTTTCCTTCAAAACGATGGAGAGCGTTCGCAAGGGCAGGGGGCTTTCCGATGAGATGGAGGAGGCGATGCATAAAAACAATATTCCGCAGTGGTACATCGACTCCTGCAAGAAGATCAAGTACATGTTCCCGCGCGCCCATGCCGCGGCATACGTTATGATGAGCTTCCGTGTGGCGTACTTCAAGGTGCATCATCCGCTTGCGTATTATGCCGTATACTTCACGGTGCGCGCCGATACCTTCGATATTGAAAAGAGCCTCGGCGGAGCGGAGAAGGTGCTCAAGAATCTGAACGAGCTCAAAGCGCTGGACAGCCTGGACGTTAAGCAGAAGGAGCAGGTCATAATCCTTGAGCTTGTGTACGAGATGAACCTTCGCGGCATAGAGCTTCTGCCGATCGACCTTTATAAATCGAAGGCAACGAAGTTTACCATCGAGGCCGGCAAGCTTCGTCCGCCGTTCAATTCGATAGCGGGTCTCGGCGACACCGCGGCGCGCCAGCTCGAGGAGGGCGGAAAGGCGGGCAAATACCTCTCGCGCGAGGAGCTTGTTAAGCGAACGAGGATAAACAACACCCTGCTTGAAAAGCTCGATGCGCTCGGCTGCCTCGGCGATCTTCCCAAGAGCGATCAGGTTTCGCTGCTGGATTGATAAAAAAACACTCATGAACCGCTGTCAAATGCTTGACAATGCGCGAAAATTACTATAATATTAGAGAGTTGACAGCGAATAAGGATCGGAAAGCCGCTTTTCATAAGCAAGGCTTCGTTCCGATCCCGCAATACTATGGAAAGGTAATAGATTTATGCATCCCAATTTTATCCTCCCCATGTCGGAAAGCACCGGTAACGCCATCGGCGGTTTCTTCAGCCAGTGGGGCTTCATGCTCATCATGCTTGCCGCGCTCGTTGCAATGCTGATCTTCTCCACCACGAGCAACAAGAAGCGCCAGAAGCAGTATAAGGACATGATCGATGCGATCAAGCCCGGCACCCGCGTGCGCACCATCGGCGGCATCTACGGCACCGTGACCAGCGTTAAGGACGACGTTATCTTCGTTTCCGTCGGCCCCGACAAGGCTCGCCTTGTTTTCGCGCGCCAGGCCATCGCCAGCATCGAGGACGGCCCCATCGAGGCCACCATCGACGGCGATATCGTGGATAATTCCAAGAAATTATGATCGGGTAAAAAATAAGTTCGGATTTTGCTAAGAGTTCGTCGAATGTGTTCGGCGAACTTTTCAGCAAGGTCGTTCCCGCAAGAAGCACTTCGGGTAGATTGGCTTATAACGACGATGGAAATGGCGGCGGAAATTTCAAAATAACCTACACTTTGAAGGCGGGGCAAACAGTTTACCTAAGAGTTAGGGGAGCCGAATGGACTAACTCGGCATCTATTCCATTCGAGTTTCAAAAGGCGCTTGATGATGTAATTGTGTTATGATGGACAAAGAAATGATTAGAAAAACGCTGGACGTAAAAGCGCAAAAGACCGCGTTTACGATTAGGCTGTGTGCATCTATTGCGTTGATAGCGGTTAACACGGTATCGGCTGTCACACTGTTTCATGATTACCCTAATGAGCTGATAAAAGCTTTAGTGCCTTTCAACTTGATAGCTACGATATCGGGCGTTGGGTTATGTGCTTTCTCAGCAATAAGATACCGCCGGATACTGAAAAAAGCGCCGAAGTTCATACCCGTTGATTGCTATTGCAAGGAGTCGCGTGTGAAAGGATTCATGTCCTATTTCATCGTTGAGATAAAGCATGAGAATAAGAGCATCACGGGTGAAACAGCGACTATCTTCGGTGAATACTCAGTAAATGCCAATGTAAGCGAGTATATACATAAATGGGTAAAAGCTGCCTACGATCCCGAAACGGGAGATGTGCTTATTTTCCCGATAAATGAATGAAAGTATTGAAAAAGAGCGAGGCAATTGCTTCGCTCTTTTTGACTGCGTCAATGCGCTTGTAAACGCGGCTCAGCCCACGACGCCGGTTGTTCCACCATCGGCATCCGTCCATTCAAAGCCGCCGTTGCTGTCGATATTGAATTGTTTTGCGATAAGTGCGCTCTTTTCGGCATCTCCCGATTTAACGGCGAACACCACGGTTTCAAACTTTTTGTATGAATCGGCGCTTATTCTAACGCGATATGTGCCGCCATCGTACTTAGCGGGCGCGGAAACGGATGAAAAAACAGCCGAATTGAAATAAACGGTGCAGCTCACGCCCTCTTCGCCGGTATAGGTATAGTTGGAAACAAAGCGTATCTCAACTTCGGGATATTTCCCGTTTGCGCTCGATACCAAATTCATGGAAACGCCGCTGACGGTGAGTTCATTGGGCAGCTTGGTTTCTTGGGAGGGCACGTTTGGAAGCAGATACCTTCCCGCAAGGAAGCAGAGCGCACCTATAACAAGTGCGGCGGCCGCCGTGACTATGCGGCGGATAAGGCCGCTTTTTTTATCCGGAGCGGGGGCGGCCTGCACCTCTGTCTGCGCGATGGGTAGGGATGTGGGCTTTCGAAGCTCGCGCCCGGTCAGCTCGTCAAGGACAGCTCATCTGTTATCGGAGAATACCCCGTGGCATTCATTGAATTAAAGCCGGATATTGCGGAAGATGAAGAAACCGCTCGAAGAAAAATAATCGAATATGTGAAACAGGAAATACCCGTTCGCGACCGCCCGAACAGCGATGATGACTATATCATTACAATAATTCCCCATGCTTCCGAGGGGAAGATAGATAGGGTAGCGCTGGTAGCGGAATATGCGGAGAAGCAGAATGTTAAACAACTTACAAAGCAATAAGTATGAATATGACCGACTACTCCACCCCCACGGCGTGGGACAAAATCGCATTTAAGGTGCTGACAGCGCTTGCAAAGAGCAGGATGCCGTTTAAGATTGTGTCGGAAAACGGTTATGAGCCGCTGCCTTCAAAGCCCATTATCTTTGCCGCAAATCATACGAATAGTTTTGATATTCCAAATGCCGAAAAGTCGGCGGGTAGGCGGGCAGCAGTCCTTTTGGGTAAGCAACGGCTTGAATTATTGGACAGGATTTTCTTTCGGTTGAACGGCGTGGTCTATGTGGACAGGCTTGATAAAAGCAGCACGGCGAATGTCAAAAACACGCTTTTGCGAAGGCTCAAGCGCAAAACGCCGATACTTTGGTTCCCCGAGGGCACGTGGAATTTGACAGACAATCTGCTTATGCTTCCGATGAAATGGGGCATAATCGAGGTTGCCCGCGCCGCCGATGCGCAGATCATACCCATGGCGCTCGATTATGACCGCGAAACCATGATCTGCCATGTGGATTTCGGCGCGCCAATCCACGGCGAAATGCTTGAGGATAAGGCCGAGGGCATAAGAACTCTGCGCGACTCTTTGGCAACGCTGCGGTATGAGCAGATGTGCCGCGATCCCGTGCTTTCAAGAGAAAATGCCGATCTTGATAAATGGAAGCGCTATATCGATATGGCGGTGCCGGAATACCCGAAGCTTCAACCGAAAATGGAAGCCAAAGCGATATTTTGGCCGCATAAAAAATGCGAAGTGCCGCCGAAAACGGTCACTCCGTCGAAGAAAAATGCGTTTTTGTTTAGGGAGAGGTACTGAACAGCTCATTTCAACAGCTTGTCCAACTCTTCCTCATTAACAAACCGCCATTCGCCGGGCTTCAGATTTCCAAGCTCGAAGCCGCCTATTGCAACCCTTTGAAGTCGCAGGGTATCGTGCCCGACAGCGGCGAGCATTCTTCGCACCTGGCGATTCTTGCCCTCATGGGAGGTTGAAACTCCTGCGGAGCTTCTTTTGCATTTCAGCTTAATAGCATTGAAGTATCAGCCAAACGCGAGAGAAATCCCGTTTTTCAAGATCCTGCTTGCGGATATAGTAATAAATGCAGCCGCAATCGCCGAACATTATGCGCTCATCTATCGTGCCGAACTGAGCGAGCAGCGTCCAATCGGCTTTATGCAGCCGAATATCATCGGCTTGCGGTGTGCTATATCCATCGGACCCGCCGCAATTGAGGCCGCGGGTCACAGCTTCGCACTCATAAAGCATGCTGCTTTGAATAATATCCGCATAACCAAGCAGTTTATGGGGCTCATCATCGTCATCGTCAAAAATGCCAAGTTCCTCGGCGGCTTCGATATAATCATCAAAATCAAAGCTGAAATCATCGAATAACTCATCGTAATCCTCGCCATCGGGAATGCTCTTTTTGCTCTCAAAAACGATCGAGCGCGCCTCGATACGGAAATCCGGCGCAAGGTCGCTTGGAAAATCCGCAGGGGAAAGCTCGCTTGCCGGCGCATCAAAATAAAACACCCTCGCGCAGCCTGCATCTTTGGGATCGAAGCCCCATTGCATACTTTCAAGCTCGTAAAAAAACAGAAGATAGCCGCATTTTGGAAGCTTGGAATCAAGATCGTAGGGCGCAGTCTCTTCAAGCTTTATCTGAGCAAGCAGCGCGAGCGGCGCATCAACAGGCTTGCCCAAAGCATCGATGCCGCTGTAGCGCGGCCACTCAAAGCCGATAGGAACGAGAGGTCTGCCGCCTATGCGTGAGCCGGCTTCGCATGAATCGATGGATTCGCCGAATGTAAGTCGGATCGAGTTAAGACCTATTTTGTCGAAAAGCGTTTCAAAATCGATATTGCTCATTTTTTCCTCCTTGCTCTTTTTTATTTCACCAGCTTGTCCAACTCTTCCTCTTTAACAAACCGCCATTCTCCGCTTTTTAGGTTCCCAAGCTCGAAGCTGCCTATCGCCACGCGCTGAAGCCGCAGGGTATCGTGCCCGACTGCGGCAAGCATCCTTCTTACCTGCCGGTTCTTGCCCTCGTGTATCGTTAGCAAAAGCTCGGTCTTTTCATCGGGTCTTTCGCGTATTATGCGCAGCTCGGCGGGGCTTGTCATACCGTCCTCAAGTTGTATTCCATTTCGGAGCTTACGCTTGTCCTCCGGCGTGAGCCAGCCCGTGCATAGCACGCGGTAGGTCTTTTTTGCGCCGTAGCGGGGGTGCATAAGGCGGTTGGCGAGCTCGCCGTCGTTTGTAACCAGAATAAGCCCCTCGGAGTCGTAATCAAGCCTTCCAACGGTGTAGAGGCGGTAGGGGAGTGAGGTGAAATAATCCGTCACCTTCACCCTGTCCTCATCGTCCGCATTGGAGCAGATGACGTTCTTGGGCTTGTTGAAAACGATTATCACCTTTTCCTCGGCGGGGGCAACGGGCTTGCCGTCAAGCAGCACCTCGTCGCCTTCCACGACAACAGCGCCCAAAGCGGCGATAACGCCGTTTACCGTAACGCGCCCCGCCGCAATTAGCTCTTCACATTTTCTGCGGGAGGCTATCCCCGCATCCGCCAAGTATTTTTGAAGTCGCATTTTCATAAGTGAATGGTTTGGTTGGAATCCACGAATGGATTTATTCGATTATCTTTTGGTAGAGTTTCGAGCATGGATCATCTGAGCGAAAACAGGTTCATAAGAGCCCGAAAATAAAAGCTGTAATCGCGCATGGCGACGCTTTCCTTAGCGATAAGCTCCGTGCTGCCAACGGGGCAGCCGCCGATCAGAAGCTCACATTCGCCGATGCGCTCGCCCTCGACGACGGGTGCGCGCACCGTGCCGCTTAACTTGATATCCACTTCAACGCTCAACTCGTCGCCCTTTCTGAGCGGGATCACGATATCGTCCTTTGCGGCGAGGGTCAGCACGCTCTGTTCGCCGTTTACAACCGCGCAGCGGGAAAGCTCCGCGCCGGATAGAACGGCCTTCACCATCTCGTAGTTTTCAAAGCCGAAATCGAGCATCTCCTCGGCCACTTCAAACATCGGGCGGCAGTTCAGAACGCAGCCCACAAGCAGCATCCCGTCCCGCTCGGCGGCGAAGATAAGGCAGCGGCCCGCCTTGGAGGTGTATCCCGTTTTAACGCCAACGCAGCCCTCGTAATCCCAAAGCATGGAGTTTTTGTTTTTAACGTAGATCTTGCGCCGATCGGTTTTAATGGTGTAGTACTGGGTGGAAACTATCCGCTTGAAATCGGGATTTTTGAGCGCGTGTGCGCTTATTACGCAGAGATCGTAGGCCGAGGAATAATGCCCCATGCGGTCAAGCCCGTTTGGCGAAACGAAATTGGAGTTTGAAAGCCCCATAAGCCGCGCGCGCTTGTTCATTATATCGGCAAAGCCCTCCAGGGAGCCGCCCATGTGAATTGCGAGCGCCGCAGCCGCATCGTTGCCCGAGCGGAGCATGAGGCCGTATAGAAGATCGCGTATCGTCATCTTCTCGCCCTCGTAGGCGTAGATGCAGGAGCCGCCAACGCCGACAGCTTCCTTCGGGAAGGCGATCACCTCGTCAAGATCGCAGCGCTCGAGTGTTAAAAGCGCGGTCATGACCTTCGTGGTGCTCGCCATAGGAAGCCGCAAAGAGTGATCCTTGGCAAGCAGCATCTGAAGGCTCGAGGCCTCGATCAGCGCCGCAGAGCCTGCGCTTGCCATACATTCGAGCCTGCCCGAGAAGATATCGCTTCGCTGCGTGGGCAGCACGGTTTGAACCACCTCAACGGGCTTAAAGGGCCGATGCTTTTTTTGATCCTTTACAGGCAAGGGCTTTGATGCGGCGAACGAAGCGGATGAGGTAAAAAAAAGCAGGAAAGCGAGCGTTATTGCGGCAGCGCGAAGCGCAAGCCCGAAGCCGATTTTATTCTGAGCAGCTTTCATCAAAACTTTCCTCCGCCGTTCCTTTCGCATTCAATGGGGAAGATGAGCAATAGCCTCGAAACTTTCCCATTCTATTTTCGCATTTTTTATCAGTTTTGTCAACCGCTGCCGAGATAATTCGCTCCATGCCCTTTAGCACCTGCGGCACGAGGTCCGCAAGCTTATCCACGGCGTTCTCAGGCGCGGCGGGGATAACGCGAACGTTGCCCTGCTCCACCGAGAGGAACGCGAGGGGCTTGAGGCTCATTCCGACCGTGGCTGCACCTGTGAAGGGGTAGCTTCCGTTCGCTTCGTGCGCCGCCTCGCCCGCTCTTTTACAGCGGCCGCCGCTCTCCGCTTCGCCGTATTCGCCCCCGCCGACCGCAAAGCCGATGGAAACGCGCGAAACGGGCAGAAGCAGCGTGCCGTCCGCGGCGGTTATCGCATCACCGATAACGGTGTTTACGTCCACCATGCGCTTGATCTGCTCTATCGAGCTTTCGATTATGTTTTCAATGGGATGCATAGTTTTTCTCCTTTATCCGAATGTTTTTTGCGGCTTTTTAACGAAGGTGCGTGCGCTGCGGCCGCCCTTCGTTCGCTTTAGCGAAAGCCTTTTACGCAAAGCGGAAATACCGCCCTTTATTAGCTTTGCCGAATTGGTTTCAAGTATTCCCTCAAATGCAATTAAAACAGACTCTTCGCTGAATCTCGGCAAAAATTCCGCTTCGATCGCGGCCTTTCGGGCGTTGATGGGGGAAAGCTCGGCGGCAAGCGTTAGGATGGGCGCGAGGGCGCAGTTCAGCGCGCCGCAGAGAAGTGCGCAGGCGGCGGCATCCTCAAGCGCGATACTTCCTTTTAAAGCAAGCTTTTTCAGGCGAAACGCACCGAGCAGGGGCGATATGCTCAGCTTTTCAGCTCTCGGCTTTTGGGGCTTTTTCCGTTTTATCGGCAAAAGCTCGCCTCTTTTCGTGAGCTTAAAAAACGAAAGCGCTTTTTTAACTTCAAGCGGCGCTTGCCTTGCCTCTTCGGCATCGAATTCGATAACGAAACGAAGCGAAAACCGTACAAGTCCGAAAAACAGGCGAATTGTGAGCAGCAGATGCAGAGAAAAACCGATTTGCCTTGCTTTTACTTGCAGTCTTACCGGGCAGAGCAGCAGCGCAAAAAAAACGGCCGCCGCCCAAACGGGGAGATATTGAAAACCGCGCATCCGCCGCCACCTTCCTTTTAACGGTATCCGCTTTAGTTTTTGCGGAGCTATTGAGATTTATTCAAAAAGATGGTATCATTAGTATAATGAGGTAATAGCGGCGCTCGCGGGCTTTTTCGCGGAATCGCCGTTTCAAAAGGGAGCAGGGAGCGTTATAATGATAGTTTTGGGCATAGACCCCGGGTATGCGATACTCGGCTACGGCGTTATCGAGGCGGAGGGCGTGAAGCTTCGCGCGATCGACTGCGGCGTTATCGAAACCAAGCCCGATATGCGCTTCCCCGAGCGGCTCGAGCGGCTTTTTGCGGGCACGCGCGCACTGATAGAGCGTTTTCGCCCCGATCATATCGCGTTTGAGGAGCTTTTCTTCTATCGAAACACCACCACGGCGCTGCAGGTTGCGGCGGCAAGGGGCGTTGCGATACTCGCCTCACAGCAGGCCGGTCTGCCGCTGTATGAGTATACCCCGATGCAGATAAAGCTGAGCGTAACGGGGGACGGGCATGCCGATAAGCTCCAGATGCAGAGCATGGTGAAGCTGCTTTTGAAGCTTCAAAAGGTGCCCAAGCCCGACGACGCGGCGGATGCGCTCGGCGTTGCGATCTGCCATGCGAACGCGATCGGCCTGGGCATGGACGAATTCAGAATAAAATAAGCGCGAAAACACCATAAAAACGGAGAAAAACCATGTATTCACATTTCAGAGGAACAATTGAGGAGCTCGGCGCGGATCGCGCGGTCATCGATGCAAACGGCGTTGGCTACGAGCTTTTCTGCTCGAGAGCCACGCTCAAGGAGCTGACGCTCGGCAAAACGGCGAAGCTTTTCGCGCATCTCAATATCGCGCAGGACGCGGTGGCGCTCTATGGCTTTTATACCGATGAGGAGCGCGCGATGTTCCGTAAGCTCATAGGCGTTTCGCGCATCGGCCCCAAGCTCGCGCTCGCGGCGCTCTCGGTGCTCTCCCCGAACGATATCTCGATGGCGGTTTTGACCGATAACGCCGCCGCGTTCGACGGCGTTGCGGGCATGGGCAGAAAGACCGCCGCAAGGGTCATCCTTGAGCTCAAGGAGAAGGTGGACGGCACCTCTGCCGCTTCGGGCGGCGCGAAGGGCGCGAAAAATACGGACGACGGCGCGAACTCCATGCGCAGAGAGGCGATAGAGGCGCTGGTGGCGCTCGGGTACGACGGCGCGGTGGCGGGCAGAGCCGTTGCCGAGATAGACGACTGCGCGCGCACCGAGGATATGATAATGAAGGCGCTTCGCAAGCTCTCCGCGAAGTAAGGCTTGCGGAAAAACACCGCAGATCAAAGAAAAAGCATGAATGACGACAGACTCATAACTTCATCGCTTCTCACCGAGGATGAGAACACCGAATACAGCCTGCGCCCGCGCTTCCTTGCCGAATACATTGGTCAGGGCAGCGTTAAGGAGCACATGCAGGTTTATATAGATGCGGCCAAAATGCGCGGCGAAGCGCTCGACCATGCGCTTCTGTACGGCCCGCCCGGTCTTGGGAAAACCACGCTCGCCGCGATAATCGCAAACGAGATGGGCGGCAATCTGCGCATAACAAGCGGCCCTGCCATAACCCATGCGGGCGACCTTGCGGCGCTTCTTTCCAATTTGAACGAGGGCGACGTGCTGTTTATAGACGAGATCCACCGTCTGAACGCGAACGTGGAGGAGATACTCTACCCCGCGATGGAGGATTTTGCATACGATATCATCATCGGCAAGGGGCCTTCGGCGCGCTCGTTGAGGCTTGAGCTTCCGAAATTCACGCTCGTTGGCGCGACCACGCGCATGGGCCTTTTGACAGGGCCGCTTCGCGACCGCTTCGGCATAAAGGAACAGCTTGAACTGTATTCGCCCGAGGACTTAAAGGAGATAGTCGTTCGCAGCGCGGGCATACTCGGCATAGAGATAACGACCGACGGCGCGCTCGAGATAGCCTCGCGTTCGAGGGGCACTCCGCGAATCGCAAACAGGCTGCTTCGCAGGGTTCGCGACTATGCGCAGGTCAAGGCGGACGGCAGGATAGATACCGAAACCGCGATGGCGGCGCTTGAAATGCTTCGTATAGACGAGCTCGGGCTTGACGCGGTGGATAGGAAGATGCTCGAAGCCATGATGATAAAATTCCTCGGTCGACCCGTTGGATTGGACACCATCGCCGCCGCAACGGGCGAGGATGCATCAACTATCGAGGACGTGTACGAGCCGTATCTATTGCGCCTCGGGTTTATCGCAAGGACGCCGAGGGGCAGGGTGCCGCTCCCGCCCGCGTACGAGCATCTGGGCATCGACCCGCCGAGCGGCGCGGTGCAGACTTCGTTTCTGTAATAACTAATAACTGCGGCAAATATAATAAGCGTAACGGGGGAAAGAATATGTGGTTCTTCGGTAAGAAAAAGAAGCTTCAGGCGGAGCTTGAGCAAAAGAATAAGGAGCTTGAGGAGCTTCGCGCAAAGCTGAGCGAAAAGGAAGGTCTGCTCGATGAAAAGATAGACGAGCTGACCAAGGCGAACAACTCGCTTGAGAGCACCAAGAAGGAGCTTTCGGGCTCGAAGAAGCGAATCGCGGATTTCGAGGCGAAGCAGGAGAGCATCTCGAGCGCGTTGACCGAGGCGGCGGAGCAGAAGGAGCGCATCCTGAAGGAAGCCCGCCTTGAGGCCAAGCGGCTTGAGGAGGAGGGCAAGAAGCGCCGCGACGAGTTCATCAGCGAGGGAAACCGCATAGAGGAAAAGGCGAAGGCCGCCGCGGAAAAAACGCTTGAGGATGCGCGCGAAAAGGCGAAGAAGGACGTTGAAAAAACCTATCGCGATGCGGAAAACGCCGTTTCCGAGGCCGAAAGGCTCTCCAAGGAGATGCTTGAGAAGGCCGAAAAGAGCGCGCACGGCATGATAGATGAGGCGGAGGCGCACGTTAAGGAGCGCGAGGGCCGCTTGGACGAGCTGAACGCCCGCTTGAAGGAACGCGCAAGGCGTGCGCTCGAGGACGCGGAATTCTATGCCGATACGCTCGATACCGTGGGCAATGCGAGGGCGAAAAAGCCGGCCGCGCATGGAAAACTTCAGCAGGGAGCGCAGAGCGCGGGCGCGGAGAAGGTGGCTCGGGATATGCGCGAGGCAAGGCAAAGCGGCACGGGCGGCAGCCCCGAGCTTGCCGAAAGCTATAAGAACGCCGCCGCGCTTATGCGCAGCATCTATGCGATCGAGGGGCGCGAACTTCCCGGCGACGAGGGCGAGGACGACGGCGAATTCTCCATGCCCGTGGATCCCGATTTTGAGGCGCTTGTGGGCGAGGTTTTGGATAATAAGTGAGAGAGCAGAAAAATGGGCAAGAGCGGCGAACGTAATATATAATCTCAAATACCGCATAAAAGCTTGACAAGGCGCGTACAATATGGTATTCTAACTCTTGCCGTGCTGCGCATGGCTTCAAACGTCGCGGGGTGGAGCAGCCGGTAGCTCGTCGGGCTCATAATCCGAAGGTTGGGGGTTCGAGTCCCCCCCCCGCAACCATACTTGGCGGCATAGCTCAGCTGGCTAGAGCATTCGGTTCATACCCGGAGTGTCATCTGTTCGAATCAGATTGCCGCTACCATGAAAAAAGCACTGCAATGCAGTGCTTTTTTCAATGAAATCCGTCCCAATGGACAGGTGAAATCCGCCTGCGGCAGATGAAATCGCTTTGCGATGAAATGCGCCTTCGGCGCGTGGACGGATTTTATTTCACCTTCGGCAGAGCCGAAGATTTCACCACGGGCGCAAGCCCGTGATTTTACCGCATCGAAGGGCGCGATTTCATTATTGAAAAACGTTTGCTTTTCCGCTATACTCTATATTGAGGTGATATTGATGGCAACAAACAAACTTCTTGATCTAACAATGGATTTTGCGGTGAATATGATCAACTTCTGCGATTCCGTAAAGGGGCATCGCTCGCTTGTGAATCAGCTTGAACGCTCCGCAACAAGCATTGGCGCTAATGTTCGCGAGGCTAATTATGCTCAAAGCAGAGCGGATTTCATCGCCAAGTTTCAAATAGCACTCAAGGAATGCTATGAAACGGAATATTGGCTTGAACTGTTCGTGCGAGCGGGAATCGCGGATGAAACGGCGGCTAAAAACCTGTTGCACGATTGCGGAAGCATACGCCGCCTGCTCATCTCCTCCCTCAACACAGCCAAATCTAACTTGAATGAACAATGATGATCACGATCCTATTCCAACTCACCCTCCTCCTCTGGTTCCTCGGCTGCACCGTTTCCTATCGCACGCGCCGCTTCATTCTTGTGGAAGGCGTTGGTGTAAAGAGCGCAGAGTTTTTCATGCTGATCGTTTACGCGCTTGCGCTCGTTCTTTTCCACGCCTTTTCATGGGGCAGGTGGGTGCTTCTCGGGGTGCTTGCCGTTTGGCTCACGGTGCAGTTTTTCTGCCATTGGCGCTACACTATCTTTGGCGCGAGTGAGAAAAAGCTTAGGGGTTACAACGAATGTTTTCGCGGCACTCTGCGCATCTTCAAAGAGAGCGAAACGCGGCTCGTTCCCGATTTTTACCATATTGTACTGCACGCGCTGATAATCGTGAACATTGTTTTCTGTATTATAAAATGAACGATAAACCGAACCGCAATAAAAGAAAAGCCTTCCCAAAAACGCTTCCGCTTCACGGCGGGGCGGTGCTTTCGCGCTTCGATTTCAAAAAGCTGAATGAATATCTGCACATCGAGATAACGAACGAGCAGAGCAAAATGATCGAGAATCAGCCGATACGAACGCTTTTTCGCAAGCTGCCGTCGCTTGGCTGCGGCAAGCTGTATCTGATCGAGCAGGGCGGCAAGGTGTGCGGCTATATCGGGCTTTGGGCGAATCCTGGGATAGGGAAATTCAACGTTGCGCCGCTGATAATCGATAAAAATGCGCAGGGGCGTGGGCTTGGCAGAGTCGCGCTTGAGGGCGCTTTGAAAATGCTTTTTGATTCGGGCGCATCCCGCGTTGCGCTTGCCGTGCATCCCGATAATGCGAACGCGATACGTCTCTATGAAAGCTTGGGTTTTAAGTTCACGGGCGGGAAATGGGGGAACGATCGCGTGATGCGACTGGAGCTTGGAAATGATGCTTGCCTGCGGCAGTGATGAGCGCTTTCAGCGCATGATGCTCGCCTTCGGCTAATGATGCGTGCCTTTCGGCACGTTGCGGTTGAAACGCCGAGCGACGTTTCTTTTTTATTTTGCGTATTGCGTTATTCTGCACCACCGCCGCACTTCCGCTCGCTTCGTAAATCGAAAAATGCGGAGTGCCCTGTGCCATAGGGAAACTATGTGACAGGTGGGAAAGCTGATACGGGAACTCAAAAGCTGCAAGTCAAAAGGATTTGCGGCTTTTCTTTAATAATCATAATAAATAGTCGCTGCTACTATTGCAATTTCGTGCTCATAGTGATACAATGGTTAGCAAGGGCTAACTATTGCGTTGATTTTGAACCGGGAGGCTGATTCTATGTTCTGGGACAGAGCAGCGATATTCTACGATCTGTTCGGCTATATTTATAACGGCAAGGTCAACAAAAGGCTTTGCGCCGCTGTTTCAGAGTTGATTGGAGGTGGCGATTCTGTGCTTGAATGCGCCTGCGGAACCGGCATGATAAGCGCCGCCGCTGCACCTAAATGCCGCGAGCTTACCGCCACGGATTATTCCGAAGGCATGCTCAAGCGGGCGAAAAAGCGGCTCGGGCGATTTGATAACGCAAAGGTATGCTTTGCGAACATTACCAAGCTTGATTTTGATGATGAAAGCTTCGATGCAGTGATCGCGGCGAATGTGATACATCTGATAGATGATCCGAGAACGGCTCTTGACGAGCTTTCGCGGGTATGCCAAAGGGGCGGAAAGCTGATAATTCCGACCTATATCGGGCGCGAAGGCAGCAAAAGCGGTAAGGCGTTCGTTAGATCGGCGGCAAAGGCCGGCGCGGGCTTCAAAAGGCAGTTCACGCTTGAAAGCTACCGCGCTTTTTTTGAGGAAGCGGGCTTTTCCGATGTTAAAATAACCGAGATCGCCGGGCGTGTGCCCTGCGCTGTTGCGGTGATCGCGAATTCACGCGCAGATTAACAAGGCTTCGTTGTTGATGGAGCCGTTATTTTAGCAGAATTAGTTAGCTTTTGCTAACCACAAGCAGACTGTGAATCTCATGGTCATCCCAAAACTATTAAGATTAACGGAAGGAGCAGCCTATGAAAAATGCAAAGGGTTTGAACATGGATTACTGGCTTTTCTGGTTCGCCTCATCCCTCGGGATGGGCGCAAGTAATATCCTGCAATACGTTCTATCGCTGTGCGTGCTGGACTTGACAGGTTCGGCAACGCTGTTTGCGTCCATGCTGTCCATAATCATCTTCCCTCGGCTTTTGCTCACGCCGCTTGCGGGCGTTATGGCGGATCGTGTGAAGAAGATACGCCTTATGTCGCTGATATTGCTTGGAGAAGCGGCTGTGCTCGTTATTTATTTTCTTATCGGGCAGATAGCGGATATTGGAATTGCGCTTATCTATCTGCTTGTCATAGCTCTTGAGGTCGGAGAGATATTCTATGGGGGGTGTGAGGCGGCGATACTGCCGGAGCTCGTTCCTGAGGACAGGATGAAGGACGCGATCTCGATATCCAAGGTGGACGACGGAATAGTTCATGTTGCCGCGCCGCTCATCGCCGCTCTAATTTATGATAATTTGAGCATATCGGCAGCTTTTGTGGTCATTGCCGGGCTGAACTTCGCCGCCTTCTTGCTTCAAGCCTTTATTCGTCCCAAATACGAAGCGGAGCATGCTGATAAGATCGGAAAAACCTCTGTTTTCAAAGAGTTTTTGGATGGAATACGCTGCATTCGCAGCGACAGATTTCTGCGCGGCTTTATAAAGGTGATGCCGATAGTAAACGCCTTTTTCGGCGCAACCTTCTCAGTAAGTGTGGCGTATCTGCTTCGACAGACCTACAACGTTGATACATGGGTCTACAGCGCATATTGCTCAGTAACTGCGGCGATGAGCATGATCGTGCCGCTGTTCGCTGTTCCGCTGGTCAAGAAACATCCTGCAAACAAGCTGTTTTTCGCAGCAACGCTGACCATTGCGATCGGCATATTTCTTATTGGTGTCTGCGCTGTTTGCGGCATATACGCGGTGCTTCCGGTAATGGTTTCGGTCGTGCTGATAACCGTATTCGACTGTCTTACTATAGCAGCAGCAATACCCATGCAGATGACCTCGGCAATAATGCTGCAAACGGGAGTTGAAAAAAGTATTTTGGGTCGTGTTTCCGCCGCCATGCGTATGGTCGGCATCGTTTCGGCAGCGATCGGAGAGATGATCTTCGGAGTGCTTAACGACACCACATGGGTATGGCTGCCGATTTTCATAGGCTCAATAGGAGTTGCGGCGGCTTCGCTTCTTTATAGGCGCGTTATGCCGAAAACGGAGCAAAGCGTAAAACCGCATGAATTATAAAAAACGATTAAAACGAAAGGAAATGATTTAATATGCAGGAAAAAAAGAAAAGCGAGCTCTCCGTTCTGCTTGACTATGCGGGGAACTACAAGCCGCTTACCTTTATCGGGCTGGCGCTGTCGGCGATCGCGATGGTGCTCGGCATGGCGCCGTACGTTTGCATCTGGCTTGCGGCGCGCGACCTTATCGCCGTGGCACCAAACTGGACCGAGGCTTCCGGCATAGCGCGTTACGGTTGGCTGGCGTTTGCATTCGCTTTCGGCGGAATTATCGTGTATTTTGCCGCGCTGATGTGCACGCATCTTGCAGCCTTCCGAACGGCTTCGAATATCCGCAAAAAGGGCATGGAGCGCATGATGAAGCTGCCGCTCGGCTTCTTTGACGGCAACGCCTCGGGTCTGCTTCGCAACAGGCTGGACGGCGCGGCCTCGGAGACCGAGACTCTGCTCGCGCATAATCTTGCGGATATAGTCGGCACGGCGGCGATGTTCGTTTCGATGATAGTGCTGATGTTTCTTTTCGATTGGCGAATGGGTGCGGCGTGTATGCTTGCCGCCGTTATCTCGGTTATCGCCATGTTCACGATGATGGGCGGCAAGAACGCAAAGCTGATGATGGAATACCAAAGCGCACAAGATGCCATGAGCAAGGCAGGAACGGAATACGTGCGCGGCATACCGGTCGTTAAGGTTTTCCAGCAGACGGTCTATTCCTTCAAGGCGTTTAAAAAGGCCATAGAGGAATACAGCGAAAAGGCCGAGCGATATACTTACGGAGTTTGCCGCGTGCCGCAGGCAATAAATCTGACCTTCACCGAGGGTGCTTTCATCTTTTTGATACCGGCGGTGCTGCTTCTCGCGCCATCGGCGCTCTCGGACGGCAGCTTTGCTTCGTTTGTCACGAGTTTCGCATTCTATGCGGTGTTTTCCGCGATCATCTCGACCGCGCTTGCTAAAATCATGTTCGCTTCGAGCGGAATGATGCTTGCAAAGACCGCGCTTGCGAGGATAGATACCATCATGAACGCGGAGCCGCTCAAGCTGCCCGAGCATCCCGAAAAGCCGAAGGACAGCCGGATCGAGTTTAAAAACGTGTGCTTCAAATACCCCGGCTCGGATGCCTATGCGCTGGATGGTGTTTCGTTTAAGGCAGAGCCCGGGCAGACCGTGGCGCTCGTCGGCCCTTCCGGCGGCGGAAAGACCACGGCGGCAAGCCTGATCCCGAGATTTTGGGATGCTTCGTCCGGCTCTGTCGAGATCGGCGGCGTTGACGTTCGCAATATAGATCAGCATGAGCTTATGAACAGCGTTGCGTTCGTTTTCCAGAATAACCGACTTTTCAAAACCTCGATACTCGAAAACGTTCGAGCGGCGCGCCCCGATGCTTCTTTGGACGAGGTCGAAGCGGCGCTTCATGCGGCACAATGCGGCGAGATGATCGAAAAGCTGCCGAACGGCATAGACACCGTCATCGGTTCAAAAGGCACCTATCTGTCCGGCGGCGAGCTGCAGCGCATCGCGCTTGCACGGGCGATACTCAAGGATGCGCCTATAATCGTGCTCGATGAGGCTACGGCGTTTGCCGATCCCGAAAACGAAGCGCTGATACAAAAGGCTATGAAAAAGCTCACCGAGGGCAAGACGGTCATCATGATAGCGCATAGGCTTTCGACGGTTGTCGGAGCGGACAGGATAATCGTGCTCGACAAGGGAAAAGCGGTCGAAAGCGGAACGCACGAAAGCCTTGCTTCGAGTGACGGTCTGTATTCGCGGATGTGGAAAAACTACAACGAAGCCGCCCAGTGGAAGCTTAAAACGGAAAAGGAGGCGAAGTAAATGCTTGGCGAAAACTTGAAAAGGAAATATGCTTTGACCGACAAGGGGCTTTCAAACGCGAGAAAGGGCGCGTTTTGGACGGTGATAGTCAACCTCATCGCCATGTTCGGAGCGGGAATCCTCTATAAACTGATGAACGGCTTCATTAAAACGCTTACAGACGGCGCTGCGCTCCCTTCGCCGTGGCTTTTCATCGGACTTACGGCGGCTTTTGCGCTGCTTTCGTATATCACGCATCTTGAGCAGTACCGCACCACATATGGACTTGTTTATACCGAAATTAAAGAAAACGCGCATCTCGCTTGCCGAAAGACTGCGAAAGCTGCCGCTTGGCTACTTCGGAAAGCGAGATCTTGCCGATCTTACCGAAACGCTGATGGGCGATGTGAACAGGCTCGAGCACGTTTGGTCGCATTGCATAGGCTATCTCTACGGAGCGTATATCTCCACAGCCATAATTGCCATCGTGCTTTTTATCTTTGATTGGCGCATGGCGCTCGCCTGCCTTTGGGGAGTTCCGGTCGCGTTTCTGCTTCTTTTCGGAAGCAGAAGCATCGCAAAGCGGCACTCCGAAAAGGCGAAGCATACTGCGGTAACGGTTTCGGACGGCATACAGGAGGGCATAGAAAATGTTCGCGAGATACGCTCGCTGAACCGCGAGAAAGCTTATCTTGATGAGATCGGCACAAAGATAGACAGGCATGAGAAAACGCTTATAGGCGGAGAGCTTGCGGCGGGGCTGTTCGTGAACGCGGCGAGCGTCATAATGCGCCTCGGAGTTGCAACTACGATACTCACGGGCGCTTCGCTGATACTCTCCGGCAGGATAGATTTCATGCTGCTGTTTATGTTCCTTCTGATAATCACGCGCATCTATGCGCCCTTCGATCAGAGCCTTGCGCTTATAGCCGAGATGCTGATGTCGCAGGTCTCCGCCAATCGCCTGAACGAGATCCACGAGATGCGAACCGCAGAGGGTGCGGACACCTTTGCTCCGAACGGACACGATATAGTTTTTGAAAACGTGGACTTTGCCTACGATGATAAAAAGGTGCTTCGCGGCGTGAGCTTTACCGCCAAAGAGGGCGAGATCACCGCGCTCGTCGGACCGTCGGGCTCAGGCAAGAGTACCTGCGCTCGGCTTGCGGCGCGGCTTTGGGATGTGACAAGCGGCAGCATCAAGGTGGGCGGCGTGGATATAAAAACCGTTGAGCCCGAAGCGCTTCTGACCGATTATTCGATGGTTTTTCAGGACGTTATGCTGTTTGACGATACGGTGATGGAGAATATCCGCCTCGGCAGGCGCGGAGCGAGCGATGAAGACGTGCTTGCGGCGGCAAGGGCTTCGAACTGCGACGGATTTGTGAATGCGCTGCCGCGCGGTTATCAAACTCCGATTGGCGAAAACGGCGCAAGGCTCTCGGGCGGTGAACGCCAGCGCATCTCAATAGCAAGGGCGCTTTTGAAGGATGCGCCGATTGTGCTGCTTGATGAAGCGACCGCATCGCTGGACGTTGAGAACGAAACGGAGGTGCAGGGGGCGCTTTCAAGGCTGCTTCGCGGAAAAACCGTGCTCGTTATTGCTCATAGGATGCGTACCGTTGAGGCTGCGGACAGGATAATCGTGCTCAAGGATGGGCGTGTTGCCGAGGAAGGTACGCCTTTAGAGCTGCGCAATAAGGAAAACGGCCTCTTCGCACGCATGGCGGAGCTTCAGAACGCAAGCTCGAACTGGAAAGTTTGAAGGAGGAAACGATATGGTAAAATACAGGATCGAAAAAAACAGCGTGCAGGAAACGCTTTTGATACCGCTTTTCGGAAGAAAGCTCTGCACCGAGCTGTATCCGAGCGTTTTTCGTGATGAAAAGGCGGTCGAGCTTATAAACCGCATCGACTATGATTTTTCGGAGTTTGAGCGAAAGAGCAGGAGCACATTCTATCGCTTCGGTGCGCTCGAGGTTGCGATGCGTGAGGGCGATCTTATGATCGAAACGAAGGATTATCTTCGGTCTCACCCAAACGCTGCGCTTGTGAATCTCGGCTGCGGACTCGATCAAACGATGGAAAACTGCGATAACGGGCTTTGCCGCATCTATAATATCGACCTGCCGGACGTTATCTCGGTGCGCAACGAGCTTTTGCCTGAAACGGACAGGATCAAAAACATCGGCGCCGATCTCAACGATACCGCATGGTTTGACGAGATACCCGCTGAAAACGGCGTGTGCCTGATCGCTGCGGGAGTTTTCTATTACTTCAAAAAGGAGCAGGTGCGGAAGCTCTTCACCGCCATGAGCGAGCGCTTCCCGGGCGGAAGGCTCTGCTTTGATGCGGCAAACAAACGCGCGGTGAAGCTTATGCTGAAAACTTGGGTAAAGACGGCGGGCGTGACTTCCATCGAGGACTATTTCACCGTTGAAAGCGTTGAAAAGGATATTGCCCCGTGGATGAAAAATGCGAAAATAACCGAGCGTGGCTATATGCTCGGCTATAACGACCTTCGCGAGCCCTCGGTTCCCGGGCTTTTCCGCCTGCTCGGTAAGCTTGGCGACGGCTTTATGAAGATGCGGATCGTGCGAATGGATTTTTAAACAACATATATGATAAAAAATAATCATGTAATGTTGACAAACGAAAACAAAAGATGCTATAATCGGTTAGCTAAAGCTAACTTTTAATGAGGGGCTTGAACGCATAAGCGCTGACAGCTCGAAAAAAACGAAACGGCTTTTGCAGGCAGCGCGCTCGCGAAAAATTTGGCGCGAAGTCTGAGCCGTTTTTTCGGGTGTAACAAGTTAGTTTGCGCTAACTTAAATTGCGCTTTGTCGAAGCCGATCAAACGGAGGTCTACAATGATAAAAAGAGCGTTTTCAATACTGCTCGTGGTGCTGCTCGCATTTTCCGCTTTTGCCTGCGCCGATAAAAAAGATAGCGAAACTCAAAATGAGGGAGCCTCGGTCGCGGGAGATTATTATCTCGATCTCACCGAGCTTGGAATGAAGCTGACCATCTATCTTCGCCTGAAAGAAAACGGGGAGTTTATTTTCTCAAACACGCCCGCATTCGAGGTGGACAAGAGCTCGGGAACCTATCAAAGCGCCGAGGGCGGGTATCTTATGGTCTATTCCTCCGTGAACGCTCAGCCGAAAACGGCAGCGGATGGATTGACGAGCAAATTCATAGTGAACGATGCGGGCGAGCTCGATTTCAGCGTTTGCGATCGCGTTCACTACGGCAGCGCGGGCGCGAAAACGGTTTCCGAAGAGGATGCAAGCATCAAGCTGATAGGCAAAAGGATCACAGAAAACTACAATGCGGCTTCGACCGAAACGCAATTCACCGAGGGAGTTTATTCTTTTGTCGAGGGAAGCAAGAGCATTTTCGCAAGCTTTTTCGGCGATGATACCTATCTGATCTTCGCTGTTGACAAGAAAGCGGAGAAAACCGCCATTATATCAGAGGTCGGAAGATACGGCGTCAGCACAACGAGCCTTGCGCTTACTCCGCAGGGAGGGGATCGCATCGCTTGCGAGGTCGTGGACGAAAAAACGCTTGATATCAGCGTTCCCGAAATCGGCGGCGAAAGAAGCATGCACCGTTTCACAAAGCACGAGGGAGCGATCGAAGCGCTGTGCACCCTTTCCGGCGAAGGCAAAAGGACAGGTACCGATGAGAGCTTCCAAGCAAGCCTTGTTATCTTCGCGGACGGCAGCTTTGAAAGCGAAGCCTGCGGCTTTAATGAGAAGGGGCTTATCGCGCTCGATACGGAGGGGGGAAGCTTCAAGATCTATCCCGACCATCCCGAAACGGGCGAACGGGGCATTTCTCTCGTTGGCACTGTGCCATCGGGTAAGCTTTCATTCGCTTTAAACGGCACTCTGACACTCGCGGAGCTTCGCATTCGCACATCAAGCGAGCTTTCCCGTGATAAATGCGATTTTAATGAGAAACGATAGAGTATTAAAAAATAGTGAACGGAGAAAAGAAAATGCAGTCATCAAAGAAATTTTTTGAATGGGCCTTCGATTCGAGGGCCGAAACCGTGATGAAGCTCGATCGCGGCGAGGAGATGAGCATGGAAAAGATGTTCATCTCGTTCTGCTCGCATGAGCCGGCATTCGTTTCCTGCGGTCCTGCAGGGCTCAACGCAAGCGTAAAGGGCGTTGGGTTTCTGCCGAAGGACGAATACCTTGAAGAAACGCTTGAAGCGTACCTGAAGCATATCGCCTCCTACGATCCGGAGGATAAGAGCTACAGCAAGCGCGGACTCAAGCTGCTTATAGAGAAGATGTACGGTTCCGATGCAAGAAGCCGCATCGATTTTTCAAAGCTCGGCAGCCTTGAGCTTGCAAAAAAGCAGAGCTGGCAGAACTATCTCGTGAACAAGGAGGCGGCGCTCATATTCCATCAGCCGCCGATGGTCTCCTATAAGCTGAAGGGAACCATAGAGATTTACGATGAGGTCTCATCGGGCAAAACGGAGCTTTATCAGCGCTTTATAAATGCTCAGCATGACGTTTATCATACTCCGAGCGGTATGGAGCTTTGGCAAAAGCGCCCCGCGTATATCTTCCGAATCGAGGAGATCTACGATAATTCCGCATCAAGAAACGGCTTCGGCGAAAGGCTTATCTACCCTGCGCCGGATATGGAATGAACGGGGAAGCTAAAAGAAGGATAGGGTTTTTTAAATACACCGTAAGATGCGCTTGCATGCTGCTGTGCGCGGCTTTTGCCGTATCCGTGCTTTCGGGCTGCGCCTGCTCCACCTCAATAGCGCAGCGCAGAAACGACGAAAGCGCAACGCTGTACGTTGGACACGTGGGTTCTTCGTTTCCGACCTCGTTCATGCCGTGGCTCTCGCGCGACGGCATCGCGCCGACCGTTGCGAGCATGCTGTATAACACGCTCTTTTCCTACGACGATGAAACGGGCGGCTTTGCTCCGCTTCTTGCAAAAAGCTGGTGCTACGTTGATCTTGACGGCGAGCCGCTGACCGTTGACGGCACGTATTCGGGCAATATCGATTACGATGCGGTTGAGCGATATTATTCGGGTTCAAAAGAGGATTATATGGCGGTTCGCATCGAGCTTTTCGACGACGTTTTCTGGACGGACGGTGAAAGGCTGACCGTGGAGGACGTTTACTATTCCTTCGACGTTGCCACCGACAACGCGCTTT
>Ga0256404_1001704_pt1 | contig 51663 bp, 39 predicted proteins | sample RumenRJG_01DNA_FD_185990 | JGI IMG/M metagenome (GOLD analysis project Ga0256404, IMG submission 185990) | Bovine rumen microbial communities from Lethbridge, Alberta, Canada - RJG_01 | ecosystem: Host-associated > Mammals > Digestive system > Stomach > Rumen | place: Canada: Alberta | collected...
GAAGAAAGGGGTTAATCCAATGGAACAGTTAAATTACAAGGTACTGAAGGCATCCGGCTACAAGGGCTATATTCTCGAGGATGCGCCGGTCAAGGTCATGCAGTTTGGCGAAGGCAATTTCCTCCGCGCATTTGTAGACTACTGGTTTGATATGGCCAATGAAAAGGCCGGCTGGAATGGCAAGGTAACCCTCGTACAGCCGATCGCACAGGGCCTCACAGATTTTGTGAACAAGCAGGAGGGCCTCTATACCCTGTATCTTCGTGGTTCCCAAAACGGCCAGAAGGTCAATGACAAGCGCGTCATTTCTTCGGTAAAGAATTGTATTAACCCGTATACAAAGGAGGGCTTCGAGGCACTGCTTGAGCTCGCGAGATCCAAGGATCTCGAGTACATCGTATCGAACACAACCGAGGCTGGCATCGTCTATGATCCGGATACAAAGTTTGATCAGGAGCCGCCGGTTTCCTTCCCGGGCAAGATGACAAAGGTTCTCTATGAGAGATTCAAGGCAGGTCTCGACGGCGTCGTCATCCTTTCCTGCGAGCTCATCGATGCAAACGGACAGGTATTAAAGCAGATTGTAAACCGTCACATCGATGAGTGGGGACTCGGTGAAGATTTCAAGACCTGGGTTAATGAGAAGAATCTTTTCTGCTCTACCCTTGTAGACCGTATCGTACCTGGTCGTATCCGCGATCCGAAGGAGGTTCAAGAGCTCGAGCAGGAGAATGGCTATTCCGATCCTTTGACCGATGTCGGCGAGGTCTTCGGCGTATGGTACATCGAAGGACCGAAGGAGCTCGAGGACAAGCTTCCGTTTAAGAAGTCCGGCCTCAATGTTCACGTCGTTCCGGAGGTTGCACCGTACAAGAAGAGAAAGGTTAGAATTCTTAATGGCGCTCACACCGGCTTCGTACTTGGCGCTTATCTTGCAGGCTATGATATCGTACGTGACTGCATGCATGATGATGTCATCCGTAACTATATGAACAAGATGCTCCAGGAGGAGGTTATCCCGATCCTTCCGCTGGATAAGGCTGATTGCGAGCAGTTTGCAGCTGCTGTTGAGGATCGTTTCAACAACCCGTTTGTTGATCACCAGCTCATGAGCATTTCCCTGAACTCCACCTCGAAGTGGAAGGCAAGAAACATGCCGTCACTCCTTGAGTATGTTGAAAAGTTCGGTAAGCTCCCGCAGGTTCTTACGATGAGCCTCGCAGCCTACATTGCCTTCTATAACAGCGACGTGCAGAGAAGAGAGGCAGACGGCCTCATCTGCAAGCGTCCGGCTGGCAATGAATATAAGATTCAGGATGATGCCTTCGTCCTTGACTTCTATTTCGCACACAAGGATGACGATGTAAAGACTCTCGTTCATGCCGTACTCACAAACGAAGAGTTCTGGGGCCAGGATCTCACAAAGGTAGCCGGCCTCGAGGATGCAACCGTCAAGAATCTGACACTCATCAAGGACAAGGGTGCTAAGGCAGCTTACGCTTCCGTACTTTGATATAAAACATAAAACGCCTAAACCGGATGTGCGGCAGGAACGGCTGCTTTAGTCGGTCCTGCCGCACGTTTGATTTAGATACATTTGAAAATTCGATATAGGGCGAAAAATTATGAGTAAAGCACACGTAGTACATATAAACCCCGAAGACAATGTCGTTGTAGCCATCTCCCCGATCAAAAAGGGAGACACGGTTTCCATCGATGACATCAATGTCACCGCAGAGGAGGACATCCCGCAGGGCCACAAAATCGCGGTCCGGGATATCCCGGTAAACGGACAGGTGATCAAATACGGTGTTTCCATCGGCCATGCCACGGAAGACATCCCGGCGGGCCACTGGGTACACACCCACGATATGAAGACAAACCTTAGCGGTGAAGTCGAATACACCTATGAGCCGGCCGTACCCGAGAAGCGCACAATGCCTACAGAAACGTTTGAAGGCTACGTTCGTGAGGACGGACGTGTAGGCATTCGAAATGAAATCTGGATCATCCCGACCGTCGGCTGCGTCAATGATGTCGCGAAGCACCTCGTTTCGATGAATCAGGATATCGTAAAAGGTACGATTGACGGACTCTATACCTTCACCCATCCTTTCGGCTGTTCACAGACCGGAGAGGATCACGCGACGACGCGAAAGCTCCTCGCTGACCTCGTCCGGCATCCGAATGCCGGCGGTGTGCTCGTACTGTCGCTCGGCTGTGAGAACCTCACGCATGAGCAGTTCCTGAAGGAGCTCGGAGACTATGATCCAAGAAGAGTCAAGTTCCTGACTTGTCAGGAGGTTTCGGATGAATTTGAGGAGGGCTCGAAGCTTCTCCATGAGCTTGCTGAATATGCAGGAAAATTCAACCGCGAAACCGTCGGCATGGATAAGCTCGTGCTCGGCATGAAGTGCGGCGGCTCGGACGGCCTCTCCGGCATTACAGCAAACCCGACCGTCGGCAGAGTATCTGATATGATCGTTGCACAGGGCGGTACCACGATCCTTACCGAGGTGCCGGAAATGTTCGGTGCCGAAAGCATGCTGATGGGCCGTTGTGAATCAAAGGAAGTTTTTGACAAGGCAGCTGCGATGTTAAACGGCTTCAAGGATTACTTCATCAATCATCACGAGGTGGTTTATGATAATCCGTCGCCAGGCAACAAGCAGGGCGGCATCACAACTCTCGAGGACAAGTCCTGCGGCTGTGTCCAGAAGGGTGGCAAGGCAGCCATCTCCGATGTGCTCGGTTATGCAGAGCCGGTACACACCAAGGGCCTTAACCTCCTTTATGGACCAGGCAATGATCTCGTCTCCGCTACGAACCTGACCGCTGCGGGCTGCAATCTGATTCTTTTCACGACCGGCCGCGGCACACCGTTTGGAGCACCGGCGCCTACGATGAAGATTTCGACAAACGACGCGCTCTACGAGAAGAAGACAAACTGGATTGACTTCAACGCCGGTCCTGTGGCATCCCAGGGCGAGTCCATCGACGACGCAGCGCGCCGCCTCCTCGATCTTGTGAAGGAAATTGCTTCCGGCAAGCAAACCAAGTCCGAGGAAAACGGCTTCAGAGAAATCTCCATCTTCAAGGATGGTGTCGTACTGTAAACTTTATATTACCTACGCGGAAGCGCGAAGCGCAACGCACTGTGGCCTCCGGAGGGGCTCCCGCAGAGCACAGAGACGAAAGTCTTAGCGCTATCCAGCCATTTTGAACTGGGCCGGCCCAATTCAGGAAAAGCCTTGAAGGGGCTTTTCCTTCAATGGGCCTAGAAAATCCGGGGTTGTAACCCGGATTTTCTACCCTGTCCGAAATGGCTGGCTAGCTGAGACTTTCGTCAGAAAGTGTTCTGCGGGAGCCCCTCCGGAGGCCACAGTGTGTTGTGCTTCGCGCTTCCGCTTATGCTTACACGATCCGTTTAATTCTAATTGAATTTAGGAGATTTTGAGATTTTTTCAGTAACTCCGGATTGGCATCCGGAGTGGATTTATATTTCTCTATGGCCTTTTCCACGATCATCTTCGTGTTCTTGTAGATGCTGCCGCGCCGGGAGGCTTCGAGGGCGGCGATGAGGTCTTCGCAGTGCGCTGATGTGGGCATTTGCATGAGGGTCTGGGAGAAGGTCTTCAGCATGGTGTCGGGTTTTCTGGCGGAGTAGGCGCTTGAAAACATGACGGCGCCGAAGAGGGCGACGAGGCAGGCAAGAATCTGCGGGATGGTCTCGTGCACTGAGATCAGGATGAGGACCCCGAGCAGGATGCCGACGGCGCCGAGCAGCGTTAAACGCTTGGACTGCTGGACATAGGTTTTGAATATATCATCCCGGCTGCCTTGGGAAGAGGATGTGGTTGGGAGGTTATCCATCGTTGGTTTATTGTTTTCAGATAATTCGGACATATAGGGCACCTCAGATATTTATATTTTCTTTGATAAAATTCCTTTGAGAATCTTTCTAAATCATGGAAACATTCTACAATAATACCACAGTGCATGCTAAAATAAAAAGATACGTTTGATATAGATCATAGAGAACTGCTTTTTGGGAGTTGAGTATGGCGGACATGGATTGGAGAAGGTTCTTTTCGACGAAGATTTTGACACGCGGGCGGGATTATTATCGACGTGGCTGTGTGAAGGATCTGAAGGCGGTTGGAGATATCTGGACGGCAAGGGTCATCGGATCACATATTTATAAAGTGCGGATTGCGCATCCGGATGCGCGGTTTCCAGAGATTACCTGTACCTGTCCCTATGCAGAGGACGGCAACTATTGTAAGCATGAGGCGGCTGTTTTTTATGAAATGATGGCTGAGCAGCAGAGGACACCGGGAGAGAAAATGATACCTTATCGGGATCCTTTCGCGGTGGAAGGCGGGCAGGAGCTTTATTTTGATGTTCCTGCTATGGTGAAGCGGGCGGAGATTTCTTCGGGTAAAATCTCTGAGGCGCAGGATCTCATCGATGACGGGAAGGTAAAGCTCGTCAATGTAAGCCTGTATTATGACCATAACAATGGGGATCAGTCGAACCTGGCAGCATTTGTGCAGGGCACCTATCAGTCAAGGAAGGGCCTCGGTGCAGAATCCGTCACACTTCATGTGCAGCGAGATAAGCTAAGCTCTGCCTACTGCGATCATGATTATCTCCAGTATTCGGATTTTTACATGCATCATGTCTGTGCGCACATCGTGGCACTTCTTATCCTGTTCTACAATTATGTCAAGAAATATAATCCGGGTGATGAAACGACGGAGGATGCTTATAATTTCCTGGAGGCCTTTGACGCCAGGCGGAAGAGTGACGATGGCACGGTTGTAAAGAAGCAGAAAACCGTGATGCTGAAGCCGCGTCTTCTTCATAACGAGGGCGAACGGAATCTCCGGCTTGGTTTCCGGATCGGCAACGCAAAGCTGTTTGTGCTTAAGAATCTCTCGGAGCTTGTGGAGGCTTATGAGAGCGGCAAGGCGCTTAAGCTTGGCAAGAACGATCTCGTGAATTTTTCACTCGAGGATTTCACGGACGAGGCGGCGAAATGGTATAGCTTCATTGTCTCCGAGGTGCGTAACGTCGAAAATGTGAACGATCAGCTTTCCGAACAGGCTTCAGCGATGAGCTACTATTATGCAAGTGTCAACAGGCTGAAGCTCAAGAACGATATTCTCTTAGCCGGCGACAAGCTGGAAAAGTTTTTTGCACTTTCAGAGGGTACGAAGATCGATGCAAAGGCCCCACTTGGGGCAGACATCCTCTCCTCACAGTTTCTTATCGATGAGGGCAGACTTAGGATCTCACTTCAGGTCAGCGCCTTTGAAAAAAATAGAAAATTTGCCGGTGTCACGCTTCGTGCGAGCCTTCCGGTTGCTTTTCATGGAAATGAAGGCATCTATGTTCTCCGGGAGGGGCATCTCAGCCGCCTTTCACAGGACAATGCTGACGCCCTGAAACCGTTTCTCAAATCCGGAAGTGAGATGCTTTCATTACGGTTTGGCAAGTCACGGCTGCAGGAGTTTTTCTACCGGATTTTACCGATGCTCGAGGAGAATCCTTATGTAGACATTGTGCTAAAGGATGAGGAGAGACTACGGAAGCAACTGCCGCCAGAGTCGGTGTTCCGCTTCTATCTTGATGCCGATCAGGACATGCTGCTCTGCCGGAGTGAGATTCAATATGGTGACGAGAAGCTGCCACTTCGTGCGCTTAAGGAGTCGGATTTTCCCCTTGCCGCCTATCGGGATCCCGGCAGAGAAAAAGAAGTGCTGGATGCAGTAACGCAGCTTTTTCCAGACTATCATCCTGATGCAGAAATCTATGCCTGTGAAAAATCCGAGGAGGCTGTCTTTAACATTCTCGGCGATGGCATGACGAAGCTTATGAAGCTTGGTGAGGTGAATGGTACCGATGCGTTCCGGCGGCTTAAGATCAGGAAGGTGCCGGCGCTTTCCATCGGTGTTTCTGTTGAGTCGGATCTCATGAATCTCGAGATCAGCGCGCAGGAGCTGTCGCCGGAGGAGCTTCTTGACCTTCTTGACAGCTTCCGTAAGAAGAAGCGGTTCCATCGTCTTAGAAATGGCGATTTCATTGATCTTCGGGATGCGGAGGCGGAAGATTCTTCTCTCGAAGGACTCAGCGCGATGTTTGAGAGTATGCATGTCTCGCTAAAGGAATTTGTGAAGGGAAAGATGCATCTTCCGCTGTATCGCGCGCTTTATCTCGATAAGATGCTGGAGGAGCATGATGAGATCATTGCCGCGCGGGATAAGACCTTTCGGACACTCATTAAAAACTTTAAGACCGTCAAGGATTCGGACTATGAGTTGCCGAAAGATCTTCAGGGTACCATGCGAAACTATCAGGTGACTGGCTTTAAGTGGCTTAAGACACTAGAACAGGCCGGCTTCGGCGGGATCCTTGCCGATGATATGGGCCTCGGCAAGACGCTTCAGATGATTGCAGTACTTCTTAGTTCGAAGCAGGACGGCAGGACATCGCTTGTAGTCTGTCCGGCTTCGCTCGTGTATAACTGGCAGGAGGAAGTCATCCGCTTCGCACCGACGCTCCGTGTGACGACAATCACCGGAACAAAGAAGGAGCGGGAGGCAATCCTTATGGATATGGAGCACTATGATGTGCTCATTACTTCCTATGACCTTCTTAAGAGGGATGCGTCGGGGTACGAGGACAGGAGCTTCTATTACGAAATTCTCGATGAAGCGCAGTATGTTAAAAATCCACAGGCGGTGGCCTCGAAGGCGGTGAAGGTGCTGAAGAGTCAGCACAGGATCGCACTCACCGGTACGCCGATTGAAAACAGACTGAGCGAGCTTTGGAGTATCTTTGATTTTCTCATGCCGGGCTATCTCTACGAGTACGAAACCTTCCGAAACAATTTCGAAACACCGATCACGAAAAATCAGGATGAAGATAAGACCGCGCAGCTACGCCGTATGGTATCCCCATTTATTCTCCGGCGTCTGAAGGGCGATGTGCTGAAGGATCTGCCGGAAAAGACCGAAGAGGTGCGCTACGCCCGGTTTGAGAAGGAGCAGCAGACCATTTATGATGCAGAGGTCGTCAGGATGAAGCAGATGCTCGGCGAGCTCGGGAACAGCATGGAGCGGGTGAACCAGGGACAGCAGAGATTGAAGATTCTTGCAGAGCTTACAAGAATCCGCGAGATCTGCTGTGATCCGTCGCTTCTCTATGACGATTATCATGGCGGTTCCGCGAAGCTGGAGGCATTTCTCGAACTCATGGAATCGACCATCGATGGCGGACACAAGATGCTTGTGTTCTCACAGTTTACCTCGATGCTTGCAATCCTTGAGAAAAAGCTCAAGGAAAGGGGTGTGCCTTATTTCCTGATCACTGGCGAAACGCCGAAGCAGGAGAGACTGCGCCTCGTGCATCAGTTTAATGAAGACGACACGCCAGTGTTTCTCATTTCCCTGAAGGCTGGCGGAACCGGACTGAATCTAACCGGCGCGGATGTCGTCATCCATTATGATCCGTGGTGGAATCTGGCAGCGCAGAACCAGGCGACGGACAGGGCACACAGGATCGGACAGAAAAAGCCGGTGTCAGTGTACCGGCTTATCATGAAGAACACGATCGAGGACAAGATTCTTCTCATGCAGAATCAGAAAAAGGATCTAGCCGATGCAATCCTATCCGGCCAGACAGAATCGCTCTCACAGCTAAGTCCGGAAGAACTTTTGCAACTCCTTTCATAAAAGACACAACGAGTAAAAGTGTCCCATATTGTACATGAAACCGTTACCATATTCTGCCAATGAAAGAGAAAAAACAGAACGGAAACGTTCCAAATATTCCCAATAAGAATTTCAAACATTGTTACTATGAATAAAACGAATAAAATATTGTGTATTATTCCATACATTTAACGGATTGTTCACAAATTCTTTTGGCAGTTTGTAAATTGAAAAGCCGCAACATCCATGATAGAGTAACGGCTGATTTTCAGAAAGACATTTGCCGGAGAGAGACATTTTCCTCTCAAAAGCATATGGTTCTGAAAAGAGTTCTATTGTTTTTACTTTTAGGAAAAGGAGGTGCGGCATGAGCACTTTAAATGTTGTGATCCCGGAAATGGAGGATGTGAAGGATTTCGTATTCAGAGCGAACAAGCTTCCCTTTGATATGGATCTTAAGAACGGCTCTAGAATCGTAGATGCAAAATCTTTGCTGGGTATCCTTTACCTCGGTGTTGGAAAGGTCCTGCATCTCGAGCTCGCCAAGGAAGATGTTCAGTCAGCCAGAACACTTCTCGGCGCATATATCGTAGACTGACACAGAAGCCCCATACAGGTGTGACACCGGGGACGGTTCTCGCTGTCAGCTTTTATGCAAAGCAATAGAACAAGAGACAGTTCTCATAAAAGCTGACAGCGAGAACCGTCCCCGGTGTCACTCCTTCGGGCTATCCTTGCAGGAAGAAAGCATTTGATGAAAGTACAGATCATACGCTCAAGAAGAAAAACCATACAAACCTCTGTAAACGTTGATGGCGAAGTCATTCTCCGCGTACCCGTACGAACATCCCAGGCGGAAATCGAAAAAGTACTCCGTGAAGAAAAGGACTGGATCCTCCGGCACCTGGAAAAAATGAAGGAACGCCAGGAGAAAAAAGACTTACTCCCACCCTTCACAAACGAAGAAATAAAGAAACTCGGCGACCAGGCCGTCCACTACATCCCGGAACGCGTAGCCTACTATGCAGAACGCCTCCACGTAACCTACGGACGCATCACCATCCGAAACCAGAAAACCCGCTGGGGCTCCTGCTCCGCAAAAGGCAACCTGAACTTCAACTGCCTCCTCATGATGACACCCCCGGATGTCATCGACTATGTCATCGTCCACGAACTCTGCCACCGCCTGGAAATGAACCATTCACCCCGCTTTTGGAAATACGTCGCGAGCATCATGCCCGACTACAAAGACAAACAGAAGTGGCTTCGAGAAAACGGCCAGGTCCTGATCGACAGATTAGAATAATGCAGTCCAACATAGATAGATATACACAAAGAAAAGCTCCCTGCAAAGGGAGCTTTTGATATGTTATATAGAAAAACAGCACGGGAGCCGAAGGCGCCGGAGGGCGTCATCAGCGGCCATTTTGACGAAAGTCTCAGCTAGCCAGCCATCGCGAACAGGGTAAAAAATTCGGGTTACAACCCCGAATTTTTTAGGCCCATTGAAGGAAAAGCCCCTTCAAGGCTTTTCCTGAATTGGGCCGGCCCAGTTCGTGATGGCTGGATAGCGCTTAGACTTTCGTCCCTGGCCGCTGATGACGCCCTCCGGCGCCTTCGGCTCCCGTGCGTCCGGGTATCAATACCTCTTCTTCCGCCGTTTCGACGACCTGCTGTTCAGCAGCAGGTCCCGCCGGATCTTCTGCTCGCGGCTTAGATCACTCGTATGCCGGAGAATCCTCCGCCGGCGCCGCTTCCGAAGATACTCCGCCCGCTGTTCAAAAAGAAACAACACGATTGCAACCACCGAGAAAACCACGCCGATACCAATCATAATGACCAAAACATTGATCACCGGCTGCTGCACCCGGATCTTACCCGATTCCTCATCATAATAAATCGGAGCATGATTTTCCGTCGATTCCATCGGCAGCTGCCCGCTTACCGTAGCCTCCATCGAACCTTCTGCAACATCTATTGTCTCCGGTACTGTCTCAGCCTGCAGCGATTTCACCGTATTTGCATCAAGAGCCGTCAAATTCGTTTCCTGCAAAGGATCTGTCAGAAGAATGAGAGCATTCCCGACTGGATATCCAGCTAACGTATAATCCATCCGGGCAATCGCATGCGAAGCCTTCTCGGCATCCGACAGATCATAGGTTAAAACGCCCGATACCTCTGAAAAATCAGTATCCTTCGGAAGCGTGATATGACGATCCGGATCGGTGGAAAGCACCAGCGCGTCGACCATCTGAACGCCATCCACGCGGAGATTACTGGAAAGAGAACTGAGCGTCGGATCTGTATCCTGCACCGGTGTAGAAGTAAAGGAAGCATAACCAAAATCAAACATCGCCTTCGTATCGGCATATTGTGTATTATGGCTTTCCAGTACCACGCCGATCAGCGTCATGCCATCCCTTCTGCAGGCCGTGACCAGTGTGTTGCCGGCGGTCATCGTATAACCGGTTTTTCCTGCGAAGGCACCCTCATAATATTCACTGTAGCTCCGCCGGAGCATACGATGATGGGCATAGACCGTATTTTCAGGAGCAGACGGATCCGGATACTTCGAGATTGGCGCATGGGTATAGACCTGTGCCTCATCAATACGGCAGAAGGTCGGATTTTTGATGGCATACTGGAGAATCTTCGCCATGTCAATCGCACAGGTATAGTGATCAGGATCATTGAGACCAGAAGGATTCATGAAGTGCGTATTCACGCATCCAAGCTCTGTGGCCTTCTCATTCATAAGCTCCGCGAACTTTTCATTCGAGCCTGCGACATATTCTGCGAGAGCGTTCGCACAGTCATTTGCAGAATGAAGAAGAAGACAATAAAGACAGTCCCGCACGCTCAGCGTATCGCCAGCTACTGCACCGATCACCGTCGAATTTTCCTCGAGATTCGTGTTGGTAGCGGCATAAGAAAAGGTCACGCTGTCATCAAGATTCTTTGCATTCTCCAGCACAATAATGGCGGTCATCACCTTCGTGATCGACGCCGGAAAATAAGCGGTAGTAGCATTTTTCTGATAAAGTACTGTGTCAGAATCTGCATCAAGGAGAACACCTGCCTCAGACTGAATCTCTGCAGATGGAACCGGCCAGGTGGCAGCGAAGGAGGTTCCCATCGAAAAAAAGGCCACGAAAAGAAAAAGTACGATGGAAAACACCTTCTTTAGATTATTCAACGGATTACGATTTATCATTGGCCTCCTTTACGGCCGCCTTCAGAACGACAGATGCCTTATAGAGATCTCCGTCAATCGAGATGATGAAGTCGCCATCCATGAGCTTCGTGAGACTCTTTGCGATAGAAAGCCCCAGACCGGAGCCCTCGGTGGTCCGGCTCACATCACCACGGACGAAACGCTCGGTCAGCTCCTCCGGTGAGATATTCAGCGGACGGGAGGAGATATTCTTGATCGTACAGGTTGCCGTTTTCTTCTCCGGATCCTCAACAATGTCTACATACACGCGGCTGTCCCGGAGTGCATACTTACAGCAGTTGTTGAGAAGATTTTCGATGACACGCCAGAGATGACGGCCATCCGCCCGAATCATCACCGGATGATCCGGGAAGCTTGGCACCATCGTGAGATGGGCAGCCTCTGTCTTATCCTCAAACTCTCCGAGCGCCTGCTCGACGATCTCCCGATAATCAATGTCCTGGAAATCAATGTTTACATTACCGGAGCTTGCCTTCGAGGCCTCGACGAGATCCTCGGTTAAGGTTTTAAGCCGGGTCGACTTCTGGTCCAGCACCTCGAGATATTCCTGCACACGGGGATTATCGAAATTCTCCCGCTTCATGAGATCCACATAGCTGATGATCGACGTAAGCGGCGTTTTCAAGTCATGCGAGACATTCGTGATGAGATCCGCCTTTAGCCTCTCAGACTTCACCTGCTCATTGACTGCCTTTGTCAGTCCTGTGGAAATCCGCCAGGTATAAAAATCGATAGAAATAACAATGATGAGCGTGACGATTGCAAACAAGAAGGCATACAGACTCTTTGCCCGGTAGAAATGGACAAACATCGCGATGACCATCAAACAAGCCGCGGCATTGGGGATGACAAACAGGACGGTCGTGACGAAACGGGAAGCCGTCTGCTCTGCAATCTGGAAATAATGTCCGATCAAATCACCGATTCTTTTGATGAGACTCACCTGCCACAGCTCGTCTGCCTTATAATTCCGGACGATACTGAAAAACATGACAAGAAACGTAAGGTACTTAAGAAGAAAGCTTGCATAGGTGCTGATCGTATCGTACCACTCGTCGAAGGAACCGATCACCATGGAAAGACTATCGAGAAACACCGGGGTGACGCTGTCATAGACCCAGCTAAGCAGCAGGAAAAGAGCAACCAGAAGCTCCGGCGGGAACCGATCCATATAAAGAAGATGAATCTTCGTGTCATCCTTCTTACCGCTATGCCCCGAAAAGAGCACCATAAGACACAGTGTTATGACAATGCCTACACTTGACACAACAAGCAGTGTGAGCCCGACGATACTATCGCGGCGACGATTGTCATAATCGGAGGCTTCCACCTGAAACTGATCTTTGTTTTTGAAGCTGCAGTCGATACCGACGGAAAAATGATACTGGCTGTTTCTGCCATAAGGATTTCTCGCTTGCAGGAGTGTCACGAGATCCTGCGGTAATGAACGGAGATTTGTGCTGACCTCAAGAGAATCCGAATCGGCATAGACATACTTTCCCATAGCACGCATAGCATCAGAATCGAACGCCGGGTAATTTGAGTAGATGGTCGATTCACCGGATGTGTTATCGAGGTAGGTTACATTAAAATAAAAATTGCCCTCACCGGAACGGAACTCAGACTTCACGGCGTAATAGCGGGAAAGATAGCCCAGTGCCTCCTTGGCCAGCGTGCCGAGAGACATCTGTCCATCCGTCGGACTCGCAGGCTTATAATCCGGCATATAAGCACGATAGGTGACCCGGATTTTATGGTTCAGTTCATCGTCCTCCTTCGTGACGGTGCCGACGCCATTGGACACAAGGTTGTTTTTATCATTCAGATAAAAGCCCATGGAACGGGCATACTGGATGAGATAATCAAGGGAATAGGAAACGCTTGAACCGTCCTGATCCGCCTGAGCTATAATGGTCGAAAGATTCAGCCGTCCATCCTTCTCAAAGATACTGGTCAGCTCAACATAATCGAAAATATCTGTGATGGAGCCGGATGCAAGCGCCTCGAACTGCGGGCTGTCTTCATAATCCGGCTGCGTGAGATAGGAGATGGCGTTGCCCTGGGACGAGCCGAACTGAAGAATGGCGAGGCTGCCGAGACAGAGTACGACCATACAGATATTTAATATAGTAGCAATGATTTTTTTCATAGGATCATACAGATAGCTGATAGAGCAGTTATCATTCTTTCATGGAAAATACGCATAGAAATGACTCAGGCCTTTTTGTCGTCCTGCTTTTCAATCTTATAGCCGACACCCCAGACTACCTTGAGATAGCGCGGTTCACGCGGATTGATCTCAATCTTCTCACGGATATGCCGGATGTGGACAGCTACTGTGTTATCCGCGCCGATCGCCTCTTCGTTCCAAATCGAAGTATAGATGTCATCGATCGAGAACACCTTACCCTGATTTTTCACAAGCAAAAGAAGAATATTATATTCGATCGGCGTCAGCTTCACCGGATTACCATCGACGGTGACATCCTTTGTTTCGTCGTTCATGACGAGACCACCGCAGCGATAGATATTTGAATTATTGGTTTCTTCAATGTTTCCAAGCTGCGTATAGCGCCGAAGCTGTGATTTGACGCGGGCCACAAGCTCCAGAGGATTATACGGCTTCGTGATGTAATCGTCCGCGCCGATATTGAGCCCAAGGATCTTATCATTGTCCTCACCCTTTGCGGACAGCATAATGATCGGAATCGAGCTCGTCTCCCGAATCTTCAGGACCGTATGGACACCATCGAGTCCCGGCATCATCACATCGATGATGAGAAGATCCACCTTGTTGTCCTGCATGATATCGAGGACATCATATCCGTCATAGGCCTTCAAAACATTGAAGCCCTCACCCGTCAGGAAAATAGAGATCGCTTCCACAATCTGCTTATCATCATCACATACAAGAATCGTCTGCATGCTACCCTCCTAATGAAATGCAACACATAAGTGCAGTATACATGAACCACAGCCGGAATGCAAAATGTACAAAGGGCTGCGCAGTAAAAATCTAGGATCAGAATACGCGTCCGCACAGCAGAAACGCCTCGGCCAGTGACATTCAAATGACACTGACTGAGGCGCTTCTGCTGTACGGACACGGGTTTATTTATACAAGTTTTACTGCGCAGCCGTCGTTTCCTCTGTGCCGGCCGTGGTTTCAGCCTGCACCTCCTGCACGTACTGCTTTGCCATGTAGGCCTCCTGGCCCTCGTAATCAATCACGATCCAGTCGGCATCGTAATCGGACTTGTAGTTCACGACAGTGCCGGCATTTACGACAGCGAGCACTCTCGAATCCGTCGTGTTCGGCGCGGTTCTTACCTTGACACCGGTGGTTGTCATCCAGACGCCGGTGGAAGCAGCGGTCGTTTCAGGCTCTGTCACCGGTTCAGTCTCGGGTACAGTCGTCGTCTCTACGATCTCTGTCGTTGGTACCGGGGTCGTCTCAATCTCGGATTTTCCGCCGCTCATGAGGACGCGGATCAGGATAATGCCGAGAATCACGCAGGCAATCGGGATGGCAATCTTTGCAATGGTATAGAGATCGATGGAAACCGGTTCTTCGTTCCGGCGTCTGGCAGATCCGGAGCGACGATTTGAGCTGCCATTCCTTCCATATCGAGAACTGCTTGGACGAGCACTTGACTGTCTTCTGTCGCCGGTACGGCTCACACGCTCGGTATCACGAAGAGGTCTTGTCGGACGTTCCGGGGCAGAGCTTCTGGACGCACGCTGACTGCTTGCCGGACGCGATGCCCGCTGTGCCGGTCGTCTCGTGTCGGTCCGTCTGCCGGAAATCGGAATGTTTACACCGCTTGCATCAAAGGAAGATCCCTGCGTCCGATAGGATGAGGTATAGCGCGAGGAAACGGAGGGTGAGCTCTCGGCAGCAGTATCTTCTGCCGTCCGGGTATCGGCTGCTTCGTCCTCGGCCGGCGCTTCATCGCCGGAATCTGCAGTGCGTCGTGCCGTCCGCGGCTGACTGTCATCAAAATAGGTAGAAAGTGCATCGCGGAGCAGGGAGAAGGAGTCATTGGCAGCCTGGGCAGTCGGCATCGCACCGGCTTCCGCCTGGCTTCCGTACTGCACGATCTTCACATATTTCTGATGTGTTTCATCAGAAATGACCTGACTGTCATAGAGCTGATCCACGTCGCTCTCAAGTGTGTTCGAAACGAGCACAGCCTTATCGAGCTGAAGCTGTACGATCGTCGCAAGGATATTTTTATTGAGAATCATCGCGTCGTTGTAGCGGCCATTCAGGATCAGCTGCTGCGATTCGCTGAGATCCTTCCGAATCTTATTCCAAATACTGGTTTCTCTAGGTGATGCCATCCTGTAAACCTCCTGTCCTTTGACAGCACGGAAAATCTTTTTTCCATATGATCCGTTCTGTTGAAATCTATCTATTAGTATACAAAATCACGAAAGTCACTGCAAGAAGATGGACTTGTTTTATCCGGGTTTCTATGATAAACTTCGCTGATTGCTTGTGGAAACAGAGGCGCAGTATCGTAGCATATGTACTGCACTTAATAATATGAAGATAATGCACTATTTTAAAGAAAGTATGAACAGTCTGTAAATTTTTTTGGAGGATGCTATGAGACTTCGCCATATCACCGGATCAGAGAATTATGTCAAAGAATCGCCGAAGGTTATCCATGATCCGTCTCACCATAAGGGTAGATGGAATGCTGTCTTCGGGAACGATCATCCCATCCGGATCGAAATCGGCATGGGAAAGGGTCAGTTCATCGAACAGATGGCGCTCGAAAACCCGGAGATCAATTACATCGGCATCGAGCGGTACGACACCGTCCTCATGAAGGCATTGAAGAAGTGGGAAGAAAAGGAGAAGGATGGTACGAAAATTCCGAATCTCTATTTCATGTCGATCGATGCAAGACTTCTCGGCGATGTGTTTGAAAAGGAAGAGATCGACCGGATCTATCTTAACTTCTCGGACCCCTGGCCGAAAAAATCGCATGCAAACCGCCGCCTCACCAGCCCCGTCTTCATGAAGGTGTATCAGCAGTTTCTCCGCACAGACGGACAGCTCGAATTTAAGACCGACAACGAAGCGCTCTTTACCTATTCATTAGAGGCGATTCCGACAGCCGGGTGGCATATCCTCGCGGAAACCTGCGACCTCCATCACGACCCCTCGATGAACGAAGGCAACATCATGACCGAATACGAAGAGAAATTCTCCGCGAAGGGCAACCCGATTTTTAAATTAATAGCCAAGATGTAGATATATCCGAGAGGGGCTGGTGCGAAAAGCGGCAGACGCAAAAGAGACTGCCACTTTTCGCACCAGCCTTTGATAGTTCTTACTGAAAAATTATTTAAAATCTGCTTGACACTCGTCATTCAATTTCGTATATTAGTCAAGTGCTCACAAAACAGCGGGCACGTGAGCGCCTTTAGCTCAGTTGGTAGAGCAGCGGACTCTTAATCCGTTTGTCCAGGGTTCAAGTCCCTGAAGGCGCAGCAGAAAGCACTAGAGATTTCTCTGGTGCTTTTTTCGCATCTAAAATAAAATACTTGTAAGAAATTATTTAAGACTCCCGCACCGCGCCGTGCTATAATACCGTCGTTTATTATGGACTTTTGAAAGGAATCTGCATGAATATAAAGCTTAAAAGAGGAATATTGCTTCTCTTGTCTGGGAGCATCCTTTTCACAACCGGTTGTCAAAAGACCGTCAGCCCGATCGGGACCTCAACAGCAGAGGAGACGGTCGTACTCACGACAGCACCGGAATCAGAGGCGGTACAGGCGGTCGCCCAGCTTGGTGTCAATGCTAACGTCCTTCCGTCCATCGCGGGTGTGACGGTCGATGGCTCCGTAGAGGATATTGCGCCGGTGAATCTGACGGTTGGTGTGATCAACTCTGTCGTCAAAGATCTCCAGCAAAGACTCATGGATCTCGGCTATATGGATCCTGATGAACCGACAACCTATTATGGCAATGCAACCTCGCAGGCCGTGAAATATTTTCAGCGGCAGGCCGGACTCACCGAGGATGGTATCACCGGCGTCGAAACCTGGGATGCCATCATGGCGGATGATGCGCCGCATTACGCGCTGAAGCTTGGCTTCACCGGTCAGGATGTTACGAATGCCCAGTATCGTCTCTATAACCTGGGTTATCTTTCCAGTGCTTCCGATGTGAATGGCACCTATGATGAGAAGACCATGGAGGCTGTGAAAAAGCTGCAGGAGAGTAACGGCATCGCGGCCGACGGCATTTACGGCACCGATACCTACAATCTTCTTTATTCCGATGATGTCAAGGCGAATGTTCTTGCGCTCGGCGAGGAATCGGATCTCGTGAAGAAATACCAGCAGATCCTCATCAATTTAGGGTATATGGGCGGTACAGCGGATGGCCAGTTTGGCAAGACGACACAGGATGCCCTGAAGGCGTTTCAGTCGAGAAACGACCTCGTCGTCGATGGTTATCTCGGTCCGGATACAAGGGCAGCCCTCGACAGCGGCTCGGCAGTGCCCTTCGCGATGCGTATCGGTGAAGAATCAAACTCGGTCAAAGAGCTCCAGAATCTTCTTGTAAAGTACGGCTATCTTAGTTCTTCAAATGCAACCGGTTACTTCGGCGAAATCACGAAGAACGCGGTGGTTAACTTCCAGAAGAGAAACGGTCTTTCGGCGGATGGTCTCGCAGGTGCGAAGACGATGTCGATCCTCCGTTCCGGCAACGCAAAGAAGGCGTCGAAGCCGGCGACCTCAAGCGGTAATGCTGGCGGCGGTTCGACCGGTGGCTCCACCGGCGGTGGTTCCTCGTCCGGCGGATCCGGTATTCCGTCCGGCAGCGGTGGTGCAACCGTATCCGGCTCGGCAGCAAACCTTATTGCAATCGCATCCTCGAAGATCGGCTGCCCGTATGTATGGGGCGCCAAGGGACCGAACGCCTTTGACTGCTCTGGCTTCGTATACTGGTGCTTGAACCAGGCCGGCGTCGGTGTATCGTACATGACCTCCTCCGGCTGGCGGAATCCTGGTCGTTTCCGTAAGGTTTCCTACAATGAGCTGCAGGCTGGTGATATCATCGTTGTAAGCGGACATGTAGGCATTGTCGCAGGCGGCGGCACCATCATCGACGCCTCCTCCTCAAACGGCCGCGTCGTCCACCGTTCCCTCGGTTCCTGGTGGCAGAGCCACTTCATCACCGGCTGGAGAATTTTCTCTTAATTTTATGAACCTGTCGCAAATTTGCGACAGGTTCTATTTGTAGAAATCAGAAATCAGGCTTGCAGAGGGCAGTTTCAGCGTACTGACGCGTCCCGGCGCTTAGCGATCCAGCACACGCTTTACCGTGCTGGGAGCTTAGCGTCCGCTGGTCAACGCGTCCTGTAGGCGAGAGCCGGGCGATGGAACTGCCCTCTGCAAGCCTGATTTCGTCCGGGTGAGCGCGTGTTACATTTTTAAACTTAAAAATAGCGCGATTTTTGTCTATGGTTAAAATTCTCCCCCTTGCATAAATTCACGGCGGGGATATAATGAGGATTGCTTGTAGAATCTATAACAAAGTCTGCAAAGAACATGAAGGAGGAATGTGAGGATGGAGAAATTTACCGAGGAGCTGCAGGCACAGCTTCAGGTGGATACAGCCTTTACGATACCGATTGGCAGCGGCATCCCGGTTGCAGAGTCCACCGTCATCACATGGGTGATCATGGCAGTGCTTGTGATCTTATCCGTGTTTCTTGGCTCGAATCTTTCCGTCAGGAACCCAGGGAAACGGCAGCTGTTCGCAGAGTGGCTCGTCACCTGGCTCGACAACTTTATCGGAGGACTTCTCGGCGAATCGGCGAAGCAGTATACGACCTATATCGCGGTCGTGCTTCTGTACATTGGACTTTCCAATGTCATCGGCCTGTTCGGTATGAAGCCGCCCACGAAGGATCTGAATGTCACGGCAGCGTTGTCAATCATGAGTATTTTACTGATCGAATACGCCGGCATTCACAAGAAGGGCACGAAGGGCTGGCTCAAGAGCTTTACCCAGCCGGTTGCGATCGTAACCCCGATCAATATTCTGGAGATTTTCATCCGGCCGCTGTCGCTCTGCATGCGACTGTTTGGTAATGTGCTCGGTGCGTTTATCATCATGGAGCTCATCAAGATGGTGGTTCCGGTCGGAATCCCGGCGATTTTCAGTCTCTATTTTGATATCTTTGATGGCCTCATCCAGGCCTATGTTTTCGTCTTCCTGACATCCCTCTATATTCAGGATGCTGTGGAGTAATGCCCACATTAGCCTGCATTTCCGTTTATTCATGGAAATGCAGTATTGATAGAAACAGACCGCTGCGAGGAGCAGCAGGCAGACATTTTTAGAAGAAATAGTAAAGGAGAAAATTATTATGACAGCAATTGGTGTAGGTTTAGCAGCATTGGCATGTATCGGCGCAGGTCTTTCCATCGGTATCGCAACGGGTAAGGCAGTAGAAGCTATCGCAAGACAGCCGGAAGCGGACGGCAAGATCATGAGAGTTCTTCTTCTCGGCTGCGCACTTGCCGAGGCAACCGCTATTTACGGCTTCGTACTTGGTATCCTCGCGATTTTCTTCCTCAAGTAAGTGTTTCTAATGTAGGCATTGGAAGAGGAATGGAAAATAGTCTGAGGAGCAGAGTATGTTAAGAATTGATATCAATTTACTTTTTACGATAGTGAACCTTCTGGTTCTCTATTTTCTGATGAAGAAGTTCCTGTTTAAGCCGGTACGTGAGGTACTTGCAAAGAGACAGGGAGAGATTGATGAAACCTATAAGAAGGCAGAGGAAGCCAATAAAGCTGCTGCAGATTTAAAGAAGCAGTATGAGGACAGCCTTGCCGGCATCGAGGCAGAGCGTCAGAAGAGACTCGATGCTTCAAATATTGAAGCGTCAAAGGAATATGACGAAATTGTCAACAACGCAAACAAAAAGGCTGACAAGATCATTCAGGATGCGAAGCTGCAGGCCGAGAAGGATGCCGAGGCAAAGCAGCATGAGATGCAGCAGCAGATGGCAGTTCTCGTCGCACAGGCGGCCTATAAGATTGCAGCTTCGAAGGATTCCAGTGAGAACGATGAAAAGCTGTATGATACCTTCCTTTCAGAAAATGCAGCTGAAGCAAAAAAGGACTAACGGGATATGACAGAAAATACGAAAGAACAGGCAAAAGGGCTGATCGAGAGACAAGTTCAGAAGAGTGTCATCGAAGAGACCACAAAGATTTTTGATGTTCTCCCCGAAACGTCTTCGAAGCTTTCTGATCCGACCATACCGCTTGAAAAGAGACATGAGGTAATCGACAGTGTTTTCCCTGTCGAGGTACGAGATGTCCTGAAGCTCCTCTGTGATAACAATCGGATGGGCGACTGGAAGCAGGTGGCAGAGGATTATTTTTCTATAAGAGATAAGGCCGAGCATGAGGTGCAGGTACGACTTCACTATGTTACGAAGCCGTCTGAGCGTCAGATTCTTGATATCCAGAAATTTGTAAAGGATAAATATGAGATTGATCATTTCTCCTTTACGATGGATGAGGATAAATCCCTCGGCGGCGGCTTCATTCTGGAGGTCGGCAACGATCAGTATGACTGGTCGACGAAGGGCCGCCGTGAGCAGTTTCTCCGTCAGATCAATGCGACAAAATCCTCGCTTTCAAGCGATGCGGATATCCTCACGATCCTTCAGAGAAGTGTCAACAGCTTTGACTTAAAGGCGGAACGTAAGGAGATCGGCTTCGTCGAAACCATCGGCGATGGTATCGCCATCATGAATGGCCTTGATCATGCGATGTATGGTGAGGTCATTCAGTTTGATAATGGCGTGCAGGGCATGGTACAGAATATCGAAAGAGACCGGATCGGTGTCATTCTCTTCGGAGACGCCGGCGATCTCGCAGAGGGCAGCCGTGGTACGAGAACCGGTCGTATGGCTGGTGTACCGGTCGGCAATGCCTTTCTTGGAAGAGTCGTGAACGCTCTCGGTGAGCCGATTGACGGCAAAGGTGCGATCAGCTCGGATGATTATCGTTCCATCGAGCAGCCGGCGCCGGGTATCATCGACCGTCAGCCGGTCAATGAACCGCTGCAGACGGGTATTCTTGCCATCGACTCGATGTTCCCGATCGGCCGTGGACAGCGAGAGCTGATTATCGGCGATCGTCAGACCGGTAAGACCTCGATCGCACTGGATACGATTCTCAACCAGGCGGACAAGCAGTGTATTTGTATCTATGTTGCCATCGGTCAGAAGGAGTCGACGGTCGCTTCACTGGTGCAGACTCTGGAGAAGCATGGCGCCATGAAATATACCTGCGTGATGGCTGCGACAGCCTCTGATCCGGCAGCCATTCAGTACATCGCACCGTATGCAGCAACCTCGCTGGCCGAGTACTTCATGTATAAGGGACAGGATGTGCTCATTGTCTATGATGACCTTTCGAAGCATGCGGTCGCCTACCGTGCACTGTCACTACTTCTCGGCAGAGCCCCGGGACGTGAGGCATATCCTGGCGATGTGTTTTATCTTCATTCGAGACTTCTCGAGCGGTCTTGCCGTCTTTCCGAGAAGCTCGGCGGCGGCTCGATCACAGCGCTGCCGATCATTGAAACACAGGACGGTGATGTATCCGCCTATATTCCGACCAATGTTATTTCTATCACGGATGGTCAGATTTTCCTCGAGTCGAGTCTTTTCTTCGAGGGACAGCGTCCGGCTGTGAATGTCGGCCTTTCCGTATCCCGTGTCGGCGGTGCCGCACAGGCAAAAGCCATGAAAAAGGCCTCCGGCTCGCTCCGTATCGATCTCGCGCAGTATCGTGAGATGGCGGTGTTCACACAGTTCTCTTCAGATCTTGATGATAATACGAGAGAGCTTCTCATGCAGGGCAAGGTACTCATGGAGCTTCTGAAGCAGCCGCTCGGACATCCGATGAGTCTTTCGGATCAGGTCATCACACTGGTGGTAGCACTGGAAAAGCAGATGCTTACGATCCCGCCGAAGGAGGTCAAGACCTATCAGGCCGGACTTCTCCGGTATTTCGAGGAGCATTATCCGGAGATCGGTAAAAATCTCGAGATTTCGAGAATGCTGACACCGGATGCAAAGGCGAAGATTCTTGAAGTAGGAAAGGAATATCTTTCCCGCTACGAGGAGTCAAAGAGCTTAAAGAAGGAGGCCGACGGTGCCAACGACGAGAGAGCTTAGGGACAGAATCGCAAGCATTGACAATACACTGAAGATTACCAATGCCATGTATTTGATCTCGAGCACCAAGCTTCGGAAGGCGCGTGCCGATCTTCAGAAGACAGAGCCGTATTTCTATACACTGCAAACGACGATCCAGCGTGTTCTCCGGCATCTTCCTGAGGAGTTCACACATCCGTATCTCGATGTCAGACAGCACCTTCGGGATGAAGCAATCAGAGAAAATGTCAAGACCGCGATTATCTCTGTTACAGCAGATAAGGGTCTTGCCGGCGCCTACAATCATAATGTATTAAAGGAAACGGAGCGGATGCTTGAAGAACATCCGAATCATAAGCTTTTTGTCGTCGGTGAGATGGGCCGTGTGTATTTTCATTCACGCGGTGTACCGATCGAGGAGCAGTTCCACTATACCGCGCAGAATCCGACGCTCCACAGAGCGCGTGTTATCACGGGCCGTATGCTTGATCTTTTCGAAGAGAGAGAAATCGATGCCGTGTATATCATTTATACGCGGATGAAGAATTCTCTTGAGATGGTAACAGAGGTACAGCAGCTTCTGCCACTCGACAAACTAGATCGTAATACGTTCCAGGTGATTCCGATGGTTGCTGGTATGGAGGAGTTCCGGCTTCGTCCGACACCGAAGGCTATCATTGATAATATCATCCCAAGCTATTTGAACGGCTTTATCTATAGTGCACTGGTTGAGTCCTTCTGCTCCGAGCAGAATGCCCGTATGACGGCAATGGACTCGGCAAACCGGAATGGCGGTGAGCTGAAGCAGCAGCTCCGGATCCAGTATAATCGTGTCAGACAGGCACAGATCACGCAGGAGATCACGGAGGTTGCAGCAGGTGCAAAGGCGCAGCGGCAGTCGAAGAGCCGATAATTTAGTATAGAAAGGAAAGTCCATGCAGACTGGAAAAATCGTGCAGGTTATGGGACCGGTTGTGGATGTGGAGTTTGATACGCTTCCGCTGCCTGTTCTTAACACAGCACTTAAGGTAGATAATCATGGCAGAAGCTGTACCATGGAGGTAGCGCAGCATATGGGCGATCATGTCGTCCGCTGCATCATGCTGGGGGCTTCAGAGGGACTGGAGCGGGATATGCCGGTTGAGAATACTGGGAAGGGTATCACGGTTCCGGTCGGCGAGCAGACGCTCGGAAGACTCTTCAATGTTCTCGGTGAGGCAATCGATGGACAGCCAGCGCCTGAGACGAAGGAGCAGTGGGAAATTCACAGAAAGCCACCGAAGTTCACGGATCAGAATCCGGCGCAGGAGGTACTGGAAACCGGTATCAAGGTTATCGATCTTCTTGCACCGTACGCGAAGGGCGGTAAGATCGGTCTGTTCGGCGGTGCCGGTGTCGGTAAAACGGTCCTCATCCAGGAGCTGATTCGTAACGTTGCCACGGAGCATGGCGGCTATTCGATCTTCACTGGTGTCGGCGAGCGTTCCCGTGAAGGCAATGATCTTTATAGTGAGATGACGGCTTCCGGCGTTATCAAGCATACGGCTCTCGTATTCGGACAGATGAATGAGTCCCCGGGTGCCAGAATGCGTGTAGCTGAGACCGGTCTTACGATGGCGGAGTATTTCCGGGATGTACAGCATAAGGATGTACTTCTCTTCATCGATAACATCTTCCGTTTCGTACAGGCAGGTTCTGAGGTTTCTTCACTTCTTGGCAGAATGCCTTCAGCCGTAGGTTATCAGCCGACCCTTGCGAATGAGATGGGCGCTCTGCAGGAGCGTATCGCGTCGACAAAGGATGGCTCAGTAACATCAGTGCAGGCCGTCTATGTGCCGGCCGATGACCTGACAGACCCGGCACCGGCGACAACCTTCGCACATCTTGATGCGACGACGGTACTTTCCCGTAAGATCGTTGAGCAGGGCATCTATCCGGCGGTGGATCCACTGGAATCATCGTCCCGTATTCTGACAGCGGAGATCGTCGGGCAAGAGCATTATGATGTGGCGCAGCGGGTACTCCAGATTCTCCAGAAGTATAAGGAGCTCCAGGATATCATCGCAATTCTCGGTATGGAGGAGCTTTCCGAGGAAGATAAGCTCACGGTATATCGTGCGCGTAAGATTCGTAACTTCCTGTCACAGCCTTTCTTCGTCGGCGAGCAGTTCACCGGAATCCCGGGTAAGTACGTTCCTCTTGCGGATACAGTCAAGGGCTTCAAGGCGATCATCGATGGTGAGATGGATCAGTATCCGGAGGCTGCGTTCTTCAATGTCGGCACGATCGAGGATGTGAAGAAGAAAGCGGAGAAGATGACAAATGGCTGATAAGGCTTTATTCAGTTTGAGAGTGATCGCATCGAATAAGGTGTTCTATGATGAGAGAGCGCAGTATCTCCGAATCAACACCCTGGATGGTTTGTTCGGCTTCATGGCGCATCATGCGCCGGTCGTGGTTGCGGTAGAAACCGGTCCGATGGATATCGTGAAGGAAGACGGCAAACGGATCGAAGTGCTGGTGTCCGGCGGGATCCTTTCCTGTGCGAACAATCGTATCACAGTGCTGGTCGATACCTGCGAGACGGCGGAGGAAATCGATGTCCGTCGTGCGGAGGAAGCAAAGGAGCGTGCCGAGGAGCAGCTTCGGCAGCGGCAGTCTGTCGGCGAGTACAAAATGTCGCAGTCTGCACTTGCGCGTGCGCTGTCACGACTTGAATTCTCTTCGCAGAAGAAACATTATATTTGATTTTCTGGCTGTCGCGTCAGGTTGTGAACCTGCCGCGACAGCCTTTTTCGTTTGTGTTATAGTAATAGCAAAAGTCTGGAGAGGAGGATCTTGGGATGACTGTGGACGAAGTGAAGATTGGATTTATTGGTTTTGGAAATATGGCGGGTGCGATCGCGGAAGGGCTGATTTCTCAAGGCGTGGTGCCGGCGGAACGGATGTTTGCCTGTGCGGGGCATCTTGATACGCTGAAGGAAAAGTGTGCGGCGATGGGCGGGGTGCATGCCTGTGCGGATGCTTCTTCTGTGGCAGCCAATGCTGACATCGTTTTTCTCGCCGTGAAGCCGGCGATGCTCGAGACGGTCGTGAAGCCGGTCAAGGAGGCATTATGCGGGAAAATCGTGGTCTCGGTGGCTGCGGGCTATGATCATGCGCGCTTCCTTTCGGAGGGGATCCTCACGGAGGATACGCACCTTATCTGTACCTGTCCAAATACGCCGGTGTCGATCGGTAAAGGCATCTTCATTATGGAAAATAAGCATTCGCTGACGGAGGCTGAGGTGACTCTCTTGAAGGAGCTTCTGTCGCCGGTCAGCCTGGTACTTTTCATGGATACAAAGCTACTCGGCATCGGCGGTACGGTTTCCGGCTGCAGCCCGGCGTTTGTCGCGATGTTCATTGAAGCGCTTTCCGATGCGGCCGTGATGTATGGCATCCCGAGAAAGACGGCATACCAGATCGTCGAAAAGATGATGGAGGGGACGGCTGCGATGGCACTTGCTACGGAACAGCATCCCGGACAGATGAAGGATGCCGTGGCATCACCGGGCGGCACAACCATCCGCGGCATCGCCTCCCTCGAAGAGCACAACTTCCGCGGCGCCGTCATCGATGCCATCAAGGCGATTGAAGAGTGAATGTGACATCGGGGAGATTCCTTCTTGTATCGGCGTCCGGAAAAGAGTATAATGCAGTAATCGCCTGGGCGTGATGAGAGGGAGTGCTTTGATCACGTCTGCTATTTAGAAAAGACGGAGCAGAAAAAGATATGATGAATCCAAAAACACGGAAGACAGTTTCGGCAGTCATCGTGATTCTCCTGGTGCTTGCCATGGTACTGACGATGGTACTTCCATATATTGTCTGACAGAATGTAGAAGAGAGCTGCTGCAAAGCTTTTCGGCGCCGGATTTCCTGGCAGTCGGGAGGCTGTTGCAGCAGCTTTTTTTAGATAATGAATGGAAGAGAGGAAGACAGCGTGATGGGAAAACTCACGGAAGGGCAGGAACTCGTGCTTCTCGGAGAGCCGGGGACGAAGGGAATTGAGGTGCTTTCGACGCGGTCGCCGGAGAAACTTCGGACGCGATTCTCAGACAGGTATCTTTCGGAAGAAACCAAAAGGTCCGGCCGGCTGAAGGAAGCATTGAGAAAACGGTCCGCGGTCGAGCTTGTCTCGGATTATCTTCCAGGCTTCATGGAAAAATATGGCGTCGCGAAGGCGGTCTCCGTCGGAAGAGGCGGAGTGCTTGCGTCGCTCTGGCAGTTTCTCGCTGAAGAGGGACTTGATCCGAAGACCGGGCGGCAGGTGAAGCCGGGACCTGGCTGCCGGTTCAGCCTAAGTGCGATACCGGTTAGTCAGTTTACGATCGAGGTTTGTGAACTGTTCCAGGCAAATCCATACCGGCTGCTGTCTGAGAACTGCTGGATTCTGGCTTTAGACCGTGGATTTCAATTTGTGAGGGATCTTCTATCGGCGGAGGAGCTGATAGCGCATCAAATCGAGGAGGAAAATTATAATGCTAAGGGCCTCCGCGCTGGCTTCGAAGGCGATCATCATGCGCGGACGGAGATTCTTCTTCCGGCAGCCGTGTTTGGCGAGATCACCGGAGATCATCAGAGGCTTCGGACAGATACACCGGGCAGCGCGTTTCTCACGAAGGAGCATATGGATGAATTAGACCGGATATGCTAGAATGAAATAGCGTGTGAAGAGCATGCTGTAGGCATTGGAAGATATGCCCGTTTAAAGGCATCAGAAAAATATAAAAACAGGAGATTGTTATGAGAGACAAGATTCTTGCAATCATCGAGAAGAACGCGCGGCTGTCCGTGAAGGATATCGCGGCGCTGCTCGGTGAGGATGAGGCGAAGGTTAGTGCCGAGATCGAGGCCATGGAAAATGAAGGCATCATCTGCGGCTATCATACATTGATCAACTGGGATAAGACCAGTGACGAGCGTGTGGATGCGCTGATCGAGGTGAAGGTTGCGCCGCAGAGAGGGATGGGCTTCGATTCCATCGCTGAGCGGATTTATCAGTACGATGAGGTGGACGCGGTGTATCTCATGAGTGGTGCGTTTGACTTTATGGTACTCATCAACGGCAGAACCATGAAGGAGGTGGCGACGTTTGTTGCGTCGAAGCTTTCTCCGATGGATTCGATTCTTTCGACGGCAACGCATTTCGTACTGAAGAAGTACAAGGATCATGGAACCGTGATCGAACAGGTCAAGGTCGATGAGCGGATGAAGGTATCGCCATGAGAGATCCCCTGAATCATACGATTACGGAGCTTCAGCCGAGCGGAATCCGTAAGTTTTTTGATATCGTGGCAACCATGAAGGATGCCATTTCGCTTGGCGTGGGCGAGCCGGATTTTGACACGCCGTGGCATATCCGCGAGGAGGGTATTTATTCCCTCGAGAAGGGCCGGACCTACTATACATCAAACTCCGGTCTCATGGAGCTGAAGGAAGAAATTTCCAGATATCTACAGCGGAGATTTCAGACGACCTATGATCCGAAAACAGAGGTCATGGTGACGGTCGGCGGCTCAGAGGCCATCGATCTCGCGATGCGTTGTCTTCTCAATCCGGGCGACGAGGTTCTGATCCCGCAGCCGAGCTATGTTTCCTATGTGCCGTGTGCAGAGATGGCCGGCGGCAAAGCTGTCCCCATCCGACTCGAAGCAAAGGATGATTTTCGACTGACACCGGAGAAGCTGGAAGCTGCCATTACAGAGCATTCGAAGCTTCTCGTTTTGCCCTTCCCGAACAACCCGACCGGGGCGATCATGGAGAAGGAGGATTATGAGAAGCTCGTGCCGATTATCGAGAAGTATGATCTTTTCCTGATTACCGACGAAATTTATGCAGAGCTCACCTATAAAGGGAAGCCCTGCTCTATCATTGAGCTTCCCGGCATGCGCGACAGAACGGTTTATATCAATGGCTTCTCGAAGGCGTATGCTATGACCGGCTGGCGTCTCGGCTATACCTGTGCGCCGGCGCCGATTCTAAAACAGATGCTGAAGCTTCACCAGTATGCGATTATGTGTGCGCCGACGACCTCACAGTATGCCGGCATCGAAGCGCTGAAAAACGGCGATCAGGATATCGCGAGGATGCGCATGGCTTACAATGAGCGCCGCCGCTATCTCGTGACGCGTCTTCGGGAGATCGGCATGGACTGCTTTGAGCCGTATGGTGCTTTTTATGTATTTCCGTCGATCAAGCGCTTCGGCATGCGTTCGGAGGAGTTTGCAAACCGGCTCCTGCAGGAGGAAAAGGTCGCGATCGTTCCGGGCACGGCGTTCGGCGACTGTGGGGAGGGCTATATGCGTATTTCCTATGCGTATTCCATCCAGGATCTAAAGAAAGCACTGGACCGGATCGAAGCCTTCACGAACCGCTTAAAGGCGGAGGGCTCATATTCGGAGGCAGAGGGAGAATAAAAATGGCATGGTATGATAGTGCGATTTTTTATCATATGTATCCGCTCGGCATGGTTTCTGCGGAGAAGTCCAATGATAACGTGACGGTACATCATCGCTTCGATGAACTCATTGCCTTCATTCCGTACCTAAAGGTTCTAGGCTGCGATGCAATCTATATCGGACCATTGTTTGAGTCCGGCTCGCACGGTTATGATACGATCGACTATAAGCTTGTCGACCGGCGGCTCGGGACCAATGACGATTTCCGCCGTTTCATGGACAAGGCGCATAATTATGGCATTCATGTTATCGTGGATGCAGTGTTTAACCATACGGGACGGGACTTCTTCGCCTTCCGCGATCTTCGGGAGCATGGTGCTGAGAGCCGCTATAAGGACTGGTATAAGGGTGTAAATTTTTACGGACGCTCTGATCATGGCGATCCCTTTACTTACAGTGCATGGCATGGCTTCACCGAGCTGCCGGAGCTTAACTATAACAATGAAGAAGTACGGCGGTATATCACGGATGTCGTTCGCTACTGGGTGGATACCTTTGACATCGACGGACTGAGACTTGACTGTGCGGATGCGCTCGATATGAACTTCGAAAAGTCGCTCCGGTATTTTACGAATGAGATGAAGCCGGAATTTTTCCTGCTCGGCGAGGTCATCCACGGGGAGTATGCCCGTTGGGTTAATCCGCTGACACTGAACTCCGTTACAAATTATGAGATGCATAAGTCGATCTATTCGGCCTTTAATTCGCATAATTTCTTTGAAGCTGCCCACAATCTGAACCGAAATATTGCAATCGCAAAGGACCTCTATCTATTCCTTGAGAACCACGATGTCGACAGGATCGCGTCGAAACTTGAGAATAAGGCAAATATCCGTCCGGCATATATGGCAATGTTTACATTACCTGGCAAGCCGAGCATCTATTATGGCGGCGAGTTCGGTATGGAAGGAAAAAAGGGGCCCGGCGGAGATGACAGCCCGCTAAGACCAAGCCTTTCGCAGGAGGCCATGAAGCCCAATGCACTCACCTCCTATATCGCGAAGCTCGCGGAGATTCATGGCAAAAATTCAGAGCTTCATATGGGAGACTATAAAGAGCTTTACCTTCAGTGTAAGCAGTGGGCCTATGCCCGCACGGATGCGAACAGTGCTGTAATCACCGCCCTCAATAACGATGAGCAGCCGGCGGTTTTCTATGTGACACTGCCATTGCCAGCGGAGCTTGCCTTCGATCTCATCGAAGAAGAACCGCTGCCAATCGAAGAGGGCAATCGGATCATGATTAGTCTGCCGCCAAACAGTGGAAAACTCATCAAGATCAAGTGAGAAATACGGAAATCGTGCTTTTGACATTGTCTCCGATGGATGCGTCATGATATGACAGGGGCAAACTAATCAACGATATTAAATATTCTGTTCAATATTCAATAGAGTGGAAAAAAATTTTTCAAACCGACCGATGTTTATCGGTCGGTTTGTTGTATAATGAGTTTATCTTATGAGCCTTTTGGAGGATCACTATGGCTAGAAAAAAACTTACAGGGGGAAATGCCAAAGCCGATGGCGGTAAGGTAAGTACCGGGAAGAAAACGGCAGCAGGCGGAAGAAAGACAAAAACTGCAGTGAAGAAGACAACGGCTGTAAAGAAGACAGCCGAGACGTCCGGGAAGGCAGCTGCAGCAGCAAAACCGACAGAGACAGCAGTTCAGCCGACAGTGGAACAGCTTGATCCGGTTTTCATCACCGAGCTGGACCGGTATCTGTTTGGCGCAGGCCGGCATTATAAAATTTATCAGAAGATGGGTGCGCATCCGGCGACACTTCATGGAAAGAAGGGCATGCACTTTGCTGTTTGGGCACCACATGCAAAGGCGGTTTCTATCGTTTGTGACAGAAACCAGTGGAACACCGAGGCAAACTATATGCTCCCGCTCGAGGACAGCGGCATCTATGAGGGCTTCATCGAAAACATGGGCTTCGGCGAGATCTATAAGTTTGCAATCCATACGCAGGCGGGAGAAATTCTTTACAAAGCAGATCCTTATGGCTATTCTGCAGAATTTCGTCCGGGTACTGCATCGAAGACCGCTGATATCAGTAATTTCCCGTGGCATGATGCCGCCTGGATGAGTAAGCGCGCGAAGACACCGGTCTTCCAGCAGCCGATGGCAATTTATGAGTGTCATCTCGGTTCCTGGAGAAAGAAGGATCGTCCGGAGAAGAATGGCTTCTATACCTATCGTGAAGCAGCAGAGGAGCTCGCGGAATATTGTAATGATATGGGTTATACGCATGTCGAGCTCATGGGTATCGCCGAGCATCCGCTGGATGCTTCCTGGGGCTATCAGGTGACCGGCTATTTTGCACCGACAGCCCGCTACGGTGATCCGAAGGACTTCATGTACTTCGTAAATTATATGCATCAGCATGGCATCGGCGTCATCCTCGACTGGGTGCCGGCGCACTTCCCGAAGGACGCACAGGGACTTGCAGATTTCGATGGCACACCGACCTATGAATATGCGGATCCTCGTATGGGTGAGCACCCGGACTGGGGCACAAAAATCTTTGACTATTCGAAGAATGAGGTCAAAAACTTCCTCATCGGTAACGCACTTTACTGGTATGATGATTATCATATCGACGGGCTCCGTGTCGATGCGGTTGCATCCATGCTGTATCTTGATTATGGCCGGAAAGCAGGCGAATGGGTACCGAACAAGTACGGCGGAAATGGAAACCTCGATGCGATCGAGTTCTTTAAGCATCTGAACAGTGTCATCAAGGGCCGGAAGGACGGCACCATGATCATCGCAGAGGAGTCGACCGCATGGCCGAAGGTGACAGACGCACCGGAAAACGACGGCCTCGGCTTCACCTACAAGTGGAACATGGGCTGGATGCACGACTTCCTCGATTATATGAAGCTCGATCCGTATTTCCGGAAGGGCGCGCACAACATGATGACCTTCGGTATGAGTTATGCGACCTCCGAGAAGTTTATCCTTGTGCTTTCGCATGACGAGGTTGTGCATCTCAAGTGCTCGATGATCAATAAGATGCCGGGCCTTGAAGGCGATAAATTTAAGAACCTGAAGTGTGGTTATCTCTTCATGTTCGGCCATGCCGGAAAGAAGCTTCTCTTCATGGGACAGGACTTCGGCCAGTATCATGAATGGGATGAAAAGGTATCACTCGACTGGTATCTCACAAAGGAACCGGAGAATCATAGCCTCCAGATGTTCATGAAGGACCTTCTGCATCTCTACAGAAAATATCCTGCGATGTGGGAGCTCGATGACAGCTGGGATGGCTTCGAATGGATTAATGCCAATGACTCCGACCGTTCAATCTTCAGTTTTATCCGTAAGGATAAAACCGGCAAGAACTCCTTGGTGTTTGTCGTAAACATGACGCCGGTGGAGCGCGCCGATTATATGGTCGGTGTACCGGTGAAGGGAAGCTATACGCTGCTTTTCGATGAAAATGGTGCGGTCGATCCGAAAAAGAAAAAGGCTGTCTACCATGCGAAGCCCGGCGAGTGTGATGGAAAGCCCTTCCGCGTAGAATATCCGTTGCCGGCGTATGGCTGTGCCGTGTTCCGCTTTAATTATTCTTGAAAATCAGTATAATAAGAGACGCTGCCGTTACCGGCAGCGTCTTTTAGATGAAAGGATAAAGAAAGTTATGCTGAATCAGTTTTCTAGAACACAGCTGTTGCTTGGCAGGCCGGCGATGGAGAAGCTCGCGAGGAGCCGTGTCGCAATCTTCGGAATCGGCGGTGTGGGCGGCTTCGCGGTTGAAGCGCTGGCACGATCCGGTGTCGGTACACTCGATATCATCGATGATGATATGGTCTGCCTCACAAATCTGAACCGTCAGCTCATTGCTACGCGGAAAACTGTCGGAAAATTCAAAGTGGACGTGATGGCCGAGAGAATCCTCGATATCAACCCAAAATGTCAGGTGAACGTCCATAAGACCTTTTTCCTGCCGGAAAACAGTGATGAATTTGACTTTTCTCAGTATGATTATGTCATAGATGCAGTCGATACGGTTACAGCAAAGCTTCAGCTTGTCATGGCGTGTGATCTGGCAGGGACACCGATCATCAGCTGCATGGGCGCCGGCAACAAGCTTGATCCCACGAAGCTTGAGGTTACGGATATTTATAAAACCTCGATTGATCCTTTGGCTCGTGTCATGCGGCGTGAACTGAAAAAGCGGAATATACGGCATCTTAAGGTTGTTTATTCCACAGAGAAGCCTCTTCGTCCTCTCGAAGATATGGCAAACAGCTGCCGTTATCACTGCATCTGCCCGCCGGGAGCAAAGCATAAGTGTACGGATCGTCGGGATATCCCCGGCTCTGTTTCCTTTGTGCCGCCGGTTGCCGGCATGATCATCGGCGGTGAAGTCATCAAGGATCTGACGCGTGATGAACGAGCAGCCGTACGAGTAGATGAGGAGAAAATATAATCGAAAGGAAGGCGTCAACCAATTATTCTTCTTCCGGCAGTTTTGACATGAGAACATCGAGAGCCATGATGACAGTGACACCGACCTCGACGATGATGAGGACAGGCAGGAGCTTATGAAACAGTATCGGGCCTTTCAAAAGGAAGACAAGGAGTGGAATCAGAATCATGAGGATGATGCCCAGCATGACCTTGTTTCGGAGCACTTTATCAGCCTTTCCCTTTTCAACCGTTTTTTTAAGAGACTGCGATGCCTGCTCTTCTTGTAGCGTTTCGTTTCTTTTTTTTCGTGATTTATTTCTGCCCTTTCGTGGAACATCGAGAAAACCAAACAGCTTTTCAGGCTGTTCCTCTGGAGATAGGTCCTCTGCCTCCGGCAGGAAATCAGGATCGGCTTCCGGGTCTGGAAGATCACGGCGGCCATAGTCGGAATCAAAGCGAAGTGTCCGATAGTCCTGTTGCTCCTTGACAGGAGAATGATCGGATGCTTTGACTTCGAAAGGTAATTCTTTTACAGAAGGCGAATAGTCAACTGGCGCTTCTCTTAAGAGGCTTGTATTATCTGCCTTAAGCCCTGCGTTTTCCGGTCGGAAAATATCCTTAGTCGCAGTCGTATCCTCCTTTAGCAGTGGTTTACGATCGACGATGCGAAGAAGGTCGTCCATCCGAAAATAGGGATTTCGGACAGAGGTATGGTACAGGGAATACCCCGTGATCACAGCCTGATCCTCTGTATAATCAATATGGTTCAGGATAAAGAGGAGAAGGGCGGAGAGGCTTTCTGAAAAAGACGGATGTGCTGCAGGCAGCAGTACGAAGTGATAACCGCCGCTTTCGTCCAGAAAAATGGTTTCTGGAGAAAGCAATACCCGGTCCTCCGAAAGAAGGAAACTTTGCATCGTATCAAGAAGCGCATCCATCGCATAAATAAGGGCTGCAATTTGCTTGTGGGCCATTCCGGCGATGGAAAAATGCTCGTGTAGTGGCTTAAGAGAAGAGATTTCATAGTCAAGAACCGAGCATTCACCCTGATGACGAATGACAAACGGTATGATGCCTGGCATCTCAGAACCAAGCATCATTTTGGTCTCATAGCTGTCCCTGTCCAGAGTGACATTCTCAATATGCATGAGACTTTTCTTCAGCGTATGCTCAAAGGATATAAAATTTGATTGACTGTTATCTTCGATGTTGATCAAGGTGTGCTTCGTAGTATGATTCATATTTTCCCCTGTCCTGCGGTATCCATGTCCTTTTCAAAGATGGTGACGCCGCGCATAAATTCTTCTGGTCTGAATTCCTTTTCACCATCCTTCGTATGGCTTGCGATTTCCGTTTCAAGATAGCTTTTTGCTTGTCCGGTTACCTTGTTATGGAGGTTGACTGTGCCGGAAATCAGAGTCGAAAAGACGAGGAAGGTGATGGCAATGATATAAGTGGCTTCAATGGTATACATATTTTCCCCCGTCAGATATAGCCAAGTCTTGATATTGTAATAAGGATAAATCCCGGCAGGAGACACGGTATAAAAGCGATGGAGCGCCTGCGGAGAGAGCTCCTTCGAAAGTGGCATCGAACCATGATAAGGATAGACACTAGAAAAGCAGTCATTAAGCCGATAGCATTGAGAAGCAAAAGCTCCGGCAGTGTCAGATAGAAGCCCTCCACCAGTGTGAACAGGACATCACCGGCACCGATCGGACCCCTGAGGATACGATAAAACAGGTACACAAAGATTCCTGGTAAAAAAGGCAGCAGGAGTTCGAGCCCCTGCGGGGCAGTTCCCCGGAAAATATCAATCATCCGTAGGATATAACCGGCAGCACCGGCCAGAAGGAATATATAGAGTGGCACTGTCTTTTTTTTAAGATCATGCAGTGCGGTAAGAAAGAAAAAGAAAAGCTGTGTGATAAAGGAAAATGACAGTGTCAGCATAAAAACTCCTATTTAACCTAGCCGCAGCGGATACAGGCATGCTTTCCTTCAGAAATCGCCCGGGATTTCGTCGTGGACTGAATATAGCTGGACATCGTACGGCAAAGTGGGGTGGTGTGGTAACTCCGTGAGCCGGTGGTATAGTAGACGACCGGAAGATTGCTGGAAGGGAGGCAGATCGCGCATGGCATATAACGGCCACCATAAGGTGGTTTCTTCGTTTGAATGTCCTTACCGGAGGTTTTTTCAAAGATATGAGAAAGATAGGAGCAGTCAAGCGTAGTGTGATACACCTCGGTATTTTTGATACTGACATAGACCGTCGGATCCTCCTCGCTCTCTTCGGCCTCATCCGGCCATCGGTTTCCATCTGCACCGATCCAGGCACGCCGATAGGCGACCAGCTCTTGAGGAAAGCCTGACAGGCGGAAGAAATTGAAGGGCACCTTTGCCTGGTATTTTGCAGTGAACAGGACATCAGTTTCTGTGATCTGACTGCCCGACAAAAGATCAAGAGAAGACATGCCGTCTTGTTTGATCTCACTGGAAAGCTTCACTACGGAGGCGCCGGTTTCGATGCCCGTTAGCGCATCTTCGGAAATATTGAGTCCGGAAACCTTCTTCTCTAGATAGCGTTCCGCGTATTTGCCGATTGCTAGCCTCTCAGCCATCACCTCCATGTGTCTTTGGGCCTCCTGCTGCTGATGCAGTATAAGGACTGGTGTCAAAAGAGCAACCGCGGCAAAAATCACCATGCTGAGTGCTAGTGTTGCTTCAATGGTGAAGGAGGAACGACAGGGAAGAAGCAGAGAACGGACCAGCCGGTCCTGAAGCCTTAGATGTTCGTACTTGGAGAGTATTTTTTTTAGATTCTGCGGTTTTGGTTCTCTTTTTTCTCGCATGTCGTTCTTCCTTAATAGTAAGCGGATAAACCGCGCTACTGTCTTCGTTATATATGGTTAAAGGACAGAGTGCCTTTAATCTTGTGATCAAAATATCAGAAATCTATTGCACCTTATTTCGATAGGAATAGTCTGATGAAAGTGCGATGGTATACTGGCTTTCCGGTACATTTGAGGCAACCATGTGCAGGATGCCGAGGTGATACATCACATGATCGGCGCTGACAGGCACACTGCCGCGCAGGCTGTAGATACATTTTTCAAGGGAAAAACCGGTTTCCGGTTCCTCGCCGATGCTTTTGAGATTTCGTTCGATGGTGCTCAGCATCCTCCGATTAACGGTCGCCTGATCCTTAAGTCCCAGAAGAATCAGGAAGCCACGGAGATAATCCCTGTAGGATAATCCGCGTTGCTCGTGTGCATTGTCATCGGGCATATGGCCGCGGCCAAGCACAAGAAGCTCTGAAACCTTCATGGACCAGGTTGTGTTGTCGTGCATGAGCGGCACCCGTTCGTTTGCCAGAAGATGCCGGACATCGATGATAGCCTGACCGAGTGCCCAGATACTGAGCACAAAGAAGGTTAGTACGGAAAGAAGCAGTGGATTTGCAGCGGTCACGAGGAAGCTTGAAACAAAGGTCATGGCTTCGGTCCGCTTCTGTGCATCCATATAGAGATAGATCAGGTTAGAGGCCTCACGAAAGGCAACCAGCTCTAAAACGAAGGCGGAAAGATTGTCATAATCACTTTCCTTTCCGTTCAGAAGATATTCCATCTCAAGTGCAGTGGATCCGCTTGGGGGCTTCGACTGCTCACGAAGCTCCTTGAGGTGATAATAATTAAAATACTTAAAGGCATATTCCCCCAGGAGAACAATCTCCGCCGGGTGCGCCGTGGAATCAGCGGAAAAGCCTGGCTTCCTGTTATGAATTGCATCCCTTGACGGAAGTTCCGCCCGGTCCGGGAGTACCAGAGAAAGGATATCCCGGTTTGTCATGCCGGCAATCTGATCCAGGAGCCGTTTGTTCTGTTTATTGATCGTTGAAACGGTTCCACTGTAATGGATGAGGGACATATGATTCCAGTCAGACAGGGCATCGTCATAGAAATCTTCGATCTCGTCATCAAAATCATAGTCATCTTCGTCTTCATCATCCTCGGCTTCCTCAATCGCTTCTTCGAGCCAATCCTCAAAATCCGAAACCGCCTGTTCCATGTCTTCCGCCTGCTGGATGAGCGTATCGGCCTTTGCCGGCATGGCTTCGATTTCCTTACGGATCGGACCATCGGCATCTATATAGCGCTCGTATTCTGTGATTTCACTTTCGATGGCAGCACAGGCCTCAGGGCTAAGCGTCGCACTTCGAGCGGAAAAATCCGTACGGAGTGTCTGCACCTTTGCGGCAAGCTTTTCAGCAGCCTTTGTGTAAATCGGAACCTGCGCCTTGAGCTTCGTTAGCTCAGATTGAAAATGATCTGAAGCCCCATAAAAGGAATATGCATCATAGTCCGACAAAGCGGAAGCACCGTCCTGATGGATAGAAGCCGCGTTTTCTGCGAGAGAATGAATCTTTGCGATAGCATCCTCCACGTCCTCGAGATCGCTTGCATCGAGCTGATATTGCTTTTGAATCTCCCGAATCTCCTTAGATTCCGATGCCCGCTCCGTGATGTGCGTCGCTTCTTCGAGAAGACTCGACTCGTCATAATCCCGGCCGCCAAAGGAAAGCAGAGAATCAATCATGCCATATTTCATATATTCGAGAACAGATTCTTCAAAGGCATCACGATCCGTCAGGTGGACATGCTCCGAAAAGGAAACCTGATCCTTCGTGACCTGCATCGGAAAAAGATTGTGTGCATTCTGATAGGGCTTTATGAATTCACAAAGCTCCTTCTTAAGATCACTGTCTGTGCGATACTGAAGTCCAAGCAGACGATAATTCTCCCAGAGCGGCCTGTGATACTGTGAAAAGAGGTTTTCCATGGAGGCATCCAGGGCAACCTGTACATACAGTCGTTCACTGACGGTCCGTGCTGATTCCACGATGGTGAGAATCAGCGCGGCAATCAGTACGAAGGAGAGTGCAAGGTAGACCGTGATGGAGCCGGAAAGAGATTTTCGTTCTCTTAGTTCCATACTTTTGCGGCATTGGTGTTGATTTCGCCAAGAATCGTATCCAGAAGCTTAGTGATATTATCCTTAAAGACAAGGACCAGTGCGATCAGCACGACTAGAATCAGGACGACCTCGATGGTACCCATACCTGACTGGTTCGCGACGAGGTATTGCGGAAGCGCATAGCGGTGAAGATAAAGATTCTTAGGAGAAAGCGGTGAATCCTTCAGTGGCTGCCAGGGGAGAGGATTTGCCCCCACAAGCTGGCAGGCGCCGCCGGAAAAATCATCAGAAGAATCATCAAAGAAATCCCGGATGCTCTGTGCGATGGAATGGATGTGCTGTACGAATGTGTTCATTTTTTTCTCCTTTACTTGAATGGTGAATGTGAAAAAGTTTGTAGTCCGCTGCCCTTCTGATCACAATGTTTTATTTTATTGCATGGTGTTCTTACAGAAGATTTCAGCGGGATTTTATGACAAGGTCGTGAGCGCTGGTACGATGACGATGGCCATGACGATGCCGAGTAACATAAAGAGTGGAAGCAGAAGCTTCGTGCCGGCCTCCTCGCCGAGACGGCGGGCGGTCGTTTTCCGATCCTCAAAGGCTTGATTCATCTCGAGTTCGAGAAGTACCCGGAGATTTTTGGTGCCGTTTTTCCTGTTCTGCTCTATGAGACTGACGAGCTTTGAATAAGGCTTCAGATTGATCCTGCGGCTGAAATCGTTATAAACATCCGATTCAGCCATATTGCGCCGGAATTGGTTATGCATGGTGCGAAGCTCGACTGCCAGCGGCCGCTCCTTCAGGATCCCACGGTGAATTAGACTGTCATAATGCTCGGATATTTTTTCAAAGGCATTTTTTATGGTCAGTCCGGCGCCGATATAGACCATCAGCTTCGAAACAAGCTCCGAATAATCAAGCATGAGCTGGTCGTTTCTTAGCTTTTGCTCTTTTTTAAGTTCGGCACCCTGCCGGAGATAGAGTGCTGCGGCTGCGACGATACCGAGAAGCGGGAAGATGAGATAGGTTCTGTCCATTGACTCCCGGTAGGAAATCCGCTTCCCTTCGATTTCATCCGGCAACGTGATCCGGTCTGTGTGAATATCGGACTGGTCATTTTCGAGAATCATGTTCTTCAGCGACCGGAGCAGCCGTTCTTCCTCGGTCAGGTCCCGGCCGACGACATTGACATAGATTTTGTAGGGCTCCGAATGATAAGAAATATCGAGTGACTCAGGATCCTCCGGCACGATATCTGTTGACAGGATGAGACTAAGGTAGCCGGTCACCACCGTATCCGGATCCAGGTCCTCGTTATCGAGCTTACCGCTTTCATCAATGAGATCACTGTATTTCAGTCGATAGTTCATATTTTCGGTTGTTGTTACCTCACCGGATTTCATTGGATCCATATCTGGATAATAATCCCAGCTAAGTCTTACGCCCTTGTCCGGGAGAGAGGCAGGCAGATTAAGATCCGAGGAAAGGCTGGCAAGACTCTGGTTCTCTGTCGTGATCAATCCCTCGATGTTTTCAAGAATATCAGCGAAGACCTGGTCCGCCTCTTCTTTCGTGTAACGGATCGGGCTCACCGTGATATTGAGAGGTATCTCCTGGTCAGACAGGCCAGAGACAGAAATTTCGTAATCCTTTTTAAGCCCTCCGTGTCTGTCCCGGAGGAGGTGAACGCCACCGATGAGATTTGAGCTGTTCATGGCGGAGAGATAGGTAATGACTGTAAGAAAAAGTGCGGCTGCAAGACAAAAAATCTGTTCCTTCAGTATCTTTTTGGGTACAGCCTTTGTCCTGTCCCTGATTGTATAAAGAAGGTGTGCCAATGCTTCCTTCATAGTGCTATACCTCGATTCGCATGATCCGCTCGGCAAGATAGATCGCAAGGATGTATACGGCGAGACAACCGGTCATCGTGATCCGTCCGAGAAGAGTCGTATAGAGTGTGCTTAAAAATTCAGGGGAAGAAAAATTCATATACAGAATGATGCCGAAGGGAATCATATTCATGACCTTCTGCTCATAACGCTTCGAGGCGTTCATGGTTAGAATATCCTCGTGAATCTGTACCTTGTCCCGGATTACACCAGCCGTGTGCTGGATGATCTGGACGAGCCGGCCGCCGGAATTTTTTGCGACGGTGAAGATCTCCGCAAAATTTGCGATATCATCAAGACCGGAGCGGTAGGCAAAATCCGAGAGCAGTTCCTCGATCGTTCGATTTAGCCTTAGTCCGTGTGCTATGGCTTCAAATTCCTGAACGATCATCGCTTTATCTGAGAACAGGGAGCGAAGCTCAGGAATTGAAGCCCGAAAAGCATTCTCTGTGGAATAGCCGGCAGAAAGAAAGGAAGAGAGAATGGAGAGTGACTCCTTAAACTCAAGGAGCAGCTGATGCCGGCGCTTCTCACAGAGTGCCTTTCGCCTGAAAAAGGGAAAGCCAAGACACACAGGTAAAAACAAAAGGAAGACAAGCTTACTCTGATAGAATGTATAAGACACGAGAGCATCCATCATCACAGCAAAGGAAAGCTCACGGATAAAATCAGTTGGTGTCAGACGGTAATGATTATAGTCGATCCCGGAGCTTACTCTGGTTCCGGAGCTCGTTTCTTTTTTGAAGAGCTGTTCCATCAAACTGATAGAGGGTGTTAAGTGTAATTTCGCCGTTTTCAATACCTGTTACCTCCGATATTTCTAAAACCCGCCGTGCCTTATCTCTGGTACGGCCGAGATGAATGACGATTTCGATGGCGGAGCCGATCATGCCCCGGATTGCCGGAAGCGGCAGCCCGCCTGCGCCAGACAGAACCATGATCTCAAGACGTCGAAGCATATCCTTCGTCGAGTTCGCATGCCCTGTCGATAGAGACCCGTCATGACCAGTGTTCATCGCATTTAACATGTCGAGTGCTTCAGCGCCACGGACCTCGCCGACCACGATCCGGTTCGGGGACATACGGAGGGAGGCCTTGATAAGATCCGCCATACTGATGCGGCCTTCACCCTCTGCGTTTTCATTACGTGTTTCCATGGAGACGAGATTTGGTACATTTCGAATCTGAAGCTCCGCGGAGTCCTCGATCGTGATGACCCGCTCGTCCGATGGGATATATTGCGATAAAGCGTTGAGGAAGGTAGTTTTTCCACTGTTTGTCCCGCCTGAAATAAAGATGTTATACCCGGCCCGTACCAGACCCTGTAGAAAGACTGCCGCCTCCTCCGAAAGCGATCCGAACCGGATGAGCTTGTCCATCGTGATCGGCTCCGGGAATTTACGGATCGTCATGGTCGGTCCCTTTAGTGCGATAGGCGGAAGCACGACATGTACACGGGAACCGTCCTCGAGACGGGCATCCACGATCGGGCTTGATGTGTTCACAACTCTGTTGATACGGCTCACGATCATATTGATAATTTCCTCGAGCTGGTCACCTGACTCAAACTGCTTGTCCCAGCGCTGCATCCGTCCGCCTGCCTCGACGAAGATTTCCTTGTCCGAGTTGATCATGATTTCTGTAATGGCTGGATTATCGAGAAGCTCCTGCAGGACATCGAGCCGCCTGAAGCTGTTAAATACTGCATTGCGAAGATACAGCTTGTTCTTGAGAGAAAGGTCATCCCGAGAAAGAAGCTTCTCATCAATCGTCTGGTATAAAGCGGCATCGCTAAGCTCTCCTTCCCGGTTTAGCGAAGCAGCAATCTCTGCTTTCAGATTCTTTTTAAGTTCCAGAAGCTGTGCGCTCATCGATTCGGCCTCCGTAGAATATAGTTACGTACGACAGCCTCAGCATAGGTTCCAAGCGGCGACGCATCCAGAAGCTGAAAGGATCCATTGTCAATGCCTCCATCGGGCGCCTTCGGCAGCAGAAGCTTGACGATTTTTTCCGCTGCAGACTGATACTGATTCATATGAAGATACCGGTCAAAGGTATCGAGCTTTTGAAGATCCTGTCTGTTTTCCGACACCGGCATGAAGATCCAGTCGGCAAGCGGCAGGATAGAGCCAAAGCGGCTTACGATGCTGTCAAGATCAAGGACGATCGCATCCTGCTCCGAGAGCCGGAGGAGCGTACTGGTAAAATCCCTTAGCTCCTTCTCCGACAGAACAGAGATGTCCTCCGGCAGAGAGATGGGATTCAGATAGAAAACCCCGTCATGCTGAAAGACAAGCTCCCGGAGCACCTCTCTCGTAAGACTCTTCTCCTTAAAGTAGAAGAAGGCTTCGGAGAGTCCGCGCTTTGCGGTCTCACGGATCGATTGCGGAAGTCCCGGCATCTCCTCATAAGAGACATAGAGAATCTTTCCTTCGTTCCGAAGCGCCTTTGCCAGTGCAAGGGCAAAGGAGGTCTTACCGGAGCGCCCGATCGGACTGAAAACCATATAGAGGCGGGAAACTGTATCATCAGATACAGCCGGCCGGTTCTTTTCATAGCAGGTGAGAATTTCTTTTAAGATTCTGTCGCCGGATTGAAATTTATAGATACTATTACTGCCTCGGTCCGGCTTGTCCGAGAGATGCAGCACACGATTATCCGGAAGTCCCGGAAGCTTCTCATCAGAAGTACCTTCCATGAGGAGAAAATCAACCGTATTTTCCGCCGAGAAACGCTCCAGCTTCTCCTTATCATCAAAGGTATATACGGTGAAGGGTGTTTCCGGCTTACTCGTGATGAAGCGGGACAATCTGTCGGCATAAGCCTTGTCTCTGCCGAGAACGGCGAGTATTTGTTCCATGTGTGACCTCCTTAATGACGTCATGTACTGCGCTTTCGACGGACCTGTAGACCAGGATGAAACCGGTTCTTGATTTGTCCGCCCGGGTTTATAGGGAAATTGGAAGCGTTGCCTCCATTGCTTTTATGATCAGCCCCGGAGTTGCACCGAGGAAAATGGGAACAGCCATGGGGAGAGTCGTCTTTTCCGGGATGAATCTTAGGTTCCGCTGTTTCCCAAGGGAAGCTACGCTGATCAGGAGAAGGGAAAGGAGCATGCCGGGGAAGAGCAGCTCCGCACCCTCCAGGATTCCTTCCCATGCAAGGATCAGTGAGATCAGCTTGATATCTCCTGCACCTGCATGATAATGGAAGAACACGGGCCCCAGCAGAAGGAGAGGAATAAAGAACCGGCATACGTATGGGATGATATGCCATACTCCGTATTCACCTCCGAGAAGCAATCCCCAGATGAAGTAAAAGATGATGAGCTCGTTCGGGATTGTCCTTTGGCGATGATCGGTCACCGCTGAGATAAAGAGAATTTGCAATAGGATCAGGTGTTTTTCTGTCATGTGACCTCCGTGATGAGTGCACTATACAGGAGAAAACGAAAAAGCAATAGAGTCTAAAATCGGACAATATCCTTTTTTAGACTATACGAAATCGGAAACGCAGCAGAAAAACGTAGTAGAAATGCTTCCATAAAGCGCTTTCCCGGGAGAAAAAAGTGAGAAAAGCGGAAAGCTCGTAGGAATTGCATAGAACTGACGTTCACTAAAATAAGCAGGGGTTAAAATCCGCCTGCTTCCTAAAAACCGAATTGAATTTATTTCAAAACTAAAAATTCTATAAAATTAGCACTCGACACTTGCAAGTGCTAACAATACGTGCTAGAGTATCTTGTGTAAAGAAGGAGACTTCCCTCCGATAGTCGGCAGAAGGAAGCATCCGGATGTAAGCATTAGCATGAAGAACATTTCGTATCAACCGAAGGGAGGCATGGTATGAATATCAATAAATTCACACAGAAGTCCATCGAAGCCGTGAACCACTGTCAGGATATTGCGACAGAGTACGGTAATCAATATATTGAACAGGTGCATCTTCTCTATAGTCTGATTACGATCGATGAATCACTGATCGCACAGCTTTTAAAGAAGCTGGGTGTGCCGTTTGATCAGTTTAAGGCGGATGTCGAGGTGGAACTCGGGAAGCTTCCGAAGGTATCGGGAAGCGGGCAGATGTATTTCTCGCAGAACGCGAACAAGGCACTCGTCAATGCTGAGAACCACGCGAAGGCGATGGGAGATGAATATGTTTCCGTTGAGCATATCTTCCTTTCTCTCATGAAGGAAGCTGATCATACATTGAAGGACCTCTTTGACCGCTATCACATCACGAAGGATAGCTTCTTAAAGGTTCTTTCCGAGGTCCGGGGCAACCAGCGCGTTATGTCCGATAACCCGGAGGACACCTATGACACGCTGAACAAATATGGCTATGAGATGGTTGAGCGCGCACGTCAGCAGAAGCTTGATCCGATCATCGGGCGTGATGACGAGATCCGGAATATCATCCGGATTTTAAGCCGGAAGACCAAGAACAACCCGGTGCTCATCGGTGAACCGGGCGTCGGCAAGACAGCCGTCGTCGAGGGGCTTGCGCAACGAATTGCAAAGGGCGAGGTGCCGGAGTCTCTCAAGGATAAGAAGATCTTTGCACTCAACATGGGCTCACTCATCGCCGGCGCGAAGTACCGGGGTGAGTTCGAGGAAAGGCTGAAGGCAGTACTTGATGAAGTGAAGAAATCTGAGGGCCGGATCCTCATGTTTATCGATGAGCTTCATACGATCGTCGGGGCCGGCGCCTCCGAGGGTTCGATGGATGCCGGCAATATCCTTAAGCCAATGCTGGCGCGCGGTGAGCTTCACTGCATCGGTGCGACGACACTGAACGAATATCATAAATATATCGAGAAGGATGCAGCGCTCGAGCGTCGTTTCCAGCCGGTCATGATTGACCAGCCGTCCGTGGAGGATACCATTTATATCCTACGCGGTATCAAGGAAAGCTACGAGAAATACCATGGTGTAAGCATTACGGACAATGCTCTCGTTCAGGCGGCTGTGCTGTCGAACCGGTATATCTCTGATCGTTTCCTGCCGGATAAGGCCATTGACCTCGTCGATGAGGCCTGCGCGATGGTGAAGACGCAGATGGAGTCGATGCCGGAGGATATGGCGGAGATGCAGTCGAAGATCACGCAGCTTAAGATGGAGCAGATCTCTCTTAAGAAGGAGGATGATCAGCTTTCGAAGCAGCGGCTTTCAGAGATCGAGAAGGAGCTTGCGGAGCTTAGCGACCAGTTTGCGGCGAAGAAGGCGCAGTGGGAGAATGAGAAGAATTCCGCCACGAACCTGCAGGCGCTTCGTGAGAAGAGAGATAAGCTGCGGGCTGACCTTGAGATTGCGCAACAGAAGGGCGATCTCGAGACGGCCTCGAGGATTAATTATGGCGAGCTGCCTGAAGTGGAAAAGCAGCTGGCCGAGATGGATAAAAATGTCCACGGTGAGGATAAATCGCTTCTTCAGGAGACGGTGACCGAGGATGACATCGGTAAGATCGTGAGCCGCTGGACCGGTATTCCGGTGACGAAATTAAATGAATCCGAGCGGTCGAAGGTGCTGCATCTTGATGATGAAATTCATAAGCGTCTCATCGGACAGGATGAGGCAGTCGAGAAAGTCGTCGAAGCCATCCAGCGCTCGAAGGCCGGCATCAAGGATCCGACGCGTCCGATCGGCTCCTTCCTCTTCATGGGCCCGACTGGTGTCGGTAAGACGGAGCTTGCGAAGTCGCTTGCGAAAAATCTTTTTGATGATGAAAATGCCATGGTCCGGATCGATATGTCGGAGTACATGGAGAAATATTCCGTATCAAGACTCATTGGCGCGGCACCAGGCTATGTCGGCTATGAGGAGGGTGGTCAGCTCACGGAGGCGGTAAGAAGGAAGCCGTATTCGGTGGTGCTGTTCGATGAGATCGAGAAGGCCCACCCGGATGTGTTTAATATTCTTCTGCAGGTGCTCGATGATGGCCGCATCACGGATTCGCAGGGTAAGACGGTTGACTTTAAGAACACGATCATCATTCTGACCTCAAACCTCGGGGCGCAGTATCTTCTTGAGGGTATCGATGCGAAGGGTAATATCACTGCGGATGCCCGGAAGAAGGTAACGGATGAGCTGCATCGTGCGTTCCGGCCGGAGTTTCTGAACCGGCTTGACGAGATCATCATGTTTAAGCCGCTCACGAAGGATAATATTTCGCATATTACGGATCTGATGGTTGCGGATATAAATCGCCGCCTTAGCGACAAACAACTAACGATCGAGTTAAGCAAAGAAGCGAAGGAGTTTGTCATCGATCATGGCTATGATCCGCAGTATGGTGCGCGGCCGCTTCGTCGGTACATCCAGCGGAATGTCGAGACGCTCGTCGCGAAGACGATTCTTGAGGACAGGGCGCATGAGGGTGACACCATCCGGATTAACCAGCACCTTGGGCAGCTTTCCTGCGAGGTGGTGACTGCCGTCACGCCGGACAGCATCGAGTGACGGCCGGACGGCGCATCCTCCCGGCAGGGGCGCCTGGTTGTTTATGTCTGCAGTTCTATGGCTTTTCTGCAGTGAATATGCTATATTAACTCCAAATGCAAAAAATTGGTGCATTTGGAGTTTTTTAATTTTAAATCAAAATATGAATAATAATACAAATGAGGTTGTGATCGATGTCCGGGATGTGACGAAGGTTTACCGGCTTTATAACAAGCCGGTGGATCGTCTCAAGGAAGCGGTGTCGGTCACGCATAAAAATTATCATAGAGACTTTTATGCGCTGAACCATATCAATTTTCAGGTGCATAAGGGGGAGTCGGTCGGGATCATCGGGACGAATGGATCCGGGAAGTCGACGATTCTTAAGATCATCACGGGGGTGCTGACGCCGACGGAGGGGTCTGTCGATATTCACGGGATTGTGTGTGCGCTTCTTGAGCTCGGGGCCGGGTTTAATCAGGACTATACGGGTATCGAGAATATCTACATGAACGGTACGATGATGGGCTTCACGCATGAGGAGATGGAGAAGAAGCTGCCGGAGATTCTTGAGTTTGCGGATATCGGGGATTTTGTGAATCAGCCGGTGAAGAACTATTCGAGTGGTATGTTCGTGCGGCTTGCGTTTGCGCTGTATGTGGCGGTCGATCCGGAGATTCTCATCGTCGATGAGGCGCTGTCGGTCGGGGATGTGTTTTTCCAGGCGAAGTGCTATCACCGGATGGATGAGCTGAAGCGGCAGGGAAAGACGATTCTCATGGTGACGCATGATCTTGGCTCTGTCATGAAATATTGTGACCGGGTCGTGCTCTTAAACAAGGGCGAAAAGATTTCAGAGGGTCTGCCGGGTGACATGGTGGATCTCTATAAAAAGATTCTCGCGGGGCGCTTCGACAAGGAAAAGGATCTCGCGGACTACGGTGAGAACAGTGCGCGGCAGCTGGATGCCAATGCTTCCATCAGCCACGAATGCGATGGTTCTTCCGCGGCGGATGTTGCAGCGTTCATCGATCACCAGGATTTCGGGGTCGATACAGTCGGCAGCAGTGCGATTGCTGAACGGCAGCAGGCAGCCGATCCGGGTCGTCAGCATGATACTGAAATAGATGATGGCAAGCGGATGATGGACGAGATGAATCTCAATCCGCACATGCAGCATTATGGAGACGGACGCGCGGAGATCGTCGATTTCGGTGTGCTTGACCATGCGGGCAAGGTGTCGAATGTCGTCGTAAAGGGGGAAAGCTTCACGATCCGGGAGCGGATCCGGTTCCATGCGAGTCTCGAAGCGCCGATTTTTACCTATACCTTCAAGGATAAACGCGGCACGGATCTCACGGGCACGAATACGATGTATGAGAATGCAGGCGTCGAGCCGGTGAAGGATGGGGATGAATATATCTGTGACTTCACCCAGCGGATGACGCTGCAGGGCGGGGAGTATCTTCTCTCCATGAGCTGCACGGGTTTCGAGCAGGGCGAGCATGTCGTCTATGACCGGAAATATGATGCAGTCTCCATCACGGTGCTCTCGAACAAAAATACCGTCGGCGTGTATGATATGGAGTCAAAGGTGACTCTGGAAAGGCATAACAAAGCATGAGTTTTGAACAGCACAGAACCAATCTCGTCGAATGGTTCTATTTTGAAGATATGATCACCGGCATGGAGCGGGATGCCTCCGTCCTCGTTCTCGGGGACAAGGAGTATGTGCAGCCGCTTCTCGATATGCTGACGGAGCGGGTGCATACCGTATCCCGCCGCCTGGATGACGGTTCCTACGACTATATCGTGATTCCGCGCCTCACACGCCGCGTCTTAAAGATGTTTCAGGATAATCTCGGCGCGATGTTTGCGACGCTGACCGAGACCTGGCTGAAAAAGGGCGGCTCCATCCTCGTCGGCATGGAAAATGCCCTCGAGATCGATCGACTCGCCGCCGGTACCACGGATCCCGAGACGATTTATATCCGCTATTCGAAGGTGAAGGAGCTCCGTGAGAAGCTTCACGCGCTGCATCCTGACATGAAGGATCGGATGTATTATCCGATGCCGGCGCTCGAGCTGCCGATGACGATTTATTCGGAGGACCGCCTTCCGAACCCGGAGGAGGTCGATGAAAAGACCGCACTGCTTCTTCGTGAAGGCGAGTTCCAGCAGTTTGCTCCGGGCTATCTCTATATTTTCCAGCCGGACGGCACACACCGCTCGAAGGCGAAGGATTACCACCGGATGACGCCGGTCTACATGAAATATAACTCAAGCCGGAAGCCTGAATACGCAATCAAGACGGAGATCGTATGTGATGAGAAAAACACCCTTCATGTCGTGAAGGAGGGCATCACGAAGGAGGCCAATGCACACATCCAGGCACTCTCCGATCATCAGAGGCTCCTTGCGGATTTAAACCCCAATGTTTCGGTTCTAAAAGCTGACCAGTCATCGAGTGCGTTTGGCACACTACAGCCGCTTAGCTTCCAGATGTATCCGTATCTCACCGGGCAGAGTCTCTCGGAGATTCTCGCCGACATGATTAAGGATGGAGCAGCCCCAATCAAGGAAATAAAGGAATCCGTCGACATGGTAATCGGGCGGACCGAAGGAAGCATTAACCCGGCAAACCTTGACTGTCTCTTCGATAACATCATCATGGAAAAGGGCGCGCCGGTGCTGATCGACTGCGAATGGGTAAAGAAGGAGGATGTTCCGGTTCGTTTTCTCCAGTACCGGATCCTCCGCTACTGGTATCTTGAAAATCAGGGCGAGCTGAATTATCCGGATATGACCGCGTTCCTTGAAAAGTTCGGGTTCCAGCGGAGCGAGCTTAAAAGCCTTGAGGATGAGGAGGAGGCGTTCCAGCGGGAGATTCACGGTGAGGGTGAGCAGTCCAATGCTTACCAATACGAGAAATCCCGTCTGACACTGAAAAACTATCAGGCACTGCAGCGTGAGCTCGCGAACCTGAAGGCCTCGGCGGAGGAGCTGCAGTCACAGGTCAAGGAGCGGGATATCACGGTACACAAGTACCAGGAGATCGACCGCCTCACGCAGGTGCATGTTTCGAATCTTACGCATGTGATCGAGGTGCACGAGCGGGATATTGCAAATCTCCAGCAGGAGCTTTCATATTATAAGGCGCATCAGAGCATGGCATCACGCTTTCATCAGTGGTTCATGCTGCATTACGATGCGCATTTCCCGAAGGGCTCCCGTAAGCGGAAGGTGATGCGCTATATCAAAAACACCTTCCGGCATCCGGGAAAGACGCTCCCGATGTATTTTACGGCGAAGGGACGGAACCTTCTACACGGCGATTTTAATATCGGCGATCAGTATCTCGAGTATGGAAGGCTTTCTTTCCCTGTCGCGGAGCAGCCTGTCGTAAGCATTGTGATCCCATGCTATAACCAGATTGCCTATACCTACCAATGCCTACACTCGATTCTCACGCATACGGATTTCGAGAAGACGCCATATGAGGTAATCATCGCAGATGATGTTTCGACCGATGCGACGAAGGAGCTTAAGCTTTACACGGAGAATCTTGTCATCGCGCGGAATACCGAGAATATGGGTTTCCTTAAGAACTGTAATCAGGCGGCTGCGATCGCGAAGGGGCAGTATATTCTTTTCTTAAATAACGATACGACGGTGTCGGACGGCTGGCTGTCCTCGCTCGTTGACACGATCGAGGGGGACGAGACGATCGGTATGGTCGGCTCGAAGCTTGTGTATCCGGACGGACGGCTCCAGGAGGCCGGCGGCATCATCTGGTCGGACGGCTCCGGCTGGAATTATGGACGGCTCGAGGATCCGGCGGATCCGGAATATAACTATGTGAAGGATGTCGACTTCATTTCTGGGGCGGCGATCATGATCCGTATGTCACTTTGGAAGGAAATCGGCGGCTTCGATGAGCGGTTTGCGCCGGCGTATTATGAGGATACAGACCTTGCGTTTGAGGTGCGGAAGCATGGGAAGCGGGTTGTGTTCCAGCCGAAGTCGGTGGTGACTCATTTTGAGGGCATCTCAAACGGGACTGATGTCAATGGTACCGGCCTTAAGCATTATCAGCTTGTGAACCAGGAGAAGTTCAAGGAGAAGTGGGCGGAGGAGCTGAAGGCCCAGTACACAAATGACGGCAACCCGAATCCTTTCCGGGCGCGTGAGCGCGGGCAGGGGAAGAAGTACATTCTCTTTATCGAGCATTATGTCGCGACCTGGGACAAGGATGCAGGCTCAAAGCTCGATTATCAGTATATTAAGCTGTTCCTTGAGAAGGGCTATGTCGTAAAGTATCTTGGCGATAACTTCGAGCATGAGGAGCCGTATACATCGGCGCTTGAGCAGCTCGGTGTCGAGGTGCTGTACGGGCCGAAGCTGCAGGCGGGGATCTGGGACTGGATCGAGAAGAATAAGTCAATGATCGATATTGCGTACCTCAATCGTCCGCATATTGCAGCGAAGTATATTGACTTTCTTCGGGAGCATACGGATATCAGGCTGATCTTCTTCGGCTGTGATCTTCATTCGCTCCGGCTTCATCGGGAGTATGAGGTGGATCATGATCCGAAGACGCTCGAGGAGGCGGAGTACTGGCACAATGTCGAGTTCTCTGTCATGCGGAAAACGGACATGAACTATTATCCGTCCGTTGCGGAGGAAGAGGTCATCCGGCGGGAGGATCCGTCGATTCCGGTGAAGGCAATCACGGCGTTCATCTATGAGGACAAGGTGAAGGTCATGGATAACTATGAGGACCGGGAGGGTCTTCTGTTTGTCGGTGGCTTCGGGCATCCGCCGAACAAGGATGGTGTGCTCTGGTTCGTTGAGGACATCCTCCCGAAGGTGCATGCGGCGCTTCCGGGGGTTAAGTTCCGGATCGCGGGCTCGCATGTGCCGACGGATATTGAGGCGCTTTCTGGCAATGAGAACATTGAAGTGCTCGGCTTTGTGTCGGATGAGAAGCTTGCGGAGCTGTATCAGTCGTCCCGGCTTGTCGTCGCACCGCTTCGGTTTGGCGCGGGCATCAAGGGGAAGATCGTCGATGCGATGCACAATGGTGCCGCAATCGTGACGACGCCGGTCGGCGCGGAGGGTATCACGGACGGGGAGCATGTGCTTAGGATTGCAAGCGATGCGGATAGCTTCGCGGAGGCCGTCATCGAGCTGTATCAGTCGCCGGAGAAGCTACGCGCGATGTCGCAGGCTGCCGTCGAGTGCATCAGCCGGTACTACACCGC
>Ga0256404_1001705_pt1 | contig 51638 bp, 49 predicted proteins | sample RumenRJG_01DNA_FD_185990 | JGI IMG/M metagenome (GOLD analysis project Ga0256404, IMG submission 185990) | Bovine rumen microbial communities from Lethbridge, Alberta, Canada - RJG_01 | ecosystem: Host-associated > Mammals > Digestive system > Stomach > Rumen | place: Canada: Alberta | collected...
ATCTGCGGAGAGGGCTTTCACGAATTCCCTCCGCATGTGCGCCCAGCACGCGGCATGCTCCACGGCGAGCCGGTTGTAGCCGTGGAACTGGTCGTGCACGAGGATGCCGTGGAAGCCTTCGAGGAATACCTGCTTTCGTATATGCTCACTTATGACAAATCTCAGTTCCTGCGGACTCTGGTAGCGGAAATCCTTCTAGCAGGCGTGATGGTGTGGGGCAGTATCTTCATAGCACTGTGGGCAGCGTTGACCAACTTCAGCATGCGCTATATGCCTGTTTTACTGCGTACCATGTAACGACTCAAGTACCAAAAGGTTTTCTGCTCATAGTATCCCACCTCGATGTTCCAGCGCATGTCGTAGAGGCGCATAGGAAAATATTTCATGTCCTTGGAGTCAACATCCTTCAAAGCGGATTTTTCCTGCCAGGCACAGCTCATATGTATTTCGGCAGGATCTGCCGTACAGAAGAACAAACGACGTGAGCCAGATGTGCTTTCTGTCACATAGGCATTGACGGGCTTGTCGCCAAAAATGTTAGTCAGCACCCGGCGGTGTTCAATCGCGACCCCATCATGCTCATAGTCTAGGTCAAAGTCATCGAGAGACAGTTTCTTCCCTCGCTTTGCCGGACGTCCGCGCTTGCCAGTAGGTGCTGGCGGCAAATCAAAAAGAGCAGAGTCACACCTGGCGTTGCATATCATGGTCAGGTTTTCAAAGCCTTGCAGGGGCTGGATGAATGTTTTCTTTGCATACCAACTGTCGAAGGAAAGAATTACCTGGCGGTCTTTCATCAGTGGCATAACAACAGACACCATATCCGCAGCCATCTTCAGTTTGTTGGCTGCCTTGGTCCAAATTCTATAGCCGAGCGGCACTGCAACATAGGAAATATAAGATTTGTCGTGATGCTGCTTCATTATGGGCACACAAAGCATCAGAATGACAAAAGCATGCCCGTTGACATAAAGCTTTCCAGTATGCAGTGCATGATCGTGCAAAATGGACACTTGTTCAAAGTGTTTGCCGAACTTCACAACGATGGTATCATCAGTGCTCAGGAACACAGGCTCATTTCTGAGCGTGTCTGGAATAAGCTCCAGCGCAAGCTTGGCCGTTGTGGTGAGGAAAACATTTTCGTTAAGCTTGGCAACAGCACAAGCCCGGTAGTAGCAGTTCAGGGACTTGGGATATACCTGCGAAAGGAAGTGACGATACAGCCAGCGTATGGAGGGATGCCCTCCAAGACCAGCATGCCAGTAAGGATTAGTTACGCGATCTTTATTTGGTTAAAAGTTGTAAAGTGCTGTTTGATAAAAACAGTTTAAGAAATTGATAAATAATAAGTTGCCCTCTGAGAAGTAAAGTATGTATGCAACATTTAGTATGTGTGTTGTGCTTGGACTACAATGCAAGGGCAAAAGGTCAAATTTTTGTGGAAGGTTTTTGGAAAAACTGAATAGTTATAGCCCTAAATTAAGAATTTTTTACCCTATGCTAAGAACTCAATAACATCAAGGGTTCACGGCGTTTTTCGGTAGGATTATAAAACTTACCTTACGAAGCCATAAAATCGTGCTTGAAATGCCGTGAACCCTTGTAAATACTAGGCTTTTGAATTGTAGGTTAAGTTTTCGGCAGATAATAAAGGAAGGTGTTTAGAATGTCAGGTGGAGATTTTAAAAATTATAACCGTAGATTTAAAGAGCTTAAAGAGGAATATGGGCAAATAAAGGATATACCTGCTGTTTTTGTAAAGTCTGATATCGTTAGTGATAATGAGAGAAGAGAAAATCATAGCATATCAAAAGAAATGCATTCAACTGAATGGGATAAGTGTAATCAGGTCGAAAAGAAGGCATATTCGTTGAGAAATGATATTAAAGATAGTCTGCGTGAATTACAAACTGCAGATAAAGGTGGAAAATTGGAGATATGGGAAAATAATCAGGCTGAAATAGATAGTATAATTGAGGGGTGTAAAACTAAGAAAGAAAAAATGAAGAAATATCTATAGGTTAGCATTTTAAAACATTTAAGCAGTATAACGAATATCTTCGCCCAGCGGGGATAATGTGTCTAAAAATCACGCCGAAAATTTAACCCACAATACCAAAGACTAATGTGAATTAGAAAACCTCGGCAATCTAAATGAGAATTGGCAATCATCGGTATTGAGGTGATGTGAAATGCCCTTATACAAGGTTGGAATACCGTAGCTTGAAAGTGTATGGAAAAATTGGCGCAGGATACCCAGCCCTAAAAAATTGAATTTTTTTCAGGGTTCATGCACTCTCACCTTTGCGCTCATGCCAAGCATCTATGTGAATGACGGACAGTATGGCGAATAATCGAATATACCACATCATGGATGAGCGATGGCGCCCTTCTTCCAGCAGTCCGTCAATCTTTATGCGTTTGTTGGCCCGTTCAGCAGATGTGCGCTTGTTGTAGGCTTGCTTCCATTGAGGCGAACCTCGTGGAGGGTCGCAGAAAAGTCGAGGGTCATCCTTGAGGTTTATATTTACAACACGTCCATAAGTGGATTTTGTGCAGCGATTGTCGCACAGGCACAGCCTTTCAGCGTAGTTTGTCTTCGGGCAAATATATTTGGCTCTGTGCCGCTTCTTGTCAGTGCCATTGGGCTTCATGGGAAGTCCCAGAGGGCAGATTGGCACACCGTCATCTCCAATGGTATATCCCTTGTCCTCAGCAGATTTCGTACCGCGAGGGTTCAAGTCTATGAAGGGTGTTATGCTGTTTTTGCTGCACATCTCGTACACAGCTGTTGCATCGTGTGCAGAATCAAGGATCAAAGCGGAAATATTCCAGTCCGTGAAGAATGTCTTGATGCAGGCAAGTCCGTGCAGCATGGCAGGAAGGTCGTGGCGGGAAGCACGCTCCAGGACAGGGAAGACAGGCAGTCCAGAGTTGGTATCTGTGAAGAGATAGAGGTTATAGCCGTAGTAGAAGAAATTTCTGGACGAATCACAGCCCCAATTGGCATCGGGCTGTGAGAACCAGCGCTTGTGGTGGCAATTGTCGATACCCTTTTCATGGCAATCGCACATCGAATGGCTGCGTTCACGGTTAGATAGCTTCACAGGAGTGCCGTCACCGGCCAGAACAAGCTTCCTGACATCCAGAAGATTTTTATGCATTGAACCTGTCATGAATACCTTGCTGTAGATTTCACCGATGATGTACAGCTTGGACTTGAGGATGCCCCCAGCACTGTGCTTCTTGAAATATTTGATGATGGTGTCAGCATGATCTTTGTCGAAGGATGGGGACTTTTCGCCATTACCCTTTCCTTTAGGCGGTTTCTTCCTGCGGTAGCGCAGGTGGGGCAAGAAATTGTTGCAGCCTGGCCATAGGCGATGGAAGAAGTCATAAAGAGCACCGAAGGACGGTGTATGGTCGGGGGGAAAGCCTGATAGTATGGCTAGAGATTCATCAGAGCGCAGACGTTCAGCCCAGTCGACAAGAGACCTAGACTTAAGCCAGATGGAAAGCAAGTAGGAACGCATCATCGAGGAAGGCAGCCATGCAGGACGACCTTCCTCTGAGTAGAAAGGGGCGCATGATTTCGTCAACTGATGAAAGATCAAGAGCCTGGAGTTTGACTGCCAGCTTGAGTTTCTTCTTGTCGAAGCGCTTGAGGCGGCTGTTGTGAATGCGTTGGGAGAGGAGCTGCTTAAAAGCAGCGTGGGAGCCGATTTCAGGCAATTTCAGCATGATGTTCACCTTCTTTCAAGTACTATTGTACATGTGAAACATCAAACTGAGATGGGTGATACTCATTCGCAACAGCATTTTTCCCATAAATTGTGGGGGCATATTGAATAATGTGCCATGGCTCAAGGCAGACAAATAGAGGGTGTTGAGTTTTCTAATTTACATGTGGCTTGTGAAAGAGGGGAAAGTCGAGAGAAAGTCTACTCGATAGAGATTGATGGATGAATTAAATGCGCATGGGCTATTATTAGATATTTTGCGTAAGGAATATGAGGACTGAGGAAAGATCTTACAGGGGGCGAATTTCTGTTGAGACGTGTGGAGGCTAACTAAAGAGAGGTGAAGAGGTATGCCAGATAATCATAATTTGAAGGCGTTGACCAGTCTTGCATTATTGTCCACACCAATATTTTCGGATGACTATTTGTCGACATTTTTACCGTTTGTGGCAACACTAGCACTAAAAAAACGATACAAAGAAATTGAAATAAAAACTGTCGTATCAGACTTTCATGAAGAGTATGGGCTATATATTCCGCGTGCGCCGATGCAATCTATCCTTTCTCGGGCAATAAAAACAGGTCTTATAGAGCAAAGAGATAATGGAAAATATTATCCTATTGACAATAAAATGCTAGAGATCTCTTTTATACATGCTGAGAAGAGTGAGAAAAACAAAATTAAATTTATCCTGCAAAAATTTATTGATTTCGCAAGAGAAAATTTCAAAATAGAATATGATGAGCAGCGTGCAGGAGAATGTTTAATAGATTTTTTAGATGAATATTCTCCTAAGTCGATTTTAATGGAAAAAGAAATTGAAGAAATTTCTTCACAGGCATCTGACAGAAAAGATTTGTATTTGGTGGGTTGCTTTATTAGTCACGTGTCAAAAAATGATTTAAGTCTTTTTGAGGCGGTGGAAAGCCTTGCTTTTTCATATCTTATTGTTATAGCAATGTCTTTTGATGAACCTGTTGAAAAGAGAGTAAGCGTTTTGTCTAACCTAACTATCTATTTGGATACCAATGTTGTTTTTCGGCTATTGGGATTAGAAACAGATGAATTAAAAGATGCTTATATAGAACTTTTTGAAATGTATCGCAAATCGATTTCACCAGTGTTTAAAGTATTTCGTCATACCATGGATGAAATGATAGGAATATTGCAGGATTGTGCGAAGTGGATTAATCACCCAGGATATAATCCGCAATTAGCTAAGCCAGCATTATTGTCGTTTATAAAAAAGGGATTTGATGCGACACAGATTAATCTGTATATCAATAGATTTGAGGAGTCTTTGAATGAGAATGGTATATCAGTCGATGATGGCGGATATTATGATATTGATTATGGAAAACATCAAATAGATGAAAAGATATTAAAGACAACTCTTATACAAATGTATAGGGAACATAATCCATCATATGATCCAGATAAAAAATCCGGTACCCTTCAATATGACATTCAATCTATTGCCAATATAGTGAAATTATGGGGAAACAAATCATCGCGTACCTACAGTAGATTGGGTTATTTGTTTTTGACAAGCAACACAACTTTAGCATATGTCTGTCGTAGATATTCGAGTGATTACTGGCATGATGGAAAAAAACATAAATCTCCATGTATTACAGATTATTATTTGGGGACTATGATATGGCTGAGTACACCTACAGAAAGAATACAAAAAGTAAATAAATTAAAACTGCTGGCAGATTGTAGTGCAGCAATGACACTTTCCAAAGATGTCATGGATAAATTCATGATAGAGTTGGAAAAATTAAAGACGAATCAATCTATAAGTAGCGAAGATTATCTGTTATTAAGAAATGAAAGTTATCAAACAAATTATCTCCAGAATATGACACTAAATGATGAAACAAGATTTACTGATGAAATGCCGGAGATTATTTTAAGAAGAATCAAGGAAAATATAAAGCGGCCGTTGCAAGATAAAATAGAACAAAAGGAAAAAGCTATAGATGAATTACGTAAGGAGAAAGAAATACAAGGTGAAGAATTAGAGAAAATCAGACGGGAAAGGGAAAATGCAAGAGAAGAAGAAGAAAGGAGAAATAAAAAAATAGAACAAGATGCAGAGAAATGGAATAATCGTATAGAAAATTTTATAATTCCTGTATTCGTTGCAGTGCTTGGAATATGGCGATATAACCAAGAAGACAATCATGTGATACAAACGGCATTGATAATCATAGGTTTTCTCTTAGTTCTGTTTTTGGGGGGGCTGAAGTGTAATTCGTTCAAAATGCACGATAAATCTTTGTCTTTGTTAAAAGATATTCTATCCAAATACCAAAGAATCAGACAAGTCATATCAAAATAAAAGTGGGGAGCTTTCTTTTATATCAAGGCTAAGGAGTCAAGGTTGTGCAATATGAACTTATTAGTATTTGACATTGATGGTGTTCTTACAGACGGCACGGTACAGGTTGATGAGGAAGGACATGAATATAAGCGTTTCCTGCTTAACGATATTGATGCTTTGAATCAGTTAGCGAGGAGCGGGATTACTCTGGCTGCAATTACCGGAGAGGATACACCTTTAGCGGAGTATTTTCATAGAAAGGCTCCTTGGAAGTATTTTGTGAAAGGATGCAAACAAAAACTGGAGGCTTTTCAGCGAATACTGCATATGGAAGACTGCGCTTTGGAGGAAGCCGCTTATATAGGTGATGGGCTGTATGATGTGCCTGTATTGGAGTATGTGCCTAAGTCAATCTGTCCCGCCAATGCGGTTCCGGTGGCCAAGCAGGCAGCCAGGATTCATTTGCAGAGTTCTGGTGGGGCGGGGGTTGTCGTGGAATTGTATGAGATGATTAGGAATAAGAAGATTTAAGGAGTGTTAATTTTGAGCAGACATGTATTTATTACGGCAGAAATCGGCATCAATCATAACGGAGATATGAATATTGCTAAACAGTTGATTGATGCAGCAGTCCTGGCTGGCTGTGATGCGGTGAAGTTCCAGAAGCGTACCGTGGATGTGGTATATACGCCGGAGTATCTGGCTGGCTACCGTGAAAGTCCCTGGGGGACGACACAGCGAGAGCAAAAAGAAGGTCTGGAGTTCGGGGAAAAGGAGTATGACGAGATTGACCGGTACTGCAAGGAGAAGGGCATTGAGTGGTTTGCTTCTGCTTGGGACCTTGGTTCCCAGGAATTCTTGCAGAAGTATAAACTCAAGCATAATAAGATAGCAAGTGCCATGCTGGTGCGTGATGACTTGCTGGAAATGGTCGCTAAAGAAGGCGTGCCCACTTTCATTGGTACTGGCATGAGTACCTGGGAGGAAATCGATCATGCGGTGGAGATTTTCAAGAAGCATGATTGCCCTTATGAATTGATGTATTGCAACAGCACTTATCCAATGCCGAAGGAGGATGCGAATCTGCTGCTGATTCCTGCCATGCGGGAACGCTATGGGTGCAATATAGGCTACAGCGGACATGAGACAGGACGCATTGTATCTACGACGGCTGTGGCTTTGGGAGCTACATCCCTGGAGAGGCATATTACGCTGGATGTTACCATGTATGGTTCTGATCAGGCTGCATCGCTGGAAGTTGATGATTTGATGCGTCTTGTCAAGGATGTTCGCACGATAGAAATTGTTCTTGGTGATGGTATAAAGCGTCTGTCGGAGAAGGAGCTTGCCACCAAGAAGAAATTACGTGGCTGATTGTCTCTATTTCATAAAATGAATGTGAGGAAAAGTAAACATGATTGAACGATATGGCAAAGACATAGAAATGCAGAAGATCCGCAGCTTGGATGATGAAAGAAAATATAATGAAAGAGCCATAGCAGCTGCGGATGCCTTTTATGCAGGTGATGGATGCAAATCCGGCTCGATATGCAGAATTTGCGGTAGTAAGGAAACTTCACTTTACTTTGAAGCTTATGATGGATATCTGTATTATGAATGCAGTAATTGTGGCTCTTTGTTTCTTGATAATCTTCCTAAACTGGAGGAAATGTATAGAACAGATAATGTCTCGAATACAAGGGCATACATAGATGAGAAAATTTTTGAGGAACGTGTTAGGCAACTACAGTCACCTAAAGTGGATTTTGTACTTGAAGTTTGTGCAGAACATGACATCAAAATGTCCACTGTCTGGGTAGATGTGGGCGCGGGGGGGGGACAAATACTCGCTGCTGTACAGAAAAAGAATATCATGGCATATGGCGTAGAATCAGATCAGGCTGAGATCGAATTTATGAGAAGCAAAGGATTTTCTGTGCTGGATGCTTATGTAGATCCTCAGGAAAAAAATGAGGCTCTTGAAGAGTTGCTGGCAAAAGCGGATGTAGTGTCTTTTATGATGGTACTTGAACATGTTAAATCGCCTACTGATGTTGTGGATTATTTCTATAGGTTTATGAAACCAGGAGCTGTTTTGGTTCTAGAAGTGCCACGGCATCCATCTGTTGCATCCTTTGCAAATTTGGCCTATAAGAATATAGTGTATAGACATATTACAGTGCCTGTTCATTTACAGATTTTTACAGAAAAAGCCATATCCATGCTGTTAAGGGGAAGGTTCAAGATTCTTGGGAAATGGGGATATGGAGAAGGTTTTTCTGATTTAGTGAAATTTCCACTAATCTCAAATCATGTAAAGGTTGATTACAGACTATACGATATGATAATGAATGAGAATAATGATATACAGCGACTATTGGATGAGGCTGGTCTATCGGACATGATGCTTTTCGTTGCTGTTAAAGAATAAATGTTTTTGTGTTGCTGTGTATAAACGTAGTGTGTGTTTGTGATAATAATATGAGGGATTTAATATGCGTAAAGTGTTTTTTAACGGAAAATTCGTAGATGAGTCTGAGGCAAGAATCAGCATATATGATTCTTCACTCATGTTCGGAGATATGATTTTTGAAATGACCCGATCTTTTAACAAAAAGCAATTCAAACTTGACAGACATTTGGATAGATTATATGCATCGGCCAAGTATTTGCAAATAGACTTGGAGTCCCATTATACAAAGGAGCAGATGAAAGAAGTAATCAAAAAAACAATAGCAATAAATGAACCGGAATTCAGGGACGATGATGAGCACCGCCTGATGATTGATGTCACGAGAGGTTTGTTAGGTTTATATGATGGCAAGGTTGATATCCCGGGAGGACTCAATGTAATTATTGCAGATTTTCCACTCAGGTGGACTGTTGCCTCTATGGGGCCTTTGTTTGATAAGGGCATCAATGCAGTCATACCGTCACAGAGAGCAATTCCAGCGTCTTTAATTGATCCCAAGGTAAAAAACAGAAGTCGAATTCATTATTTAATGGCCAATATTCAGGTTTCTGGCTACGTCGGTGATAATAATTGGGCATTGCTTCTTGATACAGATAATTTTATAGCAGAAGGAACGGGCGATAATTTTTTCATTGTCAAGGATGGGGCACTTTACACTGCGGAACCTCGAAATATTCTGCGTGGAATCAGTAGAGAGTACGTAATGGAGTTAAGCGAGGAGCTTGGTATTCCTTGCTTTGAGAAAAATATGGACGTGTACGATGTGGCAAATGCTGATGAAGCGTTTATGACAGGAACACCCTTCTGTATTTTGCCAGTTACGTCTTTGGGAGGAGACAAAATTGGCGATGGCAAGATGGGTGGTATTACTCGTAAATTGCTGAAAACATGGAGTGATAAAGTAGGTGTCGATATAGTAGAGCAGATTAAGCAGTGGAGCAGCGAAATATCTGGTGATGCCAGTAATGCACCGACACCTTATGCATTCAAAAAATGAACCTTAGAGGTAAAAGCATGCATGTAGTAGCAATAATTCCAGCAAGGGCTGGTTCAAAGGGAATTAAGGATAAAAACATCATAAATTTTTGTGGAAAACCTTTATTGGCATGGTCTATTCAGCAAGCAAAAAAATCAAGACATATTGATGATGTATACGTTTCTACAGATGGTAAGGAAATTGCAAAAATTGCCGAGGATTTTGGGGCTGAAGTTGTTGTTCGCCCTGATGATATATCTGGTGATTTTGCTACATCAGAAAGTGCATTGTTGCATGCTATATCAGAAATTGAAAAGAAAGAGACAATAGATGTAGTTGTGTTTCTTCAGGCTACATCTCCGCTTAGGAAGCAGGGAGATATAGATGCAGCGATAGAAAAATTTATAGGTGAGAAACTGGATTCTTTATTTTCTGTTGCTGTGTTAGAAGACTATTGCATTTGGGAAAACAAGGATGAGCAATTAAATAGTTTGACTTATGATTACAAAAATCGTGGTCGGCGACAAGACAGAAATCCATATTACTTGGAAAACGGCTCCATATACATTTTCAAGCCAGAAGTGATAAGAAAATATAATAATCGCCTAGGTGGGAAAATAGGTATGTACGAGATGCCCTTCAATCAATCTTTTGAAATTGATACACCACAGGACATTTATACCTGCGAGATTTTTATGGAAAATATGTTACAGCAAAAGGGTGAAGCATAAAGTGAAATTTGGCATCATGCAGGGCAGACTGACTGAACCAAGGGGGCGTGGCATCCAGTTCTTCCCTTTTGAAAATTGGCGTGAGGAATTCACTCAGGGAAAAAAAATGGGGCTGGATGAGATAGAATTTATCTTCGACTATGACCGTTACCAAGAAAATCCATTATGGCAGGGGCGCGGGGAGATGGTGGGGTCTGCAGTATCGGAAAGCGGTGTGCAGGTAAGATCTGTATGCTTTGATTATTTCATGCGCAGGGCTTTTTATAAAAAAGAAGGGGCTGAAAGAGAAGCACTTTTGGCTGAAAATAGGAAGATTTTGCAGCATGTGTTGGCGAATATGTTGGTGCAGGGGATCACGCTGATTGAGATTCCCTTAGTGGATGACAGTTCTTTGCAATCGGAGTCAGAAGCGTCAGCGTTCAAAAAATTCCTGTTGCCTATAGTTGCTCAGACAGATGTCAGTATCAGTTTTGGCCTGGAGACTGATTTGGAACCACATCGTTTTGTGGAGTATTTGATATCTTTTGGTACGGAGCGTGTGGGTGCTAACTATGATAGCGGCAACAGTTCCGGACTGGGGTATGATCCGTATGAAGAAATTATGACATTGGGCGGACGTATTCTCAATATCCATATCAAGGACAGGCAGTACCACGGCACAACCAAGCAGTTGGGTACAGGCAGTGCCGATTTTTGCGGATTCTTTCGTGCTTTGTGCGAGATTGGCTATGATGGTTCTCTTATTCTGCAAGCAGCACGTGGGGTGGATGGCCATGAAGTGGAAAATATCGCCTGGCAGTTACGGTTCGTGCGTGAATGGCTGGCAAATGTCAAGTAAAAACTGAGGAGTGTATTGCATGGATAATAAGCAGAATCTGGAAAGTTACAGTGATGTAGAAAACCTTAATCGCTTTAATGAAGCATCCTTTGCCGAGTATTGCAACATGAAACTACGTACGGCTGAGCCAAATGTAAACTTTATCAAGAACCATGTCTTTCCGGGTCAGGCATTGGATAATCTCGACATTTGTGAGATCGGCAGCGGCAATAGTAAACTCTTGTATGCTCTGGAAAGACAAATGTCTAACGGGGGGGGGTAAACTTGTTGGTTACGAGGTTAGTAAGTCTCGCTGGCTATTTGCAGAAAAATTTAAGGAATGGATTGGAAGTCAACGTGTAACAAATCACAATGAGGATGTGCTGTCAAGCCGTACGGATGAGATGTTTGATTTGATTATCTGTGCTGATATCGTGACTCAAATAATCTCACCTTTGTTTGATACAGCAGAACAAGAATATTTCAGATGGATTAGGCAACATTTGTCGGATGGAGGTAAAGTATTCCTGGAGTTTGAGGATTTTTCCCAGACGATTGCTGAGCTTGGGCAGCAAGGTGTGCTGTCCGAGTGGGAGGAATTTCCGTGTGAGGATCCCTTTCAGTATGGACTTTATAGAGAATATTTGGATTCAGATGGTAATTTGGTTTGGGACAAGCGATTTTTTGAACGGTCGACAAGAGAGTTCAGTTGTTTTTCCAATGTTATCAAGAACTACACACCTGAGCAGGCGTGCAAGACTTTATCAGCCGCTGGTTTCGACTTGGAGATTTATGATTCGCCGGAGATACGGGCTGAATTTGAGATAACTGATTTGGAGCGACATAACAATATGTTCTATGTGATCGCATGGAAACATGATTGAGCGTGGGGATTCTTTATGGACTTAGGATTTATTGGCAAAGCTGCTTTTATTACCGCATCCAGTGACGGGATAGGCAAAGCTGTTGCTGAGACTCTGCTGGCAGAGGGAGCAGCGGTGGCCATAAATGGCAGGTCACAGGAAAAGCTAATGATGACACAGCAAGCGTTGCTTGGACAATTCAGTGGGACGCAAGTCAGTGCTTTTCAGGGTGATATGTCCGATCAAGAGACCATTACTAAAGCATGTGAGTGGCTCAAGGAGAGATTTGGACAGTTGGATATTATTGTTGCCAACCTGGGCTCCGGCAAGCCGCTTACATCAGACAGCCTGGATCTTAACGAATGGCAGCGGTTGTTTCAGGTGAACCTATACAGTGCGGTATGGTTATTGCGTGAGCTTAGGCGGTTGGCTCTTATACGGCACAGGGGCGGCAGCATAGTCCTTATGGCATCTCTTGCGGCTTTTGACAGGATTGGAGCGCCGCCTGCTTATGCGGCGGCAAAGGCGGGGATTGTTTCGCTGGTCAAATATATGGCTCCGATACTCGCTAAAGACGGTATCCGTATCAATGGTGTTTCACCGGGGAATGTCTATTATGATGGCGGGCGATGGCAAGAGCTGTGCGAACAGAATCCTGAGGGGACAAGAAGTTATATTGAGGCTGAAGTGCCCCTGAAACGTTTTGCAACTCCGGAAGAGATAGCTGCATCGGTGGCATTTCTGTGCTCAGAGCGGTCTTCCTTTACCACAGGATCTGTCCTGCAGGTCGATGGCGGGCAGGGGAGAGGGTATTGATGGGATTGGCTGATGGTTTGTGTGATGAAGAAATCAATCAAGGGAGCGTCGATGATGGAAACTTTGGACAGGATGAGGCTGGACGACAGAACTGTAGTAATTACTGGTGGTGCGGGACTGCTGGGGCAGAAGCATGCCGAAGCTGTGATAGAAGGTGGCGGCATGGCGGTTTTGCTGGATATCAACCAGCAAGCGATTGATCGGGCAATTGACGGTCTGCGCGAGACGTATGGGGAAGATTGCCGAGTTTGTGGATATGTGGCTGATATAACGGAGGAAGCTTCGCTAAGGGAGGCAGCGAAATACATCACCCAAGAGTGCGGGCCGGTCTACGGTTTGGTGAATAATGCAGCGAACAATCCGAAGGTTGAGGGGGGAGCCGCAAATATGGGAGCCATACAATTCGAGAATTTCCCGCTCAGCATGTGGTTGGGAGATATTGCTGTGGGGCTTACGGGATCATTCTTATGCGCGAAAGTATTCGGTGCGGCCATGGCAGAGCAGGGCAAGGGTGTTATCCTTAATATTTCCTCAGACCTTGGCATTATTGCGCCGGATCAGCGCATCTATCGCAAAGAAGGGTTGGCAGACAACGAGCAAACGATTAAGCCGGTTACTTACTCGGTAATCAAGCATGGTCTGCTGGGGCTGACGAAGTATCTGGCTACCTATTATGCGGATAAGGGGATACGGTGCAATGCGCTCTGCCCGGCTGGCGTATATAACGGACAGGATGAGGTTTTTTTGCAAAAACTTACGAATCTTATCCCTCTGGGACGTATGGCAAGGGCGGATGAGTACAAAAGTACGGTCTTGTATCTATTGTCTGATGCAAGCAGCTATATGACCGGCAGCACAATGATTGTTGATGGCGGCAGGACATGTTGGTGAGGGGCATATGACGATTATGATTATGTAGCCCCAAAAATTATCGCTACTTTTCGTTAATATTGTTGAAGAAATATACAATGTACAGGGGGCGGAGTAGATGAGATGTCGGTTATGCGGTGACAGCCACATAGAAATCATTCATAAGGGAACTAGGGATCGGAATGACGTGGATGTGATGAGGTGCCAGAAATGTGGGCTGGTGTTCCTGTCGAAGATTGAGACATCAAATACTTACTATGAAGATGGCGATATGAGAGCCGACATGGGTTTTCTGGAATGGAGGACCGTTACCAAAGCAGATGATGAGAGACGGTTTCTGCATTTCAAAGAGGCTATGAAAGGAAGGGCAGTAATGGATTTTGGCTGTGGAAACGGTCAATTCCTGGACATGGCCAAGCGCGGTGCAGAAACTGCTGGGATTGTTGGTGTGGAAAAAGACAGTGAAGCTAGAAATTTCATCCGGTCAGAGGGTATTGAATGCTATGGAGATATTTCACAAGTACCGGCTCAGCATAAATACGACATCATTTTTATGTTCCATGTTATCGAGCATCTTGCAGAACCGGAAATTTGTCTAGGGGGGGTGAAAAGATGTTTATCCCCAGAGGGCAATATCATCATAGAAACGCCGAATGCGGATGATGCCCTGTTAAGCATGTACGGGAGCAAAGCATTTGCTGACTTTACGTACTGGTCGCCGCATATCTATCTTTACAATGAAGAAACTTTAGCTAAAGTTGTAGAAAGAGCTGGAATGAAAGTGGTTGAAATGAAGCAATATCAACGTTATCCTTTAGCAAATCATCTTAGGTGGCTAGCAAAGGGGATGCCAGGGGGGGGGGTAGAAGATTATCAAGATTTAAATATAGAATCACTTAATAAATCGTATGCTGAAGTTTTGGGGCAAAAAAAAGCATGTGATACCATAATCTGTACCGTAAGGTTATAAAGATGAAATTAAGAATGGTCATCATGGACAATGGCATTATAAAGTTTTAAGAATAGCTAATAAAGATGGGAATACTACAATATGAATCGGTAATAATTAAGATAGGAAGCGCAAGATGAAGAAGTATATAATTTTCGGATCAGGACATGATGGAATAGAGCTACTTAATCATATCGGTAAAAATAATGTTGCATATTTTTGTGACAATGCCGATGGAAAAATCGGGAAGTTTATCGAAGACATAGAAATTATCTCTTTTGATAAATTAATGGAGATACATAAGAAGTATACAATATTGCTTGCAGTTGGTTTTAAGCAGTTTATTATTCGGCAGTTTGAGAGTGCTGGAATTTCAAATTATGTTCTGTATGAGAACGATGGGAGGAAATATTCAGGATGTAGAAACGATGACAGGAATTTTGTAATGAACTCAAAAAGTAAAATGAATCACATGCTAGGGGAAGCTGTATCAAGATGTGATGATTTTGTTCCTATTGATGATTATCTATTATTTCGTGGCCTTGTAAAAGAATATATGACAAGGTTAAAAGGCGAGTATGCTTTTAACGATAGTGTCTATAATGAAAGCATTATGTATGGACACGGAAAAGCTTTAATGGAATATGCGGGAATAGATAAGCTAGATTACGCTAACTTTCCATTTGTTAGACATGGCGTGTTTGCGGCTGGTAGGTACCCTGAGTTTCATTCTGCTGTTATATATTCTGGGGAATGGGAAAAGAGATTTTATAATGAACGGTACTCCTATATACCAGCATTTACGGTAGGGCCATACATACAATATGCAAAAAATATCTACAGTGAGAATAAACTTAGAGAAAAGAGAGTAAAAAACGGGAAGACTGCATTGATATTTCTATCTCATAATACGGAGAAAAATCACACTACATACGATGAAGAATCTATTATAAAGAAAATATTATGTGATTATACCAAAAGGTATGATACAATTTTAGTTTGTGCTTACTGGTGTGATGTAAACAAGGATTGTTATGATATTTTATATAAAAATGGAATACAGATTGTTTCAGCAGGATTTCGATGGGATGAACGTTTTATACGAAGGCTTCGGACTTTGTACGAATTGACAGATGATGTGATTGTGTATGGTTTTTCCTCAGCAGCAATTTATGCTTTAGCTATGAAGAAAAAATTATACATTTATGATATAAATGAAAAACTAACAATGAATGGATATGGGAATTTGGTTAAGACAACTTATTTGCATGAAACAAAAGAATATGCTGAGTTAACTCGTATCCTTTATGAAAACTTTGGAGATAATAATGAAAAACTATCTTCTCTAGAAGAGAAGTTATTAAATGATTTATTTGGTTTTGATATATATAGGACACCTGATGAGATTCGCTGTTACTACGACATATCATGTGATATTTGGAATAACTGCAATCATGTTGTTCGTGATTATCCAATTGGCGTATATAAAACATACCAAAAGTATCAGGATATATACGATTTTGACAAATTGACAATTCTTTCCAAAGCACTAGGGGATAGATTTTATCATGTGAGCTAGAAGGTGATTTTATGGATTGGCTAAATTATCATTTATCCTTTTCAAATTATACACGTGAAAAAAATAATATTTGGTTTGTTGATGAGAGATGGAATGCAATTTTTAAGATGAATTCTAATACTTATGAACCTATATATGAAAACTTTCCTATAGAAAATCCCGAAAAAGGAGCTGCGTATTCTAGAATAGCAAAATGGAAAGACACTATATTTCTTTTGCCTTTTTCTGCTAAGTCACCGCTTTATTTTATAAAGAATGGAATTCATAGGTTGCTTTATCTTCCGGAGATGATGGTAGATTTTAAATATGGTTTCCGCTCTGTTATACAATGTGAGAACCATTTGTATGTGTTTTTTTTTAATAGATATTATGCCTACATGGATATAGATTTAAATGAAGTAACATTTAAGCTAAGGAAATGGGATAAATTTCCTGAAGTATGCAATACAGACGGATATGATGTCGGGACTACATGCATATATAAAAAGAAAAAGATATGGAGTGTAATAAGAGGTTCATCTTATGTAATATCATTTAATATTAAAGATTTAACAACAAACATGTATGACATGGGGGCAGATGTAAGCTTTGATGCTGGATTTCAAATAAAAAATGGAATTGGATATGCATTGGCTAATCATGGAAGCAAGCTAGTGTCTTTTTCAATTGAAAATCCGAAATCAAAAAGCATCAAAGAGATTGCTGCACAGTTAGAACATGGTTATTTTGATAGCTTCTATATAACAGATAATAGTTTGGTATTGCTACCAAATGGTGATATAAATATTTCTTATGTAGAATTGTCGTCATCGAAGATATCATATATAGATTTACCGAGAGAGTTTAAATGGATAGAAGATTACAGATATAAAAGAGGAAATCGCTTCGGATGCTTTGAATGTGTTGGTGATAATTTAGTGCTGTATCCTAGAACTGGAAATGGAATTATTTTTATAAACACAAAAACAATGGAAGTTGAATTTAAAGAATTAAAAATCAATATGTATAATATACAAATGCAACTGGCTAAAAGCAATAAATTGAATAAAGTAGAAACTTTTGGCGATTCGCCTCTAATCCTAGCGTTGGTGAAACAGTCTGATGACTCGGCAAATAACTTCAAGCTTAAACGATATTGTGGTAATCGTATATACAGAGAAATTATGGATAAACTGTAATTATAAATTGATTTAATAGGAAGGTTTGAATGATATTATAGTAGAGGGTAATATAAAATGTCTGAGAATAATTCAACTAAAATGTGGAGAGTACCATTTACAAGTATTCCCTTTGGAGCAAATGTTGCTTTATATGGATTTGGAAAAATAGGAAAGCGATATCTTAGAACGCTCTGTGAAACGAAAAGGGTAAAAGTAGTAGTTATACTTGATGCATATGTAGATGGTGACGAGGTTGATGGGATCCCCATATGTAAGCCAATAGATGTCTCATTATTTCCAGTTGATTACATTATAATATCGGTTGAGTCTGGGAATATAGCATCTGAAATGAAATTAACATTATTACAAGAAGGTATTGATGAAGATAAAATTATTTGGATTGATGGTAATGACGATGAAAGGTTTGTAAAAGAATCAACTAAGTTTTCACTTCGCTTCCTACAGTCATATCGTGGAAGATTTTTCTTATTCATGCTTCCGGAGCATGGCAACACCGGTGATTATGCTATTGGGTATGCAGCGGAAAAATTTCTTCGTGATTACTTCCCTGAACACCAAGTCCTTGGCGTCACATCGCTAGAATGGATAGCCTCAAAAGAGTTTTTCCTAAATATTATCCGTCCTGATGATGTAATATTTTTTAATGGAGGCGGATATTGGGGAGACTTACGTGGAGATGATCTTGTATACAGAGATATTGTCGAGGCTTTTCCTAATCAGAAAAAAATATTCCTGCCTAACACTTTGACATATAAAAAAGAAAGCTTTAAAAACGGAAAATTTTCTAACGATATGAATTGGTTGGCTTCACAGCTAAATACTACTGTGATTTTTAGAGATAAGAGGTCATACGATATTGTCCGAGAATATGATGAAAGGGTTTACTGCTACCCTGATATGGCTTTTTATTTGAAGTTTCCAAGAAACGGAAAATCAAATGGCAAGATCTTATTATGCTTTAGAGATGATATGGAAAAAATTTTTATGCATAATGATGTATTAAAGTCAAATCTGTTGAATGCTGGTATATCTTATGAAGAATTTGACATATACACGAAAAAATATGTTTCTCAGGAAGATGGGCATGAATTGCTTGATAGCGTAGTAAAACTTTTTCAATCATTTGATTGTGTTTTGACTGACAGATTACACGGAATGATTCTCTCGGTTATTAGTGATGTTCCATGCTTGGCATTTGATAGCTATACTAAAAAAATATCCGGCGTCTACAAATGGATTCCAAATAAAAGAGTTGCACGTATCCTTTCGGAGGAAAATGTATCAAAAATCTCTGATGAGATATATAGTATTGTTGCTGCAAGGGATAAAGAGGGTGGGTATGTTCCTGATTATGGAAGATTTGCTGATATGGCTCAAGTTATAAAGAAGATTTTATGAAGTTTCTATGGGGGAATCCTTATGGGTAAAGTTAAAGTTCTGCTGCTTGGTGACAGTATCAGCATGGGGTATAGAAGTCATGTTCAAAGTATGCTTGGTTATGAATATGAGGTAGTTTTTCCTTCAGAAAATGGAAAATTCTCTGCACACACGTACAGGATGCTTTGGGAGTGGAATATAGAATTAAAGATACGTAATGATGTTGATATCGTTTACTGGAATAATGGCTTGTGGGATGTAGTACGAGTCTATGGTGATTCTCCACAGACACCTATTGATGAATATGGAAGGTATTTAGAAAAGGTGTATTATAGACTCCGTAAACTATGTCCACTAGCGAAAATTGTTTTTGCTACAACTACTCCAGTAAAAGAAGATGAATATTGTAGAGATTTCTACAGATTAAACAAAGATATAAGAGATTACAATGATAAAGCAAGACAGGTTCTTGCAAATAAGGTAGACTATATAGATGATTTATATGAGTTTGCAAAAACATATCTGAATGACCAGTATAAGGATCCAACGCATTTTCATGAGGCTGGAAATAAAAAAATGGCTGGGCATGTTGTGGTGTCAATAAAAGGAAACTGTGAAGAGATAATAAAACAGCATAAAGATACCGAGTCTAAATTAAATTCATCTATGAAAAAAATATTGGAGGAATTTAGAGAAGAAAATACAGATGTGGTTCTTTGGGGTACTGGTGATTGTTTTGAAAACAATGTTGAAATGCTAAAATGCGCCTTCAATATTAAGGGGGTAGTAGATTCTAACAGCCAAAAACATGGCATGACATTACATGGATATAAATGTATTGCTCCAGGTGAAATTAAATCATACGCAAATAATGCTATTATCATGGTTTATGATGAGCGCCCCTTTTTAGAGATAGCCTCTGTATGTGAAAAAATGGAGATCAGATATGTTTCGTTTAAATTTATTGCAGAAACAATGTTGCCTAAACTTGAAGAAAATATAGTGAGACAGGTTCATCCATCTGGAATGAAGGATCATAATCCTCATGCTGTTGAGGTGATGAAAAAATATATTGGTATTAACATCCCAGCTTACGAATGTAATTTACGATGTGGCTATTGCTATTTATCCCAAACAGAAAAGCGTATGTTTGGGATTCCTAAATTCCCACACAGCCCAATTTATTTGCGCTATCAGTTGAGTTATTATCGTGTCGGGGGAAGTGCACTTATTGGACTTTGTGCTTATGGGGAAACTTTCTTGAGTGACAGTTTTATAGATATATGTATTGAACTGCTTAAAGAGGGACATTATCTTCATATAGTAACAAATGGCGTACTGAAAAAAGAAATCCAATCACTCTTATCAGCAGCAGGGCCATATGCATCACATATCATTTTTAAATTATCTTTTCATTATTTGGAATTAAGGAATAGAAATCTTCTGGACAAGTTTGTCGAGAATGTTCAATGTATAGATCAAAGCGAAGCATCTTATACTATTGAACTTATGCCACATGATGAACTTATTCCTTATATATCGGATATTCAAACTTTTTCATTGGAGCATTTTGGGGCATATCCACAATTAACGATAGGACGCGATGATGGCAATAATCATAAGCTTTTGACACGGTATACATATGATGAGTATTACAAAATATGGAAAGTTTTTGATTCGGAGATGTTTGAGACGAGAATGAAGTTCTACATGTTTAAAGGAAAGGGGTGTAATGCGGGCACAGATGCATTTTTTATTGATGCGTATACTGGAAATATTGCAAGGTGTATCTTTAATGAAAAAATAGATAATATTTATCGTCGTGATAACCAATTGGAGTTTAAGCCAGTGGGGGATAGCTGTCCTATGGAATATTGTTATAATTGTCATGTTTACGCTACGTTAGGACTTATGGAAAAATGCAATGCACCGACATACTTAACAATAAGAGATAGGGTGAAATCTGACGGAACACATTGGATTAAGGAAAACATGAGGAGATTTTTGGATACTAAATTATTTGCGATTCATGAGTAAGATGATTTATTTATTAGTAGTGAATCATCTAGTCTTTTATATATGAGGATGGAGTGGAAATGGATAAATGCTCACTAAGTATTATCGTAGCTGTATATAATACGTCACAATTTCTTAGTAGATGTGTTGATTCTATTTTAAATCAGACTTTCTCTGAGTTAGAATTGATTCTAGTGGATGATGGATCTACTGATGATTCGGGAAAGATTTGTGATAGTTATCTTCATGTGGATGAGCGAGTGCGTGTTGTTCATAAGAAGAATGGAGGCCTCATATCTGCACGTAGTGCTGGTATGGAGATTGCAAAGGGGGAATACCTATCTTTTGTTGATAGCGATGATTGGGTAGAAAGTGATAACTATTTAAAATTATTCAATCAGAGAGAGCTTGATGCGGATTTAGTGATTGGCTCTTATGTAATAGAAGATGTAGATGGGAAGATATTTAGACCGTTTGCAGATGGTGTACCAAGGGTATATAAACGACAAGATGCGCTTCTTTTAATGTTTTGTTCTCAATTATTTAATTGGTCTGGCTGCAATAAACTTTATCATAAGTCCTTGTTTGAAGAATTTCCTGGATGGAAAAACTTGAATTCCTACGGAGAAGATACTGAGTTAAATTGGTATATGTTTAATCATGCTAGGAAAATTTGTTATACTTCATCACAGGGATATCATTATTGTATTAACCAGGATAGCATGATGCATAAGCCGTTTCATGTAGATATGATGGCTTATATGGACAGAATGTCAGATATATTTGATGAGATAGAAAATGAGAATAGCTTTCTTTGTCATGCTGTAGCTAATCTTACTGTTGAATTTGCCTTAGATAAGTTCGTTTCACTTATTAAGAATGTCAAAGATGGTTGTTTGTTCGCAAGGTATTATTCGCAGTTGGAACGATTTTTGCCCTATGTTACGTTTTTGATGAGTAAACGACAGAAGAAAATTTTAGTCATAGCAGCTAAAGGTTTGGTGGGGGCAAAATCCTTCTTTAAAGAAGAGGAAAATCAAATTATTTCTCAAATAGGAATGCTAAAGAAAAGAAAGAAAAGAATTTTCCTTTACGGTGCGGGTATTATAGCTGGAGAAGTTATTGACATACTTAAACGTGCAGGTGGTTGTATTGATGGTGTGTTTATATCAGAACGGAAAATTAGCAAGGTATTCCAAGGGTATGAAGTCTGTTGCTTTGATGAATTAACTGATGATAAATTGAATGAATACGGTTTTGTTTTAGCAATGAACTCAGTTAATTCTGCAGAAGTGATTGCTAAATTGAATTTAAAAAATGTCGATTTTGTTGATTGTGGCAAATATAGCATGAATTATTGAGAGGAGTTTTTATATGGATAAGAATAAAATTTTACGTACGTTGCATAGAGACAGGAAGTATGTTGTGAATTTTTGCTCCAAATATAATAGAATCTATTTATATGGTGCAGGTAAAACAGCAGAGCTATTTTACAGTTATTTAAATGAGGAAGAGATTCCATTATATGGTGTAATTGTAAGTGATGGACAAGAAAAGCATGATTTTCACAATTTGCCTATATTTAATTTTTCTGAATGTCAAATTCAAGAGGATGACGGAATCATACTTGCTATGAATTCTGCAAATAGAAAGACAATTATACCGAAGCTGGTTGAAAAAGGTTTGAAAAAAAACTGCTTCATGAGAGGGAGTGTTTTTTCAGAACAGGACGGATTTGAAGATGCTTCTTGTTTGCTTGATTGGCACAATATTAAATGCGGAAGCTTTTTCGAATCCTATACATTATTAGATAATATAGGCGAAAAATATGGTACCGACAAATGTAGTGAATATCATGATTATCTCAGGAAGTACGAATTTTTTATTTCTAAATGGAAAAATCAAAGTTTTGTACTTTTGGATTTGGGCGTTTATAAAGGGGCCAGTTTAAAAACATTGGGTGAATATTTTTTACGTGCGGAAATAATAGGTGTAGATATAGATCGAGAGTGTAAATCTTATGAAGGGGAGAATAGGAAGGTTGTCATTACTGATTTAGCTCTTTGGGATAATATTACTAAGTTAGCACAGTATAATCCTTCTATTGTGATTGATGATGCGTCACATACGTGGGGGCATCAAATAAAGGCATTATTTGCATTATTTCCGACGCTTCCATCCGGTGGCGTATACATTGTTGAAGATTTAGGAACAAGTTTTCATTGTTGTGATGATTTGCCCTACTCTGATGCCTCAATATCCGCATATGATTTGTTATCAGCTGTTGCGGAAGTTGTCACATCTAGAGAATTTTTACGAAATAATTTATATAGCAGAGAAATAGGGGATATTTCTGATCAAATACAAGAATTAGCATCGCATATAGATATGATTAGTTTTGTACATGGCAGTTGTGTTTTGATAAAACGATAAGTCGCTTTTATGAATTGTATCGAAAAAGAGAGTGAATTTACTTATGGAAGATATAAAGGTATTAGCGATGTATTTACCGCAATACCATAGGGTGAAGGAAAATGATGAATGGTGGGGAGATGGTTTTACCGATTGGACTGCTGCAAAGCAAGCTAGTCCTATTTTTCCTGGCCATGAACAGCCCAAAGTACCACTCGACAATAATTACTACAATTTGCTCGACGTTAATGTTCTGAAATGGCAAGCAGATTTGATGCATAAGTTCAATATTTATGGTATGTGCATATATCATTATTGGTTTAAAAATGGAAAGAAAATATTAGAAAAACCGGCAGAAATTTTGCTGCAGCACAGGGATATAGATATGCCATTCTGTTTTTCCTGGGCAAGTAGTTCTTGGGTTAGATCATGGTCAAAATTGCAAGACGTGAATGTATGGGCACCTAAATACGATGAGCAAGTAAAGGGACAATCAGAAATTTTGCTTGAGCAGGATTATGGTGGGGAACAAGAGTGGATACAACATTTCATGTATCTGTTACCTTTCTTTCAGGATGAGCGCTATGTTAAAGTATCTGGTCGTCCTGTATTTGTATTGATGGAGCCTTATTTAGTTCCAAATTTAGGTGATATGTTAAGACTTTGGACTTCATTGGCTAGGCAGAATGGACTGCCTGGTATCTATGTGATTTCCAATGGAACAACATGTGATGTCAGTGAAGTTGATGCAATCTTTCTTCATGCTCCTGCTATACGTAATAGGGAGGGTGATAGTAAAATAGGCAACGTTAATATAGGGAAATGCCATATATATCAATACGATTTACTTTGGCAGGAAATTCTTGATAATTGCTATGCAAGAGATATTCGTACTTATTATATGGGGTTTACCGGTTTTGATGATACTCCACGCAGGGGGGAAGCAGCAGATATTGCATTTGGACAGTCACCAAAATCCTTCAAAGATTTTTTTATGAAGCTTCTCAAAAAATCTAAGGCGTCAGAAAATGAATTTGTATTTATAAATGCTTGGAATGAATGGGGAGAGGGAATGTATATAGAACCTGATAATGTTCATGGCTTTGCATATCTTGAAGCTGTAAGAAGTGATATTTGTGCTCTAGCCAAAGAATATCGTCATATAGGCGATGAGGTAAAGAAAAACATATTGCAAGATTCTAGGTTTGTAAAAGATTGGTATAAATGTTCTTCCTATTATCATCTTATGCACAAATGGTTTTTATTAAAAGAAAAAGGCGTGTTTTTATCTAAATGGCTCTTGGAGAGAGAGTATAAAGAAATTGCTATCTATGGTTTAGGAGAAATTGGCCTTCATCTTGTTTATGAACTGAAACAGAATGGTATAACAATATGCTATAGCATTGACAAGAAACCAAGGAAAAATGCATCATTTCCCGTATTTGAAAATGAATTGGATGAATATCCACAAGCAGATGCTTTGATAGTGACACCTATAGTTGATTTTGCATGCATTCGGGAAAAAATGCTTAAAAAAATTCAGATGCCCATTATATCCTTATGTGAGATAATATACGGATTAGATAAAGAGCTGTGAATATAGATTTTAAGGAGCAGATGTCATGTCAAAACATGCACTTATCACAGGTATTACAGGACAGGACGGAGCATATCTGGCAAGGCTCCTTTTCTCCAAGGGGTACAATGTTTACGGCCTTCTAGCACGTCGTGCCACGGCTACCACTTGGCGGCTTTCTTATTTAGGAATTTTGGATAAAGTAGAGCTAATAGAGGGAGACTTGACGGATGTGACTTCAATCATTCGTGCTGTGGAGGTATCTCAGCCGGATGAATTATATAATCTCGCTGCCCAGAGTTTTGTTGGGACTTCCTGGCAACAACCTCAACTTACAGCACAGTCTACTGGGGTGGGGGCACTAAATTGTTTGGAGGCTATCCGTATACTCAATCCAAAGATTCGGTTTTATCAGGCTTCTACTTCAGAGATGTTCGGGGGGATGCCAGAGTATCCTGTCCAGTCAGAGGAAACCCCCTTCCATCCTCGTAGTCCTTATGGAGTTGCAAAGCTTTTTGCCCATTGGAGCACCATAAACTATCGAGAGAGTCATGGTATTTTCGGAGCATGTGGAATCCTTTTTAATCATGAAAGCCCTTTGCGTGGCATTGAGTTTGTTACCCGTAAGGTGACGGATGCGGTGGCTCGCATAAAACTTGGGGTGCAGAAAGATCTTCATCTTGGAAATATTGATGCCAAACGGGACTGGGGATTCGCTGGAGACTATGTAGAGGCCATGTATCTTATGCTCCAACAGGAGGAACCGGATACATTTGTGGTAGCCACAGGGAGGACTACTACGGTGCGTGATATGTGTAAGATTGCCTTTGAGTATGTGGGGCTGGAATATGAAAAATATGTAGTCATAGATCCTAAATTCTACCGACCTGCGGAGGTTGATTTGCTTTTGGGCAACCCTGCTAAGGCTAAGGAAAAACTTGGCTGGGAGGCAAAGACTGACCTGAAGACACTTATAGAAATGATGGTTGAAGCAGACCTGGTCCGAGTGGAGAACGAAATTAGAATTGCAGGTGCAAAATGAGAGTTTTAGTGACGGGCGGCGGAGGATTCGTGGGGGGGCATCTCCTGAGGCTTCTTTGGGAGCACGGTCATGAAGTTTCCACGTTAGGACAGGGGGCGCCAAAACTTTCACACAGAGGCCGTCATGTGGAGTTGGATATACTTGATAAAGTGGCGGTTGATGATACTGTGGCTGAGTTGGGGCCAGAGGCTATCATTCATTTGGCTGCTCTTAGCAATATACTCTACTGCTGGCAAGAGCCGGAGAAGGCCGTTGCCGTAAATGTTTGCGGTATGTTGCACGTGTTGGAGGCCTTTGCCAAAGTCACCCCCGGAGGTAAATTTATTAGTATCGGCTCCAGCGATGCTTATGGATTTGCTGCCAAATCAAGGCGCCCCCTTAAAGAAGATGATGTCTGTCTTCCTCAAAATCCATATGCAATTAGCAAGCTTTGTGCAGAGCAGATGGCTTTGCAGTTAGGTAAAAGGTTGGGGCTCAAGGTTATTCATACTCGTTCTTTCAACCATTTTGGTCCTGGTCAAGCTTTGGGGTTTGTGATCAGCGATTTTGCCAGTCAGATTGCGGCGATTGAGTCTGGGGCCAAGCGTCCTGTGCTTTCTGTGGGCGATCTTTCTGCTTCTAGGGACTTTACCTATGTGGCGGACGTAGTGGCGGCATATGCTTCCTTGCTAGAGAATGATGTGCCAGTTGGAGTATATAACGTCTCATCAGGAAGAGCTTTAAAGATACAGCAAGTGTTGGATAGTCTGCTGGCCTTGTCAAAAGTTAAGGTGGAGATTGAGAAAGACAACACGCGTATGAGACCTTCAGAGGTGCCCTTTTTTGTGGGGGATAGTGGAAAGCTTCGCAAAGCAACAGGCTGGAAACCACAAGTTACCTTTACAGATGGCTTGAATGAGACTCTAGCTTATTGGAGGGGTGTGAAGTGAAAGCAGTAATCATGGCAGGAGGTGGTGGAACCAGACTGTTTCCCATCTCTCGTAAATGCATGCCAAAGCAGTTTTTGGGAATTGATAGGGAAAGCTCCCTATTAGAGGAAACCATCAGGCGTTGTCGTAGTTTTGCAAATGAGGAAGACATTCTGGTTGTAACTAATGAGCGATATAGGCAGCATGTAGAAAATGAACTTGCGGCAGCAGAAGCTAATGGAGCTAGTTTGGTGCTCGAGCCGGTAGCTAGGAACACAGCTCCCGCAGTTGCTTTGGCGGCTAAGTTTGCTAAAGATAAGTTGGGAGCAGAGGATGAGGAAGTAATCTTTGTCTCTACCTCGGATCATATTATTCGTCCTGTAGAAACTTTCAAGGCTGCTGTAGGCTTAGCTGCAAAGGTAGCAGAAAAGGGGAAATTTGTTACTTTTGGTGTGCGGCCCACCTACCCTGAAACTGGTTTTGGCTACATAGAGCTGGGAGGAGAAAGTGGTGGCGCATATAAAACGGTGTCTTTCAAAGAAAAGCCGGATATAGATACAGCAAAATATTATTTGAAGCAGGGTAATTATCTTTGGAACTCTGGGATGTTTGCTTTTCGTTTGGGAGATTTTTTCAGGGAATTAAGTGAGTATGCTCCTGAAATATATAGATTGACCTTGGGAAATTATGAAGAAATGGCATCTGCCTTTGTGAATATGCCGGACATATCTATTGACTATGCTGTGGCAGAGCATACCAAGGCTGGCGTGACACTGCCTTTGCCGTGCTATTGGAATGATGTTGGTTCGTGGGATGCTATTTACGATGTGTTGGAGAAAGATGAGTATGGTAACGCCCTGAAAGGCGATGTTATTTCAGTAGATAGTAAGAGGAATTTAGTGTATGGCAAGAAAAGACTTATTGCCACTGTTGGACTAGAGGATGTACTTGTAGTGGAAACAGATGATGTTATTCTAGTAGCAGGTCGAGGCCAGTCCCAGAAAGTTAAGGAGCTGGTGGCAGAACTTAAAGAGAAAGGAAGAGTGGAAACAGAGATTTTTACGGAGGAAGCGCATGGGGAGTAAGAGCTGTTTTGGAGTGTATGATATACGGGGAATTTACCCAGAACAGGTGAATGAGGATTTAGCCTATAGGATAGGCCGTCTATTGCCCCAATTGCTTAAAGGACGGAAATTTGTTATAGGTCGTGATATGCGACTGTCAGGGGAGTCCTTAAGTGAAGCACTGACAAAGGGATTGAGAGAGTCTGGTTGTGAGGTATATGATATAGGCCTTTGTGGTACAGAAATGATATATTTTGCCGTTCCTCATCTCGATTTGGATGGTGGTATTATGGTTACTGCCAGTCACAATCCCAAGGACTATAATGGCATGAAATTTGTTAAGCGCGATTCTGTGCCATTGGAAAAGGATCTTTTTAGGGAACTTGAAAGGCAAGTGAACGAGGATAGTCTACCCGCAAAAGCACCATTGGGCAAGCTATATCAAGTAGATATAATGTCAGACTATGTGAAAAAAATATTGTCCTATATAGATGTACCATCTTTGAAGCCGTATAAGGTAGTAGTTAATGCGGGAAACGGCATGGCAGGACCAGTTTTGGAAGCTATGGAGCGGTACTTGCCATTTGAGCTGATAAAAATTGACTGCAAACCGGATGGCACTTTCCCAAAAGGTGTGCCTAATCCGTTGTTACCAGAGAATCAGGCGCTTACATCAGATGCGGTGAGGTCAAATCGTGCGGATTTCGGTGTGGCCTGGGATGGTGATTTTGACCGTTGCTTTATTTACGATGAAAAGGGCAGGTTTATAGATTCATGCTATATAGTTGGTTTTTTGGCGGAGGCGTTTCTGAGGAAGGAAAAAGGATCTGGCATTGTTTATGATTCTCGAGTGGTTTATAACATGGAAGATGTTATAGGCAATAATGGAGGAGAGCCTATTATATGTAAAGCTGGGCATGTCTTTTTTAAGGAAAAGATGCGAGAAAAAAGAGCCATTTATGGTGGGGAAATGAGTGCACATCATTATTTCCGTGATTTCTACTACTGTGATAGTGGAATGATTCCCTGGCTTATGGTTACAGAACTAATATCCAACTCGGAACGAAAGATGTCGGAATTAATAGATGAGCGGATGGAGAAATTTCCGGTTTCTGGGGAAAGAAATATAAAAATAATTAACCCTAATTTAGCTTTAGAAAAATTGGAAATGTTCTATGGAGAATTAGGTAAGGTTTCCAGACTAGATGGTCTTTCTGTGGATATGGGGAAATGGAGATTTAATTTGCGAGCTTCTAATACAGAACCGCTATTACGACTTAATGTTGAGAGTTTCAATGATAGAAAACTATGTGAAGATATGGTATATAAAATTTTTTCACAACTGAACTATTAGGGGAGATGAATATGAAAACTATTCTGTTTGGGGCAGGGGATATGACCGGAAAATTTTTGAGGCAGAAAAATTTTGCTAAATATAATGTTATAGCTATTTTAGATAATGACATTAAGAAGCAAGGTACAGAATTTGCTTGTGGAAAAGAACCTATACATATTGTTTCGCCTCAAGATGTTACTATGTATAATTTCGATATTATTATTATAACTGTTGAGAAGCATGTTCTTCAGATAGATATTGTTAATCAACTTATTTCATTAAACGTTCCGTTTGACAAAATAAAGCTGCTGCGAAATTGGAACATTGAAAATGGTGTTAGACTTATAGAGATGCCCTTTTCGAAGTATAATGATAATACAATATTGTATGATTCAACAAATATTACACAATGTGATTATAAAACAGGGATACAACGTGTCGTAAGGGAATTATATAGGAATTTATGCAATCTTGGCTTGGATGTTTGCGCAGTGCAATATGCATCTAATAAATTTATTACAAGTCGAGAGTTTGATTGTCGAATAAAAAACAAAGTTTTTGATGGTTTGGAATACAAAATTAAATCTGATAATGCACCTATATTTTTAACAGATTCGTCATGGGATGCTCAAGAAATGTTTGAGCTAATAAGAAACAATAAAGATATATATGTTATTATATATGATTTGATTCCGATTTTAAATCCTGATATTGTATTTGATTTTCAAAAGAAACATCTCGTAGAATGGATACATTATGTACTTAAGTTTTCGTCAAAGTGTCTGTGTATTTCTCAGTCGGTCGCAAATGATCTTATATCATATTATAGACAGATTGGATTCGTGAGAGAAAAACCATTGGAGATTTATACCATCCATCTTGGATTTGATATTCCTGAACTAAATGGTGGCGTTAGAGATGATCTGCGAAATTTTGTTGGGCAGGCTATGACGTTTTTGACAGTAGGTACAGTAGAGCCAAGGAAAAATCATTTACTTCTTTTAAATAGCGTGAAACAGGTGCTTAAAAAAAATCCTGAAAGAAAGATACAACTCCTTATTTTGGGAAGAGATGGTTGGTTGAATGATGATTTTAAAAGAGTATATGAATCAGATGATATGATAAAAGATAATATTCTATGGGTGAAAGATGCGTCAGATGATGAAGTTCAGTGGGCGTACCGTAATTGCGCTGCATTGGTATATCCTACCAAGAATGAAGGCTTTGGCTTGCCGTTAGTGGAGGCCGCAAGATTTAGTTTACCTATTATTTGTAGTGATATTCCTATCATCCATGAAATAGTCGGTGATAATGCTGACTATTTTACGGTTGATGATATTGAGTCTTTAAGTGATGCACTTGTTAGATGGATTGATTCTGACATTCATCCTGATTCCAGTAAGGTAAAAATGTATACTTGGAAAGAATGTGCAATGGAAGTAGTTGGTATTCTTAATAAAAGAGCAAAACCCTACGCAGTATTATCCTAATTGTTTAATGAAGCATAAGTGAAGTTTTCTGTTTTGGAAGGTTATCAAGATGAAGAAGATTGTCTTATTTGGAGCTGGATCTAACGCAAAAAGATTATTGAAAAGAGGTTGCAAACCGGGGAGTGAAATCGTTGCTGTTCTAGATAATGATAGTAACAAATGGGGATCACATATCTTAGATTATGAAATTTTCAATCCTCAAATATTACTTGATGATAATTTAGATTATGATGTGATTATTCAAACAGTAGAGAAGGATTACGTTAGCATATACGAACAATTGTATGCTATTGGGGTTAGAAAACAAATCATTTCCATAACTCAACTGTGGAGCGCCCCATACATGGATGTTTCGCTTGATGATTATTTTTATAATGAAAAAAAAGAGATAATTCCTTTTCGTAAATGTCCAATCTCTAAACCTCTAAGTCCATGCGGTGGTGAAACTGCTAAAAGTCATAGACGTCATGTGCGTGAAGGTTTTTTTGATAAATATTGTCAAGGTGAAGGTCTGGACATTGGGTGTGGTGCTGATCCAATTGTTGATGGTTGTTCTGGATGGGATATGGTTAATGGAGATGCACAGTATTTAGCAAGTATACCTGACGAAAGCTTTGATTTTGTTTACTCCTCGCATTGCCTTGAACACATGGTTGATGTACGTGTGGCTCTTGCTAATTGGTTCCGCGTAATCCGCCCAGGTGGCTATTTGCTTTTATATATACCACATCGTGATTTGTATGAGAAAAGAAGAAGGTTGCCTTCTCAATGGAATCCGGATCATAAGCATTTTTTTCTGTTGGGTCAGGCGGAGGCTCCTGATACATTAGATATTGTAGAGGAAATTCGTGAAAGCCTTAGTAATTTTGATTTGAGATATGTTAAAGTTTGTGACGAAGGTCACACTATAGATAACCCTTGTGTGCATAGTGATGGTGAGTATTCTATTGAAGCTGTCATAAAAAAATGTAGATAAGGATTTAAGACTTACTCAGATTATTTGTTCAGCAAAGAAGGGTCGAATGTTATGAAAAATAAGGTTAGTGATAAGTTTATAATGTATGGCGTTGGACGACATGCAAAGTTTATTCTTGAATTTTTGAAATACCAGCACCTTACTGACCACATTGCTGGTGTATGTGTGTCAAATACGTCTGAGAATGATGAAATGTTCGATAGATGGAAGGTCTTGCCGTATGCAGAATGCAGGGGAGAAGGGCTACCATTCCTGATTGCTGTTGCACCTAATAGTGATGCATTCAATGAAATTAAAAAAGTTTTAGAGCTTAATGGGAATAAGTATTATAGCGATGTGCGTTCTTGGGAATATGACTTTGGTATTGATAGCTATGAACGTGATTTTGTGGCATATATACATGTTAATAATTCGTATTATAACCAAGCAGAGAGACAGGATTGGCAGAAAACTTATTGGTGGCTTGGATCAAAATTTTTGCGTATGTTTAAGCAAATGAATATAGAGAGAATTGTTGAATTGGCTTGTGGACATGGGCGTCATGTTCCTGAATATTGGAATGAATCTATCAATATAACACTGGTAGATGTTCTACAGGAAAATATAGATTTTTGTCGTCAGCGTTTTGTGGATAAACGCAATATTGTCTATGTACAGAATAATGGACATGATTTATCGGCATTGCCAGATAAAAGTTATTCTTCACTGTTTACATATGATGCTATGGTTCATTTTGAGCTTATGGATGTGGCAAATTATTTAGCGGAGACTCAACGCATTCTTGAGCCTGGTGGGATGGCGTTGTTTCATCATTCTAATCTTGATGCAAATTACAGAGTATCCTTTCAAAATAACCAACATTCACGTAATTTTATGAATCGAAAATTGTTTGCATACCTTGCATATCGTGTGGGGCTTGAAATTGTTGAACAGCAAGTCTTTGATTGGGGAAGTGGAAATGACCGTTGGACAGATTTGGATTGTCTAACTTTGGTCAGAAAGCCATGATGTGCAAAAGTGTGGAGAGTGTAATGCAGATGAATCATCAGGAATGCCTATCACGTTTACTATCTTTCGCTGCCGGATATGAGCGAGTATTTCTTTATGGTGCTGGTTTTTATGGTGATGTTTGTTATAAGTATCTGAGTAGACATGGAATTAAGGTTACAGGCTTTATAGTGTCTGAAACAAGCAAACTTAAGGACAAAGATGGAGTGCCTATATATATTGCAGATGAGATAATGTCGCAGCTAGGAAAGAACGATGCAATCGTGTTGTCTATGCGACCAGAGTCGCAGGAAGAAGTATTTGATAGTTTAAACGGTAGTGGGAAAAATGTGTTGATGCTATCTATGCAGGAACTAATTTGCTTTGAATATGAATCTGCCGTGAATATTTTCTCAAGGCTCGCTGCTGAACATAATGCCGCTCCATTCACTAAGCTTTCAGATTATCATAACATTCTTGTTATCAGACTGGATGTTATTGGTGATATGATTTGGACTTCTGCTTTTTTTCGTGAGCTGCGCAACAATTATCCTGAGGCCAGGATAACGCTGGTACTTAGACGTGATGTTTACGATGTGGTAAGGAACTGTCCATATATTGATGAATTTATTTGCTATGATATGCCAGGTGATGAAATAGTTAGCCAGGATTATGAGCTGATGGGATCACGTGCTAGAAATTTTGCACATAAATATCTTTGTAATAGTAATTTTGATTTGCTTTTCTTGCCCAGGTGTATGAGTCTTTATGATTGTCAAGAAAATATATTTTTGGCAGCATATTCTAATGTTTCAGTACGTATTGGTCGTATAGATGCCACAGATTTATTCGGTTCTCTAGCTTCTAGTGTTTTGCGGCCAATGATGTCAATTATGGCAGAAGAGCAGAAGTGGCAGCATGAAGTGAAAAACATGTTGGACTTGCTACGATTAGTTGGAGGCAAAGTTGCCTCGGAGCATATGGAACTTTGGCCTGACAAAGCTGATTGGGAAAATGCAGACAAATTATTGTCAGCATACAGAAAACCGTTGGTTGTACTTGCGCTTGAGGCGCGTGAGGCAAATCGTAGTTGGGCCAGTGCGAATTATCGTGACTTAGTAGAAGGGATGACATCGGAATTAGATGGCAACGTTACGTTTGTTCTGATGGGAGGAAAGGGAGCCTTAGCTGCCAAGGCTCCGTTGCAAAAGTTTGGAAATTGTCTTGACTTGATAGGTAAGACTAGCTTGATGCAAGCAGCAGCAGTTATTGGAAGAGCCCAGCTATATATTGGTCCTATGACTGGGTTGGTGCATATGGCTGGCGCTATGAATGTTCCTGTGATTGAAATTTCGGCACAGCTTCAGAGTTCAAAAAAAATGTTTATATGTGCACCGCAACGTACAGGCGCTTGGGGAGTACCGCATATTTCTATTATGCCTGAGCATGGGGCAGATATGGAATGTGAAAATGCAGGTGTGTGTGTAAAAAGATATACACATTGTACAAACCAGATTCTACCGATTGTTGTGGTGGAGGCAGCAATAGAGATGCTTAAACAGAAATCAAATTAAGCGGCATAGTGTAAGATACTGTCTTAAAATACAGTACTTGGCTAGAGAGGTGATGATATAATGCCCAAGCTTAGCATCATTGTGCCTATATATAACGCTGAAAAATATCTGCGTAAATGTTTGGAATCCGTACTCATGCAGACTTTTACAGATTGGGAATGCTTGTTGATAGATGATGGCTCTACGGATAGTTCCGGTGAGATTTGTGATTGCTATGCGTTGACTGATAGCCGCTTTCATGTTATTCACCAAGCCAATATTGGCTTGGTAGGTGCTCGTATCAATGGCTGGAAGGCTAGTAAGGGAGATATTATAGGTTTTGTTGACAGCGACGACTGGATAGAGTCTGATATGTATGAGTATCTTTTGCGGGCTATGCAGGTTGAATCAAAGGCAGATATAGCAGTTGTGGGTATTTTCCAGGAGTGCGAGGGATGTCCGCCATTAGAGAACAGGGCACTGCCTGAATATACCCTTTTATCAGCTAATGACGCATCGGCTCATATGCTGACAAGACGATATTTTGCATGGGAACTCTGGTGCAAGGTTTATAGACGGGAACTATTCTACGAAGAAGCTTTTTGTCGGGAACTGACAGTTGGAGAGGACCTTTTTACTAGTTGGCAACTTTTAAAAAAAGCTGGTGGTGTTCTATGCCTGCCTTATCGTGGATACCATTATAGGCTTCATCCTGCAAGCATGTCACATGATAGCGTTGGTGTCAGGATAAAATTCTTGCAAGCGCTGTCTGCTGTGAAGGAAAATATGCAGCATGCTTCCATAGAGTTAAAGAAGTACATAAATATATTGTACATGCATGATGCGGCATCAGCTCTCCTGGAGGCGTATCTAAAGAATGAATTGTCAATGGAAGAGCGCTTGTGGTTGCAAAAGCAGGTAGAGATTTTGATGCCAACCATCAACGGACAAGTATTAACTAAATCATGGCGCCATTTACTGCATTTTATAGTAACTGATTACAAATTGAATAAATTTAATTCTTTGATATTGAAGATGTATCAACGCATTCGTGCCCTTGCTAAAGGCGGCGAAGTGTTTATTTATGGTGCTGGTGGTGGCGGACAGGTATTGGCTGAAATAATGTCCATATGGAATGTACAGTGGCAGGGTTTTGTTGTCAGTGATGGGCAAGCCGTGCAAAAGCGAGTATATGGTCATCCTGTCAGGTATTTGTCTGAAATCAAAACTTCGTTGTATGAGGCTGCATTCCTGATAGGTGTGTCTTCGCGTTATACGCAAGAAGTCAAGAATACGCTTCGCTCCTATGGTGTTAGAAATATTTACAGACCCTTGTTTCTGCGTTTCTTTATTGATAAAGAAGGTGGATTAGCATGTGAGCGTGACAAGTTGCTTCTTCAAACGCAAAAACTTGTGCCTTTGAGGAATGGGGCTTCGCGATAAGTTACAAATGCTGATCGACAATAATTTTACGAAGGGATGATGTGTCATGAACATTGCTATGCTGATTGCCGGGGGGACGGGGCAGCGGATGGGGCAGGAGATACCCAAGCAGTTTCTCAATGTCCATGATAAGCCCGTCATCATATATACGCTGGAAGCTTTCCAGCAGCATCCGGATATTGATGCCATCGCCGTGGTTTGTCTGGCGGACTGGATGCATGTGCTGGAGGTTTATGCCCGTCAGTTCAATATTACAAAGCTGAAGCATGTCATACCCGGTGGGGATTGCGGTCAGGCTTCTATCCGTAATGGGGTGTTTGAACTGGAAAAACACTATGGGCGGGAAGACTTTGTGCTGGTACATGATGCCATCCGACCTATGGTGTCGGAGGCCGTGATTTCAGACTGCTTGAAGGTGGCTAGGGAGCATGGCAACGCCATCACGGTCATTCCTTGCGCTGAAGCCATGGTCATGACGGAAGACCAGCAGTCCTCCGAGGAGCTTTATCCCCGTGAGCAATTGAAGCGCACCCAGACACCGCAGGCTTTTCACATAGGAGAAATCTGCGACCTTCACCGGGCGGCTCTGGCTCGTGGCATCACCAATTCGGTAGCCTCTGTGACTTTGATGATAGAACTGGGGCATAGGGTGTATTTCTCCAAAGGCTCAGAGAAGAACGTGAAGCTCACTACGGTGGAAGATATAGATATTTTCAAGGCTCTGCTGGCAGCACAGCGTTCCTACTGGTTGAAATGAGGCATGGCTATGGCTTTGATGTCAAGTGAATTATATCGTCAGGACTTGCGGGCTTGTTTGGACAGTGTGTCTGGTCTGGAGAAACTGGCTGGCAAGTCCGTGCTGGTGACGGGAGCTGCGGGGCTTTTGGGATCCTTTTTGGTGGACGCACTGCGTCTGGGCAATAGGGAGCGGCAGCTGGCTTGCAAGATTTATGCTTCTGCACGCAATTTGGAACGGTTGCAGAGACGCTTTCCTGTAGTGGAGCTGGCAGACTACCTGCATTTTTTGAAGCAGGACGTGACACAGGCATGGGGATATCCAGATATCTGCCCAGAGTATATCATTCATGCGGCAAGTGGTGCAGATCCCCGCTCCATGTATGAGCAGCCTGTGGAGGTCATCAGGGCCAATGTAGAAGGTACTGGTAAAATGCTGGAACTCTTGCGTCGGGCTGGCCGTGGGCGCCTTTTGTACTTGTCAAGCGGTGAGGTCTATGGTGAAACTGGCAATAATGATGTTTTGAGTGAGCAGGATTTTGGCCACATTGACCAGGCCAGTGTCCGCAGCTGTTATCCCTTGTCGAAACGTCTGGCAGAAAATCTCTGCCTGTCCTATGTTCATGAGTATAGTGTGGATGCAGTGGTGGCAAGGCCTGCCCATACTTATGGGCCAACCCATACAGAGAAAGACACCCGGGCTACGGCTCAGTTTACGAGGCAGGCCTCACGTGGAGAAGATATTGTCCTGCGGAGCCGTGGCGGGCAGGTGCGTTCCTACACTTATGTAGCCGATGGGGTAGCTGGGCTATTGACAGTGCTGCTGCAGGGCAAGGCCGGGGAGGCTTATAACGTGGCAGATACTTCAGCCCAGGTCAGCATTGCAGATTTTGCCCAGCTGGCCGCCAAGGCTGGGGGCGTTGCCGTGCGGTATGAGGATAATAACAGTCAGCCAACCCCCATTAGCAGGGCGGTGCTGTCAGATAAGAAACTGCGGGCTTTGGGATGGCAGCCACGCTTTACGCCTGAGGAAGGCATAAAGCATACAGTAGCCATTGAGAAGGAACTATTTACCAAGGCTCAGTCGTAGGGAGGATATATTTCATGGAAGTAAATTACATTGTCATTCAGGCTGGCGGGCTGGGCACGCGACTGGGGAAACTGACGCGGAACCGTCCCAAGACACTGGTGCCGGTATTGAACCGGCCCATTGTGTTCCATCTCTTTGAGCGATGGCCGAAATGCAAGTTCATCATCATTGGTGACTATAAATATGAAGTTCTAAGCCGCTATTTGCAGATTTTTGCCGATGTGGACTATTTGTTGGTGAAAGCCGAAGGGAAAGGCAATGGGGCAGGTGTGGCAGAGGCTTTGAAGTATATTCCTGCAGGTGAGCCCTTCATGCTGCTGTGGTCTGACCTGCTGCTGGATGAGAGCCTGGCTTTGCCGGAAGAATCCGCGCCCTGCTATGTAGGCGTGTCGGACAGGTTCCCCTGCAGCTGGCGTTTTCGGGCAGAAACTATGGAAAAGCTCCCTTCTGAGGGAAAGTCAGGCGTGGCTGGCTGTTTTCTCTTTGACAGCAAGGAAAGGCTGCAGGGGTTGCCAAGTGAGGGCAGCTTCACAAAATGGTTGACAGAGAGCAAGCTGCCCTTGCTAGCCTGGAATCTGCGGGAGACTGCTGAAGCTGGCACCTTGGAAGCTGTGAAGACAATCGACCCTGGCACAGCCCGTTGCCGTCCCTACAATCACATGGAGTTCACCAAGGACTGTGTCATCAAGACGGGACTGACAGAGGAAGGCAAGAAGCTGATTGAGCGCGAGGCTCGCTGGTACAAGGCTGTGGCGGCATATGGCTTTCAGGCCGTGCCCAAGATTTATGTCTATGAGCCGCTGACCATGGAGCGCATTGAAGGGGAGAATATTTTTCTGGCCAAGCTCTCCGCCGAGCAGAAAAAGAAGGTCATTGACCAGCTGGTGGAAATGCTGGACGGACTGCATAAGTCAGCCCAGCCGGGGCCGGACTATTTCGGTCTGGAGAAGGATTACTACAGCAAGACCATCAAGCGTGTGCAGGGCATACGGGATGCCATTCCCTTTGCCGACCAGCCCTATATCAATATCAATGGGAAAATGTGCAGGAATGTGCTGCTCTTCCGGGAGGAATTTTGGCAGGAAATCCATGACTTCCTGTTCCAGGCTGACTTTGGCCCCATCCATGGTGATTGTACCTTGACCAATACCATGATTGACAAAGACGGGCGCATTTACTTCATCGATGCCCGCGGCTATTTTGGTACCAGAGAGATCATGGGGGATGTCTATTATGACTGGGCCAAGATTTATTATTCCTTGGCAGGCCGTTTCGACAGGTTCAATATCAAGGATTTTGAACTGGAAATCGCAGAAGATGGCGTCAGGTATGAGATAGCCAGGAGCGGCTGGGAAGATTTGACCCAGTATTTCCTGGATAAGATTCCTGACTGCAATGTGGCCAAGCTGAAGCTTATCCATGCCATTGTCTGGATTTCTTTGGCCAGCCACTGCTGGGAAGACTACGATTCCATGTGTCTGGCGTATTATAACGGTCTGGCTTTGTGGCAGGCCTGGCAGGAGGAACATGCATGAAGGAGAATTTACGTCTGTCAACTTTAGGTAAGACTTGGATTTTCGATTTTGACGGCACACTGGTGGAGCACAATGGCTATAAAGAAGGTGCAGATCACTGGTTGCCGGGGGCCAAGGAATTCTTGCAGAACATCCCGGCAGAAGATTATGTGCTGATACTGACAGCTCGGGAAGAAGAGGCCCGCGAGATGACGGAGGCTTTCCTGAAGCAGGAGGGTATCCGTTACAACGATATCAAATTCCAGATGCCCATGGGGGAACGCATCCTGCTGAATGACAGCAAGCCCTCGGGGCTGAAGATGAGCTATAGCGTGGAGTGCAAACGGAATGAGGGGCTGACGGGCCTCAGTGTTGAGATTGATGAGTCCCTGTAGGATAAAGTTGGGGAGGTGAGAAGGTGGAGTACAGAGAGATAACCGGCAAGAAACTCTCCAAAGACGAAATCGCCCTTCGGAAGAAAGTTCGCAAGGAAATCGAAGATATATCTGCAAAGACTGATCTGGCTGGCAAGAAAATCTATGCCATGGGAGGCCTGCCCAATGCCGATATTTTGGATGATATCATCTATGACTACAAAAGCAAGATGGAGGCGGTGGTAGATAATAACAGGGAGAAGGCTGGGCAGCACATCTATGGGGCAAAGACATTCACCATTGTGACGCCGGAGACTTTTTGGAGTCAGAACCGCGAAGAAGTGGTGCTGTTGATATTTTCTTTCCGCTTTTGGAGCGAGATGCGTGAGCAGATGATACGCAAAGGCTATGTGGAAGGCAAGAATCTCTTCGTCATCAATATGCTAACCGCAGAGAAAAAATTGACATTCATAAAAGCTGGAGTGAAGCTTCTGCAATCCTTTGAGGAAAAATATGGGGAAGATGTATTTATCTTCCTCTTGCACGGGCCTATTGGGGACAATTTCCTGTTTTACAGTTTCCTGCCCTATTATGTCCAAAGGGAAGGTATCAAAAATCCCCTTTGCATTGGCACTGAGATGAGTGGCAGGATTCATAGGCTATTTGGCCTTTATAATTTTGAGGAGGTAACCAAAGAACAGATTTTCTCTTTGGAGTACCTGTATATGTTCTTGGGCAATGGCAATCATAAATTCAAGATTTTGCAGATATGGGAGTTTGACTTTCATTTCAATAGATGCTGGATAAGATTCAGGCCTGGCTTCACCTTCATGGATACCTTTAGGAAGTATGTGTATGCTCTGGAGGATAAAACCCCGCCTTTGTTGCCTGCTTTTGCGGAATGCGACCAGCAGGTGAAAGAGCATTTCGGAAGACTGGGTTTGCACCCAGGGCTAACCGTTATTATCGCACCTTTTGCCTATTCTATAGTCGCGCAGCCTCCGAAGATTTTCTGGCAGTGCCTAGTGAACTGTTTGCGGGAAGCGGGCTATGATGTGGCGGTCAATGCCCGCACTGAATATGAGACGAACTTCCTGTCAGATGTGCCGGTCATGTCTTATGAGTTAAGTGATAGTCTGGCTTATTTGGAATACGCCGGTGCCTTTGTCAGCATGCGCAGTGGTTTTTGCGATGTCACCTCTCAGGCCAAGTGCCATAAGGTAATTTTATATCCTGAGTATAAGGGAATAGATTATGAGAGGCATCGTTCTGATATATATTTTGGTGGTTTGAAGAATATGGGTCTTTGCAACGATGCCTTGGAATTGGAGTACAGGTATTATGAAGGCATCGAAGAAGAAACAGCCTATTGGGAAAGTTTTGCCGAGCAGATTGTGGCTGGATTGAGCAAGGATAATAAGGTGGTTCGTTAAAATGATAGACGAAAAAATTCTGGAAGGTCATATCCAGCTGGCAGAAAAGGGCAAAAAACTCTGGCAGGAAATAGATGTTGCCTTCGATGCAGATTTATATGTTTTATTACCGCATGTAGCAGATGTTTATAATTACTATGCCTTGCTGCATATAGAACAGTATCTGGAAGCCAAGGGCGCAAAGAAAGTAGTGCTCCTATTCAGTGAAGAAGTTATTGCCAAGGCTTTGCCGTTGTTCTGCCAAAGGGAAGTGCTGACGCACGAACTCAGCAGTGCAGATATAGATGCTTTGTTGAAGTATTATGCTTTGTTTGAATTTACGTCCAGGCTGACTATTGTTTCCTTGACGCGCCCTTATGACACTTGTGCGGAAAATCTACTGGGAGTGCATGGTGTGACCAAGGAAGACCTGTTGTGCTATGATATTTTTCATTTTACAGAAACACCCCAGAAAAATGCTCCCGTATATGAGGGAAAGGACAAGGACATCATAGATTTTCTGGCTTTAGGCAGGCAATGACAGGATGTGTGAGGGAAGGAATATTGGAGGCTGAGATATGAGACCAGAACTGGCGACAGAGATAAATGAGTGGCTCTCAGCCTGGGACAGCCATAGTAGAATTTTCATGATTGGCAGGCTGGAAGATGTGGGGGAGATTGCAGAGTCACTTCGTTCCTGCGGATTGGAGCCTGCCGGTATTTTGGATAACGACAGTGTCAAGTGGGGACGCTCCTTTATGGGGCTGACCATTTCTTCACCCAAGGAGGCCTTGCTTCCTCACGATGAAAGCATCCGTATCATCGTGCACTCACCTAAATACTGGGCAGAGATAGTGCGGCAGTTTGAATGCTTCGGCTATGAGGAGGGCGAGCAGGTCTTTGTATTGGAACGGCCTAGCCTAGAACGGAACTGGCGGTCTGTGCAGGCGGGGCTGGCATTATATGAGGAACTGCGACAGGAGTACGGCCCGCGCAGGATATTCCTGGTGGACGGGCCGTTGGGAGACTATTACCTGCTGGGGCTGTATTTCCATGTCTATTGTCAAAGGGAGGTCATTTCCTCCTATCTGATGGCGGGAGCCTCTAAGGGACTGAAGAAATTATCTTCTTATTTTGGCATCGAGCCGGTGGTGTCCCTTACCCAGGAGCAGTCCAACAGCCTTATCCAGGCCTGGACTTTTTTCGGAGAGGATGTGCTGGAGCTCTCTCCTTTGACCCGCTGGCAGGGAAAATTCCGCTTCAATCCGTCTCTGCTGCGTCTGAGCCACCATTGCACTTTTATGGATACATTTAGGCATTTCGCCTATGGACTTTCCTCAGATACTCAGCCCTGTCATCCCCAGTGGCAGGGGGACAGAGAGGCTGTGGAGCAATATTTGAAGTCCAGGGGAGCAAAGGCTGGGCGGGGAGTGCTGCTTGCTCCCTTTGCCTATTCGGCGCAGATCATGCCTTGGGACTTTTGGCAGAAACTGGCTTCAGTTTTACAGAAAAAAGGCTATCAGGTCTTCATCAACGCAGCAGGTGACGAGGAACAGTCAGACATTGAGGGAGCCTCAATCCTGCGCTTTGATTTCCCGGAGACCATTCTGGCCATGGAATATTTGGGCTTGGTCATAGGCACCCGCAGCGGTTTCTTTGATGTGACCTGCCAGGCAAATTGTCACCGTATAGTGTTCTATCCGCCCAAGACACCGGGGCTGGTGCCTTGGCATCACCCGGACATTGAGTTCTGCGGGCTGGAACGGATGGGGCTGTGTGCAGGGGACGAGAAATTGAAAGAAATAACAGTAGACAAGGAGCAATCCTTGGCGCAGCTGTTAAAAGATATTGCAGGATATTTGTAAGCGATAAGAACTTGAAAGAGATGAGGGACGCGTATGTTAGTATTGGAACCTATTGTGCATGAAACTATCTGGGGCGGGCCACGACTGACTCCTTTGACTACTACTGGAGAGACGCAGATAGGTCATCTGTATTCTGTTTATGCCAGGAAAGAACTTTCCAACAAGATACTGAATGGAGTGCATGCAGGCAAGACTTTGCAGGAAGTTAGGCCGGATTTTCCTCTTACTATCGCTTTGACGGAAGCAGATAAAGACCTCAGCCTGCAGGTGCATCCTGATGATGAAGCTGCCCAGAAGCTGGAGCAGCTGGCCAGAGGCAAGCGGGAGTCCTGGTATTTCCTAGAGGCTCCCGCAAGCGGCAGTCTGGTGAATGGCTGCTGCCTGAAGGACATGGAAGCTATCCGCACCCATGTGGCAGAGAATGACTATGAGGGAGTGCTGGACTACCTGCCTGTGACAGTAGGTGATTATGTGTTCGTGGAGCCAGGAACTTTGCATGCTATTTCTGCTGGCAGCTTGGTCTATGAGATTGAGCAGGGTGCAGATTTTACCTATCGCTTCTATGACTACGACCGTGTGGATGCCCAGGGCAAGAAACGGGAACTGCATACGGAAAAAGCCCTGGCCTGCCTGCACCCGGAACTGAAGTCGGTGGTCAGGCAATATCGGGAGGGAAGCCCCATAGTAGAAGCAACCTATGCTACGCAGCTTCACCATGGTCTGAACAGTTATGAGAACAAGCAGGATAAAGACGTCTGCTTCACTTTGCTGAAAGGGCAGGGGAAGGTTGACGGAGTTGAACTGCGTCCCGGCATGACAGTGATTTTGTCTCTGGAGGAAAAAATCGCTGAACTTGAAGCCCAGGAAGCCATGACCGCCTGGCTGACGATTTGAGGAGATGATGCGTTATGCAGAATAAAAAGCCCATAGAGTACTGCGCTTCCATGATGTGCGCCGATTATGCCTGCCTGCGGGATGAGGTGAAAGCTCTGGATGCCGGCGGTATAGACAGTTTTCACATCGACATCATGGACGGTCGTTTCGTGCCAAATTTTGCTATGTCCCTGAATGATATGGCCTATATTGCCAGTGCTACAAAAACGCCACTGGATGTGCATCTGATGGTGGAGCATCCTGTCAATACAGTGGATATGTTCCTGCGCAACCTGCGTCGGGGAGATACAGTGTACATCCACCCCGAGGCAGAGTACCATCCTTCCACGACACTGCAGAAAATAATCGATGCAGGCATGGTACCAGGCATAGCTATCAACCCAGGCACCAGCGTGGAGAACGTGATGGAGATGCTGGTCATAGTGAAGAAAGTCCTGGTCATGGCCGTAAACCCCGGCAACGCAGGCCAGATGTTCCTGCCCTACGTTGGCAAGAAGGTCAAGAAGCTGCTGGAGATGAAGGAAGAATATAAGTTCCAGATATATTGGGACGGCTCCTGCGGCATGGACAAGATAAATACCTATGCACCGCAGGGTGTGGACGGTTTTATACTGGGGACCACTATCCTGTTTGGCAGGGGGAGGGCATATGGTGATATTTTGGCGGAGTTGCCAAGGTGAGGTGAATAATACATGGCAGACACTATGCTGGAAAATGGGCTGGACTTTATTTTAAATGCAGCAGAAAAATTGGTAACAGCTGAAAATAGTAGAGATAAAAAAGAAAAGGAAAAAGCATATAAATATAGTTTGTTGCACTTATCAGCAGGAATAGAATTGCTTATGAAATCAAGACTATATATAGAAAATTGGACATATATTGTTGCAGATATAGACAAGATTGATAGGAAAAAATTTGAAGTAGGTGATTTTGTATCAGTAGACTATGCAAGATGTATTGAAAGGTTAAAAAAACTATGTGGTATAGAGATACTAGATGATGATAAGCAAGCATTACTTGATTTGAAAAAAATACGAAATCAAGTAGAACATTTTAGAGTAGTGACATCTGGAAAAAGGATCGATTCCATTATTAACCATGCTTTATCAGCCACATTAAGATTTATAAAGAATAACTATGAAGAACTTTTAACACCTTCTGTTTTTGATTCAAGGGAAGATGACTTTAAAGGCTTGTCTGAATCAGAAAAAGAATATATAGACAAAATAACAAAAGCTGTCAATGAGTTAGGTAATCAACATGAAGAAGCTGTTTCTTTGGCTGTTAAAAGAGCTGAAGCATATTGCCTTAAAGAAGATATGGTAATCTGTCCTGAGTGTAAAGAAAAGACTTTAGTAATTAATGATAATAATGAATATCAGTGCCATTGCTATCTTTGCGGATATAATGCAAACGGTATAGAAGCTGCTAATGATTTTATCGAAAATATTTTCGAATTAGATGTATACAGAACAATCAAGAATGGAGGAGAGATTCCGTTATATAACTGTCCAGAATGTGGTAATAAATCATTACTTAGATTTGAAAATGAATTTAGGTGCTTTTCATGTAGGATGAGATATGCACCACGGCATATAGAATTTTGTACTGTGTGCGGAGAGTTGTATTGTAAATATGATGAGGAAGACATAGGAATATGTGAAGAATGTAAAAATAATATAAACGAAAAAATAGAAAATGAGTAAAACAGGATTGGTGATTTTGTATGATAGACGGAAACATGTCAAAGGAAGATATGATTTTTTGCGAGTCTGCAGCTGTGACCCTCCGTGCCTTCCACAGGAGCGGTGTTGGAGCAGGGGATAAACTTTTCATATATGGCATAGGCCTTATCGGTCTGCTTATAGCGCAGTTGGCCAAGGCAGCTGGTGTCAAGAGCATTGTCCTGGTTGACGGGGCAGGGGAGAAGGTGGGGCTGGCACAGAAGATGGGCTTCACCGCTGTGTTTGTGCGACAGGAGAAGTTGTCTGATGTTATGGACGCAGCTAAGGGAGTTGATGCCTGCATAGAGTGCACGGGGAAATCAGAGGGATTGGCAGAGTGCGTTGGCCATGTTAAAGCTGGTGGCATAGTGGTGTGTGTTGGCGTTCCGACTGAAGATGTGGATTTTTCTCGGGATACTTATCTGGGGATTCGGCAGAAAGAGTTGACTCTGGTGGGAGTGTCGACTGAAAATGCCAGGGAAATGGAGGAGTGGGAGGAGGCTGTTACGGCTGTACGGGAAGGTAGGCTGGATTTGAAGCATTTAGTAGGAAGTATGTTAGATTATGAGAAGAAAGTATTGAAAGATTTTGATGAATTTTTGACTGATTGTTGGAAAAATCAGCGATCAGATGAAACCAATCCAATTTATAAAGCTGTCATGGAAAAGAAGAGGAATAATGATGCGGAGATTTGGCAAGCGATTAGGATAGGGTTAATGATGGGATTTTCAAGTACCCAAGAATTTTATAGAAAACAAGTCCTTGATAAATTAAAGTAGCGCAGGATAAATTCCGCACCAGACGGATTTTTTTTAAGCGGTATCAGGAATTGGTTGCCAGGGAAAGCCATGTGATTTTTGGCGGGCGGTTGGCTGAGTATAAGTATTACGATATGGATGATGTGATCAAGAGTGCCTTGGAGAAGGCGGCTACGGTGTGTGAGTGAGGGAAGCCGGTGCTGTGCGCATCGGCTTTTTCTGTAGAGTATGGATTAGAAGACGTTTATAATCTTGCGCTGATTGAAAAAGATTGTTTACAAGGGTGATATCATATGATATCATTATCGTAGATGAGGAGTAGCGTGTGATATGAGGGGGAGATTTCATGGGTAAGAGCATTGTTGTAGTATAAAGGGGATGGTGCCGATGAGCGATGACAGCAATCGTTCACAGAAAAGCCAGGTCAAATTGGCTTTGTTCCAGATCAAGAGTTTGATAAGTCAGAAAAAATTCAGGTTTTTAGAAGACAGACGGAAAAACATGGAAACCCTGGCTGCATTGGGGTGGCTTCCGCAGGATGTTCCTGATGTTATATACGAGCTTGAAGTTGACGATTATTTTTCTGGGCCGTCAGACGATTGGAACAGTAATGACCGTAATTGTATATGGGAATTTGGCAAGTATCTTCCCGATGAACAGAAGACTATTTACATAAAATTAAAGCTAACGGATGACATATTGGCGATATCATTTCACTTCCAAGAAAAGGAGATTGTTTATCCGTTCAAATAGAAATTTAGGAGGGTAAAATAATGTGCAATGTAAGCAAACGTTGCCCTCATACTGATACCTATATCATAAAAAAAGATGAAACTTATGATGTAAAAGGAGAACCTGTTGCGGTAGAAGCAAATGTGAGGGTATGCAAGAAATGCAACGAAGAAATCTTTGATATGAAGCTGGATACGGAAAATCTGAAGCAGGCATATCAGAAGTATAAGAGCGCTCATGGCCTTTTATTGGCAGAAGACATTATGCGGATTCGCAACAAGTATAAGCTGGGGCAGCGCACTTTTGCTAAGTTGATAGGATGTACTCAGGCAACGCTCGTGCGTTATGAAAAGGGAACTATCCAGAATGATACCCATAATAGATTGATTCTCTTGATGGATAATCCAGAGAATTTGAGAGAAACGTACAGGAAAATTCAGGGAGAATTTTCTGAAAGCGAATGCCATAAGATTGAATTAGCACTTGCACAGAATCGAAATAAAGTGGCTCCATATTATAAGATATTCCAAGATAAGGAAAAAGGTAATCCTACGGAATATAGTGGCTTCCAGAGATTCAATTTCCAGAAATTGAAGAATATGATTATATATTATGCTCAGAATCATAAGAAGCTGTATAAGACTAAATTGATGAAGCTGCTATGGTATACTGATGCCTTGAATTTTTTCCGCAGTACGAAGTCAATTAGTGGTCTTACCTATATTCACTTGAATTATGGTCCGGTTCCAGAAGACCGCAATGAACTGCTAGGGCTTTTGGAGAAGATGAGTGTTATTCGGATTGAAGAAGATACCAGCAGTCCATATGGAGGAGAGTGCATAGAATCTGATGCACAGTTCGATGCATCATTGTTCTCGGAGAAAGAATTGAAAGTATTGCAAGATGTCAATAAAAAATTCGACAACTTCACTACGAAAGATTTGGTGAATTTGTCCCATGAAGAAGAAGCATATACTAATACATCTCCGCTAGAAAAGATGTCATTTGTACATGCCTTGGAATTGAAGGGGATTGCATGAGAGCAGACCCTTTAATGGTTTTGACATTGGCAATGAGTTATAGGCCGGTGCTGCGCGCATCGGCTTTTTTTATGGAGGATTAGAAGACGTTTATAATATGGGCGAAACAAAATCCCCCTCAGCCGGGGAGAGGGATTAGTTAGCCTAGAAAGGTAAGCATCTCGCACTTATCATCGCCGAGTTTATAAAATAGTTTCTTCATATTGTTGCGATTTGTATTACCATAATAATGTCAGCCAATAATTGGTACTGGCTGAATAAACGATTGCAGCTTTATTATGCCAGTGATTTCCTGGGACGGTTGGAGCGTCTCAAAAGATGGTGCGACACGAATCATGTGCGCAGAGAGGATGTCTGTATCGTTGGCTCTGCGGTCATGGAATTATTGGGATTAAGGCATTGCAATAACTTTAATGTTGTCATCAAGAGTTGCTATGGCATCAGCAGTTCTTGTTTGGAGGAGGATATTGAGGTGAATCAAGATATGTATTGCTTAGAGGAAGATGGAACTCCCCTCAGTAATGATTGCTTGATTGATGACGAGGATCGGCATTGGATTTTTTCCGATGTCAAATTCTGCAATTTGGAATATGTTGAAAGATACAAGGAGCGCAGAGGGCAGAAGAAGGATTTGCTTGATGTTGCTAAAATCCGTTCATGGAAGAGCTTTGTGCTGAACTTCGATAATCAGGAGGCGCTGCAGAAGCGGATTCGGGCGGAGTTATATAGGCGGGGAGTTTTACAGTACACGATTGTATAGAAAGGGATGTATTTTCATGGAGGCAGAGAGGAAGAGCATATGCCCGATTTGTGGAGCGCACCATGTTGATATAAGATATGATGACTACATACGCGATGGCGCTCCGGGCACTTTGACCAAGGAGAAGTATCAAATGTTCTATTGCCCTTCTTGTGGGGTGACATGGCATCATTTGGATGCAAAAGAAAACAGGGATTTTTACGGCAGCGAGGCTTATCGGAATAAACTGGAGCATACGGCGAAAATTTCGGATTATTACCGACTGCATGATTCGGAGGTCTTGGATAAGCTGAACTACACAGGTACGGATATCTTTCGCGGTAAGGTGGTTTGCGACATCGGCTGTGGCGGAGGCTCTTTCTTGGATTTCATCAGCGGAGCAGCTAGTGAGGTCATTGCCATCGAGCCTGCGGAACACTATCGCAAGGAATTGAGACAAAGAGGGTACAAAACATATGCTTATTCACAGGAAGCAGATGAATGTTCTGGGGGGGTGGATGTAGTAACATCTTTTGATGTCATTGAGCACGCAGACAATCCAATCGAATTTATGCGGGAGATTTATCGACTGTTGAAGCCGCAGGGCAGGGCGATTATAGGCACTCCCTCGGATTGCCCCATTATGCGAGTGCTTTTAGGTCATGAATATGAACAGAAGCTGCTGTACAGCTTTCAGCATCCTTGGATATTGAGCGCCAAGAGTTTTCGGCTTTGCTGTGAGCAAGCCGGCTTCCGTGAAATACGAATCGTACCGAAGCAGCGTTATGGTCTGGCTAATCTGGTGCAGTGGCTCAAAGAGCGAAGGCCGACAGGCCACTGCGAAATGCAATGGGTGTCAGAGACGTTGGACGGCGTGTATAAAGCTGAAACCGAGGCGGCAGGTCTGGCAGATTATTTGTTGGCGTATGTGGTGAAGCAGTAAAGGAAGGAGAACGAGGATGCCCACGAAAATCGGAAGATATAGCTATGGCCCTTTGGCGAAGGATGATATTCGCGTGGAGTCTGTCGGCTCTTTCTGCTCATTTGCGGGGGGGGGTGACGGCTGAGTGGAATCATCCACTTGATATGGTAACGCAGCATGACTTTATCTATGAGTCGGTCATCTGCCCGGAAATTGACAACCAAACGATTCACTACGAGGAACTCAACAAACGTTTCGTCATAGGAAATGATGTTTGGCTGGGGCGTAATGTCATATTGCTCAATGGTTGCCATATCGGTAACGGTGTTCGCGTAGGGGCAGGCTCAGTGGTTACGAAAGATTTGCCCGCATATTCTGTGGCAGTCGGTGTGCCGGCACGAGTGATAAAATATCGCTTCAACGAGGAGCAGATAAGGGCATTGGAAAAGATTGCATGGTGGGATTGGCCTATCGAAAAGATTCGCACCTGTTACGCGGATTTTTTCAGTATTGACATTTTTCTGGAGAAACATTATCACGCATTATAAGGGAGTAGAGGCTGTTGTGGAAAAGGTTGTGGCCTTTGTGCCGATAAAATATCATAGCCAGCGCTTGCACGGAAAGAACTTTCTTGACTTCATGGGCAGACCGCTATGTACGTACATTTTTGAGACCCTGACCCAAATTTCGGGGGTAGATGAAAGATATGTTTATTGCAGCAATCCGGATATAAAAAAATATTTGCCGGATGGCGTAAGGTTCAAGAAACGAGATGAATGGCTGGATGGCGATGAGGTAAAAGGCTTGGACATCATAGAAGCTTTTGTTGCGGATGTTGATGCGGATGTTTATATTATCACCCATGCGACGCAGCCTTTCACAAAAGCATCATCTATCGATCACGGGTTGCGGAAAGTTTTGGAAGATGGATATGATTCCGCTTTCAGCTGCGTAGAGCATCAAGATTACTTTTGGTATCAGGGAAAGCCGCTGAACTACGATATGAAAGATATTGTCACCACGCAACAGGTCGATCCTCTGTATATGGAGACGGGCGCCTTTTTTATTTTTCGGAAAGAAGTATTTACCAAATTGCATCAGCGCATAGGAGCTAATCCCTATCGCTGCCTAGTTGACAGGTTTGAGGCAATAGACATAGATACGGAAGAAGATTTTGTTTTTGCTGAGGCAGCGGGAGATTATTTGCGGAAGATGGAGGATAGCCATGAGAAAGGTAGATATTCTTGATTGCACTTTACGAGATGGAGGCAGGATAATAGACTGCAAATTTGGGGATGAGGTGATAAGGGGAATATCTAAAGATTTGGATCGGGCAGGAGTTGACATTATCGAAGTTGGTTTTTTGCGTGATGCCAAGCAAGTCACATATACGGGAAACAGCACGTTTTTCACCAGCGCATCGCAGATAACTCCTTTCCTCCCGCGTAACCGTCAGGCTATGTTTGTGGCGTTCATTGATTTCGATATGTTTGATTTTGCTACGCTGGAGGAATGTAACGACTCAATTGCAGGTCTGAGGGTGGGCTTCACCAAAAAACAGTTTTTTAGCCGGAAAGAAGAACTTCGGGAATGCTTGTTGAAAGTCAAACGATTAGGATATAAGCTTTTTGTCCAAGGTGTCAACAGCTTGGGATATACCGACAGGGAAATGCTGGATGTAGTCGGTTTCGTGAATGATGTGGAACCGTACAGCTTTGGCATCGTTGATACATATGGCGGTATGTACTTGGATGATATGACACATTATTTCAACTTGGTTGATTATAACTTGAAGCATGGGATTTGTATTGATATTCACTGCCATAATAACTTCCAACTGTCTTTTGCCATTGCGCAGCAAATTATTTCTATGTGCAGTGACACAAGACATTTGATTTTGGACGCTACGTTAGATGGAATGGGAAAGTGTGCAGGAAACCTCAATACGGAATTGCTGGCGGATTATTTGGTGCGGCGCAAGGGTGCCAAATACGACTTTGATGCGATTTTGGATACTATCGACCAGTATATTTATCCCTACAAGCAAGTAAATTTTTGGGGGTACAGCATTCCTTCCTTTATGGCAGGAATTTATCAAGCTCACCCAAACAATGTTATCTATTTAACGCAAAAATTTCGGTTAAAGACAAAGGATATAAAAAACATCATTTCGATGATCGATCCCGAAAAGAGGCAAAGATATGATTACGATACTCAAACTTCGCACACGGAAAACATCCCGTATGCCTTGATAAATCAGCTTGAACTGAATGTCGAAAGCCATTCACGCACACTTCTGTGCACGCAGACGACTCATCCAAAGAGCGGGCAGATCGT
>Ga0256404_1001706_pt1 | contig 51636 bp, 43 predicted proteins | sample RumenRJG_01DNA_FD_185990 | JGI IMG/M metagenome (GOLD analysis project Ga0256404, IMG submission 185990) | Bovine rumen microbial communities from Lethbridge, Alberta, Canada - RJG_01 | ecosystem: Host-associated > Mammals > Digestive system > Stomach > Rumen | place: Canada: Alberta | collected...
GGTTCTTTCGACATTTTTCCGAGCACCCCTTCCCCGTCAAAATCAGGAATAAAGCTTTCCAGGGCTACCTTCCGTTCCTGTGTGTAGCCGTTTTCAATGCCAAGTTCCAGCGCATAATCAATCAGCCGCTGATACTCGCGCACCGTTACACGCCTGCCAAGAAGCGGATCCTCTTTCACCTGCGGCATGGGGGTGTACTGGCTCATAATGCTGATATAAATATCTTCATGGTATGTGTTATAAAGATATCCAAGAATATCTTTCGAGTTTTTTACGTGCCCCGGCAGAAGAAGCTGACGCACAATCACGCCCTTCCGGATGAGACCGCGCCCGTCAAATTCACAGGGACCGGTCTGCCGTACCATCTCCGCGATCGCCGCCCGCACCGTCTTTGGATAATCCGCCGCGCGGGAATAGCGGACAGCCAGCTCCGGATCCCAGTATTTAAAATCCGGAAGGTAGACATCCACAAGTCCATCCAGCATTTTCAGCGTTTCCACCTTCTCATAGCCGCTGGAATTATAAACGACCGGAATGGCAAGGCCTCCTTTCTTCGCCTTCTGCAATGCGAGAACAACCTGAGGAACATAATGACAGGCGGTGACCAGATTGATGTTGTTGGCCTTTTTATCATTCTGAAGTTCCAGGAATATGTCGGCCAGACGGTCCACCGTTATTTCATATCCTGCCTGTCCCCGGGAAATTTCCTGATTCTGGCAGTAAATGCAGCCCAGCGGACAGCCGGAAAAAAACACGGCCCCGGAACCTTCCTTCCCGGATATGCATGGCTCCTCCCACAGGTGAAGCGCCGCCCTGGCAACTTTAATCACAGCGCCGGCACCGCACGCACCGGCGCGTCCTTCCATCCGGGCTGCACCGCATTCACGCGGGCAAAGATGACAGGAAGACAAATGCTGGTCTAAAAAAAGTTGTTCTTCCAATGATTCTTCTTTCAAATAAAATGTCCTTTCGCGAAGCTGAAGTTCCGGCATTTGGCCGTTCAGTTGTAGTTCCGGTATTTGGCCGTTGGGCGCAGGGCACCGCCGGCGGCTGCAATCGTACCGCCGGCGCAATCTGCCCGCTGCCGATTTCCGTGTTCTACCGGTTATTCAGCCGCCGTTTCCAGCTCCGTCGCCTGATTCGTTTCCTGATCCGTTCCCGGCTTCGTTTCCGCTGCCTCCCCGGAACCTGTTTCCGTGGTCCCTTCGGTGACATTTTCCTCTCCTCCGGCTGTTTCGCTGTTTACGATCAGCTGATAATTGACGGAGCTCCATGTCTTTGTTCCTGTCTTAAAGGTTTCCGAATCCGCAGGAATCGGAAGGCTGACAAGTTCGCTCGTTCCGGCGGGCAGCGTTTCATCCACGGAGGCTGTGCAGGAAAGAATTTCTCCCAGTTCATCATCCGTAAGTTTCAGCTGCGCATCGGTATAATGGACCTCCTGAGAAGTTCCGTTGACAAGCCACAGATAAACCATCAGTCCGCCGCCTTCTTCCTGCCAGGCAAATTTGACAGAATAATCGGAACATCCGCTGTAAACCATGTTCTGGTTCAGATACAGCAGATTGTGATTGTCAAACATCACCGTATTCCTGCCTGCCTTGTATGCCTCCGTATACCCTGCGGGGTACAGACTTTCCTTGCTCAGAATCCCCGCCACATAATTCAGAGCGTTTTGCGAATAATCGATTTTCCATTCTCCGTCCACACGCGTCATCGGCAAAATGCATCCCAGTGTATTTCCGCTCTTTCCATACTGTACACTGTAATACACGAGGTTGACAATAGAGATGTCTTCCTTTTCTTCTATTGTCAGGAAATTCTTCCGGTCGAGGCTGGACATGTTATAAGACTGCAGCGCCTGGTAATCACTGTCGATAAATGATTCTAACGAATCCTCGGTATACAGTGTCCTGAAGGTTTCCTCATCTTCGGACGCACAGGCGGCAAACCGGCCGGCAAACTGATTCAGCTGGCTGTAGTATTCCTGATCCGTCAGGGAATCCGGACTGTCCGCATCCTGAGCTGTGGAAAGCTCCGTTTCCGGTCCGCCCGGCGCTGCCTCCGGCTCCGTGCCTTCTTCTGCATCCGCCGCTGCTTCTGCACCTGCGGTTTCTGAAGCCAGCGCCGCCCCCGCCGGGGTAAAAATCGTGGAAATGGCTGTTAAAATAGATAGAATGACAGCTGTTCTTTTTATATTCATACAATATATCCTTTCCGTTCTGGTCTTTCATTTTGATCTATTCGTTTTGACCTATTCTCCTGATCTATTCGCTTTGATCTATTCGCTTTGATCTATTCGCTTTGATCTATTCGCTTTGATCTATTCGCCTGATCTATTCGCCTGATCTATTCGTTTTGGTTTTTGGGTTCCTATACACAGTTTCTATTGCTTTCGCGGTGCAGTCTTATTATAAAAAAAGACACCGCGTTTTACAACACGGTGTCCCTAAATCCTCGTTTAATCTTTCTGTGCCTGAACATTTCTGATTCTCCGGGGAACTGAAATCAGGCCTTGTTTTTCTTTGCCTTTGCCTTTTCCTTTGCTTTTTCTTCCTCTTCGCCGAACATTTCATCCATGGTATGCCATCCGAGAACGGCACATTTGACACGAGCCGGCATGTGAGAAACATCCTGCAGGGCCCCGGCTTCGTCCAGTTCCTCCAGTTCTTCCTCCGTCACCGTACCCTTGATCATCTTCAGGAAAAGCCCGGAAAGGTGTTTTGCCTCTTCTGTCGTTTTTCCGATAATCATATCCAGCATAATGTCACAGGAAGCCTGTGAAACGGCGCATCCGTCCCCGACAAAAGCTCCGTCTGTGATGATCCCGTTTTCTACCTTCAGCTGAAGGAGAATGTCATCGCCGCAGCTTGGATTAACGCCTTCCAGTACCATATTGGCGCCGTCCAGTTTATATTTATGTCCCGGGCGGATGTTATGATCCGTCAGAATTTCGTTATAAAATGTAGAAGCCATTTTTCATCCTCACTTTCAGTCCGGATATCCCATTTCGGTGCGGATTCGCGCTGCACTCGCAAGCAGGCGGTCCACTTCTTCTTCCGTGTTGTAGAACATAAGGCTGGCACGGGTGGTCGAAGGTATGTGCAGATACTGGTGAAGCGGCTGTGCACAATGGTGGCCGGCACGGACAGCAATCTTATCCGCATCGAGAATCGTCGATACGTCGTGCGGATGAACGCCATCCACCTTGAAGGTCACAATACCGTGATGCTCCTCCGCCTTTTCGGATCCGAGCACCGTGATGTGCGGAATTTTTTTCATTCCCTCCAGCAGCCGTGTGCACAGTTCATTTTCACGTTCTTCGATCCGGTCAAACCCAATCCTGCCGATATAGCGAAGTGCCTCCGCAAAGGCAATGGCTCCGGCTGCGTTTACGGTTCCGGCCTCGAATTTATGCGGCACCGGTGCGTAAACAATATCGTCAAGAGATACCGAATCAATCATTTCACCTCCGGTCAGAAACGGCGGCATCTTCTTCAGCCATTCCATTTTGCCGTACAACACGCCGATTCCCATCGGTCCGAGCATTTTGTGTCCGGAAAAAGCCAGGAAATCACAGTCCATATCCTGCACATCCGTTTTCGTGTGCGGAACGGACTGCGCTCCGTCCGCTACCAGAACCGTACCATTCTCATGCGCATAGCGGGCAATCGTTTTTATGTCGTTGGTATATCCGAAAATGTTTGACATGGCGGTGAAAGCGGCTATTTTTGTGTTCGGCTTCAGCATGGCTTTAATTTTTTCCGGATTCAGGCTTCCGTCCGGTTCCGGCTCCACGTACTCGACCACGGCGCCGGTGCGCTCCGCCAGCTGCCGCCACGGAAGCATATTGCTGTGATGCTCCTCCACGGACGTCAGAATAATGTCTCCCTTATGTACCAGAATACTTCCGAGACTGTACGCCACCAGGTTCAGACCTTCGGTCGCATTTCTTGTAAACACGATCTCATCGGCGCTTCCGGCATGGATAAAGCCGGCGGTCAGAGCTCGGGCTTCCTCATACTCATCCGTAGATTTCACGCTGATCTCATAAAGTCCGCGGAACGGATTGGCATTGAATTCTTCGTAGTATTCCTTTTCCTTGTCGATAACGCACTGCGGCTTCTGTGATGTTGCCGAACTGTCCAGATACGCATATTCCGTATTGTTAAGAAGCGGGAAATCGGCGCGGATTTTTCTGATCTCCGTCTCCGTCCACGCATGATTATTTACTGCACTCATATGTCACTCTTTCTTATTGCCGGTTACCAGCCGAAACCGTGCCGCGCAGTGCTGCACGGCCCCGTGATGCAAAACCCGGAATTACTCGTCCCCGATGCAGGTAAGAAGCTCCTTCTTTGTGTCCTCCTCCGGAATTTTCCGGATGACGGAGGAAAGACGTGCGCGCTCCATCAGAGCATAAACAGCTTCCTCAGACATGCCGCGGGATTCAAGATAAAACAGCGTATCATCATCCAGTTCGCCGATGGTTGCCCCATGGTTTCCTTCCACATCCTCCTCTGCGCACAGGATAACCGGAATGGTCTGATTGACGACACCGTCATCCATCAGCAGCACATCTTCCTTCTCATTGCCCTTGCTGGCTCCGGAGCCGTTCCGGAAATCAATGGTGCCGCGAAAGATTTTCCCTGCCGTATCCCGCAGCACTCCGACCGCGTTGATATCGCACTGTGTCCTCCGGCCGAAATGGTTGGCTGTGTAATTGATATCCAGCCGGTGATCTTTCTCCACACGGTATCCCAGATTGCTGCTGAAGGTGCTGCCCTTGCCGTTCAGATTTACGGCAGCTCCGATCAGTGTATTCTTCCCGGAAAGGACCACCTGTATCAGTTCCACGCGGGCTCCGTCCTCACAGAAGGCCCCCGTGTCGCTAAGCAGTGTAAAATCATTGCCGGCACGATGGATCTGCACCAGACGCAGGATTGCATTTTTCCCAAGGTGAGCCTTCGTCAGAACGACGCCTGCACCTGCGGCTGCAGCCGGAGTATTCTCTTTTATTATATCGACTTCTGCCGATGTATCTGCGGTATTTTTTTCTGTTTCGCTGTTTTCTGCTTTCTCACCGGCCGCCGGCTCCGAAGCAAAATCCATAATGACCGTCAGCGCCGCACCCTGTTTTACATCCAGTCCGAGAAAATTTGCGGTAACGCCGTTCCCGGTCAGGGCGTATTTCAGTTTGACAGTGCCTTCACCTTCACGCAGACGATAAACGTCACTGGTGTATCCGCCCGCAGTAAGCAGCCGGACAACATCCGCCCCCATGCCGGTTTCAACTTCAGAAAAGTCCCGGAGCAGATCCATGTGTCCCTCATGAACAAGAACCGCCGGGTCCGATGTCTGTCCCTCCGGCGCATCCGGTGTCCAGGTCTGCTCCTTCACTTCAGCGCCTGTTTCCGGAACCCTGAGCGACAAATTGCACTGGTTCATATGAAGATGGTTCCAGGTGATCAGCGGGAGGCGGTTGACAGTTAAATCAAGTTTCTTATCGACAGTCTGATTCATTTCGATCGTTTCCTCCCTTCTCAGCCTATGCTGCCCTTCATTTCAAGACGGATCAGATTGTTCATCTCGGCCGCGTACTCCAGCGGAAGTTCCTTGGAAACATTGTCCGCAAAGCCGCTGACGATCATCGCACGTGCGTCCTCCTCGGAAAGTCCGCGGGACATCAGATAGAAGACAGCCTCATCACTGATACGTCCTATTTTTGCTTCGTGGCCGACATCCGCGTCCTTTGTGCGGACATCCATGGCCGGAATTGTATCCGACCGGGAAATATCATCCAGCATCAGGGACTGGCAGGATACGGTGGATTTTGCATGTTTTGCCTGCAGCAGGATCTGAACGCTGCTGCGGTAGGTACTGACGCCGCCGCTCTTGGAGATTGATTTCGTGTTGATGACGGAAGTCGTGTCCGGCGCACCATGAACTACCTTCATGCCGGTGTCCAGGTTCTGCCCGTGACCGGCAAAGGTGATGCCGGTAAACTCCATGTGCGCGCCCTTCCCGTTCAGAATTGTCATCGGATACAGATAGGAAACATGGCTTCCGAAGGAACCGGAAACCCATTCCATACGGCCTCCCTCATCGACAATGGCACGCTTGGTGTTCAGATTGTACATGTTCTTCGACCAGTTTTCAATGGTCGAATAGCGAAGGCGGGCGTTTTTGCCGACAAACAGCTCTACGCAGCCGGCATGCAGATTGGCGACATTGTATTTCGGGGCACTGCAGCCTTCAATGAAATGAAGATCCGCTCCCTCATCTACAATAATCAGCGTATGCTCAAACTGTCCGGCTCCCGGTGCATTCAGGCGGAAGTACGACTGAAGCGGGATGTCCACTCTGACCCCCTTCGGGACATATACGAAGGACCCGCCGGACCATACGGCGCCGTGCAAGGCGGCAAATTTATGGTCGGTGGGCGGCACCAGATGCATGAAATGATCCCGGATCATCTGTTCGTAAGGACCGTGCATGGCGCTCTCCAGGTCCGTATAGACAACGCCCTGTCTGGCCACCTCATCCTTCACATTATGATAAACCAGCTCGGAATCATACTGAGCTCCGACACCGGCCAGAGACTCACGCTCTGCCTGCGGGATACCGAGCTTTTCGAACGTATTCTTGATGTCGTCCGGGACGTCGGACCATTTCGCGCTCATCCTGGACTTGGAACGCACGTAGGTGACAATCCGGTTCATATCCAGTCCGTCGATCGAGGGGCCCCAGTCCGGGATGGATTTGCGGTTATATATTTCCAGCGATTTCATACGCAGGTCATGCATCCACTGCGGATCATTCTTTTCGTTCGAAATCTGTTCCACGATCTCCGGATCCAGACCTTCGTCAACGCGGTAAAAATCCTCCGCCTTCTCTTCATATCTGAAATCGTAGAGGCTTCTGTCGACATCCTCTATGTATGTTTTTTCTTTCATTTTATTAATCCTTCTGCGCTGCTGCCTGCTCGTATTTCTCAAAACCGTTCTCGTTGATATCGTCGATCATCGATGCGTCTCCCTCCGCGATAATCTTACCGTTCACGAGAACATGCGTTTTATCTGCGTGCAGTGCTTCCAGAATTCTGGTTGCATGGGTAATGATAAGCAGGGATTTATCTCCTGATTTCATGAATTCGCGGACGCCCTCGGAAACGGTTCGCACGGCATCGACATCCAGACCGGAATCAGTCTCATCAAGGATGGCAAACTGCGGATTGAGCATCAGAAGCTGCAGAATTTCCGCTTTCTTTTTCTCGCCGCCGGAAAATCCGACGTTCAGTTCACGCTCGGCATAGGAGGGATCCATGTCCAGTATTTTCATTTTTTCCTGCAGCTCTTTTCGAAACTGAAGGTACAGGATGCGTTTTCCGGAAACCTGCTCTTTGGCGCTTCGGATGAAGCTGAACAATGTTACGCCGGGAACCTCGATCGGGTTCTGGAAGGAATAGAACATGCCCATTTTGGCACGCTTGTCCACGGACTCACCGGTTACGTCCTGCCCCTTAAAAAAGATCTGTCCGTCGGTAACCTTGTACTGCGGATGGCCCATGATGGCGTTGCCGAGTGTTGATTTTCCGGCACCGTTCGGTCCCATCAGCACATGTACTTCGCCTGCGCCTATGGTAAGGTCAACTCCGTGAAGAATTTTCTTGCCGTCAGCCTTTACCTTCAGGCCGCGGACATCCAATAACTGCTCTGACATAACATCCTCCTGATGCAATTCTGATATCTGTTCAGCATTTTTCACTGTTGTCTGTAGTTTTCTGATAATTGTGCGCTTTTAATTCCAAGTAAAATAGTAGGATTTCAACGCTAGATAATAGTATGATAAAAGCTGCTTCTTGTCAAGCGTTTTCCGGCGGAAAGCCGCCCGGCTGCAGCCCGAATTCAGACGGAAGAAAACGTGGGCATACATTTTCCTTGGTGGCAATGGCAGAGGATGCGAGCCTTGTTCCGATGACGCAGGATTCCCTCAGCGTTTTTCCATAGGTAAGACCGATCGCTACTCCTGCAAAAAAAGCATCGCCGGCTCCGGTTGTATCGGCCACGCGTACCGAAGGTGCCGGACAGATGCCGCACCCTCCGTCCTTGTCCGCGTACACGGCGCCCTGCGCGCCGAGGGTTACCACCATCTTCGGGAACTGTGCCATCTCTATCTTGTGACTGATAATACGCATCAGATCCTCCGGTACCGTGGCGGAATAATCTTCCGAAAACAGAAGTCCAGCCTCCTCACGGTTGCACACGACACAGTCGGTCCGTTTCATGAAATCCCGCCGCTCCAGTGCGATGGACATGTTTGAAACCGCCGCATACACCTTTTTTCCGTATCGGTCAGCCAGCTCGAAAATCTTCTTCAGCAGCGGCGGATCCATATCGATCTCAACCACCACGCTGTCCGCACCGCCAATGATTTCATCCCCCCGGTCTTTCAGAACCTGGGAAAGATCACTCAGATCCGGGCGGGAAGATATGGAGGCGGCTACATCGCCGTCCTTGTTAAAAATCGCGAGCCAGATTCCCAGTCCGTTTTCGCGGCGCAGAATGTAGTCTGTATTGATCTGATGCCGCTTCAGCTTTTCAATGATATCCGTGCCCGCCGACGTGTTATCTACCACCGAAACATACGTCGGCCGAAGTTCTACATTTCCGATATCCTCCACAATGTTGCGGCTCACGCCGCCGTGCGTCTGCAGTACGCGTCCGGCGTTGCGTCCGTCCGGAATCATCTGGGAAAGCGGATATCCCTTAATATCCATAAATGCGGCACCGAAAACAACAATCCCGTTTCTCCGTCGGGTTTCTTCCTGCCATCCTCTGGTCACATCGACCCATTCCCTGCAGGAAGAAAATTTTTCCAGCTCCGGAATGGTCAGTTTTACGGCACTGTGATCGCTGCCGGCTGCCGGATAGACGAAATCGAACCGTTTCAGCGATTCGTCCAGATACACGGCAACGCCCGGTCTGACGGCAAAGGGGCACACGCCTCCCGGCGCATGGCCCACCGCCTCTTCCACCTGTTCCGTCGGAATCATTTTTGCCTTCTGATGAAACGTATCCTTGAACCTGCGGTTATCGGTTCTGGCATCTCCGGCCATGACAATCACAATCGGATGACCGTCAACGTAAAAAGCCATTGTCTTGGCAATCTGCTTCGGCTCACATCCAACGTCCTCCGCCGCCTCTTCCACGGTAGCGCTGCTCTGCTCAAATGTAAGAATCTTATCGTCCGCTCCTGCCTGTGCAAAAAACTGTTTTACATTTTCAAAAGACATTTTATACTCCTTTGTATTGTTGAATTTCACGTACTTTGACGGCGGCTTTGTCACGAAGTTTGCCCGGTTATCTTTGCGTCCTGGGCTTAATTGCCCGTTTCTTCCTCCGGATCTTTCAGCTGGAGCAGATATTTAGCAAACTCACGTCCGAGGTCCTGATGCTTTGAATTTACGACAATTCCCAGTATCGGCTTTTTCGCTGCCGGCTGCAGGTACTGATACTTTTTACTTCCGGAAAGATCGATACCGCAGGCGGCTTTTTCCGTTTCAGCATCCGTCCCGCCGGTGCTCTCCCCGGAAGCTGCCGTCTCCGTCTGTGTTCCGCCCGTTTCAAACGTCCGGAGTCTGGGACCGAGTTCTTTCAGCTCCTCCTTTGTAAAAACATCCTCCAGATTGACGAAAGTGCCATAGGAGGCAAGTTCCTTGAATTTTTCTTCCGGGGCGATAACAGCATCCAGGGTTCCTGCCTGAATGTATACGGTCAGCTTAACCGTGGCGTTTGAATTTTCCTCCGGATAATTATCATCGAGGACAACGCTTCCGACGTATCCTTTCTTTTCAAAGATTTCCTGAAGATCATTCTGGCAGGCTGCCGCCATCTCATCATCCAGGTCTTCCTCCAGTACCGCCACATCCAGTATGGTTTTCTGCTTCGGATTGAAAACTGCCGCCATCACAGCGATCACCAGAACAGCGGCGATGGCCAGGATCACCACCGTTTTCAGATAATAGTCCCTGAAATACTGCCTGCGCTGCTGATGGTTCATGTCGTGCCATTTCTGTTTTTCCGTTTTCTTTTCCGGCTTTTTATAGAAATCTGAATCATCGTCCAGCGCCGTATGCTTAAACCGCTCAGGATCCATAATGCCTGCTCCTTTCCTACCCTTTCGACAGCTTCCCGAAGAATGCGATATACCTATTTTAATATAGAAAATGTATACGGCAAGGAATTATTTGTAAAATAAGGTAAATCTAAGGATACAAAACCGGGCGGCCGGCGGGGAAGGAATGCCGTCTGCCGAAAGAATATAAAGAATACTGTCAGTTGGAAAAAAGAATTGTGTTTGAGCGTAATATTCACTATAATATAGGACAATCGGGGCAAAAACAGAAAAACTTTATTCCCGGTTCCTGTAAGTGCCAGTTAGTCATGGCTTTCCAGCCATCAGACCCCAGAAAAGGAGACGGATATGTACAGTGATTTAATGGATACCATCGGATACGTTCTCAGTACGGACCCGGAAGTCGGCAATGCCATGGAGGAGGAACTGAAACGTCAGCGCGACAACATTGAGCTGATCGCTTCCGAAAATATTGTTTCCCCGGCTGTCATGGCTGCCATGGGCAGTGTTTTAACCAACAAATATGCGGAAGGTCTTCCGGCACACCGCTATTACGGAGGATGCCAGTATGTCGATATCGTTGAGGATATCGCCCGCGACCGCGCGTGCCGTCTGTTTGGCGCCGAACACGCCAACGTTCAGCCGCATTCCGGCGCTCAGGCGAACACGGCTGTTTATTTTGCTCTTCTTAAGCCTGGCGATAAAATCATGGGAATGAACCTTTCCGAGGGCGGACATCTGACCCACGGAAGTCCTGTCAATATCTCCGGAACCTATTTCCAGTCGGTTTTCTACGGAGTTAATCCCGAGACCGGCCTCATCGATTACGATCAGGTTATGGAAATCGCGATGAAGGAAAAGCCGAAAATCATCGTAGCCGGGGCAAGCGCTTATCCCCGCGTCATTGATTTTAAGAAATTCCGCGAGGCTGCCGATGCCTGCGGAGCTTATCTGATGGTGGATATGGCTCACATCGCCGGGCTGGTAGCAGCCGGGCTTCATCCGAATCCAATAGAATATGCCGATGTCGTGACGACCACCACCCACAAAACTCTCCGGGGTCCGCGCGGCGGCATGATCCTGTGCAGGGAGGATCTTGCGAAAACCATTGACAAGGCTGTATTCCCCGGTACGCAGGGCGGACCCTTAATGCATGTCATTGCGGCGAAGGCTGTCTGCTTCGGAGAAGCCTTAAAACCGGAATTCAAAACCTACGCGCAGGGCATCCTTGACAATGCGCAGGCTCTGTCTTCCGGTCTTCTGAAAAGAGGTATCAGGCTTGTATCCGGCGGCACCGACAATCATCTGATGCTGGTGGATCTGTCCGGTCTGGACCTTACCGGGAAGGATCTTCAGAATAACCTGGATCTTATCCACATCACGGCGAATAAGAATACGGTGCCGGGTGAAAAACGAAGCCCGTTCAAAACCTCCGGTCTTCGTCTGGGTACTCCGGCGGTCACCACCCGCGGCATGAAGCCGGAGGATATGGATGTCATTGCGGAATGCATCGCCGACTCCATCCATGATTTCGAGGGAACCAGAGACGAATCCCTGAAGAAGGTGCAGGCCCTCACAGCCAAATACCCGCTGTACGAATAAAGCCGGCCACCGGTATGGACACACAAATGAACACATAACACAGGCACACAAACAGACACATAAAACAGACGAAAAACAGACATAAAAGCATAAAACAGACGCACATACACCGCCGGAGTGGGCATTATGACCCGGAAAAGCCTCCGCGCGGGTGTATGTGCGTCTTTCTTTTCTCATATCCGTCTGTCACCAGGCCTCCGAATGAATCCCCCTGTTCTTTCCGGTGCATTTTCCGGACTGCGGGATCGGTCATCCCTCTTATTCCCGGCAGGTTTTTATAAATCTGTGCTTTCCATTCCTGCTTTCATAAATGCGGATTTCACAGTTGTGCGGATGAGGCCGCCATACAATGCCATTTTTTCTGTCTTCCATATAGCCGCACAGGGCACGGATGATTCCTCCGTGGCAGGTGACCAGAACATTATCATAGTCTTTCTTTTCCAGCTGTGAAAGAAAGTCCGAGCTTCGCCGGACCATCGATGCGACCGGCTCTACGGTTTTTGGTGCGGGAAATATTTCCGGCAGTGCCCAGTAGGCGGTCATGGCCGGTCCGAGCGCGTAGTATTTCTTTAACTCGTATCTTCCAAAATCTACTTCTATCAAACGATCATCAATGATGATATCCTTTATGTCTGCGCCGCCAATGATCGAAGCTGTTGTCACCGCCCGCTTCAGCGGGCTGGAATAAACTGCGTCAAATTTAATGTCGCCTATTCTGGCGCGGGCGGCCTTTGCCTGCTCAATCCCGCGCTGATTGAGCGGTGCGTCTGTGCGCCCCTGCATCAGCTTGTTCTTATTGTAATCCGTCTGTCCGTGTCTGGTAATCCATATGTTCATTCCGATGTTCACCTTTCACAAATAAAACGTCAGACTCCGTGTCTGTCTATTTCTGCTTCTTTATTTCGGACCGGCTCGCCCAGCTTTTTTTCAATTCGCCGGATAACGTGAAAGAAGCTGAACATAGAAAAAATTCCTGCAGCCACCCAGGCAGCTGCATCACCGGCTACCGCCAGAGCATAACTGTGTTTTGCCATGGAAATGTAAGCCATGATGAACCGTGCCGCCAGTTCTACAACGCCGCACAGCATGGGAAGAAGTGAGTAGCCGCAGCCCTGCATAGTGTTTCTGTTGATGAAAATCATGCACAGCGGAATGAAAAAAGCCACGCTTACGTAAATGTACGGATACTCCCATTTCAGCATGGCGGCCATGTCCACATCGCCGGCAAAGAACAGACGGGAAAACTGCGGAAGAAAGAGAATTTCTGCTGCCGCTGCCGCTACGGAATAGGCCGCCAGAATCAGCATCGCCTTAAACACGCCTTCCCGGATGCGTCTTATTTTCTGTGCGCCGTAGTTCTGACCGGCATAGGTTGTCATGCTGACGCCCATGGAAACAATTCCCTGCGTAAAAAGGTTCTGGACCTTCGAGGCTGCCGTAAAGGCGCTGATTGCCGTTGACCCGAACAGGTTGATGGAGGTCTGCATAATCATGGTTCCGCTGGCTGTAATGGCAAACTGCAGCGCCATCGGAACACCGACCTGCATCTGCTTCCTGCTCTCGCCTTTATCCAGATACCAGTCTGTTTTCAGAGGGCGAAGCAGGGGAATCTTCATATAAATATAAAGGAAGGTAAGCAGTGCCGCCGCTCCCTGGGATATGACCGTAGCCCAGGCAGCTCCCGCTACCCCTTTTCGCATGCCTACCGTAAAGGCAAGGTCCAGCACAATATTCAGGCACGCCGAAAATATCAGAAAATACAGCGGCACCTGGCTGTTCCCGACCGAGCGCAGATACGAAGTAAAAAGGTTGTAAAAAATGGAAACCGCACAGCCGACGCAGATAATCGAAATATACGTATAGGCATCCTGGAAAATGTCCTCCGGCGTGTTCATCAGCCGCAGCAGAGGCTTCATCGAAAGAAGACTGACCGCCGTCATGACGATGGTGACAAATATCGAAAGAATAATGCCATTCGCAACGCTGTGCCGCACCTTCCGCTCATCGCCGGCGCCGTAGGCCTGGGAGGTAATCACGGTAAAACCGCCCGTCAGCCCCGTGGCAAATCCGAGGATCAGAAACATGATGGTTCCCGTGGATCCGACGGCGGCCAGTGCCTTCGCACTGACATACCGGCCGACAATGATCGTGTCCACCATATTGTAAAACTGCTGAAATACATTGCCTAAAAACACCGGAAGCACAAACCGGAGAAGCTTCGGAATAATGCTTCCTTCTGTCATATCATAATCCATACATCCTGCTCCTGACTGAGAATCGTAATCATTCAAACAGGTGTATTGTACTCTTTTTATCCGAAAGGTCCATAGCCAATTTACTGAATCCGGATATTTTCAGCTGATGTGCCACACAACGTGACTGCCTTTTTCATCCTTCGTAACCACCAGCTGATCTTCGATTTTCTGCTGCAGCTCGCTTACATGGGAAATGATCCCGATCAGCTTGGTTTCCCCGGCCATTTCCTGCAAAACCCGCACCGCCGTATCGCGTGCCTGATCATCCAGTGTCCCGAAGCCTTCATCGATAAACATCATATCAATATTGATGGATGCCTTATTGGCGGTGATCTGATCCGCCATGCCCAGGGCCAGGGAAAGAGCCGCCATAAAAGACTCGCCGCCCGACAGCGTATTGACATCTCTTTCCCGGCCGGTGACCGAAGAGCGGACCATGAGATCCAGTCCCCGGTTTCTCCCCTGTCCTGCCGTATCAAGATCAACCATGCGGAATTCAAATCTTCCCATGGACATTTTGCGAAAGCGCGCATTGGCTGACTCAAGAATCTGGCTGAGGTAATATCTTTGAACAAATGTTTCAATGTCCATGCGTGCACCGGTTTCCTTTCCGGCTAACATGCTGTAAAGATGACTCAGATATTCCATCCGTTTTACTTTCCCGGATCCGATGTTCAACTCCTTCCTGAATTGATCCAGCGCCTTTTTATCCGTTTCGTAACGCTTCGCTGCCTCTGTCAGATGCTGCAGGCTATTCTGGTAATCGCTGTCCGCCTCCTTCTGCGCCTGTGCCAGGACATCCATGTCCGGTTTCTGCCGTCCGGCGATGGCGCTCTGCGCCGTCTTTTCCTGCTGCTGTGCTCCTGCTCTTTCGTTTTCAGACTCTGAAACACGGGCGCGCAGTTCTTCTGCATATTCTCTGGAACAGGTTTCAACGATCTTCATCCACTTCTCCCCGGACATTTTTTTCTCCCGGAGCAGCTGTTCATACCTTTCCTTCCTTTCCGCGCACTTTTCCCCGAGCATCGGCAGTTCCTTCCGCCCGTTCTCAATCAGCCGCTCTGTTCCATCTTCCTGTGTCTTTCTTTCGCGAACCTGCAGGGAAAGCTGCTGCCAGATGCGCTGCGTGTTATCCCGCTGTTTCTGCGCCGTTCGAAGGGCGCGCATCGCATCCTCCGCCTCTGTAAAGCCGGTACTTTCCGCCTGTGTCCGGAGGCTTTCCAGTGTTGTCTTTGTGCGGGCCAGCTTCAGCTGTGCTTCCTGCGCCTCCAGGGAGGCGGCTTCGAGTCTCTGTTTCAGCCGGTTTCTTTGAGAATCAGCCTGGGAAAGATACGACTGCACCTGGGACAATTTCTGTACATCCTGTGACCTTTCCAGTATTTCTCTGCCGAGCTGTTCTTTCCACCGGCCGACCGCTCTTTGAATACCGCCCCGGATCCGTGAAAACTTTTCCCGGTTACATTCCCCGTTTGACGCTGTTTCAGGGACATATTCCAGTTCCTTTGGCCGAAACTCAGGCGGCAGAATACGCGCCGCATGGCTGCTTAGATGATGGAGATACATCTGTGCGTTTGTTTTCTTCTCTTCCAGCTGTGCATGCGCTCCGGCGGCGAAGGAAGCTGCCTGATTTTGTTCTTCGGAAAGCCGGCTCACCTCAGCGGAAAGCTGATCTATTTTCTCCCGGGTCAGGCCGGCGGTATCGTTGCTCTCATCCCGCTCAAATGCAGCCCTCTTTCCGGCCGCAGGGATGTTCTTTGCATTAACGCTGCACGGATGAGGATGTTCCCGCGAGCCGCATACCGGACACGGTTCTCCTTCCCTCAGTGTCTGTGCGAGAAATCCGGCCGTATTATCAAGAAACAGGGAGCGCCGCTGCTGATACCGGGCGTTGGCCTGCTGATAGCTATCCCTCGCCGCCGCGTACCGCCTGGCAGCATTCTCCGCCCTTTTCTCTGCCTCCTCTGCCATCCGAATCTGCTGATCCAGCTGGTTTTCTTCTTCGGCAAGCGTATCCGCTTCCTTATTGTTTTCTTCACATTTATCCAGCCGTTCCTGCGCCCCCAGAAGGCGGGTCTGTTCCGCCTGCCGCAGCGCCGTCTGTTTTTCAAAATCTTCCGCCGCCCGGCGGCATTTTTCTTCCGCATCCCGCGCTGACTGCGTCAGCGCCTGCTGCTCCTCCAGGTCCTTCTGTGCCTGCCTCTGCCGGCGGAATATGTCTTCAGCGCGCTCTGCTTTATCACGGACCGCGGTAAAATTCTGGAGCGCCTGATCCATGCCTGTTTTCGCTTCTGTGAGGTTTTTCTCTGCCTCCTCACGCAGGCTTTTCAGCTGCGGCAGAATCTGTTCCTGTTTGTCCAGTTCCTTCGCGCGGGAATCATAGTCCTTCTGTGCGTCCTGCCAAGAGGTGTAGTATGGCTGTATCCCGTAGGCCGTCTCAATGAGCGTAATCATCTCCCGGCTGCGTTTTATTTCCGGTTCCCTTTTTCTCAGCAGGTCCAAATTCTCCCGCGCTTCCTCCAGCTGGCGGTAGGACACCCTCAGACTTTCCGCCTGGTCAAAGGCGGTGTGCGCCGCATCTCTCCGGGCGGACGATCTGGCATTCTCCCTCTGCGCACTCTCCCGGACGCTGTCAAGATAACCGCAGATTTGTTCCAGATGACCGGCAAAGGTCTGAAAAACAGAGGTGTTGAAATGCTGAAGCTGCAGAACCGTCTGCTGCTCCTCCTGAAAGGAAGATGCCGTCAATACCGGTGTTTCGTCCGTTTCCTGGGACATTTTTTCGTATTCTTCCGGGTACAGAGGCGGCATTTCTTCCGGTACGATCACATCCTGTGCATATTTCCGGCAGATGGCCAGCACACCCGCTGTCTGGTCTTTCTGTTCATTCATCTGCAACTGCAGTTCACTGACTATGCTGCTGTAAATTTCCGTGCCGAACAGTTTGCGGAAAATTTCCTTTTTTCTGTTGGAATCCGTACGCAGCACATCCATAAACTCGCCCTGCGCAATCATGACAACCTGCATGAACTGCTCCCGGGTAAGTCCCACAATCTGCCTGATTTTTTCATTTGTTTCCTTCAGGCTGAGCGCCAGCGGCACTCCCGATTCTTCCTCCGGGCTGCTGCTGACCAGGCGCGTCAGCTGTACTTTTTCCGCCGCGCGCACCCGGGACGGATGTGTGGATTTCCCGCTTCTCCTGGATTCGTGCCAGTGCTGCGGTTCCCGGTTTACCACATAGATATTTTCCGTGCCATTTTCGATTTCCGAAAATCGAAGCTCCACATACGGCCGGACATTGCTGTCCGAAAACTGACTCTGAAGCTCCGTGCCCCTGCGGACGTCCCGTCCTGATCCGCCCTCGCCGTACAGGGCAAAGACAATGGCGTCAAATATCATTGTTTTTCCGGCGCCGGTGTCGCCGGTAATCAGAAACAGCTGCTGATTCGGTGCTGTGAAGTCAATCACCGTGCGCTGTGCGTAGGATCCGAACGCCTGCATGGTAAGTTTCAGTGGTCTCATGCCTGTCCCTGCCCTCCCTGTACTTTATTGATGACTTCCCTTAAAAGTGCCAGTTCCTCCCCCTTCGCCCGCTCTCCGATGAGATCGCGGCAAAGGTCGTAAGGATCCGTTTTGCCGGACCTGACAGCGTATGTTCCGGCTTCGTAATCCATCCGGTCCGGTATTTTCCTGACAATCTCCAGAAGATGAGGGAAGGTCCGGCGCAGCATCTCGAGTATGGCCGGCGGCGTATACGCCGGATCGGTCAGAACGATCCGCACATAATCATCGGTCGGATGCTGCATGACTTCCTGTGAGGTTCCCTCCATAACCCGCACCTGGCGGAGGGGAAGGAGCGGAAGAAGCTGCACGGAAACCTCCCCCTTTTCCTTCAGCTCCACCTCCAGTATTCCCTTCTTTTGTCCGCGCTCATCCACCGAATAGGCAAGCGGCGTACCGCAGTACCGCCAGCAGTCTCTGCCTGCTTTCATCGGTTTGTGAATGTGTCCCAGGGCTGCGTAGTCGAACGGCTCAAGAACACGGGTGCTTACCTGGTCAATATTTCCGATGGTGACGATCTCCGACTCCATCCGTTCGATATTCCCGGCATCCTCTCCCTGCGGAAGATAAAACTGATGGCTTACCAGCACGTTCCTTTCTTCCGGATGAAGACGGCCGTCCTCGATTTCTCTCCGGAAAAGGCGCTGCAGGGTCTCATCGTAGCTTGCGTTATTTCCGTTTTCATCCGTCCCGACAATCGCCTTTACCATGGAAGGTTTTACAAACGGAAGCAGGAAAAAGCCGACACTGCCGTATTCGTCCTGAAGCACAACCTTTTCAATATACTGATCCGCCTTCATGGGAGGAAGTCCGATCATGTGAATGTTCTGGCGTTCCAGCACCCGGCGGTACACGTCAATCCGCGCCGGACTGTCGTGGTTGCCGCTGATCATCATAATCTCGCAGCGGGGAAGATGCTCCGTCAGGCCGGAAACAAAATAATCAAACAGTTCTACCGCCTCCGCCGATGGAACCGCCCGGTCATAAATATCCCCGGCGATGACAATGGCATCCGGTTCTTCCTGCCGGGCTGTCTTTATGATCTGATCCAGTATATACCTCTGATCTTCGAGAAGATCACGGTTGTAAAGGCGAAGTCCGATATGAAGGTCGGAAAGATGGAAGAATCTCATGATGCACCCTCCTGTTTTTTCTGTGCCGGTCTGTTTTTCCGCGCTTACGCTTCCTGCCTGGAAAGGCTGCAGATGGTTTCTACCGAGGCGGTGCCAGGAAACATATCGATCATACTGCATCGCTGCGGCCGGTATCCGCATTTCATCAGTTCTCCGAGGTCGCGCTGCAGTGAGATTGGCTTGCAGGAAACGTAGACCATGTGCGGTACCTGATAGCTGATAATTTTCCTCAGCGCATGCGGATTAACGCCCTCGCGCGGCGGATCCAGTACAATCAGATCCGGTTTTTCCGTCAGTTCGTCCAGCACCTTCAGCACATCCCCCGCAATAAAGCTGCAGTTGTCCAGATGATTAAGCCGGGCATTTTCGCGTGCTGCTTCGACCGCTTCCTCCACTATTTCAACCCCGGTCACATGTTCGGCGACCGGCGACAGGATCTGCGCGATGGTTCCCGTTCCGCTGTAAAGATCATAAATGTTTTTTCCGCGGGTTTCCCCGATGTACTCCTGTACCCGGCGGTAGAGCAGCTCCGCCCCGCGGGGATTTGTCTGAAAGAAGGAAAAAATAGTTACCTTGAATTTCAGTCCCAATAGTTCCTCATAAAAATAATTCTGTCCGTAGAGGATACTGGTTTCCTGATTGTTGACGGCATCCGCGAGACTATCGTTATGGGTGTGCAGAATACCGCAGATTCGGCCTTCCAGGTTCAGCTTCAGGAGCGCTCTTGCCAATTCTTTCTCCAGTGCTTCTTCCTCCTGCCTGGCTATCTGTGTGGATGTTACCAGATCGACAAGAAGATCCCCGGTGGCGGAGGATCCACGCACAACCAGATGCCGCAGATACCCCTTGTGGCTGCTTCGATGATAGAACGCAAGTGCGAAGCGCCTGCATACATCAAGCACAGTCTTCAGAATTTTCTTAAAATCATCGTTGATAATACGGCAGTCTTCCACGGTAACAATATCATAATAGCTGTTTTGCCGGTGCATTCCCAGTGCCAGCGGACCGCCCATGTATTCATCGCCAAAGGAAAACTCCATTTTATTGCGGTATCCGAAGACGGACGGACTTGGCTCAATACCTTCGAACTTTTCCTCCGGCACCAGTCCCTCCAGCAGTTTTTTCACCTGGTGTTCCTTCAGTTTCAGCTGGTCTTCGTACGGAAGCTGACGGTACACACATCCGCCGCAGCTTCCGAAATGGCGGCAGTCCGGTTCAATTTCACCGGGTGCCTTTTCAAGAACCTCCAGCGGCCACGCTTCCGCTCTGCCGGAGCGTACCTTCAAAACACGGCAGCGGACACGCTGTCCCGGGACCGTATTTTTTACGTAAATCGTCCGGCCGGCTCCCGGAAGATGCGCTGTCCCCCGCGCCGGAAAGCTGACATCTTCAATGCTGCATTCAATTACATCACCCTTTTTCATACATCCCGTTCCTCCGGTAGATTCTGTTTTTGTATCCATTGCCGCAAAAGGGCTGCCGCATTACGCTCTGGTAAAATGCAGCAGCCCCGTTCCTGTACTCTTTCTTAAGGATTGAATGTTAACTTAAATCTCTCCGTAAATTCCGGAGCATGTCTCTGAAAAGACACCTTCCGCATTATTCTGCTGACGGTTCCGCATCTGCGGCTCCGGCATCCTCTGCCGCCCCGTCTTCCGCAGTCTTTTCCGCAGCCTCAGCTTCTTCTCCCTCCGCCGCTTTTTCTGCGTCCTGCTCCCCGGCATCGGTGTTTTCCGCTTCTTCTTTGGCGCCGTCCTCGTCCTCCTCGAAGAAGTCGTCAAAGTCATCGTCAAAATCATCGTCAAAATCTTCCAGATAGTCCGGACTGAAGTAACGATAAAGCGCGTAACATACGGCAGCTATCGCTGCAATAATTCCAATGATCGCAAATACCCACAGCACCTTGTTTTTTTTCTTTTCATGCTCTTCCGATTTCAGTAACTTTTTCAATTCGTTTATTTTCATAACAGCTGTATCCTTTCTCTTATTTGCGAAGTAGATTATGGAAATAATTGAATAAATTATATCATAAATACTGCGTTTTTTCTACTGAATATAAAACTTCACACTTTCTTAAGTTTTGCGAAGCCGGCAAACATTTTCTTTACGCCGACGCGGTCGAAGTCAACGCTAACCTCGTAATCGCGGCCGCCGTCTCTGATTTCACGAACCGTCCCGTCGCCAAACTTAATATGATGGACACGGTCGCCAATCCCGTAGGACAGTGTTGCTGTTTTCTTTACCTTATAGACATTCAGATCCTTCAGATTTTCGCGGAAAGCGCTCCTTGCCTGCTGACGCTCCCTCCGCACTCTGGTCATCCGCGCCGTACCCCCGGCCGCGGATCCTTCCTCCGGAGAGTTTCCGTTCTGGGTACGCTGCTGCCGGTTTGCGTTTGTCTGGAGCAGATCCTCCGGGATTTCACGTATAAACCGGGACACGCGGTTGTACTGAACCTGACCGCGAATCATGCGTGAGCGGGCCGCGGTCAGCGTCAGATCTTTCCGGGCGCGCGTAATGCCTACGTAGCACAGCCGGCGCTCCTCCTCAATCGACTCCTGACCGTCCTCGGCCATGATGCTCATGTAGCTCGGGAAAAGGTTTTCTTCCATTCCGGCGATATAGACATTATCAAATTCCAGCCCTTTGGCACTGTGCAGCGTCATGAGCACCACCTGATGTCCGTTCTCCTCCAGATTGTCGATATCCGCCACGAGAGCGACTTCCTCCAGAAAACCGGCCAAAGACGCCTCCTCATTATCTTCCTCATAGGCTGCGGCCTTGGAGATCAGCTCATCCAGGTTTTCCATACGTTCGAGTGCCTCGTCGCTGCCTTCGGCCTTCAGTTCATTCACATAGCCTGTCGTATCCAGTATATTGCTGATCAGCTCCGTCACCGACATCATCTGCGCCTTCGTACGGAAAGCGCGGATCGAGCTGACAAAATTCTCCATCTTCGTCTCCCCGCGTCCGATGCCCGGAATCTCACGCGCCTTTTCCAGCGCCTGGTAAAAGCTCAGACCGTTGACACTGGCGTATTGTTCCGCGCGCTCAATGCTGGTAGCCCCGATGCCGCGTTTGGGGATGTTAATGATACGGCGCACCGCCAGATCATCGCTGGCGTTGCTGATGGTTTTCAGATACGCCAGAACGTCCTTGATTTCCTTTCGGGAATAAAAGTTAATGCCGCCGATGATCTTATACGGAATGTTCGCCATCATCAGTTTTTCCTCGAGAAGGCGGGACTGAGCGTTGGTCCGATACAAAATAGCACAGTCTTCGTAACTGTACAGTCCTTTCGATACCTTCCGCTGAATATCGTTGCAGATAAAGTCTGCCTCCTCATACCCGGAGCCAAGCTGCATAAAACGCACCTGGCTGCCCTCGCCGTTGTCTGTCCACAGGGTCTTTTCCTTACGTCCGTGATTGTTATGGATCACACTGTTGGCGACATTCAGAATATTTTTCGTGGAACGATAGTTCTGTTCCAGCCGGATCACCTTCGTATTCGGAAAAACCTTCTCGAAGTTCAGGATATTGCCGATGTTGGCCCCGCGAAAGCGATAGATGGACTGATCGTCATCTCCGACGACGCACAGATTTTTATACCGGGCAGAGAGAAGATGCACAAACTCAAACTGAGCGGTGTTGGTATCCTGATATTCATCGACCATGATGAAGCGGAAGCGATCCTGATAATATTCGAGTACATCCGGACACTTTCTGAAAAGCTCTACCGTTTTGAAAAGAAGATCATCAAAGTCAAGTGCATTGTTCTTTTTCAGCTGAGACTGATATTCCCGGTAAATCCTTGCTGTTGTGAGAGCTGCCGGGTTGCCCGCTGAATTTTTTTCGTACTCATCCGGTCCGATCAGCTCATCCTTTGCCGATGACAAAAGCCCCATGATGGTCCGCTCTTTGTAAACGGCAGGATCTGCTTTCAATGCTTTCATGACACTTTTAATGACGGATTTCTGATCTTCCGTATCGTAAATGTCAAAATGCGGGTCGTATCCGATCCGGTCGGCAAAGCGGCGAAGAATCCGGCAGCAGGTGCTGTGGAATGTGGCGGTCCACACCCCGCGTCCTTCGTCCCCGAGCTGTTTTTCCACACGGCTCTTCATCTCTCCCGCCGCTTTGTTTGTAAATGTGATCGCCAGAATATTCCACGGATCCACCTGTTTCTCACTGATCAGCCACGCAATCCGGTTGGTCAGCACTCTTGTTTTTCCGGATCCGGCTCCGGCGAGAATGAGCAGCGGCCCCTCGTAATGGCATACAGCCTCCTGCTGCTCCTTGTTCAGCTTCTGTAATGACTCCATATATCCCTTTCCTGGTTAATCTTCAAATTGCGCTACAACCGTCCAGCCGCTTTCATCCGTCCGGACCCCGGTAACGACTCCCTCAAAATTTTTCAGACGTTCCCGGTTTTCATAATTGCCGGACATGGCAATCGCCGGCTCGATGGTATAATACCAGCTGTACGGAAGGACTCCCTCCGATACATGTATGTGATCCCCGGGCTTAACCAGTCCTTCCCGTTCCATTTTAAACTCCATCGTCCGCATAAAAATCTCCTCCGGCAGAACTTTCTGCAACGTACATTGTATCCTTTCCCGGTGGTTGCGTCAACTGATTGTGGGATGCTTGCCAGCCGCGATACGGACGGTTATAATAGGTTCCGTACCTGCATTGCTTCTTTATGTCTTATGTTTTTGAGGTGCTGCCATGAGTGACAATTTTGACCGTACGGTAGAGGATATTCTGAAAAGCCTGGATAGCCTGGAATATGTGAAGTCGACGGATATTCCGGATATTAATTTATATATGGATCAGGTGACTACCTTTATGGAGGAACATCTTCAGGCAAACCGCCGTTATGAGGATGATAAAATCCTGACGAAAACAATGATCAACAATTATGCAAAAAATAAACTTCTGCCGGCACCGGACAAAAAGAAATATTCGAAGGAACATATCATCGTTCTGATTTTTATTTATTACTGGAAGGGTTTTCTTTCGCTGAGCGATATTTCCGGGCTGCTGCATCCTCTGACGGCGGAGTATTTCAACCGTCAGAGCGGAATGAGTCTGAAGGATATCTATGATGCTGCTTTTCAGTTTTCAAACGAAAAGATTGACCGCCTGAAGGATGAAATTCGTGAAGAGGCATCCTCTGCTCATGCCGCCTTTACGGATGCTCCTGCCGATAAACAGTATGATCTGCAGCTTTTCTCTCTGATCTGCAGCCTGACCATGGATGTCTACTACAAAAAGAAAGCCATTGAGAAGCTCATTGATACACGCTACCGGGATGAAATACCGGAAAAGCTTCGAAAAGCGGATGAAAAAATCCGCAAGGATGAAAAAATCCGCTAAAAACGCGGATGAAAAACCGATGATAAAAAGCCGCAGGTCGGGCGAAGACATCTTTTCGATGTGCTCCGCTTCCTGCGGCTTTGTTTCAATCTTTCTTTTTCTTTTCCTGTACTTTTCAGGCCTCTTCCTTCCTCATTCTGGAAAAAACCATATTGTAGCCGTCGCTGCCATACAGCAAAGAACGGTTCACACGGCTGATGGTGGCGGTTGATGCGCCGGTTTTTTCTGCTATGTCCAGATAGGTTTTCCCCTCTGTCAGCATTTTTGCTACTTCGAAACGCTGGGACAGGGACTGCAGTTCGTTGACTGTACAGACATCCTCAAAAAACTTATAGCATTCTTCTCTGTCCCTGAGCTGAAGAACGGCATCGAAAAGTTCATCTACAGCTTCGTTTCTGATCTCCTTACCCATGAATCTCCCTGTTTTCTCCTTTTAGTATCAGATGAAAGCGGTATTTGTATGCGTTTTTTGCGCACCCAAAACGGCACGATCATCGTGCCGCGCCCATTCATATATTAAATTCACACATCAATATCCGGTTACATTCGTTGCGTACAGTGTTCCGTCGTTGGATGCCTCGGAGGCATTAAGAGATATATCAACATAGACGCCGTCATAAATTCCATCCGTCGAGCTTACCGCCGCATCCCCGTAATAAACAGTATATTCCTTGCCGTCATCGGTAATCACCGTCATGGTATCCGTGCCGGCCGATTCTACCGTACCGCTGACATGGCTGACGGACGAACCCGATCCGCTGTTCGTTCCGGAATTTGAGGAATTTCCGGAATTAGAAGTATTGCCGGTATTAGAAGTATTGCTTCCTGTGTTGGATCCTGCCGCCGAACTGTCGCTGGTCAGATAAGCCTTGGAAACATAGCCGGTGGTTCCATTCACATTTACAATGTACCAGTTGTCTGTTTCTCCGACTACGGTTACGGAATTGCCCGTGCTGAGCGAGCTGATTACGGAACTGTCCGTGCCCGGATTGGAGCGGATGTTGACACCATCCGTCGCGTAGAGCGTCGCTGAACTTCCGTAGCTGGTGGCCGTGTTCAGTTCTGCGGAAGAAGATGAACTTCCGGACGCATTGGTTTCGGAAGAGGAAGCCGTTGTTGTCTGTGCTGCCGAGCCGCCGGCTGTCAGAAGATCCTTGCGGATATATCCGGTTGTCCCGTTGATGCTGACCTTGTACCAGTTGGCTGTCTCGCCGACGACAGAAACCGAAGCATCTTTATCCAGCGTTGTCACAAGAGCCGCATCCGTCCCCGGCTGCTGGCGGACGTTGGTAATATCCATCGTTTTCAGTGAAACCGAATTGTATGTCTTCTCGGTTTTCAGCTCCGCCTGTGCGGTAGTATCGGTTTGCGTTTTCGCTGTTTCGCTGGTTTTCTGGGTTGTTCCTACCAGCTTCTCACTTGTAATCTGCTTGAGTGTTTCATCCTTGAGTACACGGAAGCTGTCCACAGAATCCTCTACGGATTTCAGAAGCGCTTTGTTATCATCCGTGACCGTTCCGGTGATCACATAGGCCTGATCCGTTGCAATGATGGCATAGGTGTCGGAATAAGCCCACATTCTTTCATTCGCGTTGAACTTAATCACATACTTGTACACATTGACATTGTTCAGCGCATTGTTCGTGAAACTTTCGATTTCATAGGCGTTGTCTGAGGTATACTGGCTGTCCAGATCCCTCTTCAGACTGTCCTCGCTGGTGCTTACCTTCAGACTCTGCATGGCGGCGGCCGTTGTCGCGTGCTGGATGTTGATGATTGCCTTGCTTCCGCTCTGGAAAACTCTCATCTCATCCGTATCCTGTGTCACCTTCCAGGTATTATCCGGCAGAGTGATTTTGACGGATCCGTCCTTGGATGTATAGTCGACGGACGTTATCAGCTTTTCCGTTTCGGTGACTGTTTCCTTCTCCGTAACCGCTTCTGTCTCCCTGACCGCCGCGGCTGTTGTTGTCTGCGGCTGGGTTTCCGTTGTTCTGGAAGTGGTTACCGTGTTGTCCGCTCTCTGCCCGCAGCCGGCGAGTATTAATGAAGTTATAAGAACAGCCGGCAGAAGCATGCCGCTATTCCTGAACCATCTGTTTTTGTTTTCCATATATATATCCTCCAATACTGCTTTCATGATAACACCTGCTCCCGTACTCGCGCAAGTTTTAGCCGGCGATTTAACTTCTGCGTATAAAGTTGTAAATGAATTGTAACAGACACAAAAGGGGAGCAACAAAGCTCCCCAGTGCCATCCTGTCTATTCAGCTGTTCTCCGCCGTCCAAAGCCCTTCCATCCAGATGCCATATCCTGATTACGAATTGGAAACAAGGTTCGCATTAATGTAGCCGGATGTGCCGTCATACGTTACCTGAAGCCAGCCATCCTCCGTGCTGCCGGTGACGGTCACCGTCGCGCCCTCCGGGATGGATCCGATCGCATCACTGTCCACGCTGGCATCGCTTCGGATGTTCACTTCCGTGTTCGTGGTTACGCTGTAGTGATCGGATGTATCCTGGCCGCCGTCCGCATACTGTGCATTGATTTTCGCCCGTTCCTCCTCCGACTTTGGTTCAACAACGGTCTCAGACAGAGTATCCTTATGTACGTAGCCTGTCAGCGTATCATCTCCATCCGCCTTGGAGATCACATACCAGCTCGGCGTTTCTCCCGTAACGGTTACTTTCTCGCCCTGATCAAAGGAGCTGATGATATTTTCACTGCTTTCCGTGCTCGGAGTCTGGCGTATGTTCATATCATCCTTCGCATAATACGTGCGGGGCGCATCAAATTCGCTTTCCTTCTCCTTCTCTTCGCTTTCGGAAAGATCCGGATAGGTTTTCACCGTCTCCGATTCCGTAACCGCCTCCGTTACGTTTTCTGTAGCCGGCTCCGTAAACACCGGAGTCTTTTTTACGGTTTGCACCTTTGCTTCTGTTACAGCTTCCGTAACTGCTTCGCTCTCCGTGACGATCTGAACCTTCTTCTCTGTCCCGGTCTGTGCCGTCGTGGCCGGTTCGGAGCTGGCTGTTCCCTCGCCGGCCCGCTTGCCGCAGCCTGCCAGTACGAACGCCGCCAGTGCAGCTGCCAGTCCTATTTTCACTATTTCCTTTTTCATTATAATAACCTCCGCTCTGAACAATTGCTCTGTGAAATTCTATTATCTCTCCTGCAAAATTCAGGTAAAAACTTTTTTATATATTAGCATGAGTCACCCGCAAATACAAGCTGACAGCCGGAAGCGATTCTTAAAATTGAGTTTAGATTGAAGGAATATTTTCCGCGTGTTATAATGAGAAAGATATTTTTACGTATGATGAGGAAGGAATTTTCACACTATGAAGATGCAAAAGAACTTACCGGATGTGAACGAAGCTGCGGATTCTGCCGGGAAGGCGGCGGCTTCTCAAAAATCAGGTCCCATGCACGAAATTCTAAGCTGGATTGAAGTGATTGTGATTGCTGTCGTGCTGGCTCTGGTGATCACCCAGTTCATAATCATAAATGCGACCGTGCCGAGCGGTTCCATGGAAAATACCATTCACCCGGGCGACCGTCTGATCGGCCTGCGTCTGACTTATAAATTCTCCGATCCGCAGCGGGGCGACATTGTCGTCTTCCGATACCCGGTAGACGCCGCACAGGGAAAGAAAACCAATTATATCAAGCGCATCATCGGTCTTCCCGGAGAAACGGTAGAAATTAAGGATGCCAAAATCATCATCACGGATGCGGACGGCAATCAGGAAACCCTCGACGAACCCTATCTGAAGGAAACCTGGACCGTGCGAAATGACGGATATACCTTCCACGTACCGGAAGGCTGCTATCTGATGCTGGGCGATAACCGCAATAATTCATCGGACGCGCGCTACTGGGCGCAGAAAGCCCTGGAAAACATTCCGGGTATTTCAGATGAAGAGGCAGAGAGCCTGCAGTACGTGAAGCGCAGTCAGATTCTCGGGAAAGCCTATTTCCGCTACTGGCCTCTGAACCATATCTCTACTCTGTACAAGAACACCGTATCCTACGAGTAAGGCTCCGCCCAATCCTAATGGGGCGGCAAGAGTACTTTTGACACCCCTGCCACGATATCCGGAAAAAACAAAAGGAATTTCTGTTCGATCAGAAATTCCTTTTTTATTATCTCTGTCAGGATGCTATCCGCTCTCTATCTCCGTCAGGATGCTGTCCGCTCTCTGTTATCCTGCGGTCAGCGAACATATCTTTTCGTGATTCGCCGCAGTCCCCCGCCGACAGCTTACTCCAGGAACTTTTCGCCGACGTAGCCTACCGTTCCGTCGCTGAGTTTAATCTCGCACCATCCGCTGCCGCCCAGGTACTCCACCTGCGTTCCGGCTGGCAGATCCGATACAATCACGTTATCTCCGTAGGATGGATCCGAGCGGACGTTGCAGGCCGAGGTGATGGTCCGGTACACCGGTTCCGGCGGCGTATAGCTGCTGGCGGTCAGGCTTTTGGCTATATAAGCATTCTGCCCGTCATACCGGATCAGATACCACTTGTCTGTCTCTCCGGTTACGGTTAACGGATCGCCCGCCTGTGCTGTGCCGATGACCGAATAGCCGGTTCCGGGACCGGAGCGGATATTTGATTCTTCATCCGCGTAAAGCGTTGCAGCGCTCGAATACCGTTTCAAGGTGTCAATCTCTTCGGTCTGCTTTTGTGTTTCTGTCTGCTTTTCGGTCTGTTTCTTTGTTTCCGTCTCTGCCTGCTTCTCAGTCTGCTTTTTTGTTTCCGTCTCCGTCTGTTTTTCGGTCTGCTTCTTTGTTTCCGTCTCCGTCTGTTTTTCGGTCTGTTTCTTTGTTTCCGTCTCCGTCTGTTTTTCGGTCTGTTTCTTTGTTTCCGTCTCTGTCTGTTTTTCGGTCTGTTTCTTTGTTTCCGTCTCCGTCTGTTTTTCGGTCTGCTTCTTTGTCTCTGTTTCCGTCTGCTTTTCCGTCGCAGCGGTTTCTTTTTCAGTTTCCGGCTCTTTTCTTACGGTCTGCCGGGAAACGGTTACACCGGACTCGCTTTCCCCCTGTGAAATGATGGTGATCGTCTGATCCGTGCTCTGCTCATCCTTCGCTGCAGACTGTCTGTGAAAGCTCTGGTAAACACGAACGCCCGATGCGATCGCCACAATGCCCAGCGCAATACAGACAATCAGCACCAGATAGCGCAGATTGTCAGAAAGCCATTCCTTAAACGGATGTTCCTCATGTTTACTGCTCATGATTTACATATACCCCTTTTTTATGCTTTATTCGATCTGTGATACAGGTGTCAAAAGTGCCTTTCCACCTGCCGCCCATTACGATTACACGTATCTTCGCCGTACTCAACGGTCCGGATCCCGCAGCGAAGAAACATCAAAGAAATCCGTGAAATAATCCGGCGCATTCTCCAGCGTATAGCCGTCGACAAACCTTCTTGTCTGACGAAGATAGCCGTCTCCCATTTCCATGTAGTCTGTATCTCCCCACAGACCGCACAGATACTCAAATCCGCTGCTTAAAAGATAATTCAGCTGGTCACCCGGATAGGCGACTTCCCCGCCGTACGGATAGAACAGAATGCTGCTTCCACCCACCAGCGAACCGACCTCCTCCTCCCAGGAGGAAATGTCATTTTCCAGCTGGGACAGAGACATATCGTTCATGTAGCTGTGCGAATAGCCGGCACAGGCGATGCTCCATCCGTCATCCCTCAATGCATCCGAAATCCCGGCGATGGTCTTCTGCTCCTCCGTCAGGTTCTGGTTCTGCAGGTTGGTGTGCAGGTTCAGCACACGGCTGTTATCCGGCGTTCCCGTTTCTCCGGAGGCATTTGTGCTGCTGTCCGCAGAAGTTTCGCCGCTCTGTGTCCCGGCGGTGCTGTCCGACGTCCCCTGCGCCGTACTGTCCGCCGATGTCTGCGCCTGTGCTGTGCTTTCTGTTTCCGATGAGGGCTGCGAAGCCGGGCCGGAGGAAGATTTGCTCAGGCTGTAGCCGTATACGCCATTTGCGCCTGAAACCGAGATGACTCCCTTCGCGCCTTTATAGGAAAAATCCGGATGCTGTTCGACAAAGCTGTCGACAATAGGAATAAAATCATAATCTCCGATTTTGTCATGCCCTTCCGAATCCGTGTATTTGGCCTTTACCCTTCCATCATCATCCAGCACAAGGCAGGTGGCAATCCCGTCTCCGTTTTTCACGCCCTCGTAACTGACGTTATCCTGAGACAGGACAATCGGTTTCTTATCCGCCGGCAGCATGATCTGCTGCATTTCCAGTGTTGTCACGCCGCGGCTGTCCGTTACGTCCTTCGCAATATCCGACATGCTGACCAGTACGTACCCCTTCTCGTACAGGCTTTCCAGCATTGCTTCAAACTCACGGACGGTGATCATGGAATTCGCATAATTCGATGAATTCTCATCCCCGTCGAAGGCCATGGAAGTATCCTCGATCAGCGTCGGAAAACAAAGATGCGGTATGGCCCCGTCGTACGCGGACAGCGAGGCTTGTTCGTTCTGGTATTCATTGATTTTGTTCGTAAGCTCCTCACTGTTTCCTTCCGTACTCACGCTCTGAAGATATTCGATCGCTTCATCGTAACGGTAGGATGCAGCCAGTGCGTCCGCCTGATCCAGAATGGACCGGGTCTGTACCGCCTCCTCGCTGACAGCCTCCTGCGCCAGTCTCTCCTCTCTCATTTTCGGTGATTCGACCGGCTCATTATTATCGTATTTGCCGACGGTGCCTATGCTTTCCGCTATCTGATAGTTCAGCTCGGAACGACGGCAGCCGCCCGCGAATAACACTGCGGCCGGCAGGCAGGAAAGGACCAGCATCGTATAGAATTTTTTCTTCATGAAAGTACTCCCCGTTTTTCAGATGTATCTTTAATTATAGACGCCTCCTTAAAACGAGACAATCCCCTGTATGAAAAGATCTTTACTTTCTTACGGATACGCTTTTTACCCTGCTCCACGGGCTGTACACCTTACGGCCGCTGACATTCACATACCCTCTGATGCGGATATATACTTTTTCCCCGGTCAGACGGCTGAGCAGCAGCTGGCGCTTATTTCCAGAAGCCGTGACGCTGGAAGCATTCGCAAACTTCGGCGATTTCGACCACTGAATCTGCCAGGCCTGTGCCTTTCCGGACCAGAATACCAGTGCCTTCGCTCCGTTTTTCGCAGTCACCTTTTTAATCGCCGGCCCGGCCGGCTTTACAGTCAGTGGGATCTTCCTGGTAGCGCTCCGGTAATTCCGGGTTGCCCCGGCTTTCACCGTAATCACCGTCTGACCGCAACCGGTCAGGTATAATGTCGTACCGGAAGGTCTGGCAACAGCTTTATTTGCGCTTGTCAGTGAGATTTTACCCTTTGCCGACGCTTTCACTTTTATTTTTGAATAATTTGTTGTCACTGTAATGGAAGAAGATGACTTGATTTTCTGACTGGCTTTGGCAATCGTAAACTTTACCGTTCTGCTTCCCTCGCAGTTTCCTCTGCCGGTAATGACAGCCAGGGCGGTTCCTGCATTTACATTATTTTTAAAAGAAACAGAATAATCTTTTCCATTTTTCAGCGCTGCTCCCTTATACGTTACCGTTACCTTCGGTCTGACCGCCTTTCCGAAATAGGTAAAGCTGGTTTTATTCAATTTTACGGAGCATTTGCTGTCAGTCAGATATTTCTTTTCCGCATAAGCGATGGACTTGCTGTTGGATTTGACGGACCGGCTTCCGGAGGAATCGAGAGTCCAGACAAAATAATAGTACTTTTTTCCGGACGATACCGTCTTGTCGCTATAGGACTTTGTACCCGCGCCAACATTGGCAAGGGTGGTATAGGGGCCATTCATTTTTTCTGCGCGCCGGATCTGGTAGCCGTAGCTGCTCTTTCCGGTCCAGGTAAGTTTTATGCCGCCGGGTACCTGCGAAGCATTCAGGTACAGCGCGCCGCCTGCCAGGCTGTTAAAGTAGGTAACTGCGTAGCCTGCCCGCATTTTTCCGTGATAGTCCACATTGTTGGGCAGCTCGTATACCGCCACAAACTGGTAGGCGGCCTTCGCGGCGTCGTACTGCGTATTTCCCAGATTTTTCAGATATCTGTATAAATCCGGGAAATAGGTCCTGGTCTCATAATTGATGAAATGAAGCTGACCTTCCAGACTGGTGTAATTATAATTATGATTTGCACAGAAGTTCTGAAGCCGGGTGATCCGGAAGGAGCTCCACATGCATAAACCATAGTAATAGCCGCCTCCCGCCCACAGATTGGATGTGAAGCCGGATTCTGCATAAATATTAGCCATGATACCACAGGCTGCCGCAGGAGATATATCCATATCCTTCGTTAGCGTGTTCAATGCCGTCTTCTCACCGGCAGACGCCGCCGATGCTCTGGGAGCAGCAAAGCCCAGCGCAAAGACAAGCATAGCCCCGAGAAACAGATACCGCAGAAGCCTTTTTTTGTTTTCCATATTCTCTCTCATAACCATAACCCTTCCTGATTTTGCCACACGAAACGGTTTCTCCACGCTGCTCATTTTCTACCCTCTCATCTCAAACCGTTCCCTGCTGTACCGGCTGCGGCACTGCCGCATTCCTTTCATTTTCCGAAACCGCCGCATCCGCAGGGTGCCTCACTCCTCACGAATGAATACGGTTTTCCGTGTTCCCGTTTTCCTCCCCTTATTCTGAATTATTTTTATCCCCGTAAAAGCTTCCACTACAGATCTATATTGCCGGTGAATACTGTCCTTGCCGGTCCGGTCATAAATATGCTCCCCGCCGTGTCCGGCCACTCAATGTACAGATCTCCTCCGCGAAGATGCACCGTCACAGAACGGTCGGTCCATCCGTTGAGGATGCAGACCGCCGCAGCCGCGCAGGCGCCGGTTCCGCAGGCCCAGGTTTCTCCGGAGCCGCGCTCCCACACTCTCATCTGAACATTCCGGCGGTCCGTCACATGGATAAATTCCGTGTTCACCCGGTCCGGAAACATGAGATCGTTTTCGAAGGCCGGCCCGACATGTTCCACGTCAAAACGGCTGACATCCTCAACCGGAACTACGGTATGCGGATTTCCCATGGATACGCAGGTCTGCCTATACATGGTTCCCAGTATTTTTACCGGTTCATTGATAACCTGCTCCCTTCCGCCGGCCTTTACCGGAACAGCGGCGGCAGCGAAATCCGGTTTCCCCATATCTACCCGGACCTCGTCCACTTTTCCGTTCCGTACCGTCAGATCCAGCGTTTTTATGCCGGCACCGGTGGCTATGGTAAGATGCGTCTTGTCCGTCATACCATGATCATACACATACTTACCCACACAACGGATACCGTTCCCGCACATTTTCCCGCGGCCGCCGTCCGCATTGTACATATCCATCTCAAAATCGGCAATTTCAGAGGGTTTGATCAGGATCAGGCCGTCGGAGCCTACGCCGAAATGGCGGTCGCTCACCAGCCGGGCGGCTCTCCCCGGATCTTCTACCTTTTCTTCAAAGCAGTTTACATAGACATAGTCATTGCCGATGCCCTGCATCTTCGTAAATTTCATATTTCACCTCAGTTTTCCATCAGTTCGATGATCATCTGTGCCGTCTCGGCCATTCCGGTACCGTTGTTCATACTTGTTTTCTGGAGGTAACGGTGAGCCTCCGTTTCCGTCATCGCGTTTCTGTCCATCAGAAGCTCCTTTGCGCGTGAAATCGCCCTGTTTTCCGCTTCCGTGCGCAGGTGCCTGTGCCTTCGGAGTGTCCGCTCATTCTTTTCCTGTATGTCAAGCAGATTGTCGACGCCCTGAATCAATTCACGCGCCTTGATCGGCATGTTCAGTATGGAAATGTCCGGCGCATCCTCATCCCCGTTCCAGTCCGCCGGGGCAATCGCCAGCATCCCGAAGGTTTCGGGAAGATTTTCCCGCAGCTCCCCGCAGGTCATATCACGAAAGCGATAGCTGCAGACCATCACTCCGCAGCCCAGGCGGTCCGCCGCCTGAAGAGCCGCCGTCCCGCTGGTAACCGCAGCGCTGACATGGTATCCGCTCCTCATAAGCAGCGCTTTGATGGAGGAAGCGCCCTGTCCGTCCGGAAAGGCTACTACCAAATTCGCCATAATTTATTCTCCTGCATTCAAAATCCGGATGTTCGCTGCTGATCAGTATTTTGAAAGGTAGGAGTTTATTTCCCAGTCGGAAACGTGCAGTGTATAATCGTTCCACTCGCTGGTCTTGTATTCAAGGAATTTTTCTATTATATGGCCGCCCAGTACATCCCACACAAACGGATCTGCCTTAAATTCCCGGATCGCTTCCCCCAGATTTTCCGGAAGCCTGTCCACATGAAGCTTTTCCCCCAGGGTGGTCCCGAACACTTCCATGTTCATATCCACGCGTGCCGGCGGTTCAATTTTATTTTCAATACCGTCCATGCCGGCGGCCAGGCACAGTGCCAGCGTCAGATACGGATTCGCAGCGGAATCCGGGCTTCTCAGTTCTACTCTTGTATTAAAGCCGGTCGCCGCCGGAATTCGGATGAGCATACTGCGGTTGGTGGAGGACCAGGCAATGTACCGGGGTGCCTCATAGCCCGAATCCAGGCGTTTGTACGAATTTACCAGCGGGTTGAGAACCGCACACATCCCCTTGATATGCTTCATGATGCCGCCGATAAAATAATACCCGGGTTTACTGAGGCCGTTGGGATCCTTCGGGTCTTCGAAAATATTGATTCCATCCTTAACCATGGAAAAATTAAGATGCATGCCGGATCCGTGCTGATCGTTCTTGGGCTTTGGCATAAACGTGGCATACAGACCATGCCGCTTTGCAATCGTACGCGCCGCCAGCCGGAAGGTCATGATTGTGTCCGCGCTCCGGAGCGCCTCGTCATAATGAAGATCAATCTCGTGCTGGCCTGTCGCGAATTCGTGATGGGACGAATCAATCGTATAGCCCATGTCCTCCATGTTCAGAATAATGTCCCGGCGCGCATTCTCGCCCAGGTCATAGGGGCTGACATCAAAGTAGCCGGCATTTTCATGGGTCAGCGTGGTCGGCTGCCCGTTGTCATCCAGGTGGAAGAGGAAGAATTCACATTCCGGACCGATCAGGAATTTGAATCCTTTTTCCGCGGCTTTATTCAGCACCTTCTGCAGAACCATCCGGCAGTCGCCTTCAAACGGTGTTCCATCCGGGTAGCAGATATTGCAGAAAAGGCGGGCTACCTTTCCGCGCTGCGGGCGCCACGGGAAGATGGCCAATGTGTCCAGATCCGGGTACAGATACATATCGGACTCTTCAATCGTCACAAATCCGTTGATCGATGAGCCATCAAACATGATCTTGTTATTCAATGCGCGCTCCAGCTGGCTGGTTGTAATCGCAATGTTCTTCAGAGAACCGAAAACATCCGAAAACTGAAGACGGATGAATTCAACATCCTCCTCCTCAATAATGCGCATAATATCTTCTTTTGTGTACTTACTCATCGTGTCCTCCCCACCTGACGGCCATTTTCACTTATTTTCTGTATTTTCCCTGTAAACCTCGTGTCCTCTTCCCGGGCACTATCCGCAGTCAAAAACCCTTTTGGTCCTGGCATCATCCTATTGTATAAATCCCTCGTGCCGCTTCGCTGTTTTGCGAAGCGCGTCCGGATTTATCCTAATATAGGAAAAAAGGGCATTCTGCTCCCAGAACACCCCCACGCTGATTATAATAATTATTAATTATTTTGTCAAATTATTTCGTATTGATTAAACAATTTTAATATCCGCTTAACATATCATGAAACTACCGTACGCACAGATGGCTCTGTTTCATGTATAATTCAGCTTTCCGAAGCCTCCCTGCACTCCCTTTTCCGGGCGGCCGCCGTCACCCGTCCGGTCTCATCCGTGAGGCTTCCCCAGGTATCCGTATCCTTTACTCCCAGGAGAGAAAAGCCGGCCTCCTTCAGCCGCCGGGTCACGGTATTGATTTCATAGCCCTTCTGGTAGTGGATTTCATCAAAGCGCCGGCACAGACTGCCCTGGGTCTGAACGAACAGCGTCAGATCATACTCATTGATCTTCTGCTCCTCATCCCACCAGTTGTCCCAGATAAAAGAGCAGTCGTCCCGTTTTTCGGCGATGGTACGGCATCCGAGCTCGCTGCGGTATTTGTGCAGCGTGTTCATATCAAAAATAAATATTCCGTCCGGATCCAGATAATTGTACGCCAGACGGAATACCTTCTGAAGGTCGTTCTCCGACAGCAGATAGTTCAGACTGTCACATACGCAGACAATGGCGCGGACCGTACCGTAAAGCTCAAACGTCCGCATGTCCTGATTCAGATACAGAATGTCGTGCCCGGTTTTCAGCTTTTTTTCTTCCGCAATCTGAAGCATCTCAACGGAAGAATCAACGCCGATCATATCATAGCCGGCCTGTGCCAGTCTTTCCGTCATATTTCCGGTGCCGCAGCAAAGGTCGAGGACCAGACCGTCCTCAATTCCGTATTTTTTAAGCAGCTCAATGATCTTCCGGCTCCACGGCCCGTAAGGAACATTATCCATAAATTCATCGTAAACGGCGGCAAAGCTCCCATACATATCCATGCTCATCCCCTGTCAGCGAATCGCTTTTCCGATCAGGCCATAGGAAACGAAGCACATGATGACGCATGCGATGGCGATTCCCAGAAGAACAGCCAGAAATGCTTTTTTGCGGTCAACGCCCAGCAAAGAGGCAATCAGAGAGCCGGTCCAGGCTCCGGTGCCCGGCAGCGGGATTCCGACGAAGGCAACCAGTCCCCAGAACTCTCCGTTCTGTATGCCGCTGCTCTTTTTCATTGCCCGCGCCTCTATCTTCTCAATCGGCTTCTTAAAATGCTTTGTTTTTTTCAGCACCGCAAAAATACGGTTGATCAGAAGCAGGATGAACGGAATCGGCAGAATGTTTCCAATGACACAGAACGGGATGGCGCTCCACATGGGAACATGGAGCAAAGAAGCCACAATGAGGCCGCCGCGAAGCTCCAGGATCGGAAGAAGCGAAACAAAGAAAATAATAAAGTACGGGCTGACATGCTGCCCCCAGTTATTTGCAAACCATGTCGCTATCGAATTAGCCATTGCCGTGAAATCCTTTCTTGCCTGTGTTCATTTCAGATTCTTCGTGTTTACAGATCCTTTGCCGTTTTGTCAGACGTGTTTGCGTACGTAATCCTTCAGGAAATCCAGGAGAACCTGCATCTGTTCATCGGTTCCGATGGTGATTCGCAGGTACTGGTCGATGCGTGCTTTCGGGAAATAACGCACAATGATGTTTGCCTTTCTAAGATCCTGGAATAACTGCCCTGCATCCAGCTGAGGGTGGCGTACAAAAATAAAGTTGGCTTTTGAATCGGCGAATACAAACCCGAGCTCACGAAGCGCCTTCTTGGTCCTTTCGCGCGTTGCTACAATCCGGCAGCAGCAGTCTTCAAAGTAGTCCTCATCCTCAATAGCTGCCTCTCCGGCCAGAATGGACGGCGCGTTGAGGGTGTAGGAATTGAAGGAGTATTTGACATCGTTCAAATACCCAATCAGCTTCCGGCTTCCGAACGCATATCCGATTCGCATGCCCGCCATGGAATGGGACTTTGAAAACGTCTGTACCACCAGCAGGTTTTCATATTTGTGAATAAGCGGCAGAACCGACCGTCCTCCGAAATCAATATAGGCTTCATCCACAATCACGACACTTTCCGGATTTCGCGCGATGATATTTTCCACCTCTTCTGCCGGCAGATAATCCCCGGTAGGCGCATTGGGATTCGGAAATACAATGCCGCCGTTCTCCCCGAAGTAATCTTCCGGGCGGATATGAAAATTTTCATCGAGCGGCTTTGTCTCATAGGGAATGCGGAACACATCCGCCCAGACATCGTAAAAAGAATAGGTAATGTCCGGGAAAAATATCTTTTTCCCGCTGTTGAAAAAGGTCAGGAAGCTCATGGCGAGCACATCATCGGAGCCTACCCCGACGAATATCTGATCCGCCGGCACTCCGAAGTGAGCAGAAAGCGCATCTGTCAGGCGCTGCGCCGCCGGATCCGGATACTTTCGAAGCTCTCCGGCATCCATCCGTGAAAGTACCTTCGCCACCGACGGTGACGGCGGGTACGGATTCTCATTTGTATTCAGTTTAATGATATTCGAAATCTTGGGCTGCTCACCGGGGGTATAGGGAACCGTCCGGCGCACATTATCTTCCCAGCTCATAGGGCATTCTCCTGCTTCTTAAATTCTGAATGACTTTCTTTTCTGCTGTTTTGATCTGAGGCGGTGACGCGGCCTCAGGCTGCGGTGCCGCTCTTATGCATGAAGTCCGTAGTCAGCCGCCAGTCTGGCGAACTGCGGCAGACTGTTTTTTATGGTTTCCGGCGATACGCAGTAAGCCGCCCGAACATAGCCGGGGCAGGCAAAAGAACTTCCCGGTACCATCAGAATGTGATACTCCTTCGCCTTATTCACAAAAGCGGTCTCATCTTCCACCGGTGATTTGATAAACAGGTAGAAAGCTCCCTCCGGTTTGACAAATTCAAATCCGAGTCTGGAAAGTCCCTCCGCTAACATTTTCCGGTTACGGTCATAGAACTCAAGGTTCACCCGCGCATCCAGACATCGCGCCACCGCCAGCTGCATCAGCGAAGGGGCATTGACGAATCCGAGAATGCGGGTAGCCACATTGGCAGCTGCCTGTATGTCCTCCGCGTCCTCCAGCTCATCCGGAAGAACCAGATAGCCGATTCTTTCTCCCGGGAGGGACAAGGATTTACTAAAGGAATAGCCGATCACCGTATTGTGATAAAGGCGGGTCATAAACGGAACGGAGGCGCCCCCATAGACAAGTTCGCGGTACGGTTCATCGGAAATCAGGTAGATGCTGGTTCCGAATTTTTTTCCGGCGCGCACCAGAACATCCGCCAGCTTTTTCATGGTTTCCTCCGGGTAAACAACTCCGGATGGATTGTTCGGGTTGTTGACGATGACGGCCTTTGTCTTCGGGCTGAGAACCCTTTCAAATTCTTCCAGATTCAGCTGAAAGGTCCGGGTGTCTGCAGGGACTACCCTCAGCACACCGTCGTAGTTGCTCACGTAGGAACGATATTCGCCGAAGAATGGAGCAAATGCAATGACCTCGTCGCCCGGGTTCAGCAGAGTTTTGAAAATTACATTCATGCCGCCGGCGGCTCCCACGGTCATAACAATATTCTTCCGGGAAAAGTTCGTTCCGAACCGTTTGTTCAGCGATTCGGCCACGGCGGCGCGCACGTTCTCAAACCCGGAGTTATTCATGTACCCATGAACAAGCACCGGATCCTGCTCCTCCAGGACATCCCTGATGGCCTTATTCACCTCCGCCGGAGCAGGGATATTCGGATTGCCCAGGCTGAAATCATAAACGTTTTCTCTGCCGTATTTTTCCGCCATTTTCTTACCTTCTTCAAACATGGCACGGATAACGGAACTGTTGGCCACATAACCTTTCATTTTCTGAGCAATCATTTTCTGTCCTCCTTTTTGTTCGATAAGCCCCCGGGAACGAACCCGGGAACGCTGACATTGCATCCGCGGTGCCGGGAAATTCCGCTATGCCAACGTGACAAGTCCCTTCTGGATCATCCTTGCCGGATGCAGCGCTTCCTTCGCCTGACGCAGTCCCTCGTCTCCGGTATCATCCTCCCGGTTCACATACGTAAATCCATCCATCTCATGCAGAACAAACTGCTGCATAATCATGGTGTAGGCACCATCGATGTCCGTTCTCGCCTTTTCAACGTGTGCCACAAAGGTATCCGAGCACAGCGGCTCCCCGATGGTAAAAGCAACAATCTCACCGTTCACCCGCAGCGCTCCGCCCGTCAGATGAAGCTCCTTCATCAGCCGGAGCGCATTCATCGTAACACCCAGCTCTGTGTGAAGTTCCGCGTCCACGGTATCATCATACCCCTGGGTATCGCGCCATTTCAGCGCCATCTGGAAGCACTCCTCCACGTTGTCATCTGTAATTTTTTCATACTGCCAGTCCGGATAGGTCCGCAGAAATTTGTTCACATGATTTTTCTGCCCGTGATATTTTTTCCCGGACAGGGATGCCAGTTTTTCACGCTCATATACATAATCCGCAATGTCGCGCTCGTATTCGATCTTAAATTTTCCCGGAAACATTTCCTCCAGCATGGCAAATTCTTCGGGTGTGATGACGATCATGCGGAACTCACGGCCTTCTCCGGCCGCGTGCTCCATCATTTTTTCGAGAACACCCTTCGCATTTTCCTTCGGCCCCTTCGGAAACCGGTAGGAATGATGCTCGCCAGGCGAACGGATCACCATCATATCATCCACGATTGCGAATTCCGTCGGGTACATATGCTTCCAAAGATACAGATTTACAAAACAGTCTTCGCAGCTTTTTGACTCCACCGACCGGTAATAATGGTCAATGAGGTCGCGGTCACGAAGCTGCGGTTCCCTGAAATCAATAGCCATTTTTTCCTCTTTTCAGTTATCTTTCCTCTGGGATACATTCTGTTTCACATACAGGCCGGGCGGATATCTTCTGCCGGGCCTGTCAGCCGGTAATCAGGTTCTGCTGGCGCATCACGGCGATGATATCGTACACGTATTTCGCGCATATTTCATCGCTCTCCGCCTCGGCCATGACACGAATCAGCGGCTCGGTTCCGGATGCACGCACCAGAATACGGCCGTCGCTTCCCAGTTCCGCCTTTGCTTTTTCAATGGCCGACTGCACGGCTTCATTCTCCATGGCCGCCTTCTTGTCCGTCACATGCACATTCTTCAGAAGCTGCGGGAAGATGCGCACTTCGCCGGCAAGGGCGCTGAGCGATTTCTTGCTCTCAATGACAACTTCCATGATCTGCAGCGCCGTCACAATTCCGTCGCCGGTTGTCTCCAGTTTGCTGAAAATAATGTGGCCGGACTGCTCACCGCCGATCACATGGCCGTTCTCCAGCATGTTCTCATACACATATTTATCGCCGACCTTCGTCTGCACATAGTCGATGCCCTCCCGCTCCAGAGCCTTGTACAGCCCGAGATTTGACATGATGGTGGTTACGACCGTGTTGTTCGCCAGCTTTCCCTGCTGCTTCAGATATTTTCCGCATACATACAGAATCAGGTCCCCGTTAACCTCATTTCCATTCTCGTCAACGGCGATGCAGCGGTCTGCGTCGCCGTCGAAGGCAAAGCCGAGATCCAGTTTGTTCTCCCGCACGAAGCGCTGCAGGCTTTCAATGTGCGTACTCCCGCACTCACGGTTAATGTTCGTGCCGTCCGGATCCGCATTGATGACATACGTTCTGGCGCCGAGCGCGTCAAATACATTCTTTGCGATGGAGGAGGTGCTTCCGTTGGCACAGTCAAGGCCGATGCGGTAGTTCTTGAAGCTGCGGGTGGCCAGCGAAATCAGATGGCCGATGTAGCGGTTGCGCCCGGAAACATAGTCGATGGTGCGCCCGATGCTGTCGCGGGTGGCCAGCGCAAGCTCCGGAGTTTTTCCGTCGATGTACGCTTCCATCTTATCCTCGATGGCGGAATCAATTTTCTGGCCGTTTCCGCTGATGACCTTGATTCCGTTATCATAGTACGGATTGTGGCTCGCCGTAATCATGATGCCGCAGTCGAAATCATCCAGGCGTACGACATAGGCAACCGACGGTGTTGTGGTCACATGCAGAAGATACGCATCCGCTCCGGAAGCCGTCAGCCCCGCCGCCAGCGCATACTCAAACATATAGCTCGAGCGGCGCGTATCCTTTCCGATGACAATGCGGGCTTTGTGATCCTGCCCGTAATACCATCCCAGATACCGGCCAACCTTAAAAGCGTCCTGAACGGTAAGCGTTACGTTTGCTTCTCCTCTGAACCCATCTGTTCCAAAATATTTGCCCATAATTTTCCTTCCCCGGCCGGCGGCCGTTACAATTGAATGTACTTCCTCTTAATCATCCGTCGTCCTGCATGGCCGTCAGCTTTGCTGCCTGATCGGCCGCGATGCAGGCATCGATCAGTTCCTGCAGATCCCCGTCCATGATTTTGTCAATTTTATAAAGTGTAAGGCCGATACGGTGATCCGTCACTCTTCCCTGCGGGAAGTTGTAGGTTCTTATTTTCTCGGAGCGGTCGCCGGATCCGATCTGGCTGCGCCGCGCCTGAGACTGTGCATCGTGCGCCCTCATGCATTCCAGCTGATAGAGCTTGGCCCGCAGAATTTTCATTGCCTTGTCCTTGTTCTTCAGCTGCGACTTTTCATCCTGGCAGGATATGACAATGCCCGTCGGAAGATGGGTCAGCCGGACGGCTGAATCGGTTGTATTCACACACTGACCACCGTTCCCGGAGGCACGGAACACATCAAATTTAATATCGTTCGGATCGATCTGAACCTCAATCTCGTCCGCCTCCGGCATGATGGCCACGCTGGCCGCCGAGGTGTGGATCCGGCCGCCCGACTCCGTTGCCGGGACACGCTGCACCCGGTGAACACCGGATTCATATTTCAGCATGGAGTAAGCTCCCCTGCCGGTCACCATGAAATTGACCGACTTGAAACCTCCGATGCCGATTTCCTCCGCGCTGGTGGTTTCCACCTTCCAGCCCTTGTTCAAAGCATAGCGCACATACATGCGGTAAAGCTCAGCTGCAAAAAGCGCCGCCTCGTCGCCGCCCACACCGGCACGGATTTCCACAATGACATTGCGCTCATCGTTCGGATCCTTCGGAAGCAGTAAAATCTTTATCTTCTGCTCCAGCTCTTCCACGTTTTTTCTGGCTCCGTCAAGTTCTTCCTTCAGAAGCTCCCTCATATCGCTGTCGCTTTCCGTATCCAGCATGGCAAGATCATCATCGATCGTCCGGTGTTCCCTTTTGTATTCCTGATAGGCCTCCGCCAGTTCCTGTGTGGAAGAAAGCTCCATCATAAGCTTCCGGTAAAGATTCGGATCCGCAGCTGCTTCACTTCCAAGCTGGCGCTCCATCTCCTCCCGGCGCAGAAGAAGTTCATCTAACTTTTCAAACATTCCCTTTTATTCCTGTTACGACTCTGTCCTGTCCGCTCAGATCCCGGACTCTCCGGACATTCATAAAACCATTTTCCGTCATCAGCCCGGCCGTATCCGCGTACTGATCGTATCCGATTTCCATCATCAGCGCTCCGCCCGGAGTAAGGTGCTCCGGTGCCTCCCGGCAGATCCGTCGGTAAAAATCAAGTCCGCTCTTTCCGCCCGACAAGGCCAGATGAGGTTCGTGGTCCTTCACTTCCCGGGCCAGTCCCGGAATCACATCCTCGCGGATGTAGGGCGGATTGCTGACAATAAGATCAAACTTTCCGTCAATTTTTTCAAAAAGATCGCTTTCGATAAAGGTAATCGCCGCCCCGTATTTCCCGGCATTGCCTCGTGCCACGGCCAGCGCCTCCGGCGAAATGTCCGAGGCTGAAACTTCCGAATTCCCTTCCATAAGTTTTAAGGAAACAGCCAGACAGCCGGAGCCTGTACAAAGATCAAGCACGCGGGTTTTATTTTTGCAAACGTCCCGCTTTCTTTTCAGAAACTTCACCGCCTCGCCGGCCAGAGTTTCCGTATCCATTCTCGGGATCAGCACATCCGGCGTGACCTTAAATTCAAATCCCATAAAGTAAGCCGTGCCGGTCAGATACTGAAGAGGAATATGGCTGCCTCTTTTTTCAATCAGCTCCCGGTAAGCCGGAATCTGTTCCTCCGGCATTATGTCACCGGACCTGAGATAATAAACGGCCCGGCTGAACCCGGCCACATGGGATAAAAGCAGCCAGCTGTCCGTCTGTGCATCCTCAATACCGTGGGCTTCCAGATACGTGCGACCGCAGCGCAGCAGCTGTGCGTAACTGTTTTTCCCTTCAAAACCTTCTGTTTTTTCCATCTGTGCTCTGCCCTCAGGCGCTCTCGCCTTCCCGGTCATTCTTCACACAATCCGTACCGGATGGCTGCTGCTTTGACGCATCCGCCGACCCGGAATCTTCTCTCTCCGTATCCCCGCTCAGGTCGTAATGATATCCGAAGTTTTCATTCAGATACTTCTTCCAGTTGAACACAGCCTCCACCGAGGCAATGCCGACTTCGATCTGGCTGTCATCCGGTTCCCGGGTGGTCATGTGCTGCAGTGCCAGCCCCGGTTTGCTCATCATGTTGACAAACCAGTTGTCATAACGGCCGGCCAGCCGGATAAACTCATAGGAAACACCCGCGATCACCGGCATCAGAAGCAGGCGGACCAGCACTCTCCATACCGGAGAACTGACGCGGATGAACAGGAAGAAAATGACACTGACGACGCAGACATACAGAAGGAAGCTGGTGCCGCAGCGCTTGTGTTCACGCGAGCTTTTACGCACATTTTCTACGTTCAGTTCCAGCCCGTGCTCAATGCAGTTGATGCATTTGTGTTCGGCGCCATGGTACATGAATGTTCTCTGGATGTCCTTCATGCGGGAGATCACCCACAGATATCCGAAAAAAATAACCATGCGAAGCACGGCCTCCGCAATGGAAATCAGTGCTTCCGAAGACGTTACGAGGTGCAGCAGCCGCGACAGAGCATAGGGAAGCATAATGAAAAGAGCAATGGAAATAACAAGAGAAAACGTGACGGTAAGACCCATCAGCAGTCCGTTGTCCTCCTTGTCTGTTTCTTCCGGCTTTGGATTTTCAGAACGTTTTTTAAGTTCGGCGCGCTCCTTTGCCGCTTTCTCATCAAACTCCCGGATAATCTTATCCGCTTCTTCCGTCTTTCCGGATTTCTTCAGCCTGTCCGCCTTTTTTACGGCTTTTTTCTGTTCATCCTTCAGGCGCTCCTCCAGGTCCTTTTCATCCTCCTGCGCATAAAAATCAGCTGAGTACATCAGCGATTTCATTCCGAGCACCAGCGAATCAATAAAACTGAAAACGCCGCGAACAATGGGTATATGAGCCAGCTTCTCCGCTTTGATCAGGCTGTGGTATTCCTGTGTACTCACGGCTATTTTTCCATCCACCGTGCGGACAGCTACCGCATAGCGGTCACCGTTGCGCATCATGACCCCTTCCATGACCGCCTGGCCGCCAATGTTAGAATACTTCATGCATATCCCCTTTCAGATTCCGCTTTCAAAAAAGGGCTGAGGCCGTTCGACCTCAACCCCTGTATTGTTGGTTATATCCATTATTTCGTCATGCCATACTTCTTGTTGAACTTTTCGATACGGCCGCGTGCCTGTGAAGCTTTCTGCTGTCCGGTATAGAATGAATGACACTTGGAGCAGACTTCAACGTGGATCTCTTTCTTTGTTGAGCCGGTTACGAATGTATTTCCGCAGTTGCATGTAACGGTTGCCTGATAATTCTTTGGATGAATTCCTTCCTTCATTTTAAACACCTCTCATAAATTTTGTGAACTGCTTACGACGCTTCGCGCCGTCGGTTTCCGGCCAATGCCGTTCCTCGTGTTTCCGCGGCAAGATATCCCGGACTAACCCTGCAAGTCCCTGCAGTTAAGCTGGTTACTGAATCACGCTTATCAAGCTATAAGCGAACGTATTATATCATGCGTACTTTTCTATTGCAAGAGAATAATTCCAAACAGCCTGCCGTCCTGATCTCCCGGCCATCTTATCGCCGGCATTTTTCTGTTTCCGGGTTTTCTTATCCTGTTTCCGGATTTACTTCTGCGGAATAACCGGTACAAATTTCGCCTGGTTCATAAGCGGATGCTCCAGACGGATGGCTCCCTTCACCGGGCAGACCATAACGCAGGCTCCGCAGTAATAACATTCTCCCGGATACATCACAACCGGCGGATGTCCTTTGCCCTTCTCAGCCGGCGGAACCAGAACATCGCACTGACATACACGGGCACAGCGTCCGCAGCCTATGCAAAGACTGGTGTCAAACCGGATCGGACGCGCGCTGCAGGGAACCGGGCTGACGGTATATTCGACCTTTTTCATTCTCATTCACCTTCTTTTCCGGCGCCGTACTGCCTGGCCGCCCATGCCATATAATCCTGGTTTCGCTTTTCATATTCATCCTTCAGGGTGCCGGCGTAATCAAGCGGCACATCCCGCTCGGCCACCCTTCCGTTCTCCAGACGAATAACCATATGCTTCCGATCATTCTCCGGATCCATCTGCGGATAATCACTGCGCTGAAAACACAGCGGTGCCGAACTGGAATGGCGGACCAGAGAAGCATTCAATGTCATCTGTGAGACTGTCAGAATATCCATCACCTCGTGGATTCTCATGAGGTCATGCGGATTAGCCGCATACAGCTTCGGCACCCAGTCCGTCTCGTAGGAGTGAAGCAGGTCCAGTCCCTGCTTCATCAAATCCTCGCAGCGAACCTCGCCGCAGTAGTTCTGCATGCACTTGCTGATGGCCATGTTAAGCTCCTTCCAGCTGACGGATGTCTCCGCGTCCGCAAACATCGGAGCGAACAGCCGCTCCCGCTCTGCGTCTGCATCTTCGGGGTTATACTCCCCGATGGATACTCCGCCGGCATATTGAGCGGCCTTCCGGCCGGCGTATCCGCCGGTCGCACAGGCAAATCCTGCGCAGTCACTGGCAAACAGCTGGTCCCCGCCGGCAAAGACGCCGGCAATGTTTGTCATGAGATCCCAGTTGTGCATGATGCCGCCCGGTGCTCCGAAAAACTGACGTTCCTGCCCCAGGAAGGAGGCTGACTGCCATCCGTTTCCGTAGCTTTGCAGCATATATTTTTCCGGATCAAAACCGCGGTCCGTATAATTCTGATAAATCGGAATTTTCGTTTTTCCCTCCTCGCCGACCATCATGCCCCAGATGACCCTGCGCTCCCACGGACTCATGCGGCTTAAATCGGCATAAAACGGAAGCTGGTATCCTTCTTTAATCAGCGTGTCAAAATCGAGCGTTTCCGGTCCGCGGTACTCGTATTTCGGATTGTCAATCACGCCGCCCTTCAGGAAAAACTTCTGTCCCGGCGCCGGATAATAGCGCTCCTGCTCGGTTTTCAGAATGTTTCCGTCGCGGTTGACATAGGGGATCTCGACGCCGCGCGCATCCACCATTGTAGCCGCATACCAGGTGTTATGGTTATTCCCGGTTCCGTACGGCGGGAAGGAACGGCCGGATGCCGAAAATTCGGCGCGGACGCTTTTTTCCATCATTGTAAATTCCATGCCGGCTCTCCAGCCCATGGCGTGGCCGGAGCCGATGCTCTGGAACGGGCGGAACTCGCACAGTCCTGGCATATCCGCATTAAAAAGCCACACGCGGGCCGGGCGGGACATGGCGAGGATAACCGCCTTGGCCCGGAAAATATAAAACTTCCCGGTGTGAACATCCATGCCCATGGCTCCGACGCCCCGGAGGCATGGCCGGCCCTGCGCATCCCTGCCTTCCTCCTTTACCAGCAGCGCCGTTGCCTCCGTACGGTTAAGGACGCGTACGCCGAGCTTTTTAAGCTGTGCTGCCAGCGCCGGTTTGAAGGTGCTGCCCCACACGCGCAGCGTGAAACGGTTTTTATAATCGTAGGCAAACATCAGCTTTGTCCGGTCATCCCTGAAAGGAGCTCCCTTAAATTCATCCTCCGTATCCCGGATCTTTCCTCCGAAGCTTTCCAGATCCAGCATGCGGTCGTATCCTTCCCGGCATTCAATGTAATGCGCAATGCCGTTGGAATAGCCATCCTGCTCATTAAAATAAGCGGTCGCAATTTCTTCCGGCGTCACCTGCGAACACGGGTTGGTACAGGCGCTCTCCCAGTGGTCGAAACCTGTTCCGGCGCTTCCGCTTCGTTCAACATCCCCCTTTTCCACAAGAAGAACCTTCTGTCCGCGGCGTGCTGCCCCGATGGCGGCAAAGCAGCCGGCAAGGCCGCCGCCGAGTACCAGCACATCAGAAATCAGCTCCTCCGTCTCACCCATCTCATTGGCATAAGGCCACGAATAGTCTGCTGACATGTCGTTTCACATTTCCTTTCCTTATTTCCGTTTATACTGCTGTTTTTCTATTTTCTGCACTTCTTCTGGATTTTTCCTGTATTTCACTTCCATGCCTGCGGAAGCCGGATTTCCTTTTATGCGTGCAGCCGCCGGATGCCCCTTATGCCTGCTCCGGCTGCCGTACGTCTGCCCCGGACAGTCCGGCTGCTTTCAGACAGGCAGCCTTGTGTCCGGGAGCAACTTCCTTCAGCGGGATGTCTCCCTGCCGGCACGCGTCATCGGCGTACGGGCAGCGGGCTGCAAAGCGGCAGCCCGGTTTCGGGTTTACCGGGCTTGTCACTTCTCCCTGCAGCAGTTCCCGGCGCACATGCTGGCTGGAAATATCCGGAATGGGAATAGCTGCCAGCAAAGCCTTCGTATACGGATGGCAGGGATGATCAAAAATTTCATCCGCGTCTGCCTCCTCCACGCACCTGCCCAGATACATGACCATAATCCGGTCGGAAATATGTTTGACAACCGACAGATTATGCGTAATGAACATATAGGTCAGTCCCATCTGTTCCTGAAGATCCATCAAAAGATTAAGAATCTGTGCCTGGATGGAAACATCCAGCGCCGAGACCGGCTCATCGCACACGACAAATTCCGGATTCAGGATCAGGGCACGGGCTACTCCGATTCGCTGGCGCCGTCCGCCGTCCAGCTCATGAGGATAGGCCATCACGAGGCGCTTTGCCAGTCCGACCGTGTCCATCATATCGTCCACCCGCTCGTCGATCTCACTGCGGCTTCTGCAGACCTTATTGACAATCAGCGGCTCTGCGATCAGCTGCGCGGTCGTCATCCGCCCGTTCAGGCTGGAGTACGGATCCTGAAAAATCATCTGCATCCTGGGGCGAATCTGCTTCATCTCTCTTTTATCCGCTTTTACCAGATCCTGTCCGTGGAATAAAATTTCACCGCCGGTTGGCTCATTCAGGCGCAGAACGGTTCGTCCAAGTGTGGATTTTCCGCACCCGCTCTCTCCGACCACCCCGAGCGTTTTGCCGCGGGGGATATCGAAGGTCACATCGTCCACCGCATGCAGATAGCCCCGGTTTATCTTAAAATATTTCTTCAGGTTCCTTACCTGCATGATGCTTTCACTGTTTTCGTTGAGCCTGTCACTCATGCTTTGCCTCCTTCCGGATTCCCGCAAAATGGCAGCGGATCTGATGTCCGTCCTTCTCCCACAGCGGCGGCTTTTTGCTGCGGCACTGATCCGTCGCATACTTACAGCGCGGCGCAAACCTGCACCCTTCCACAGGCACCGTCGGATCCGGCATCAATCCTTCGATCGGCTGAAGCCTTCTGGCTTTCGTCTTCAGATTCGGGATGGAGCCGAACAGGCCTTCGGTGTACGGATGATGATCCTCGCCGGCAAAAATATCCGCCAGCTGACCGTACTCGACAATCTCCCCGGCGTACACAACCCCCACCGTATCGCAGGTTTCTGCGACAACGCCGAGATCATGCGTGATCATGATCATGGAGGTTCCATATTTGCGCTGCAGATCGCAGATCATGGAGAGCACCTGTGCCTGAATAGTCACATCCAGCGCGGTGGTCGGCTCGTCCGCGATCAGCATCCGGGGATCGCAGATCAGTGCCATGGCAATGACAACCCGCTGACGCATACCGCCGGAAAACTGATAGGGGTACTCGTTTTTACGCTCCTTCGGAATGCCGACGAGCTCCAGTGTGTCCTCCACCTTTTTCTCTATCTCTTCCCTGCTCAGATTCTTTGTATTGTGCAGCCGTACGGTCTCACCGATCTGATCGCCGACCGTCAGCACCGGGTTCAGTGCCGTCATCGGGTCCTGGAAGATCATGGATATCTTCTGTCCGCGGATTCCCAGCAGCTCCTTCTCACTCATTTTCAAAAGGTCCTGACCCTCGAACAGAATTTCACCGGAGGTAACCCGGGCTGTCCGTTTCGGAAGCAGGCTCATAATTCCAAGCGCCGTCGTCGTTTTGCCGGCGCCGGTCTCCCCCACCAGTCCCAGGGTCTGTCCCTTATTCAGGGTGAAACTTACGTGATTGACCGCGTAAACCGTCTCCAGATCCGTCTTGTAAAGGATGGAGAGGTCTTTGACTTTTAGGATTTCATTATCGCTCATGTTCTCCTCCTTAATCCTTCAGCTTCGGATCCAGAGCATCGGTCAGTCCATCGCCGACCAGATTAAAGGCCAGAGAGGTCAGGATGATGAAAATGCCCGGGAATACCAGCAGGTACGGCGCGGAAAACAGATAGGTTTCCGCATTGGAAAGCAGTGAACCCCATTCCGGCGCGGGCGGCTGTATGCCCATGCCGATAAAGCTCAGTCCGGCTGCCGAAAGGATCATATCGGAAATGCACATCGTCGTATTGACAATGATCGGTCCCATGGCGTTCGGCAGCACGTAGCGGAATATGATACGGCCATTGCCGGTTCCGTAGGAGCGGGCAGCTTCCACGTAATCCTGATCGGCTACCGTAAGTACAACCGAGCGGATCAGCCGGACGTTGCCCGGCACGCAGGAAATGGTCATGGCAATGATCAGATTTCTCAGGTTTGTTCCCAGGGCCGCCACCACAGCCAGCGAAAGCAGGATCGGCGGCACACACATGAAAACATCCGTGATCCTCATGATAATATTATCCACCATGCCGCCGAAATAGCCGGCGCTGGCACCGAGAATAGCTCCGAAAAACAGTGCCATGAGGCTGGTGCTGACGCCGATAATCAGTGAGTAGCGGCTGCCGTGGATCACGCGGGCGAAAAGGTCACGCCCGTACTCGTCCGTCCCGAACCAATGGGCGGGACCCGGTCCCTGCAGACGCTCCGAGCCTGCCTGCTCAATGCATTTGGAATAAGGAACAATCACGTCTGCAAAAATAACAATAAACAGAATAAAGCACAGGATAACAAATCCGGCCAGCGCCGTTTTGTTTTTGATAAACCGGCGCCAGAATTCCTTTACGGACGCCATCCTTCTGGATTTTCTGTTTGTTTTCTGAACTGATTTATTCACGGCTCCTGCCTCCGTTCTGGTATTTCGCCTTAATTCTCGGATCGATGAACGCATAGAGGATATCGACAAGAAGAATAACCAGACTGAACAGGAAGGCCAGAAAAAGCGTAGCTCCCATAACCATCGGGATATCCTTCTGCCGGATGGCCGTGGTCAGCAGCGTTCCCATGCCGGGCATGGCAAATACGGTCTCCGCAATAATAGCTCCGCCCAGGGAAGCACCGAAGCTGGTTCCCATCGTTGTAACGACGGGGATCAGTGCATTCCGAAGCGCATGCTTATAGATAACCAGCTTCTCAGGTGCTCCTTTCGCTCTCGCCGTGCGGATATACTCCTGGCGCACGGTTTCCAGCATGGAAGCACGGGTAAGGCGCAGCAGTCCGGCTGCGCTGGTCAGGGATACCGTGACGGTCGGAAGAATAAAATTCTTCAGCGATCCGGCGCCGAAGGATGGAAGCCACCCCAGCTTCAGTGAAAATAACAGCAGAAGCATCAGTCCGAGCCAGAAACCCGGGATG
>Ga0256404_1001707_pt1 | contig 51631 bp, 45 predicted proteins | sample RumenRJG_01DNA_FD_185990 | JGI IMG/M metagenome (GOLD analysis project Ga0256404, IMG submission 185990) | Bovine rumen microbial communities from Lethbridge, Alberta, Canada - RJG_01 | ecosystem: Host-associated > Mammals > Digestive system > Stomach > Rumen | place: Canada: Alberta | collected...
CCTCCTTCGACGAGCCCCTCCGCGTCAGCGTCGCCTTCACCCCCAACAGCGACGTCCCCATGGCCGACGCCGACGACAACGTCTACCTCTTCGTCTACGAGCCCGAGAGCGGCCAGGGCATCCTCTCGGCACCCGTCAAGCGCAGCTCCGCAGCCGTAGAGATGCGTCTCCCCAGCACCTGGAGCGGCCTCACCGTCCACGTCTACGGCTTCACCATCGGCGCCGGCCGCGACAACCTCGGCCTCGGCTCCCCCTCCGCCTACGTAGGAACCGGCAACGTGGGGTAAAAGGTTAGAGGTTAGAGGTTATAGGTTATAGAGGTAGAGATGCAAGATTGCCGCCAATTTTCAATTTTCAATTTTCAATTTCTCCATCACTCCCCCATCACTCCCCCATCACTCCCGACTCATAACTCTTAACTCTTAACCAAAGAAAACCCCCGCGGACATCCGCAGGGGTTTTCTATAATTAAAATATGATTAATTATACAAAATCATTTGCCGCCGAAGTGGGCTTTGAGCTGGTCGAGCTTGCGCTGCTTCATGCCGTCCCATATCTCGGTGATGAGCTTCTTGGTGCTGAGGGGGAAGTCGGACTTCATCATCCAGTCGTAGTAGGAGGGCTCCTGCTCGAAGACCTGCTCCACCGGCACGCCTTTGTGCTTGCCGAAGTTGAACACCTCGCGGTGCTGGGCGTCATAGCCTATGTGGCCCACGAGGTCGGCCCACTGGCTGTTGGCGGTGAAGGCGCTGAGGGCGGCGATGTCGTTGACGACGGGCTGGCTCACCTTGCCGGAGCGGTCCTTATAGTCAACGCCCTTGTAGCGGTCGAGCTGCGCCTTGAGCACCTCGTAGGTGGCTATGGTGTCGGCGGCGGCGCTGTGGGCGTTCTCAAGGTCTTTCTGGCAGTAGAACTTGTAGGCGGCCACCAGCGTGCGCTGCTCCATCTGGTGAAAGATGTTCTGCACGTCGACCAGGCGGCGGCAGCGGAGGTCGAAGTCTATGCCGGCACGGAGGAATTCCTCCACCAGCAGCGGCACGTCGAACTTGTTGCTGTTGTAGCCCGCGAGGTCGGCGTCGCCGATATACTCCAGCAGGCTGGGGGCCAGCTCACGGAAGGTGGGCTTGTCGGCCACGTCGGCGTCGGTGATGCCGTGCACGGCGGTGGTAACCTCGGGGATATGTATGGTGTTGCCGTCGGCGTCGGCGGGGCGCACGCGCTCGACACGCGTGTCGGTGGTGCCGTCGGGCATCACCTTGTGGAGGCATATCTCGACGATGTGGTCGTGGCCCACCTGCACGCCGGTGGTCTCAAGGTCGAAGAAGATGATGGGTTTGGTGAGGTTGAGTTCCATGGGGGTAAGTGTTAAGTGTTAAGTGTTAAGTGTTAAGTGTTAAGTGGTAAGTGTTAAGTGTTAAGTGGTAAGTGTTAAGTGGTAAGTGGTAAGTGTTAAGTGTTAAGTGGTTAGTTCACTTCGTTCACTCACGTTGCTTGGGCTCGGCATAGAAAGCGAGCTTTCTCTGCTCTCGCTTTGCGCAACGGTAGTGGTTAGGTTAGAATTTGTTTATCGTCTGGCGTATGGCCACAAGCCTGCCCAGCAGGCCTTCGGCGAGGTCGAGGCGCAGCATGTTGGCGCCGTCGCTCTTGGCGCGTGCCGGTTCTGGGTGCGTCTCCATGAAGAGGCCGTCGGCACCCACGGCGATGGCAGCGCGGGCTATGGTCTCTATCATGTCCGGGCGACCGCCGGTGACGCCGCTGCCCTGGTTGGGCTGCTGCAGCGAGTGGGTGATGTCCACCACCACGGGCACCCCGTTCTTCTGCATCGTGGGCACCCCGCGGAAGTCCACCACCAGATCCTGGTAGCCGAAAGTGGTGCCGCGCTCGGTGAGCATGAAGTTGTTGCTGCCGAAGGCGCGCATCTTGCCGCAGACCTGCTCCATCGCCTCTGGCGAGAGGAACTGGCCCTTCTTGACGTTCACGCAGCGGCCGGTCTCAGCGGCGGCCTTGAGGAGCTCCGTCTGACGGCAGAGGAAAGCAGGTATCTGCAGCACGTCGGCATAGTCGGCGGCCATCCTGGCCTCCTCGTTGGTGTGTATGTCGGTCACCACGGGCACGCCATACCTCTCCCCCACCTCGCGCAGCACACGCAGCGCCTCGAGGTCGCCTATGCCTGTGAACGAGCTCACGCTGGAGCGGTTGGCCTTGCGGTAGCTGGCCTTGAACATGAACGGTATGCGCAGCCTGTCGGTCACCTCCTTCAGTTTTTCGCACACCACAAACGGGTTTTCGTGGTCCTCTACAACACAAGGACCGGCAATCAGGAAGAAATTGCCGGTCTCTGTGTGTTTTATGTTCTTTATTTCAGGGTACATCAATATGACATTTCATCGTTTGCGTATGGGTCGGCCTCTCCCTCGCCATCACCGTCGCCACGCGTCTGACGGCGTTCGGCAGAACGCTGCAGGCTGATGATGAGCGCTCCGAGCATGCGGGTGAGCTCCATCAGGAATTCACGCGACTGCTCTTTCTGCTCAGCGCTGAACACACCGAGGTTGGCGGCCACCTCAGTATACACCACACACTCACGGATAGCAGTCTTTGCTATCTTCAGGTAGTGGTCGAACTGGCTCTTGCTGCGGCTCGAACCCTCCGCGATATTGAGTGCTATGTCGTAAGCCGAGTGGCAGAAAGCCCCCACGAGCGACTTTTGTCCGTCATGGCCGGCCGTATTGACGGTCACCCATGTTGCGTAATCGGTAGCCTTGGTGTAGACACGCAGATCTTCGAAACGGAAGAAACTGACTGTTCTCTCTTCTTGCTGTTCCATAATCGTAATAATGTTTAATGACTGATAACTATTGATTTACTTGCTAAACAATTTCTGCGAAATACTTCATGAACTGGGTGCGCATGGCCACCGAAGCCTTGTCGGCGGGCTGCACGGCAAGCTTGCCACGGAATGCAGCGATGTTCTCATACCCTTTCTTCTGCATCCATGCCTGCAAGCCGGCGTTGAGCTCCTTCACGGCATCGATGCCGTTCTTGTAGAGGCAGCTCACCACCTGCACGCTGTTGGCACCAGCCAGCAGCATCTTCACAACGTCGTCCGCTGTGTATACGCCCGTCGAGGCGCTGATGTCGCAGCGCATCTTCTTGCTCATCAGGGCCACCCAGCGCAGCGTGCGGTACATGTCTTCGTGCACCGACAGGTAGGAAGCATTCCTCAAAGTCTCGTTCTCGATGTCGATATCCACCTCGACACTCTTGTTGAACATCGTCACACCCTGTATACCCATCCAGCTCAACTGCTGCAGCTGCTTGGCCATATCGGTGAAGTAGGTGCCCACCTTGATGCTTATCGGGATGCTCACCGACTTGCGCAGCGTATTGATAATCTGTGTGTATGTACGCTCCACATCGTCGGCCGAAAGGCTTGTCTCATACGGCAGTATGGCCATATTGAGCTCCAGGGCGTCGCATCCCGCCTCCTCGAACTTCTTGGCATAGGTCAGCCAGTTCTCGTAGGAGAAGCAGTTGATGCTGCCGATCACCGGTATCGTCAAGCGGCGCTTCGCCTCGCGGATCATGGCGAAATGCTTCTCCAGCGAATCGTCGGCCACATGCATCGCTATATACTCATAGCTGTCGCCGTAGTTGTCGGTAGGCGCCACGACATGCGTGTTCCTCTTGATATCATGGATAATCTGCTCCTCGAAGATAGACTTCAGCACCACGGCACCGGCGCCGGCCTTCTCCATCTCAACCATCTTGTCCACATCAGCCGTCAAGCCGCAGCTTCCGACTATCACAGGGCTCTTCAATTCAAGGCCCAAATATTTGATTTTAGTATCCATAATTGCTCGTTTTTTGTCCGTCAATAATCTTTGCAAAAATATGTAAAATATATTTACAAAAAAAATATTTCTTGCCTTTTTTAACATTATTTTTTATATCATACTGACATTCAACACATCCACTCCAGGCTTCTTTCCGCAAAAAACCGTTTTGTTGATGACTTTTTTTTATTTTATACAGCCAATTCGTAAAAAAGTTGTATCTTTGCACCCGTTTTCAAAACGGATAATACACACATACAAATATGGAAAAACAAGTTGAAGAAAAGAACACCGAGATGGGCAGCGTCATCACCCGCTCGGAAGAATTCATCCAGAAAAACCAGAAGACCATCATCATTTGCATCGTGGCCATATTGGTCGTAGTGCTCGCCATCTTCGGCCTGCGCAAGTGGTACTTCCAGCCCCGCGAGGTGCGCGCCGCCGAAGAGATGTTCGCCGCCGAGCAGTGGTTCGCCCAGGGCGACTACGAGAAAGCCCTCAACGGCGACGACACCTTCCGTGGTTTCATGAGCGTCATCGACAGCTACGGCTGCACCAAGGCCGGCAACCTCGCCAAATACTATGCCGGTATCGCCAACCTGCGTCTCGGCAACTACGACGAAGCCGCCAAGTGGCTCGGCAAATACAGCGGCAAAGACACCTTCACCAAACCCATCGCCATCATGGCTCAGGGCGACGCCGAAATGGAACTCGGCAACACCGACAAGGCCGTCAGCCTCTACCTCAAAGCCGCCAAGGCCAACGACAACTACATCACCGCCCCCTCGGCCTACTTCAAGGCTGGTCTCGCCTACCTCGTGCTGGGCAACAATGCCGAGGCCCTCAACTGCTTCAACACCGTCAAGCGCAACTACCCCGAGAGCACCGAGTGGCAGGAGATAGACAAATACATCGGCCTCGCAGAGCAGGCTGAATAACAGTTTGACCAATCACATAAAAAAAAAGACACCCGCAAGGTGTCTTTTTTTTTGCCCTTCGCTGTGCTGCTAACCCAGCATCCGCTCGAGCCCGGCCACCATGTTCTCGGCGCCGGCGAATATCTCGCTGATGCGCGAGGCGGCCATGTAGGCGGGGGTGGTGACGACCTTGTGCTCGTCGTCGACGCACACGTCCGTGGGGCCGCAGGCACGCACCTTGCAGCCGAAGCCCTTGGCCACCTGCGAGGCCTGGTTGTCGTCGGGGCCGAGGGTGAGCTCCACCTCGTAGCGGCCCAGCACCTTGGCCAGCACCATGGGTGCTATGCACATGGCCACGACGGGCTTGCCGGCGCGGTAGGTCTCCAGAATGGCGTCCTGCACGCTGTCAACGACCTCCATCCTGGGGCCGTCGAAGGCGAAGGTGCTGAGGTTGCGGGCAGCCCCCATGCCGCCGGGCAGAGCCAGCGCGTCGTAGTCGGCAGGCCTGTAGTCCTCTATCGGCAGCAGGTTGCCGCGGGCTATGCGGGCGCTCTCCACGAAGATGTCGCGCTGCTCCATGTCGAGCACCGTGCCCTCCTCCTCGGTGTCCTGCACGTCGACGTGCGGCACCACCTCGAACAGGCCTTCCGGCGCGAAGCACTGGTACTGCCATCCGCGGCGGTCTATGGCGAGCATGAGGCTCAGCGACTCCTGCAGCTCGCTGCCGTCGCGGTTGCCGCATCCGCTGAGAATAATTGCTATCTTTTTCATTGGGTTGATGGGGTTAATAGGTTTAATGGGTTTAATGGGCAACATGGGCAATGCCCATACGACCCATTAAACCCATTAAAACCATCGGGATAATTTTACTTGTTGAAGGCGTCCACGCTATCCTTGATGAGCTGGAAGGTGGCCTCGATGTCGTTGTCGAGACCCATGCTGAAGCGTATCAGGCCTTCGCTCATGCCCATCTCCTTCTGGATGTCCTCGGGCACCTCGGAGCTGGTGCTCTTGCCGCTGTTGCTGAAGAGGGTCTTGAAGTAACCCAGCGAGACGGCGAGGTAGCCGACACCCTTCTGCTGCATGAGCTCCATGATCTTGCTGGCGCGGTCGGCAGTGCCCATGTCGATGCTGATCATGCCGCCGAAGCCGTAACCCTCGTTCATCATGCTGCAGAACAGCTTGTAGTCGGGGTGCTCGGGCAGACCGGGGTAGTTGTATTTGAAGCCCACCTCTTTGAAGCGCTTGGCCAGGTACATGGCGTTCTCGCTGTGCTTCTTCATGCGGATGTGCAGGGTGTGCAGGTTCTTGTTGATGGAGGCGCTGCGCATGGGGTCGAGCACGGGGCCGAGGAGCATGCAGGTGCCGTTGTTGACGTCGATCAGGCTGTTGATGTACTCGGCGCTGCCGCAGATGGCACCGGCCACGCAGTCGTTCGTGCCGTTGATGTACTTGGTCATCGAGTAGACGGTGACGTCGGCACCCAGGCGGCAGGGGCTGAAAATCATCGGGGTGAAGGTGTTGTCGACGATGAGCTTGGCGCCGATGGCATGGGCCATCTTGCTCAGCTCAGGCACGTTGGCGATGCGGAGCAGGGGGTTGTTCATGGTCTCGGTGTACACGACCTTGGTGTTGGGGTGCTCGTCGAGGGCTTTCTTCACGGCATTGAGGTCCTGCATGTTGACGAAGGTCACGTCGACACCGAACTTCTTAATCCAGTTGTTCATGAAGGCGAAGGTGCCACCGTAGGTGGTCATGCTGGCCACGATGTGGTCGCCGCTCTTCACCTCGTGCAGCAGGGCGCTGGTGATGGCGGCCAGACCGCTGCCGGTGACCCAAGCCATCTCGGTGCCTTCCATAGCGGCAAGGCGCTGGCAGAGAGCGAGGTTGGAGGGGTTCCAGTGACGGCTGTAGAGGAAGTAGCCCTCGGTCTCGCCGTGGAAAGTCTCGGTCATCAGGTGTGCCTCGGGGAAAGTGAAGGTGGCGGAGTCACAGATTGCGGGGTTCACGCCGCGGTTGGCGTCGCGGCCATCGATGCGCTGAATAGCGGTTGCGGGATCAAATTTGTTCATCGTTGTCTGTAATTTATAATTGTTGATATTCTTTTTTTCAAACTGCAAAAATACGATTTAATTTTGACATAGAGCGCCTTTTCTGTCAAAAAAGCGCACATTTTATCGCACCCCACACTGCCACAACACATTACACACAACACAAAAAAGCCGCATACCAAGCGGCTCCCCTCCGCCTTCGCCACGGCTCCCCTACGGCCCCCCTACGGAGTCCATTCGGCCGTTCTTCAGTAGTTCTTCAGTGTAGCACTGAAGAACTACTGAAGAAATGCCGTACCGGGTCCGTAGGAAAGGCGTAGGGGGACCGTAGGAAAAGCGGGGCGTGCGGGCAGGACATGCGCGGTGGGGCAAGGGAAGGATAAAATAAATTTGCACGATTTGTAAAAAAGGTGTAAATTTGCAAAAAAAGAACAGACAACAAAAAGCATTTACCCCACTATGAAACAACTCTTTACACTCGTTGCCGCTGCAGCCCTGTGCTTGTGTTCGTGCGGAAAGAAGCACCAGTCGGCGTCAGGATGGACGGACACGACACCGGTCAACGTCATGGTTGTGGGCTCGTCGGACGCGACGACGGAGCGCAACTATGTTGGCGACATATCGTCGGAGAAGAGCATCAGCATGGCTTTCCCGCTCGGGGGTACGCTGACGAAGGTGAATGTCAGGAACGGCCAGCACGTGGTCAAAGGGCAGGTGCTGGCGACGATAGACAGCACCACGTCGTCAAGCCTCCACGCCACGGCACTGGCCACGCTACGCCAGGCCGAGGACGGCTACCGCCGGCTGGAGGGTGTGTACAAGGAGGGGGGCATCAGCGAGGTGCGCTGGGTGCAGATGCAGACCGACCTCGAGAAGGCGCGCCAAACAGAGCTGAGCACGCGCAAACGCCTTGAGGAATGCACGATACGTGCGCCCTTCAGCGGCACGGTGTCGTGCGGCGACCTGCACGAAGGGCAGGAGATGCGCCCCGGCGAGACGGTGTGCAAGGTGCTCGACATGAGCCGCCTGCGGGTCTCGTTCTCGGTGCCCGAGCAGGAGATACGCCACATGGCCGCCGGCGACACGGCCACGGCCACGGTGCCGGCGCTCGACGAGCGGAAGCTGACGCTGCGCATCAGCGACAAGAGCCTGGCCGCCAACCCGCTGGGCCACACCTACCTGGTGCATGCCTCCATCACCTCGGGCGAGGTGGAGGGGCTGCTGCCCGACATGGTGGCCAAGGTGAAGGTTGAGCGCAGCGAGGGCACGGCCGCGAAGGGCGAGCGCAAGGTGGTGGTGCCGCTGAGCAGCATACACACCATGCCCGAAGGGCAGGCCGTGTGGGTGATAGAGAACGGCGTGGCGCGCCAGCGCAGCATCACGGTGGGCGACTTCCTGAAGAGCGGCGTGATGGTGGAGGATGGCCTCGCCGACGGCGACACGGTGGTCGTAGAAGGGCACCAGAAGCTCTACACCGGCGCCAAGCTGAAGGTGCAAGAAGTTAAGAGTTTTGAGTTATGAGTTCTGAGTTTTAAGTTTTGAGTGGATGGCAAGAAGGACAAATATGATTGAAGGCGCGATGCGTAGTTTCCCTATGCTCGCGTTCAGCATAATCGTTGTGATAGCCTTGGGCATCTATGCCCTGCCGCACCTGAACAAGAACGAGTTCCCCGACGTGAACATCAGCCAGGGCGTGGTGGCCGTGGTCTACCCCGGCGCCACGGCGGAGGAGATAGAGGAGCAGGTGGCCGGCAAGGTGGAGGACTACCTGTTCACGTTCACCGACGTCGACAAGACGAAGACCTACTCGTACAGCAAGAACGGCATGCTCTACATCTTCGTGACGCTGGTGCACAGCGACAACGACCCGAAGGTCACGTGGTCGCGCATACGCGAGGGGCTGTCGCTGTTCAGGCTTACAGACTTGCCGCAGGGCGTGCTGGCGACGGCGGTGATCGACGATTTCGGCAACGCGTCGTCGCTGCTGCTGGCCGTGGAGAGCGACGAGCGGTCGCCGCGCGAACTCGAGGAGATGGCCAAAGCCCTCTCGGCGCGCCTGCGCAGCATACGCGAGATGGGCAAGATCAGCATCGTGGGCACGCAGCGCGAGGAGATAGCCGTGCACATGGACCCGATGAAGCTTACGCAGTACGCCATCTCGCCCTCGGTGGTGAACGCCGAGCTGGCGGCGCACGGGTTCCGCACCGTCTCGGGCAAGATGAGCAACGAGAACGGCAACGCGCTGGTGCACGTGTCGATACCCTACGGCAGCGTGTACGACCTGAGCGAGCTGGTCATCTTCGCCGACCCGCTGACGGGTCAGACGCTGCGCCTGCGCGACGTGGCGCGCCTGGAGTCGCGCTACCCCGAGTCGTCGCCCCACATAAAGTATTCGGACAACACGGTGACGGGCACGCGGTGCCTGATGCTCTCGATAGAGATGCGCCCGGGCAACAACGTGGTTGAGTTCGGCGACAAGGTGGACAAGATCATCGCCGACTACTCAAAGAGCCTGACACCCGACATACACATACACCGCATCACGGACCAGCCGCAGGTGGTGGACCGCTCGGTGCGGTCGTTCATGAAAGACCTGATGGAGGCCATACTGGTGGTCATCATAGTGATGCTGATGCTCTTCCCGCTGCAGACGGCCTTGGTGAGCTCCACGTCGGTGCCCATCTGCATAGCCGCCACGCTGGGCGTCATGTACTTCATAGGCTTCGAGATGAACACGGTGACCCTGGCGGCCCTGATAGCCGTGCTGGGCATGATAGTGGACGACTCGGTGGTGGTCATCGACGGCTACACGGACATGCTGCACGAGGGGCACTCGCGGTGGTACTCGGCGGCGGTGTCGACGAAGAAGCTGTCGGCCTCCATGCTCTTCGCCACGGCGTCGATAGCCATGATGTTCTTCCCCACCCTGGGCATCTTCAAGGGCAACATGATGGGCGACTTCGTGGGCCTCTTCCCGTGGACGATACTGATAGCGCTGACGTGCAGCTACCTGTACGCCGTGCTGGTGATACCGTTCCTGTCGTCGCACTTGATCAAGTACAACAAGCACGCCAAGCCGTCGCGCTTCGCGGTGCTGCAGGGCAAGTTCTTCGACGGGCTTCAGAACGCCTACAAGCGGCTGCTCGACCTCTGCTTCCGCCACAAGAAGACGACGCTGGCCGTGGGCTTGGCCACGGTGCTTATTGGCGGCGCGCTCTTCGCGGTGATCAACATACAGGTGCTGCCCAAGGCCGAGCGCAACAGCTTCGCGGTGGAGATACACCTGGCCGCGGGCTCGACGATAGCGGACAGCGAGAAGGTGGCCGACTCGCTGGCGCACATGCTGCAGGCCGACCCGCGCGTGGAGAGCGTCACGGAGTTTGTGGGCATGTCGTCGCCGCGCTTCCACATGATGTACGCGCCGCAGCTGGCGTCGGACAACTACGCGCAGTTTATCGTCAACACCAAGAGCGACAACGCCACCAAGGAGCTGATAGCGGAATGCGCGCAGCGCTACGAGAACATGTTCCCCCAGGCGCAGGTGCGTTTCAAGCAGATGGACTACCAGTTCGCGCCGTCGCCGGTGGAGTTCTACATCAAGGGCGACGACTACGGCAAGATGGAGCCCGTGCGCGACTCGCTGATACGCCTGATGAAGGAGAGTCCCAACCTGTTCTACGTGCACTCCGACTATGACGAGACCGAGGAGATGCTTGACATAGTGATGAAGACCGACGAGGCCAACCGTCTCGGAATAACGCAGGCCACGCTGTCGGTGTACCTTAACGGCGCGCTGTCGGGCACGCGGCTGTCCTCGCTGTGGGAAGGAGACTACAACATACCCATCTCTGTCTACTCCGACGGCCCCAGCGACATGTCCTACGGCGAGCTGGGCGACCTGCTGGTGCCTTGCGCGCAACCGGGCGTATGGGTGCCGCTGCGCCAGGTGGCCGACGTCGTGCCGCGCTTCCACCACAACAACATGCCCCACCGCAACGGGGTGCGCTGCATAACGGTGTCGGCCGACGTGATGTCGGGAGCGGGACAGATAAAAGAATACAAGAAGATAGCCAAGAAGCTTGAGGCCATGGTTCTCCCCGAGGGGGTGAGCTGGGAGCCCGGCGGCACCTACGCCTTCTCCGGCGAGGTGTTCCCGCGGCTGATACTGGCCGTGCTGGCGGCAGTGGGCGTGATGTTCCTCGTGCTCATCATCCACTACGGCAAGATAGGCATCTCGCTGCTTTCCATATCGATGGCAGTGCTGTGCATCTTCGGCGCCACCCTCGGCCTGTGGCTCTTCGGGCTCGACTTCTCCATCACGGCGACGCTGGGTCTGATATCGCTCGTAGGCATCATCGTGAGGAACGCCATCATCATGTACGACTACGTGTCTGAGCTGCGGAGCAAGCAGCTGCTGTCGGTAAGCGAAGCGGCCTACCAGGCCGGCCTGCGCCGCATGAGGCCCATCTTCCTGACGTCGGCGACGACAGCCCTCGGCGTAGTGCCGATGATACTGGCCGGCACCATGCTGTGGATGCCCATGGGCGTCGTGATATGCTTCGGCACCATATTCACGCTGCCGCTGGTGATCACCATACTGCCCGTGGCCTACTGCGTGGCTTTCGAGGGCAAGAAACGTCAGAACTTCAGGCCGATAAAGTTGGGCGAACAGTAAAAAAGAGTCAGATGAAGAAAAGGACATACAGGAACAGGATAATGCGGACGGCGCTGTGCGTCGCCATGGCGCTCGCGCCGACCACACTGACAGCCCAGACACTAACCCTCGACAGCTGTCTGGCGCTGGCCAGGCGCAACAACGCCGACATACGCACCACGCAGCTCGATGTGCTGAAAGCGCAGGAAGTGAAGAAACAGGTGTTCACCAAGTTCTTCCCGCAGGTGCAGCTCGGCGCCCTCGGCTACCACGCCGCAGAACCGCTGATACGCTTCGGCATCGACGACATACAGTCTGATGACATGCGGGAACTGCTACAGGCCATATACGAAGGAGCGGTGACAGGAGGGTCAGACATAAAGAGCGAGATGACGCTGATGAAGAGGGGCGCAAGCATCTCCGCCACAGCGGCGCAGCCCATCTTCGCCGGAGGACGCATAGTGAACGGCAACCGTCTGGCACAGCTCGGCGTGGAAGCCGCCGAACTGCAAGCCGCGGCCAAGGAACGCGACGTGCTGGAGAACATAGAGTCGTCGTACTACCTCGTCACAGGCCTGCAGCAGAAAGTGGCCACACTCACGGCGGCCCTCGACCTCATTGACTCGCTGGACCGCACAGTGCAGAGCGCATTGGCAAACGGCCTCGTGACAAAGAGCGACGCCCTTCAGGTGCAGCTCAAGCGCAACGAGATGCTCGCCAACCAACAGCAGCTCACCAGCGGCATAAGGCTCGCCAAGCGGCTCCTCTGCCGCCAGATAGGCATCGATTACACCGACAGCACGGTCTTTGCCGACCCCTCGCCCGCCACCCTGCCGCCTATCGAGTACCTATACACCATGCAGGCCGACAGCCTCAGACCCGAGATGCAGCTCCTGCGCATCAACGTGGAAGCCGAGAAGCTAAAGAGGAAAATGACCATAGGCGAAACACTGCCGCAACTCTCAATTGTCGGCATCGGCTTCTACGGCAACATCATAAAGAAAAACGCCGTGGGCAACGCCATCGCCGTCCTGTCGCTCAACGTGCCCCTGACAGCATGGTGGGAGACCTCGCACAAGATACGCCAGCACAACATAGCCATAGAGGAAGCCGGCATCATGCAGGACAACCTCGGCAAAATGATGTCGCTTGAAGAGGAGAAGGCATACAGCGACATGCTGGACGCCTACATGCTCATGAAGTCAGACTCGTCGGCGCTGGAAGTGGCCAAGGAGAACTACCGCCTCTCCAACCTCAACTACGCCGCCGGCAACACTACCCTCTCGGAAGTGCTGCAGGCCCACGCCCTTCTCCTCCAGGCACAGAACGCCATCACCGACCGCCGCACCACCTATACCGTGGCCCGCCGCAGGCTGCTGGACCTCAAAGGAAACAACGAACACAAAAGATAAACACACAACAAGCAAACAGATATGAGAAGACTAATCTTCACAGTCACCTTGGCGCTGCTCGCCACAGCAAGCATCGAAGCACAGAAACCCGTCTTCGAGAGCGCCACACAGACCTTCGGCTACAAAAACGACAACGGCAGCTGGAAAATCATGCCCCAGTACCAGCGCGCCGGCAACTTTGAAGGCGACGTCAGGAAATGGGCCCCGGTAAAGACCGACGGACGCTGGGGCTGCATTGACATCGACGGCAACTTAGTCTGTCGCAACATGTTCCCCACAAAGGAAGCGGCCCAGGAAGCCGGACGCCAGTGGGAACAGATGACAGAACCCGGCAAATGGGTCTACCCCGCACGCAACGCCGCCGACGGCCGTTGGGGGTTCGTCGACTACTACGGCCGCTGGAAATACCAGCCTGTCTATCAAGCCGCCAATCCTCATAAGGGTCGCGACCCGAAGCGCTATGCCAGCGTAATGAAGGACGGCCGCTGGGGATGCATCGACGGCCGCGGTGTGCTTGTGGTCAACAACATCTTCCTCTCGGCAGAACAAGCCGAAGAAGCCGGTGCCCAGTGGGCTGTCGGCCGCAACTTCTACACCTGGCGCGTGCCGGTCACCAATCCCCAGAATGGCCTATGGGGCTTTGTAGACTACCTGGGACGCTGGGCTGTGCAGCCTATGTATGAAGACCGTATGCCTTTCGGCAGCGACAACAACTACCCATATACGCAAGTCAAGCAAGAGGGGCGCTGGGGTAATATAGACCGCAACGGCAACATCGTCAGCACCCCCATCTTCTTCACCCAGGAGGAAGCCGCCGACGCGCTGCTTCAGTATGAACACGGACGCTCCCTCGAAGGGTGGCGCTACCCTGTGTCCAATCCCGCCAATGGCAAATGGGGATGGGTGGACTGGAGCGGAGAATGGCGCATACAGCCCAAATACGAAGCCGCCACACGCTTCGCCAACGACACCGGCCTCTTCGCCACAGCAAAGCTGGACGGCTACTGGATGGTGGTGAGCGACACCGGCGACGACCTCTCCCGCAATGTCTTCACTCTGAGCAGCGAGGCTTGGCAAGCCGGCGACCAGTGGGACCGTGGCGAGGAACTCGGACACTGGCTCTACCCGGTCATGGACCCCGGCACACAGGCTTGGGGATACGTGGACTACAAAGGCGAATGGGTTATCAAGCCCACCCTTGAGGACGCAAAACTCTTCACCTACGTGTGGAACGACCGCGTGGCTCCGGCCAAGATGGATGGCAAATGGGGCTGCATCGACCACACGGGACAGTTCGTCGTCAAAAACCAGTACAACACCTCGGCAGAAGCACAAATGGCCGGCCGCCGCTGGGCAGAAGGGAGGAAGTTCTGAAAACACTAATCCACAACGCGACCATCGTCAACGAAGGCCGCATCTTTACAGGCTCAGTACTCATTGAGGACGACCGCATAGCGGAAGTGTTCGAGACAGCGAACACGATGAGCATCGAGCAGGATTCCGATGTCAGGATTCTGGATTCAGAAGGCCTCTTATTGATGCCTGGCATCATCGATACCCACGTGCATTTCCGCGACGGCGGCATGAGCGAAAACCCGGCAGGGACCTTCTACTCCGAAAGCCGTGCAGCACGGGCTGGCGGCGTGACATCAGTCATCGACATGCCCAACACCAACCCCCTGACGACAACCGTCGAGGCCTTGCGGCAAAAAGAAGCACTCGCAGCACGTGACAGCGCCGTAAACTACGGCTTCATGCTCGGTGCCACGAACGACAACATCGACAGCATCCTCGCCGTCGAACCCACAAGCTACGCCGCCATCAAGCTCTTCCTCGGCTCAAGCACAGGCAACATGCTCGTCAACGACAGCACACAGCTTGACCATCTGTTCCGCGACGCCCGCAAGCTCATCGTGGCTCACTGCGAGGAGGAAGCCGTTATACAAGCCAACATGCTGAACATGAAACGCGAATGCCAAGGGACAGAACGTGAGACCGCCGCGTTGCACCCCCAGATACGCAACACCGAAGCATGCTTCCTCAGCAGTTACAAGGCCATCGAACGAGCCCGCCGTTTCGGCACACGTCTGCATATCGCACACATCTCAACTGCGACAGAGCTCAGCCTGCTCAGCAACTTCGACATAACACAAAAGCACATAACCGCGGAAGTGACACCCAACCACCTCTGGTTCGACGACCGCGACTACCAGCAACTCGGCAACCTCATCAAGTGCAACCCCGCCATCAAGAGCAACGACGACCGTCTTGCACTCTGGGCCGCCCTCGAGGACGACCTCATCGACACCATAGCAACCGACCACGCACCGCACACCATCCAGGCAAAACAAAAGCCTTACTTTGACGCTCCCAGCGGTATACCGTCCATCCAGCACTCGCTTCAGATGATGATGGAAGTCGCCATAGACAACGACGAACTGCTGACGATGACAGTAAAGAAAATGTGCCACAACCCAGCCATACTATTCGGCATCAACGGCCGCGGCTTCATACGCAAAGGATATAAGGCCGACCTCGTACTGATTCGTCCTCATGTTGAAGAAACGGTAACCAAGGAAAGCCTGCTCAGCAAATGCGGATGGAGCCCACTCGAAGGTCAGACATTCCACACCCGTATAGAAAAAGTCTTTGTTAATGGCCAAGAAGACGGTCCTGCAGAACCGCTGACTTTCTGCAAATAAAACAAGAGGCTGACACGATAACGTATCAGCCTCTTATTGTATTCCCTCTAACTCACTCCAGACCTACGACAAGCTTTATCTTGTCTATACTCGTCTCCCTCTTCAGGCTATTGTCTACCTCCTGCACCGACGGGCTTTGCTGTATATCGATAAACGCTTTCTGAAGGTCAAGGAGCCTGTCGCACTGGCGGCCATATCGACGCAGATCCTCTGTGTTTGTTATCTCACTCACATCGCTGTATGCCTTGTACATGCGCGTATATGCTTTCACGATATTACGGAAGGGGTTCTCCTTGAAGTCTATCCGCTTGTCGTTGCGCTTTATCTGGTCTATCTTCTTTTTGGTTATAAGACAGAGGTTTTGCATCTCTATATGCGACGACAAAATATCGATGAAGCTGCGGCCACGCTCAACAGTGGCAAACGAAGGCCTGAGGTCCACCTGCTTGCGGAGCAGTTTATAGCCGTTAGACAACACTCTGTCAAGCTTCCTGACAGATGTCAACGTATCGTCATTGCGCGCTATCGTTGTGCGAAGCGTGAGTACGTCCATGTAGCACTGTTGCACATCGCGCACCTCCTGCAGCTGTCCCTCATAGACTTTTGCGCCTTCTGGATCACGGAAAGTCGGCAACGGAAGCAGCTTGTCGCTTATCTCACGGTAGGCGACAACGACATCATACAGTTGCCTATTGTCTGTACCGCGCTTCATGATAGAGTCGGAACGTTGCGATATCTCCTCCAACTGACTGAAATAGTCAATATACAGCTGCTGCGCCATAGTGAAGTCCTCAAGACTCTGGATAAACAACAGACTCTCGGCATTGGTAGTGAAAGCCGGCACCTGGTTGAGGCCTTTCAGCACCTCTTTGTACGACGAAACGACATCACGATACTTCTTGCCGTATTGCGACTGTATAGCTTCCGTACCCGACGCTATGGTGGCGCGCAGGTCAATCGTCTGCATATAGCGTTGCTGCACGTTTATGACCGTATGCATGCGGTTGATATACTCCTCATACTCCCTCACATCAGCAAAAGATATCGGCACCGAGGTATGTTTGAAGACCTTGGTGTAGCTACGGTAGACATCACTGTTCTCCTTCTCGCAGCGCACCTTGAGGATATTCTTGAAGTTCTCGATCTGGAAAGGCAGCGAATTCTGCCCCAGAACGTTCTCCAGCAGGTCATTCTGGAAGGCGTTCAGCTCATCCAGACGCGCAATACTCTCATTGGTGGCGTTGCCGGTGGAGAGGTCATACTTATTGTATACCATCAGGTAGCTGTAGTACAAGTCCTTAAGCTCCTTAAGCTTCACCTTGTCAGTGATACCGGCACCGTCACACTTCTCGATAATGGCGCGATGGTGCAACTCAATGTTCGAGCGCAAGTCTGCAGCAATGCGGTTACGCTCTTCCTGCTGACGGCGAGCCTCTTCTATCGCACGCTGGCGTGCCACCTCCCTCTCGTTCTCTATGCGTTGTTGTTCCAAGCGGCTGTAACGAATGCTCATCTTGCCCATGAAATCAGCCAGTCTGCGCAGGCGGTACTCGTATATCGGGTAGTCGGCAAGCACAGTGTTGCTGTCTATCCAGATGAGGCTGTCGCGAAACTCATAGTCGTTCTCGATCGAGGCAATTGCTTTCTGGGCCTTTGTGCGTATAGAAACGCAGAGGTTGGTCAGCACCACATAGTCCTCAGGCTGTTCTTCAAGATAGCGCATTGCGGCAGCGGTGTCGTTGACCCACGCCGAGTCCAGACCGTAGTTGCCCACAATGTCACCCACACTGAGCACCGTAGGTGCATGGTAGTTCTTATTAGGTTTCTGGCCCATGGCGCCATAGCCCACGGCCACGCACATAAGGATTAGAAAAAGTTTTTTCACTCCTGTCAGAATTCTTGGTTTCTTTATTTATCGCCGTATGACGATGCATCGAAGCAATGTGTGCAGATGCTCTCCTTGGGCAGGCCGATAGCTTCACACACATCGTCGACAGTGTTGAACTTCAGCGTATCGACACCCACATGCTGCCTTATCACCTCCACCATCTTGGCATACTCCTTGGTAGTGTGGTCGTGATAGGCCTCAAGCCTGCGCACCTCGCCACCCTCAAGCTCCTCTATGACACGGCGTGTGATAAGCTCGCGGTCTGTCTTGCTCTCGCTGAAGTTAAGGAATGTGCAGCCGTGCACAAGCGGCGGGCAGCTGATGCGCACATGCACCTTCTTGGCACCGTAGTCGTAGAGCATCTTCACGTTGTCGCGCAACTGTGTTCCACGCACTATCGAGTCGTCGCAGAACACCACCTCCTTGCCTTGCAACATGGCGCGCGAAGGTATCAGCTTCATCTTGGCCACAAGGAAACGGTCCTCCTGGCTCACCGGCATGAACGAACGGCTCCAGGTGGGAGTATACTTCAGCAGGCCGCGTTTGTACGGTATCTGGCGTCCGTTGCTGTAACCCAGCGCCATACCTATGCCGCTGTCGGGAATAGGACTGACGAAGTCAGCCTCCACATCGTCCTTCTGGCCCATGATACGGCCAAGGTTGTAACGCACCTCTTCGGCATTGATGCCTTCATATTCGGTGCAGGGATATCCGTAGTAAATCCACAGGAACGAGCATATCTGGTTCTTCTCCTCGGCTCCGCGGAGCACTTTGATGCCCCCTTCCGTCGTAACCTTGACGATCTCGCCGGGGCCGACGAAACGGCAGGTCTCGTAGCCAAGGTTGATGTAGCTGTGACTCTCGCTGGCAACAGCATAATCATTGCCCCTGCGACCTATGACTATCGGGGTGCGGCCGTAGCGGTCACGCGCGGCAATGATGCCATCAGGCGTCAGTATCAACATCGTACAGCTTCCCTTCACCCTGTTGTACACATTCTCTATGCCGTCCACAAAGTCTTTGCCCTGCGATATGAGCAGTGCCACAAGCTCCGTCGGGTTGGTCATGCCGCGGCTCAAGTCGGTGAACTGCTGATGACGCTCAAGGCAGTCCTTTTCAAGCTCGTCGATGTTGTTGATCTTCGAGACAGTGGCTATGGCGAAACGTCCAAGGTGCGAGTTCACCATCACGGGCTGGGCTTCTGTGTCGCTGATCACGCCAATACCCACGTTGCCCTTCATCTCGTCCAAGTCCTTGGAGAATTTAGGCCTGAAATGCGAGTTCTGGATGTTGTGGATGTTCTGGTGCGCCTGACCATTGTCGAAGGTCGCCAGACCGGCACGCTTGGTGCCAAGATGTGAATGATAATCTGTCCCGTAGAACAAATCGGAGATACATGGCCGCTCACTGACGACGCCAAAGAAACCGCTCATAATGCTTTTTGTGTGTTAAAAGATAATATTAATATATTGATAACATATATGTTATATCCTCATTTAGCCCTATATTTAAAATACAAATATACGCATTTCCCATGAAATGCAACAATAAAGTTATCAACAGCCTACTGTTTCGGCAGGAAGCCGGCAAGGCTGCGCTCGTCGATGTTGCGGTAGTGGCAGGTACCCACCGGCGTGCCGTCAGCGACAAGGACAACCAACGGACGGCTCCCGTATGTGAGGTCCATGAACCTCTGAGCCCCGATGTCGGCAGGCTCTATATACACTATCGCCGTGGTGTCAAGGTCGTGGCACTTGGCTATCATCCCAATCTTCTCCCTGCTCATCTTGCAATAAGGGCACCCCGGCGTGACGAAGGCCACCAACTTGTGCCCGTCGTCAAGCCCGCGCTCCTTCACAGTCTCCTGCAACAACTCCTTGTCGTACAGCATCTCCTCCTCTCCGAACATCCAGCTGTCTGGCACCGATATGGTGAATACCGCCACCGCCAGTCCGACCGCCACCGCCAGCGTCACGACGACCTTCCTTGCCGCAGGCCACCGGCTCTCTTCGCCTCCGCGTTCCAGCTTCATGACGAACAGCGTCGCCACTATCAGCACCGCGTTCTTCAGCAGCGATACCGCCGGCGGCATATCGGCCAACCGACCCATGCACTGGCACGAATCGTCGCGTCCCGACAGAGCGGCATAGCAAAGGAAAACACTGAACAACAGCAGCACTGCCAGCACCGCCAGGTTCACCCAGCGCCGCCACCACCCGGTGACGATCATCACCGCCAGCAGAGCCTCCCCGGCTATGCAGAGGCGCGCAAGTACAAAAGTGACGTTCAACGGCACAAAGCCGTAGGAAAAGATGTAGAGCTCAAAGGAATCTATGGCAACCAGCTTGGCCACTGCCGACACGGCAAACACCACCCCCAGCAACACCCTGAGCACACATGCCGCCACTCTCGCCGGGCTGCGTCTTGCCGCGGGCTCGCCGGCCGTATCACTTGCCATAGTCGCGACAGGAGACTTTGTGCACCTCTATGCGGCGCAGCGAGTGGCTCGGCGGCGTAGTGGTGCTGTCGGTGATATGTATCTCTTCAGACATCTCCGTGATGTTCTCGCACTTCATGCCGTAGTCCACATACATGAAACGCAACGAGTTGTCGTTCTCCATCTCGGTGTATGTGCACTTGCACTGCCTCTCTTTGTTGCACGAGGCGAGCAATAGCAGCGCTGCGGCACCGGCTGTCAGCAATATCTTCTTCATGGCTTCAGTTTTCAAAAATAGAATCAATACGGAAATCGTAGTCCGTACACAGCAGCGAGTCGGCCCACAGCGAGTCCACCTCGTCGTGTCCCTGGAACCAGTGCAGCTGTTCGCACTCGCCCTTCTCGATCTTCACGATGCGCACCTGCGACGAATTCTTCACCGAACAGCGGCAGGTCTTCTGCTTCGAGCATCCCGCGGCCGCCGCCATCAGCAGCGCCGCGCCTGCCAGTATGAGTATCTTACGTTTCATAATCACAATGATTTCAATAGTTCTTCGAGGCTCACCTCGTCGTGTATCAACACATCGCGCGGCTTGCTGCCGTTGCTGGGGCCCACGATGCCGGCGGCCTCCAGCTGGTCGATGATGCGCCCTGCGCGGTTGTAGCCGAGCTGCAGCTTGCGCTGCAACAGACTCGTGCTGCCGAACTGCGAGGCCACCACCAGACGCGCCGCGTCGTTGAAGTACTCGTCCTTGCTCTTGGCGTCAAAATCCCTGTTGGGCTCCTCGTTCTCGTCGAGATACTCCGGCAGCTCGAAGCCATCGGGATAGCCGCGCTGGTCGCCTATGAACTTGACGAGCTTGTCAATCTCCGGCGTGTCGATAAGGGCGCACTGCAGACGTATCATATCCTTGCCTGCCAGCGAGATGAGCATGTCGCCGCGGCCTATCAGCTGCTGCGCCCCGCCGGTGTCGAGGATAGTCTTGCTGTCGATGCCGCTGGTCACGCGGAAAGCCACACGCGCCGGGAAGTTGGCCTTGATGGTGCCGGTGATGATGTTGGTCGTCGGGCGCTGGGTGGCGATGATGAGGTGTATGCCCACGGCACGTGCCAACTGTGCCAGACGGGCTATGGGAAGCTCCACCTCCTTGCCGGCGGTCATGATGAGGTCGCCGAACTCGTCGATGACCACAACAATATACGGCAGGTAGCGGTGCCCGTTGGCGGGACTCAGCATACGCTTGCAGAACTTCTCGTTGTATTCCGTTATCTTCCTCACCTTGGCCTGCTTCAGCAGGTCGTAGCGGCTGTCCATCTCTATGCAGAGGCTGTTCAGCGTGCGCACCACCTTCTTGACGTCGGTGATGACGGCCTCCTCCTCGTCGGGCATCTTGGCCAGATAGTGCCGCTCCAGGGCCGAGTAGAGGCTGAACTCCACCTTCTTCGGGTCCACGAGCACAAGCTTCAGCTCCGACGGATGTTTGGTGTACAGCAGGCTCGCCAGCACGGCGTTCAAGCCCACCGACTTACCCGTGCCCGTGGCACCGGCCATGAGCAGGTGGGGCATCTTGGCCAGGTCGGTGACGAAGCACTCGTTGCTGATGGTCTTGCCGAAGGCTATGGGCAGTTCCATCTTCTCCTTGGCCTTCTGGAACGCCTCGCTCTCCAGCATGGTCTTCATGGCCACGATCTGCGGCTTGGCGTTGGGCACCTCGATACCCACGTTGCTCTCGCCGGGTATCGGGGCTATGATGCGTATGCCGAGGGCCGCGAGGCTCAGGGCTATGTCGTCTTCGAGGTTCTTTATCTTGCTGATGCGCACACCCGCGGCGGGCTTTATCTTGTAGAGGGTCACCGTGGGGCCGGGCGTGGCCGTAATCTCGGTGATCTCTATGCCGTAGTCCTTCAGGGTCTGCACGATGCGGTCTTTGTTGGCCACCAGCTCCTCCTTGGTGACGCGCGTGTTCGACGCCTCCCAGTCCTCGAGGATGCCGGTGTCGGGCATCACGTAGTCGCTCAGGTCGAGGTGCGGGTCGTAGGGCTCGTCGATGCCTATGTGGCGACGGTAGTCGTCGTCGGCGAGGGGTTCGCCGTTCTCGTCCACGGGCTCGCCCTCCTCGGCGTCCACGGCCTCCTCGACGGTGTCGGCCGTCTCGCCGCTCTCGTCCATGCCTTCTATGGTGAAGCTTACATCCTCCGCAGCCTCGGCGGCAGCGGCCTGGGCACGGGCGTTGACGCGCGCGAACTCGTCGTCTATGGAAAATGCCGGTTCCTCGGCAGCGGGCTGCTCCTCGGCGACATCCGCCGGCTGATGGAAGAGCCGCATGGCCTCCTCGTCAAAGTCGGCCCCTTCGTCCTCTTCGGCCTCGGCCGGGGCTTCCGGCTCGGCCTCATCTGCCTCGTTCATCAGCGCTGCCACCTCCGACGTCAGCTCCACACCCTCCTTCTTCTTCTCCTCGTGCTCACGCTCGGTGGCGGCCACCTCTATCTCGTGCTCCATCTTCTTGGCAAGCCCTTTGACGTCCACCTTAGGCAGCTCCATCTTGTGCACCAGCACAAGGAAGAGCACCGCCAGGAAGAGCAGCACCACCAGCGTCCACCAGCTCAGCAGGCTGTGCAGCGGCTCGGCCATCAGCAGGCCTATGCCGGCGTAGTTCTCGAAGCCCTCGCTCTTCACCCACGCACCGCCGATGTAGCCCAGCGTGAGCGAGCACCAGAGCATCCAGAACAGCGTGCTGCCGAAGGTCTTCCACCACGGCATCACCACCACGCCCCACAGCCGCATGCCGTAGACGAAGAACAGCAGCGCGAAGCCGAGGCTGCCGATGCCGAAGAGGTTGACGGCGAAGAACTCCGCCACCTCCTTGCCCAGCGAGCCCGTCCATCCGCCGCGGGCGTCGGTGACGTAGAAGCCTATCATGGCTATCACCAGAAAGACAGAGAACAGCACGTAGACCGCCCCGCGGATGTGCGCGAAGCGCTGGCTGCGCAGGAACGCTACGAAAGCCGCCGCGCGGCTCTTGCCCGCGGCAGCCTTGCCTTTCCCTTTCGTATTTTTCTTACCCTTGCCCACCTCTCACTTAACACTTATCACTTAACACTTCACACTTAACCTACTCTTCCTGCAACAGTTCAAGCTCTTCCTGCAGCTGAGTGCCGAGGGTCTCGAGCTCCTCCTCGCTGAGGGTGTCGTAGCCGTCGGGCAGCAGGAAGTCGGCTTCCTTCACCTTGCCCTTCACCACCTCGGTGGCGGTGTAGGTGATGGCCTTGCCCTCGCCGGCGTCGACGGTGCACTGCAGCGGCATGCCCTTGATGCCGTCGAAGAGTATGTTGACGCGCGGACCGATCTCGTCGCTGATCCACATCTCCGTGGGGTGGTCGACGCCCTCTTCGTCAAACACGTGGCGCACCATCTTCTTGGCCGTCACACCGGCGATCTCCTTGGTCTCGGTGGTGTACTCAATGTAGAAATGGCCAGGCTCCTTGTCGACGATCTCGAGGCTGTCGAAGGCATCGGCCTTGGCAGTGTTCTTGATGATCAGCTTGCCGTCGCCCTGATAGTCGAACTCCGACCCCTGGCTGCGCAGGTAGCTGAGCAGCATGCCGTAGTTCTCGCAACGCGTCATGGTGAGGTTCTGCACCAGGATGCACTCCGAGAACGGCGAGCTCATGAATATGGCGCTCTTGGTGAACATGTCGTCGCCAGACACCCTGATCTCCGCGGTAGCGGCTTCCTCGGGGATGGTCATGGCCACCTGGCCTGTCGACTCCACTTTGTACTTCACGATGCCCTTGAACGTGTTCTGGGCGCTCATCATGCTGGCGCTGAGCAGCAACGCAGCTGCCATGGCAAAGATTTTCTTCATCTTATACTGTTTTTTAGTTATTGTCAATTGTACATATAACAGCGTTGCGTCCTTTTTATTGTGCCACACCCAAAAAAAAGTTGTCCGCCCCCTCTCCCCTACCGCTCCCCTACGGACCCGGTACGGCATTTCTTCAGTAGTTCTTCAGTAGTTCTTCAGTGCGGCACTGAAGAACTACTGAAGAACTACTGAAGAACGGCCGTAGGGACTCCGTACCGGGGCCGAAGGGGGGCCGTGGAAACAGGACACGGCGGAGGGTGGCGGAAACGCACGGCTGGCGGGGCACGGCGGCGCGGCGGGGAGAAAAAGTTATTTTTTTCGCCATGTCGCAAAAAAGTTGTATCTTTGCAATTTATAAAAATAGGATTATGAACAACATTATAACGGCGACGGTGAAGCGTTTGCCTCTGCTATACAAGGTGTTAATAATGCTGGTGACGGCGGTGGCCATCGTGGTCATTTTCCCGCATACGAGCCACGGACTGCACTACGACTACAAGGTGGGTGCAGTATGGCGCGATGCGGACCTTGTGGCCCCGTACGATTTTGCTGTGCTTAAGAGCGCCGACGAGATACGCGGCGAGGAGGAGAGCGAGCGCCACAAGGCCATCCTCTACTACCGCGAGGACTCTACGGCGCGCGCCACGGCGCTGCAGCGGCTGGAGAGCGGCCGCTGGCGGCTCGACGGCAGCGAGCGCCGCCGGCTGAAACGGCAGATGGACAGCATCTACCGCAGCGGCTACATAGCCATGCCCGAGGGCGTGGGTTCGCTCGACGGGCGCGAGGTGGTGCTGCTGCAGGGCAACGTGGGCAGCATGCACAAAGGGAGCGACTTCGTGAGCTTCGCCGACCTCGACGCCGGCCTGCTGCGCGACAGCCTGCTGGTGCCCAACCTGGTGCCCGACGAGGCGCGCACGGCCCTGGAGCTCGACAGCCGTCTGTCGCAGATAAGCTACAGCAGCCAGATGGTCATGGCGGGCGACCACATAGTGAGCAAAGGCGAGGAGGTGAGCGAGGAGAAAGCGCAGATAATACGCAGTCTGGAGGCCGAGAACGACCGCCGCTTCAGCGACAGATTCAGCCTCGCGGGCCAGATGGCAGGCCAGCTGCTGCTGGCCATCATAGCCTTCACGGCCCTCTACATGTTCCTCAAGAACACACGCCACCCCATACTGGAGGACAACCGCAAGGTGACCTTCGTCATGCTGACGATACTCCTGATGTCGGCCATCGTGGCGCTGGTGACGAGGGTGAACCCCGACTGGGTGCTGCTGGTGCCGCTGTGCATAGTGCCCATCCTGATGCGCGTCTTCTTCGACATGCGCGTGGCCCTCTACATACACCTGACGACGGTCATCATACTGGCCAACCTGGTGCCCAACGCCTTCGAGTTCATCTTCTACCAGCTGATAACGGGCATGATGAGCATCATCGCCGTGCGCGACCTCGAGCGCCGCAGCCAGTTCTTCGTGCTGTCGCTGGTGATATTCATCAGCTACTCGTTCATCTACACCGCCGGCGTGCTCAGCCAGGACACCAACCTGCACGCCATCACCGTAGACCGCTACCTGATGTTCTTCCTCAACGCCCTGCTCACCCTCATGGCCTACCCGCTGATCTACGTGTTCGAGAAGTTCTTCGGCATCACCACGAGCCTGACGCTGATGGAGCTGAGCAGCACGAGCCACCCGGCCCTGCGCGAGCTGAGCCAGAAGGCCCCCGGCACCTTCCAGCACTCGGTGCAGGTGGCCAACATAGCCGAAGACCTGGTGGGCGAGATCGGCGGCGACTCGCTGCTGACGAAGGTCGGCGCCCTCTACCACGACATCGGCAAGGTGCGCAACCCGTTCTACTTCACCGAGAACCAGAGCTCGGACTTCAACCCGCACAACGAGCTCGACTACGCCGAGAGCGCCCAGATAATAACAGCCCACGTCACCGACGGCCTCGAGCTGGCACGCAAATACCACCTGCCGTCGGAGGTGCAGGACTTCATACGCACGCACCACGGCACCACCTACACCGGCTACTTCTACGCCAAGGAGCTGGAACGCCACCCCGACGGCAACTTCGACAAGAGCCTGTTCCGCTACCCCGGACCGCGCCCCTACAGCCGCGAGACCGCCGTGGTGATGATAGTGGACACCGTGGAGGCAGCCTGCCGCAGCCTGAAGGTGCACTCCAAAGAGGCCACCGACGAGATGATAGACCGCCTGATTGACGGCAAGGTGCAGGCCGGACAGCTCGACAACTGCCCCCTCACCTACGGCGACATCGCCAGCATCCGCAAGTTCCTCAAGGAGAAGATGATGAGCATCTACCACGTGAGGGTGGAATACCCGACGGTGAAGAGCTGAAGGGCTGGTGATTCTGAATTATGAATAATGATTTTTGTATTTTGAGTTACACGATAAGAACTAAAGAGACTAAATCTATGAAGAAAAGTGTATGGATTCACGCAGGACTGGTCGTCGTCATGCTGGCGGTGGCTATGGTGTATTTTGCGCCCGTGCTTAGCGGCAAAGCGGTGATGCAGGGCGACATACAGAAGTTTGAGGCCATGGCCAAGGAGACCAAGGACTACCACGCCAAGACCGGCGAGTATGCCCGCTGGAACAGCGCCATGTTCAGCGGCATGCCCGTCTACCAGATCGGCGGCAACGCCCCTATGAAGAGCATCTTCACGCCGCTGCGCCAGCTGACGAACCTCGAGATCGTGGGTGCCAGCCGCGACATCGGCGTGCTCTTCCTCTACCTGCTGGGGTTCTATGTGGCGCTGGTGGCGCTGGGCTGCAGCCCGCTGCTGGCATTGCTGGGCGCCCTGGCTTTCGGGCTGGGGAGCTACAACATCATCATCGTCGAGGCAGGCCATATAAGCAAGGCCTGGGCTCTGGCCATGATGGCGCCGATATTGGCGGGCATGATACTGTGCCTGCGCCGCCCCAAGGAGGGCGACAAGAAGTGGGGCGACTGGCTGTGGGGAGGGCTGCTCTTCACGCTTGCCCTGGGCTTGCAGCTCAACTTCAACCACATACAGATAACCTACTACACCATCATAGGCGCCCTGCTGCTGGGCTTGACGCATTTCATCTATGCCGCTGCAGAGAAGCGGCTGCCGCGCTTCATGGGCGGCGTGGGCATCCTGCTCTTGGGCTGCGCTCTGGCATTCGCCGGCAACGCACGCGCCCTGATGGTCAGCCAGCAGTATGCCAAATACACCATGCGCGGCGGCAACGCCATCACGGTGACGCCCGAAGACCTGTACCATGACGGCGAGCCTGCCTCGATAAGCGGCAAGAAGAGCGGTCTGGACATAGACTACGCCTTCTCGTGGAGCTACGGCATCGGCGAGACCTACACCCTGCTGGTGCCCGGAGCCATGGGCGGCGGCAGCGGCGAGCCCGTGAGTACCGAGAGCGCCTCATACAAAGCCTTCCACCAGCAGCAGATGCCGCTCTACTGGGGCAACCAGCCCTTCACAAGCGGCCCCGTATACTTCGGGGCCATCGTGATATTCCTCTTCTTCGTGGGCCTGATGCTGGTGAGAGGGCCCGAGCGGTGGTGGCTGCTGGCGGCAACGGTGGTGGCCATCCTGATGTCGTGGGGCCGCAACTTCATGGGTCTCAACGAGTGGCTGTTCAACACGCTGCCGCTGTACAATAAGTTCCGCACCCCCAGCATGAGCCTCGTGCTGGCCAACGTGTGCATGGTGCTGATGGGTATGCTGGGCCTCAAGGAGCTTTTCTCGTCCGACGTGGAGCAGAAGCGCAAGAACCTGGCCCTGTATGTGGGTGGCGGCGTGACGGCGGCGCTGCTGCTCATAGGCCTCCTGCTGAGCGGCAGCTTCAGCTACAGCGGTGCCTCCGACGCACAGATGGCCGGACAGTACGGCAACCAGTGGCAACAGATACAGGACATCTTCATCCAGGACCGCAAGGCGCTGTTCACGGCCGACTCGTGGCGGTCGATGCTCTTCGTGGCGCTTGCCTTTGCAGCGCTCTGGCTGTACAACAACAAGATGAGCGGCAAGAAGAGCGCACCGGCGATATTGGCGGCAGTGCTGGCGCTGCTGGTGGTCATCGACCTGTGGGGTGTGGACCGCCGCTACCTCAACGAGAAGAACTTCGTCTCGGAGCAGCAGATAAAGCTCAAGCCCGACCAGTGGGACTACACCATCGACGAGATGGCGGCACGCTTCGGCGACCAAGACTACCGTGTGCTGAACATGGCCACCAACACCTTCAACGACAGCAAACCGGCGGCATTCCACCACCAGATCGGCGGCTACAGCGCCGTGAAGATGCGCCGCTACCAGGACCTCATAGACTTCTACCTGAGCCGTCACATCAACCCGAATGTGCTTAACATGCTCAACGCACGCTATGTGGTGATGCACGACGGACAGGTGCAGCGCAACCCCGGGGCGCTGGGCAACGCCTGGTTTGTGGAGGACGTCAAGACCGTGAAGGATGCCAACGAAGAGATACTGGCGCTGAACACCATAGACCCCGCCAAGACAGCCGTCATCGACGGCTCCGCGTTTGCGACAGACGGCATATCCATAGTGAGCGACAGCACGGCGACGATAGAGATGGAGCACAAACGCCCCTACAACCCCGACCACAGGGTGTACAAGAGCCATGCCGCCACGGAGCAGCTGGCGGTGTTCAGCGAGGTGTACTACGAGCCCGACTGGCGCGCCTACATCGACGGCAAACGGGCCGACTACATGCGTGCCGACTACATACTCCGCGCCATGGTCATACCGGCCGGCGACCACGTGATTGAGTTCAAGAACGAAGCGCCCCTGTATTTCAAGATGAACATCGTCACCATCGTCAGCTCCATAGTGCTGGTGGTGCTTGCCGGAGGCGCCATATTCATGTACTACCGCAAAAGAAAGAAAGCCTGATGCTGAGCGTTATACTATGCACATACAACCGTGAGCGGTACCTCTACAACGTGCTGCACAGTGTGGCGGCGGGCACCCTGCCGCCGTCGGAATACGAGATTGTGCTCGTAGACAACAACAGCGACGACGGCACTGTGGGCGAATGCGAGCGTTTCAAGGCCGACCACCCGCAGGTGACGCTGCGCTACTTCATGGAGCGCAACCAGGGGTTGTCATACGCCCGCAACCGCGGCATACGCGAGGCGCAGGGCGATGTGCTGGTATACGTGGACGACGACGCGCTAGTGAACCCCGAGTATCTGCAGACGTATGCCGAGTTCTTCGGGCGCAACAAGGAGGCCGTGGCGGCCGGGGGGCCCATCATACCGCAATATGACGGATGCGAGGAGCCCGACTGGATGAGCCACTACACACGGCTGCTCATCACGGGCAAGCTGTATCTCGGCAAGAACGAACGCGAGTTCCCCGGCGAGGTGTTCCCCGGCGGCGGCAACGCCGCCTACCGCAAGAGCGTGTTCGACACCGTGGGGCTGTTCAACACCGAGCTGGGCCGCAAGGGCAACAGCCTGATAGGTGCCGAGGAGAAGGACCTCTTCGACAAGATGGTATCGCACGGCATGCGCTTCTACTACCTGCCGACGGCAATACTGTACCACCTAATACCGCCCAAGAAGCTGACGCAGGACTACTTCGACCGCCTCACCACGGGCATCGGCCAGAGCGAGCGCTTCCGCACCAAACAAATAGGGCAACGGAAGTATATGGTACGTCTCCTCAAAGAGGCCGTGAAATGGGGCGGCACCTTGGTGCTCTGGACGGGCTTCGCCCTCAAAGGGCAGTTCAACAAAGGGAACAAACTGGTAGCCTTCCGCAAGAACGTCACGCGGGGACTGATAAAAAAACAGGAACAATAAAAACAATACATATATGACGATAGGATACACAACAGGGGTATACGATTTATTCCATATCGGGCACCTCAACCTGCTGAAAAATGCAAAAGGGATGTGCGACAAGTTAATCGTTGGAGTAACTGTCGATGAACTGGTGGCCTACAAAGGCAAAAAAGCGCTCATACCGTTCGAAGACCGCATCGAGGTGGTAAGAAGCTGCAAGTATGTCGATGCCGCCGTGCCACAATACGACATGGACAAGCTCACCGCGTGCAAGAAGCTTGGCGCCTCCTATCTTTTTGTCGGCGACGACTGGTATGGAACGGAAAAATGGAACGCCTACGAGAAACAGTTTGCCGAAGCAGGAATCAAAATCATCTATTTCCCCTACACCCATGGCGTCTCCTCTACCCAGATTCGCAACGCCCTCGACACTTTGAGAAAAGACAACCTTGAAGACGTGAAGTAACAAATGGGAAAGACTGTCGATAAAGAATTCTGCATGAGCAGCTGGCTGATGTTCCGCACCATTGTGGACAAAGACCGATGCTTTGCCGACGGCATCAAGGACTTCCATGTCTCCCCCCCCGCCAACAGGACACCAATACATAATAGCCAGGAGCTTGAGCAAGCACTGAGGCAACAGATGGAGAATGCAACCGCCAGTGGACATACCGCATTGGCTTTAAGTGGTGGCATCGACTCAGCCATTCTGGCCAAGATGATGCCCAAAGGCAGTCTGGCATATACATTCAAATGTGTAGTACCAGGAATGGAGGTGCTGGACGAGAGCCCAACGGCTGCACGGTACGCCGAAGAATGCGGACTTGAGCACCGTATCGTTGAAGTCTATTGGGATGACATGGTGCGGATGGCCCCCACCCTCATGAAACACAAAGGGACACCCTGCCACAGTATCGAAGTACAGATATACAAAGCTTGCCTACAAGCCAAATCCGATGGATGCGATGCCATGGTTTATGGGGAGAGCGCAGACATCGTGTATGGCGGAATGAGCGGCCTATTGTCCAAAGACCGCACCGTAGGTGACATTATCGAACGCTACAGTTATGTACTCCCATACAAAGTGCTAAGAAAGCCACAACTCATCACCCAACCTTACACTCGATGGGAGCGCAATGGGTATGTCGACGTGCACCGCTTCTTGAACGACACCATGTACGAAGAGGCCATCAACAGCTACGAGGATGCCTGTGCCACAGCCGGTGTCAACCTGTCAATGCCCTACTCGACCACCTTCCTCGACACCGAGCTGGACTATGCCCGAATACGGCAGGGTGAAAACAAATACCTCGTCCGCGAAATATTCAACCGCCTATATCCCGGATGGGAGGTGCCTGTCAAAACCCCCATGCCACGCCCCCTCAACGAATGGATGCGAAACTGGCAGGGACCCCAGCGGCCGGAATTCTGGCCGCACTGCACCGACGAAATGACCGGTGACCAGAAATGGTATGTATATGTCCTTGAACAATTCCTCAATTTAATCGACAATGGAGACTATGTCAAACAATAACAAACCTGTAGCCATCGCCCAGGCCGACAGCTATCGTCCGAACAAAATCAACAGGGCACTAAACGAAATCTTCCGTTCTCTCGGCATGAACCCTGACAATCCGTTCGAAGAGTTCATCAAGCCCGGCCAACGAGTGTTCATCAAACCGAACTGGGTAGCCTCGCGCTGGCGCAAAAGTTGCGACCATACCGACGACCTATACTGCGTCATCACACACCCCAATGTCATCGAAGCCGTCGCCGACCGCGTGGCTCAAGCTCTCCATGGGCAAGGCGAGATAATCATCGCCGACAACCCAAGCATCGACGCCGACTTCGAGGAACTGATGGAGTTCACCGGCATACGCCGTCTGGAAAGCAAATATGACGTCCCCTGCCATATCTATGACCTTCGTCCCTTGGTGTGCAAGGACCTCAAAGACTATGGCAAAAAGGACAAGATGGCTCACCAGCCAGGTGACCCCAATGGCGAATTCGAAGTGAACCTTGGGCGAGAGAGCCTGCTGCACGATGTCGACTCCTCTCTTTTCCGCGGTGTCTTCGACGAACGCGAAGAGACTGTGGCGGCGCATACCGGCGACACCCAGCTCTACACCATCAGCGGCTCCCTCTACACCGCCGACACATATATCTCCATTCCCAAACTGAAAACACACCAGAAGGTTGGCGCCACACTCAACCTCAAAGGGCAGGTCGGCGCCATGACACGGAAGAACCAACTGGTGCACTGGCGCATTGGCAGCCCGGAAACCGGGGGCGACGAATATCCCGACCGCGAAAGCTGGGAGCGCGCACAGCATGCCAAAGTGACACATCGCGGAGCCCACCCCGGCAACGACACCATCTGGCGCATGGTGGTGGACCTGTACAAAAGCCTGCTGACAAAAGAGCGGAACTACTTCACCATCATCGACGGCATTATGGCCGGCGAAGGACAAGGACCCTTCTGCCCCACCTCGAAGCATGCCAACGTGCTTCTGGGCGGCAACGACCTGCTTCTTACCGACATCGCCGCAGTGCGCTATATGGGACTTGACCCACTAAAAATCAAATACCTGGAATATTTTATCCGCACCTGGAATATCGACCTCAGCCAACTGCCAGTCTATCTCTTCGGCGAACATCGCGAAGATTTCTTCTCTGCCCCCACACGCTATGCCGACTTTGAAGTCCCCTTTGCCTGGCGAGGAATCAAATACACGGTCTAAAACAGACTATACTCACAATTTGGGATAGATAAGATGGCGCGTCTGACCCACCATCTCTTCCCAGTCCAGTATACACCCAACCTTTTTGTGGTTATCCCACCGAGGGTTTGGTGTCATATAATCCTCTCCATAGCGGAATATGCACTGCTCTTCTGCATTGGCAGGCACCGGAAGCATCATATCTTCAAACTTCTCCATCCGCGTCTCTCGCACAAAAGGCATCTCCTGACGCCTCGGCATGTATGTCCCGGGAGCCATACCCGGCTCATTCCAGTAGTCGGTGATATATGGCAACTTGTCAATAGCCGGGTAGATATAGAAAATATCAATCCGGCAACCTTTATAGTCAAAGGTGTCCTCCCTGCCGTATTTTCCTTCTGCTATCTGATAGGAATACAGCCACTCAAATCCATAACGCTTGAGGTCGTCTATCATTTTCGGGCTGTATTCATCAATCCACATGCTGACATCAAGGTCCATGTCATGCTTTATGAACCCGTGTTCGCGTATGGCTCCTAACATGGTACCGCCAATCAGCATGTATCTGTATCCGCACTCAGTCATGCAGGCATTGAATTGCCGTGCCGTCTCCATGCCATAGGCTTTATATGCCTCCACCCTCATCCGTTCCCTTCGGGCATTCATGGTCTTTCCAATAAAAGGGAATGTCCTCTCAACAAACTTTTTGGTTCTCGGCATTTTATTGGTAAGGAACGTAATCAAATCCATAAGGCAGTTATTTGATTGTCAGTTTTTCAAATCCTCCACAAACGTTATCTTTCTGTTCTGCTCCTCCCCTTCCACGACGGCGATCTTCACGCCCGGCATATAGCGGCGCACCACCCCGCAGTCGTCGGTGGCGCGGAACTGAGGGTCTTGCAGCGCACGCTGGTAGGCGTCGCGTATCAGCGGCAGCCTGAAAGCCTGCGGCGTCTGTGCACGCCACATGAGGCGCCGCTCGGGAATGCGTGCCACAAGCCTCGGTATACCCATCTGTATTCCAGACATGTCGGCACTCATATCGGGATGCACCTCCCAGACGGTATCAATGCTCGGCACAGCCACGCCAACGGCCTCGTTGCTTTGCAGCGCCGCCACAACACGGTCCACAATGACCGGCGTGACAAAAGGCCGCGCCGCATCGTGCAGCAGCAGATTAGTGTCGTCAGGCTCATCGATGTAAGCCATCACGGCGTTGAGCGTAGACATATAACGCTCTGCACCACCGTCGATGACCTTCCCTAACTTATGCCACTGGTTGCGTGCGACGATAGCCTCCAGCTCCCCCCGCCAGTCGGGGTGCACCACCACAGCCACCTCGTCGATGCCTTCGTGGCTGTCAAAGACGTCTATCGAGTATTCTATCACCGCACGCCCCTGCAGTTGCATGAACTGCTTGGGCAATATAGCAGAACGTTCCCCAGCGGAGCGCACTGCCTTATCGTACATACGACTGCCGGTACCTCCTGCAAGGACCACAGCAATGTTTCTCATCTTATTTTCTCTTATAAAGCATCGCAAAGAGCCCGCCCCACAACAGCACGGCGGCAATCTGCACCCACCATGCGGTGCCCACCAGCACCGCCGGAGCCATCACCAGCGCCTTGAGGGCATAGTAGACGCCCTTGCCGGCCAACACAGCCGTCAGCACAGCTGGCAGCACCTTCCATCTGCGCGCCAGCACGCCGAACAGCGCTGCCACCGTGGCCAGCTCCGCCACCATGCACACCATCTTTGCCGGCGCAGGCATGCCTGTCACCATGCAGCTCACGACGGGCATCAGCACCGCCAGCAGCAGACCGTTGCGCCAGTCTTTGCCGACGAGCATCCCCGCCAGCAGCAGGGCGAGCATGGGGTTGAGCATATACAAAGGGAGAGCCAGCACATGGCTCGCGGCAGGCACCACGCATGCGGCACCCACCAGCATGGCGTCGAGCAGCAACAAGCCGCCGACACCCAGTGTTCTTGTATTTGTCATATCTTTTATATCGTATTTCATGCTGCAAAAATACATCTTTTTTTCCACATATTAAAATAAAATATATAAAACCGCGTTATTCAAACAAATAATAGCAAGCACAACAGGATGAAAAAAACAGTATTACTCCTCGCAGCCGCGATGTTGCTGACCTCCGTCGGCGCTGTGGCGCAGAACAAGATTGACAAGCAGGGCCGCCGTCAGGGCCACTGGGTGCGCACCGACAAAGACGGCTCAAAGATCTACGAAGGCACCTTCGTCGACGGTCAGGAGACCGGCACCTTCACCTACTACTACCACGACGGCTCGGTGCGCATACGCAACACCTACAGCGAGCCCGGGCGCGTCTGCCGCCACGAGGCCTACGACGAGCAGGGCCACCTCCTCGCCACAGGCACCTACAACCAGCGCAACCGCGACGGCCTCTGGAAGTTCTACAACGAGCAGGGACGCCTCGTCAAAGAAGCCTCCTACAAGATGGGCGTCAAGCACGGCCCCCACATCATCTACACCTCCAAGGGCGACACCGCCGAGGTGGCCAACTGGGCCGACAACCACCGTCACGGCCGCTGGTGGAAACGCATCGGCGAGCGCGGCTACATCACCGGCGTCTACGTCCGTGGCGGCCTCGAAGGACGCCTCGTCGAGTATGACGACAACGGCCTCCTCATCCGCGAAGGCTACTACAAGGACGGCTTCCGCCACGGCGCCTACCAATACTTCGAAGACCGCCACCTCACCGTCGACGAGACATGGAACCACGGCACCCTCAGCGACCGACGCGTACGCCTGCTCACCCCTGACACCGAGTTCGTATCTATCTTCGACATCGCATGCCTCGCCCCGCAGGGCAAGGCCAAGGTCGTCGTCTACCTCAAGGACGGCTCCAAACGCGTCAGCCACGAGAGCACCGAAGCTCTCTACGACCGCCTTGGCAGCGAACACTTCGCCTACGCCAACCGCAAGAGCCGCATCCTCGTGGCCATGAGCTGCGTGCAGGGCACCTCCAAGGATGCCGAAGGACGCGACATCCTCATCCTCGAGCCACAGCCAGACTTCGTCATCTTCCCCGACGAGGACGGCCTCAAGATGGTGCGCAGCCGCCAATATGAGGAGGACTCCCCCCTTGAGCAACTCATCCGCGACAAGGAAAAATAAAAGGCACAAAAAAGACGCAGCCCCCAAGACAGGGGGCTGTATCTACCATTAAACACTATTACAAAAATCCAAGATTTAGAAGGTAGCTTGGAACACCTTTTTCTCTATGACTCAATCAGTAATTCGCGTTTCCGCCTTTCCTGAACGACTGCAAAGATACACATATTTTACATTCTGGCAAAATAAAACTGCACTTTAACACTTTTTTTAACATTTTCCCTCCCCCCATAACTCCTAACTCATAACTAAAAACTCATAACTAATAATGCTCATCGCCGCACACACCCTGGGCTGCAAGCTCAACTTCGCCGAGACCTCCGACCTCCTGCGACACCTCGTCGCCGAAGGCCACACCGTCGTCGGCTGGGGCGAGCGCGCCGACCTCTACATCGTCAACACCTGCACCGTCACCTCTGTGGCCGAGAAGAAATGCCGCACCGCCATACGACAGGCCCACCGCCAGAACCCCGACGCACAGATTGTCGTCATGGGCTGCTTCGCCCAGGTGGCAAAAGACGAGATAGAAAAAATGCCCGGCGTCACCCAAGTGCTTGGCAACGACAGCAAACGGCTCCTGTCGTATTCCGGAGAGGACCGCACCCGCACCTTCTTCAAGATACAGGACGGCTGCGACTACTTCTGCACCTACTGCGCCATCCCCTTCGCCCGCGGCCGCTCCCGCTCCGCCACCATCGAAGAGACACTCTGCGCCGCACGACGCATAGCCGCGACAGGCGCACGCGAGGTGGTACTAACAGGCGTCAACACCGGCACCTTCGGCCAGCAACACGGCGAGAGCTTCCTCGACCTGCTCAAGGGGCTGGATGGCATCGATGGCATCCTGCGCTACCGCATCTCCAGCATCGAACCCAACCTGCTCACCGACGACATCATCGACTTCGTGGCCCACAGCCGCGCCTTCCTTCCCCACTTCCACATCCCCCTCCAAGCCGGCTCCGACCACGTGCTCAGCCTCATGCACCGACGCTACGACACAGCCCTCTACCGCGCCAAACTCGAGCGTATCAAGGCCGTCATGCCCGACGCCTGCATCGCCGCCGACGTTATGGCCGGTTTCAACGGCGAGAGCGAGGAGGAGTTCGGCAAAGTACTCGGCTTCATCGACTCGCTCCCCATCTCCTACCTCCACGTCTTCACCTACAGCGACCGACCCGGCACCGCAGCCCTCCGCCTCGGCGAGAAGGTCCCCGTCAACATACGCCGCGAGCACACCGCGCGCCTCCTCGAGCTCAGCGAACGCAAACACCACGCCTTCATCGACAGCCAGATGGGCAAAACACGTCCCGTCCTCTGGGAATCAACTCCCCACTCAAAACAGATGCTCGGCTGGACAGACAACTACATACGTCTCTGCCGCCCATACGACGACAGCCTCGTCGGCACCGTCGAGCAGGTCGTCATCACCCCCGACAACATCGTCGGCGAAACCGACTGACAAAACACACATAGCCAAAAATGCAACACACTGTAAAACAATGTGTTGCATTTTTGATATACCACCACTATAACTCGCTGATTATCCGCCACATACAGGCACTTCCTCTTTAGTTGCTCTTTAATTACTCTTTAGTTACTCATTATGCACTCTTTAAAATGTAAGAGAAATATAGTAGTGATGTAATATATTGTTAGAATAGAATATGGTAGAAGATGCTGGTTTTGACGGGCGTAGTAGTGGCGCGGGGCATAAAAAAAAGAATGCCGCCCTGCTAAGGGGCGGCATTCATGGTTGGCATGCAAAGAGGCGTCAGTCTTTCTTGCAGCTCTTGCAGCAGCAACCGCCGAGGCACTTGTAGGCCAGGCCGGCGAGGGCGGCACCCACGAGCGGGGCCACGATGAAGAGCCACAGCTGGCTGCAGGCGCTCCAGCCGTCAGCGTTGCTGAAGAGAGCCTGGCTCAGCGAGCGGGCGGGGTTGACGCTGGTGTTGGTCAGCGGGATGCTGACGAGGTGGATGAGCACCAGGGTGAGACCGATGGCCAGGCCGCCGAACTTGCCGTTGGCATGGCGGTCGTCGGTGACGCCGAGGATGACCATCAGGAAGACGAAGGTCAGCAGGGCCTCGACGAGGAAGGCACCGCCCATGCTGACGCTCAGATAGTCGGCATTGCCCGTGGCGGCGGCGAACTCGGCGCCGTAGCCGTTGGCGGCGAAGACGCCTGTCTGGCCCAGGCCGGCAGCTTTCCAGATGACAAGCAGCAGGGCACCGGCGATGATGGCGCCGACACATTGGCTCACCCAGTAGAGGAGCATGTCCTTGAACGACATGCGGCCGTTGACCCACACGCCGAAGGAGACGGCGGGGTTGAGGTGGGCGCCGCTGATATGACCCACGCCGTAGGCCATAGCGATGACTGTGAGGCCGAAGGCGATGGCCACACCGAGGAAGCCTACATGTCCGAACAGCGCTGTGCCGCAGCCGCCCAGAACCAGCACGAATGTACCCAGACATTCAGCAAACATCTTGTTGCAAATCTTCATAATGTTATAGTTTTAGAAGTTAAACATTTTGCCCGATTAACGTAATTTTATATTAAATATTGCCAAAAGGCATTTTTTAGTGAATAAAAATCTATATCTTCAACATCGCCGCAAATTGTTGCAGTCTCAAAACCAGAATCTTGGGAAACTCAATAGATTCCAACACATCAAAATGATGGTCGTTCGACACGATGAAAGCGGCGTTGGCAGCGAAGGCACAATCCACAAATTTGTTGTCATCAGGGTCTTTGCTGATAAGTCCGAGTCTGAATTGAGGGTCGACGAATTCAACATAATCGCTGTCAACCAATGCGTCAACAACATGTTTGGCTACCGTTGGCGTCGCCTTCTGAGCTATTATCTCTTCATATTCAGCCAGAATGTCGTTAGACACACACAAGGTGTATTTCCCTTCGTGCAATCCGCGCCATACGATAAAGAAATCGCTTCGTGATGAGATGCTGGCGAGGAGGCAATTGGTGTCAAGCACAACACGTTTCATACGCGATAGGGGGTACGAAGATGTTCACCAAGGACTGCGTTGTTCTTTTCCTCGCTCCACTGGCCGCTGTCCCAGAGCCGGTCCATCTCTTCGGTGGCTTTCTGTGCGTAGTAATTAGAGATTACCTGACGCAACTCTTCGACCTGCTCGACAGTCTTCATTCTCCCCAACAGACGCAAGATGCTTAGTTGTGCCTTGTTCAGTTCTAAACTCTGTTCCATAACATTATTCTATTTAGCATAATAACGCAGCAATCTTGTTTTTATTGTGATGCAGCGAGATTACTTACTGCGCTATGGCAAACGCCACGTCCATCATCTTGGTGAAGGTGGTCTGGCGCTCCTCGGCGGTGGTGGCTTCGCCTGTGATGAGATGGTCGGAGACGGTGCAGATGCCGAGGGCCTTCTTTTTGGCGTAGGCCGCGTTCATGTAGAGCTGCGCTATCTCCATCTCCACTGCCAGCACACCCATGCGCTGCCAGCGGTCGTTGTGGGCGTTGGCGGCGTAGAACATGTCAGACGAGAGCACGTTGCCCACCTTGTGGCGGTAGCCCATGCGCTCGCAGGCCTCCACGGCGCGGCGCGCCAGCTGGAAGTCGGCGATGGGGGCGAAGGTGCCGGGCAGCTCGTACTGCGCGGCGTAGTTGGAATTGGTGCAGGCTCCGGTGGCGACGACGAGGTCGCCCACATGCAGGTCATCCTGTATGGAGCCGGCGGAGCCAACGCGGATGATGGTCTGCACGTCGTAGAAGTTGAAGAGCTCGTAGGTGTAGATGCCGATGGAGGGGCCGCCCATACCGTGGCCCATGACGCTGATGCGGTGGCCGTTGCGCATGCCGGTGTAGCCCAGCATGCCGCGCACCTGGTTGAAGAGCACGGGGTTCTCGAGGTAGTTCTCGGCCATGAATTTCACGCGCAGCGGGTCGCCCGCCATGATGACGGTGTCGGCAATCTCGCCTTTCCGTGCGCCGATGTGTGGTGTAGGTGTATTTGCCATAATGTTGATAAGTTTATACGTTGATATGATGATACGTTGATATCATTGACTCTTTTTTAACGAAAGTTTTTGAAAAATATTGTGTCGGAGCAGGTCGAGCGAACGGCAATCACACGTTCGGTAATAAAGTCGGCGAGAATTGAGTGAATTGTCCTCCGCCCTCTGCTTAATGAAGACGTTGACACCTTCGTGTCAGGCCAAAGAAGATGGAATTGCGAGATGTTTATTTTTCGGTTATTTCCCAGTGGCCGCTGTAACCGCTGCCCACATAGCGGATATGTGGCAGTTTGGCAATGTGGCGTTTGATAGTAGCAATCCCTTTATTACTCAACTTAGCTAATTCATCTGTTGTTATCTTTGGATTTTGACGTATATTTTCTTCTATCCAAGCATCAAGATTATCATCTTGAGGGACACCTTGGGTAACACCTTGAGGGACACCTTGAGTAACATCTTGAATATCACCTTGGGTATCACTTTGGGTATCACCTTGGGTATCACCTTGAGTATCATCTTGGGTGCCATCGACACCGTCTCGTACCAGCACACTAAAAGCTGTTAGGTATCCAACGTTAAATTCTGCTTCTGGGCAGCCGTTGTCTTTCAATAACTCCTGCACTTCTCGTACGCCGTGGTTAAACATATTGACATAGTTCAGCGACTTCATCATTTCGGCAACAACACTGTTGCGATAGTCGTTCACGTAGGGAAAGTTCTCTGGACGAGCCTGGCCATAAAGCCCTCCTGGGTTCATAATCTCAATATGATGGTCATACTGATAAAAACGCGTAGGCATATTGGCTTGATAGTCTCTGTGCATCACGGCATTCATCATTAGCTCACGCAGCGCTTTATACGGGTAATTCAGTACATCTTTCTCGCGCAGAATACTTATTGTCACCGGACGTTTGGTGACAATGCCGTCGCGGATAAAGTTCTCCAATTCAGGCAGTATCTTATACAATCCGCCTTCAAATCGACGTTCGTTCATTATTTCTCCGCCGTTATCGTTCCCTTTGAAACGTACGTATTGGATATACGCTCCAGGCATAAAGAAACGAGGCCGGAAGCCGAACATTATAAGTGCGGCATAAGTCGGACAGTCCCACTGCAGATTAAAAAGGTGCAATGCTGCCAATTGTTCTTTTATCGAACGTGTGTCGTTCGCCAAGACTTCAGCGTCTATCGCCTTTGGCAAATAATCTTTGACGATGACATCCACGTCGATATCTTCCAGTTTGGCCTCCCGGCAGGGACGAGTGTCAAAGGTTGGCAGACTGGCGGCACATCTTTCTGCAAGGATGCGCTCCTCTTCGGCACTGGCTATATCACGACGAGGACCAATACGGATAAATGTTCTGCCACGATAGCGTACCGGCGTATCGAACGAAGGTGTTACCTCGACTACAAGAACATCCCCCTTGTCCGTCACCACTTTTTCGGTACTCATCACTGGCAAGGGGAGTATATTGCCATCGGATCGTATCCCGCTTATTTTCTTCATCAATGCATCATCCACCTTCAACCCGCTTATGTTCCCGTTGTCATCTACGCCTATTAACAGATATCCTTTCTTTCTGGAGCCTGGCATATCATTGGCAAAAGCACATATCGCTTCCTGAAACTTATCCATATTGCTTGTTGAAGTCGTCAGTTCAACGCGATAACTCTCGTCTGAATGGATTATCTCATATAATTCATCTTGTGTCATATCTCAATATTTGTTTCTGGTTGCAAAGATACGGGTTTTATTTCAAATGTCAGTCATTTATAATAGCGCATTGCTCATTATTTTTTTTCTTTTTCTGCAGTATTGTCGGCCGAGCCGACGGCACACCACGCGGCCTACGGCTCACTCGTTTACACATTAGCACATTCTTAAATCACATTTACACGTTCTATAATTTACACATTCCTGTATTTGCAGATTTATTACCGCAATCTAGGATTTCCATATTCACATATTCTCTGTTTTGTGTGCAAAGATGTGTTTTATAGCGGTAGGGAATTTAATAATTGGTCGATGCCAAGTTCAATTACTTTCTCTTGAGCAATGCTACCTATCGTTTTTAAAGCTCTGAGAGAACGCTTCAATAAGGTCTTTGAGGGGGATTCTTTGTGTAACTCTTCTTTTATTGCAAATATTTCTTCAGCAATATCATTCTTATCTGCATCATCTTCAATCTTGATTTTCTCAATTTCAGCAATGATTTCTTGTATTTTCTCTTTTAAGTCAGATGAAATTGGCATAGTGTTACCGTGGCCACCCATTACTTGACTATTTTCAATTGTAAAATTTCCACTTCCCATATTCACGACACCCGCATTAATTGTTTGATTAGCCACGTTATCAATGTATTGTTTTTTGTTTATTGTGTTGAAATCAGCGTCAATTTCCATTTCTTTGTTAATCTCTAATAAGAAATCTAACAACTTTGAATTAACAGCATCAACAATTCCTGAAAAAAACAAATTGGGAATCCGATGGTATGCTACATGAACATCTCCAAATGGGAATATCTTTCTTAGCACCGGATATGCCATTGCAGGCAACACAATTATATTACTTCCTTCTGGTTTATCTTTAAAGGGCTCAAGATTTGATATTTTATCATAGCAGTAATATGTACGCATTGTTGATTCTATAGCGTCGTCTCCCAAGGCTCCGTTGGGTATTGGATATTTCGTCAAAGAGTAATTCCCGCTTATTCCATCAACAAGAATGTCCACCGTAGTTTTTCTATATTCGGGTAATTGATTAACATCAGTATAGCCCATCCTCTCATTTTTGACCCATAATGAAAAAACATCATTATTTAGGTAGCTGGATAGAATCTGCACCTTATTGAAGATGTTTGTAATTGCTACATTATTGGATAAATCTTCAATTATACCTTCTATCAATTTTTTTGTTTTTATAACATCCATATGCGTGCTTATTTGTTTATGATTATTTCATGGAATTTGTAAGGGGTTCTGTATATTCTTTATTGACCACCCGGTCGCGCATTAGTTTCATGTCGGTAAAGTTACGGCTAATGTTCATTACCAACTCATTGTAGTTGTCTGAACCATCGTCTTTCTGATAATAATATGGCTTTATCGATACACAATTGCGATGTTCAAAGAGGGTGTTTAAAAGAGTACGGTCAGAATTACCGCAGGAATGCCCCATAATGCATATTTGGAACGGAGCCGACTCAATGAATCTAAGAATATTCCGATAACAATCTAATTCCAAATATCTAATTGATTTAATGTTTCGCAAACACTCATTATCATTAAGATTTTGCAGTTTTTTATAGTTTTCATCTAGTTCATCCCCATAGCCAAAAATAACGCTTTGGGGATATTTCAACATACCATGAATGTAATTGACATTTGCATTGTCTCCCACGTACATTTGAGGTGTGTTGGTGTAGTTGAAATTTAGCAACAAAACGTTTTCTGGAGATAGGTTTTTATGTATTGTTCCGTGTGCAATTGCTATTTCCCTTTCTTTAATGGGGCGATATATCTTGTCTTTAATCTCATCATTCGACATACAACCTTTCCCATTCTCTATGGTAAGATACTCAATTAACTTTTCTCGCAGGAAATCCAGCTGTTTATTCAAAGTTTTAACGCGGTCTCCATAATCCTTTTCTTGGACGAGCATTGAATAATATTCGTTCTCAATATCCACCCATCCCTTTGTCTCTATGCATTTGTTGATTTGCTCAAAAAAATGTGTTGTGAATTTAAATAGACTAATATTATCAGCCTCCTTTGCAATTCTAACAACATCATTTGGGTTCCATGGAGCAAAAGGATTAGGCTTTTGCATATACGGACCAACCCAGAATTGATACCATGTGTAATAGTACTCAGAAGGCTTCAATGTAAATGAGCATAACTCATCTGATTCTACGTTGTGGTCACCTGTCAACAAACGTTTCCCCCATTGCTCCCAATACCAGTTGATGAAATCCGCATAGCTTGTTTTCAAGCCGTGTGCCAGGTCGAAGCCGTTGCCTATGAGTATAATTCTATTCATCTTATTTTAAACAACCATCATCCTATAAGATTGCCACATGATATCATGTTTCAAAGATATTACATGTCGTCAAGGAATTATTAGTTTGTTATGTGTTTTGAACTACATCTTTCCATTTAATTCACTTAGCGGTATTATTTTCGCCTTATATGTGTTTTTCCGTTGCTTAAGATGCGGTGTGTGTTTATAAATAATAGGATTATTGTTAAACTCAAGGATGATATAATATTTTGCATGTTCAGGAGAAAAACCATGTTCTTCCAATGTTTCTTTTGTCCATATCTTAAACTTCCCGGGTGTTTTTAGTTGGTAAAGTTGTGGATTATCTCCATTGGTGTGAAGAAGCAGATATTTCATTCTCTCAAATCCCGGTGCAACTTGTAGGGAACCTTTAGATTCTCCGGCACGCATATAGCAAATTCCATTTGCTATCATCTTCTCACGCAACTCTTTTCGTGCGTGATTGACCAGCACCATAACTTCCTCAGGATTCTCTCGCATTTTTTTGAGGATTTTCTGTGCCGAAACAGGGTCATCTATTTCTTGTTTGCGACGTTTTCCTAACTCAACAAACTCTTGCTCTTGCTCTATCCCTACGAAGTTTCTTCCTAGAAGATTGGCTGCAATGCCTGTTGTACAACTTCCTGCAAATGGGTCAAGAATTGTATCCCCCTCGTTTGTACAAGCAAGGATAATACGGTAAAGTAAACGCAATGGCTTTTGTGTTGGGTGTTTTCCACAATGCTTTTCCCAACTACCCACGGCTGGAATCTTCCACACATCTGTCATCTGTTTCTCGCCATTCATCTGCTTCATTACCTCATAATTGAACACGTGGGGTACTTTTGCTGATTTTCGTGCCCAAATGATGTATTCAGTGGAGAAATTGAAGTAACGACAGCTTAGATTTGGCGGTGGGTCACTTTTTTGCCAAGTGATTACATTCAGTATTTTATAGCCTAGTTCTGTCAAACAATTAGCTACAGAGAAAATGTTGTGATATGTACCGCTAATCCAGATGCTGCCATTGTCCGTCAGTTTTTCTCGACACAATGATAGCCATTGTTTATTGAACTGGTAGATATACTCTGGGGTTCCGCCTTTATCCCATTCTCCTTTATCGACACAAACGGCTTTGCCGCTATGCACACTGATCCCCCCATTGCTTAGGAAATACGGAGGGTCTGCGAAGACAGCATTAAAAGACTTATCAGGGAATTCCCTAATAAGCTTCATACAATCGCCAAATAATAGTTTGAACAACATATTTACGTTGTATTAAATATTGCATATTACATCATAGAGCATCGCTCTCCCCTCACCAGACCAGTATGTTATATCTTGCTCAATAAAAAACCACCGCAATAATTTCAATAGCAGGTCATAATCCCATCCGATTTGCGGGAGCATCTTTGTCCTTATTATTGCATTGACAAATGGTTTTGCACAATAAATGTCGGTGATTGCATGTAGTAATTCTTCATATTGATATCCATACATTCTTTCTTTTTTTAGTACAATGTCTTGTATGGCATCGTTGTGACTCGGTGGGTAATCGTTACCGTTCTTACATAGTATTAAATCTTCAACGTAAATCTTAAAATCGCATCCTTTATTTAATGCAGTAGGTCTTTCAATATAGATATTTTTTCCTGATTGAAGTTCCTCCACGTAATAACGAACTTTGACACCACATTCCTCTTCGGCATATGTTGCCAACATTTTTTTTCTTAACAAAGCAACATTATTGATATTGTCTATGTCAAGTTTTTTCTCAATACGATTATCATTGCGAATAGTCATAACTTTTAATTGCCAAGTGTCAAAATAAAATCATGTATAGTTGTCAAATTAAAGACTGATGGGATAGCAGCAAACGCTTCCTGTAATTTGTTTCGAGCACTATTCCAGCCGATACCGTCTGTTATCCAAACAAACTCAAAACCTTTTACTCCATTTATTTTAGGCGCTAAATCTGTGTAAGAACGAGCCACTTCATTGAGTTTGGAGCCACCGCTCGAATAGAAGTTGACTTCAATCAAATACGTTTTTACATCGGTTGATATTACAAAGTCAAACACTTTTTGGTCTACACCTAGTACGGCAGCAATGGCCGGAAACTCTTTTGATGACACTTGTTCTCTAAAAGCAATTCCAGCATTATTAAATATTCTTGCCACAAGTGTTTCTGTTATTTCACCACTCCTGTTTTTGCGAGCGTTCGTATCCAAGCCTGTTTCTACACCGAATACATAGTCTTCAAGATCTTTGATTTCTTTATTACGGAACAGATTGGCAAGTCCAGTGCCTTCAAAAAACTCCATTATTCCATCAACACTTTGAAATAGCGAATGCACTTTGCGAAATTGTCCAGCCTCATCAAAGAACATTTTGTTGTCTTTCTTGCGCGTTGCAATAAGAATGTCCATCACGTCAAACACAGTCTTGTCCCGTTTCCACAATGCTTCAATGGCCACTCTCAAATCCTCTTTGCCAATCAGATAATTAAGCATATTAAGACTTATGGCAATATCATCAACATTCTTTGAAATTTTCTTGAAATCACAATAGAAGTCAAGTGTTGCGTTTGTCTCTTTCAATTGAGACATGAAAGTATCAAAATCCTTATTCATTTTTATACTGCTAACATTCGTTTTGTGTGTGGGTAATTATGTACTAATATTTCCTGTAATTTTCCTCGTTTTGCAGGATTTGCATTTACATTACGTGATGCCCAAACTCTGTCAATAACATACTCTAAATATAAGTCTTCGAAGAATCGATCCCGTAATGGAGTATTGAAACAGTCTGAATTACTTAACATAAAAGAATGTCCAGCTTGAATAATTTGGTCACAAAACTCTTTCAGTCGTGCTTGTGCAAGGTCATTGAAGGCATCTTTTGTATAGTCGTTGAAGCTAGAGGTATTGCTTAGTGGACGATAGGGCGGATCGAAATAGAACAATGTCGTACCTTTGGCTTTGGATAATGTTTGTTGATAATCACCCGTACAGATTTCGACATTTTGTAGAAGTTCACTATCAGCATATATGGTATTGGGGTCGCATATCATAGGAGTCTCATATTTCCCAAAAGGAACATTAAAGAGACCCGACTTATTCACTCGATATAGCCCGTTGAAGCAAGTACGATTTAGGAAGAAAAAGAGAGTGGTGTTTCTAATAGAATCCAATGCTTTGGTATTATACTCATCCCTCATCTTCAAATAATACTCTTTTCGCGAATCGTCTGATTGCAGGGAATAGTATTCTTTTTGTATTTGTTTTAATGATTCAATCAGTCTGTCAGGATTATCTCTGACTACCTTATAGCAGGTTGTTAAATCCTCATTAATGTCATTGATTACTGCTGACTTAATGTTGGGATGTGTTTGTAACATATAGAAGAGCATCGCTCCTCCGCCCACAAAGGGTTCAATGTAAGTGACATTCTCCCATTTGTCAAAGTCAGCGGGAAGCAGCGCTTCTAGTTGTTCAATGAGTTGGCCTTTACCGCCCACCCATTTGATAAATGGTTTCGCTTTCATTGTTTTTTTACATTTATTACTCTGTTTTGTTAATTCTTCTTATTGTTATTCTCGATGCAAAGATACTCATTTTTTTTCTAAAACAAACACCAAAATAAACAATTAACTGTATTCACGAATGTTCCAATCTTTTTCTGCCTCTTTTCTTATCTCATCCAGCACTTTCCCCTTATATGAGAAATACTTGGCACCCTGATAGGCACCGGAGGAGTTGCGGTGCTCTTCTGGCATAAAGGTGCCGACAAAAGGCGAGAGTTTGTAGATGCGCCCTTCGTACTCAATACTGTCATCGGAGGCCACCTTTACAATAAGTCCTGTCGGGTCGAACGTGACCTGTTCGCCAATCTTGATGCCGCACATGGAGAACTTGAATCTTGGGCGCTTCACTTCACGCTTGGGAGTTTCCTTGTGTTCCTTTTCTACTATTGGCTTGTTGTCTTCGTAAAGTGTAACCTCGGCATCGTCTATTGTCATCGCAATATCACGGAAAATGTCGAGCGCCATCTGCGGTGGTACATTGAAGAACTCACGATTCTGACGGATGCGTAGGTCGGTAAGGCGGTCGATGGTTTTGTGCACCAGCTTCTCCACCTCGTTGAACTTCACCGTCTTTATTGTGGCAAATATCTCGAATGGCAGTGGCACAGCCGTATTGTCCAGTTCCTTGCTCCGCACATCCACAGGGCGGCTGCTCTTGCCTATCTTCACCCAATCTTCACGAAAGCTGGGATTGGTCAGTATGTAAACATATCCAGGTTCTTTGGTGTTCATATTTTTTTTTCTTAACCGTTGTTGTTATTTCAAAACAGGGCCTTATTCTTCTTTTAATTTTCCTTGATAATACATATCAACAAGGGAATTGCGAAAACATGCGTGCATGTTGGTAAGGAAAAGGTCGACAGCAAAAAGAGTGTCAAATAGTTTCAAGGATTCCGTCAATACCTTGCTTTCGTTGACAACCTCACATCGGGAAGCATAGAGTTTCTCAGCACCCAAATGTGTTTCCGCAACGCGTTCGTCTCTCCACCAAGTGGATGTTATGGAATGTTGATTAAGCAAATTTGTCAAATGGGTATATTGTTGTTTGATTTCATCGGGGAAGTATTTTAGAATAGGTTCAAGTCTGTGCCATTCGGATTCCTTATGTGCTTTTTCACCAAATCCATAGAGTTGTTTGAATCCTTCGTTAAGTATTACTTTCATCTTTCCGCGCATAAACCTTTTGTCGTAGTCCTTGTTGGCCAGAATGAAGTATTTGCAGATGACCATATCGTCAATTAAAGTTATCAAAACAAATTGCATAACAGAAACGATTGTCCTCTGAATGATGTGGAAACCGTCGTTTTGATCTTTAATGCTAACAAGAATATGGTTTATCAACGGCAATCCTTGGGAATAATCCGCAATTGTCTCATCCGACATCTTGACGAATTCAGCCCGTCCTAATTGATTTAATGTCGTTCCATTATATTGCACATCTCGAAAAAAACGATCGTAGTCGTAGTTTCGTATAGGCGAATATTGGATATTGTCTGTATCTTCACTCATAATTACAAAAAATCCTTTAATCAAAACTTGTTCCAACCACATTATGCATCAATTCCTTGCGCTGAACCTCATTTGTGTTGACAATTTCCAAATTATGCTCAACAATATATTTGATTAGCTGCCATTCATCATCGCGGAGCGGGTGGTAGTTTTCTCTCGGAAAGCTCATCAAGTCCTCAAACTCATCAACATGCGCAAGTACATATTCCGTTTCTTCAGTAATGGTCTGCAACATACGCATCAAATCATCGACAGAGCGGCGGTTTCCTAAATGAGCAAAAAAGAGAAATGAGGCAGTCTTTTTCTTTACATCAAATACTTTGGGTATATACTGCTGCATGACAACATCAAACGATGGTTTCCCATCAGCAGAACTATATCCATTCAGTTCTTGTTGACACAATAAGGCTGCAGCATATAGCACGTGCGTCTTGTATCCCAAATCATATTCGAGGTCGTCTTTCCGTTCTTTTGCTTCCTCTGGATCAAATGTCTCAATATAATCAAGGTATTGTCTATAAATATCCTCTCCCGCACCGGTAATACCGCACATTGTGTCCAGCAGGCGGTCTGCCACACGGTCGAGTTCGTCTATGTTTTGAACGCCTTGATTCATCAATTCCTGAAGCAGTGTTGAATTCTGTTCAACGCTAACTTGTTCTAATTGTATTATTCTCCTAATATTTTTTTTCAACTCGTCCATGTGTCATATTGTTTGAGACTGCAAAATTACGAAGATTTTGCGGATTAGCAAAAAATAATTACGTGAATTTATTAACTATAAAAAAGACAGCGAAAGACCACCGAAGGATCACCGAAGTATCTTACATCTATTAGTAGAAAATCAAAAAATTACTACCATTTATCGACAACTTGTACAATATGCTGGTTTTCAGGTGGTACGTTAATGCGGCAAAGAAGGCACAAAGAACCCACGAAGAAAGGACGAAGAAGGGAAACCACCGACGGATCGCCGAGAGGTCACCGTGGTTTGCCGTCGGCTTGGCTGACAAGGATTGTCAATAGTCTTTGCATAACCGGCCTCTTCTCTTCCGATTCATGGCACTATGCAGAGACCTGGAATAGACAAGTTTCCTACGTTCTTGCGAATGAATCATTCACTGTCCTCCTTTATGATTTCTCAATGTCCGTATCGTCTGCCACCCACTCGTTTTATCTTGTTGTCTTCCTGCAACTTGTTCATATATCATACCAGCGTCCTTCTGGCTATTCCCAGGGTGTTGGACAGATTGTCCATCGTGGCTGACGGCTTGGCGCGTAAGGCGCCTATAATCCTTAGTGCCATAGTGCCATCCAAGGCGTTGTCGGATTTGGCACTATGGAATTCATCGCCTATGCTATGCTTGTACTCCTCTATCTGCTTCAGCAGGTTGTCGCAATGATGCTGGAGCATGAAGGTCTTGAAATTCTTTGAATCTTCTGCTTCTTCGCTTTGTTCAAGAGCGCTGATGTATTGCTTACGTTTCTCCTTTTTCACTATCGACGGCACCACGCCAAACTCGTACTGTATCATATTCATCACCAGTCGGCTCATACGACCATTACCGTCGGCCCAAGGATGGATATTCACAAGCCTGTAGTGGGCTTCGAAACTCAAGTCATATACCGCTTCAATGTCTGTTTCGTGCAGCCGTTTCCGCTCGGCATTGAGCCATTGACAGAATTCCTGTAGCCGACCGGGAACCTTCTGATACGACAGATATGACCTTCCTCCTATTCCGGCACTCACATTCAAAAGTCTTAACTCACCCTTGGTTGCCGAAAAATTGCCCAACATGGTGTTGTATTCCGACCCCGTGTATTTCATTACCAATGCCGAAAGGCCACGTAGCAGTTCCACTGTGATATGCTGATTAAGGTTATCACTTTTGTGTCCGGCGACTGGATTACGTTGACGGGGTAATAATCTGTTGTCAGTCGGCAGCCGCTGCGGCTGATGGTGGTCGGACGTACAGCGGAGGAACATGGGAGCTACTACGGTGTTACTACGGAGGTGGGCAAAGTTTGAGTAAAAGATGAGTAAAAGGTGAGTAAAACCTATAAACCCACTTGTGACTATAAATCAAGTCATTGGGACAGCGTAAAATCAAGCGGCAAGTGGCGTCTGTCACTTGCCGCTTAATCCTATATAGCACAAGGCGTTATCAGTAGCTGCGGGCGAAGACGACGCGGCGATGGCTGGGCTTGCCGCTGTAGATGCACTTGCCTTCCTCTTCGGGGGCGTCGAAGGGGATGCAGCGGATGGTGGCTTTGGTTTCCTCCTTGATGCGTTCCTCGGTCTCCTGGGTGCCGTCCCAATGGCAGAGGAGGAAGCCGTTCTTCTCGATCTCGACCTTGAAGTCCTCCCAGGTGTCGACCTCGCGGGTCATGCTGGCGCGGAAGTCGGCGGCCTTCTTGAAGAGGTTCTGCTGTATCTGCTCCATGAGGTCGTAGACATGGTCGGCGATGCCTTCGATGGGCATGGTGATTTTCTCGAGTGTGTCGCGGCGGCAGACCTCGCAGGTGCCGTTCTCGAGGTCGCGGGGACCGATGGCCAAGCGCACGGGAACACCCTTGAACTCGTACTCGTTGAACTTCCAGCCAGGCTTGTACTCAGGACGGTTGTCATATTTCACCACCAGGCCTTTGGCTTCGAGGGCCTTGACGATGGGGGCGATGTGCTCGTCGAGCTGGCGCTGCTGGTCGTCGCTCTTGCAGATGGGGACGATGGCCACGTGGATGGGAGCCAGGTGCGGCGGCAGGACGAGGCCGTTGTCGTCGGAGTGGGTCATGATGAGGGCACCCATCAGACGGGTGCTGACGCCCCACGAGGTGGCCCAGACGTATTCGAGCTTGTTTTCCTTGTTGAGGAACTGCACCTCGAAGGCCTTGGCGAAGTTCTGGCCCAGGAAGTGGCTGGTGCCGGCCTGCAGGGCCTTGCCGTCCTGCATCATGGCCTCGATGCAGAGGGTGTCGAGGGCGCCGGCGAAACGCTCGTTGGGGCTCTTGTGGCCCTTGAGCACGGGCACGGCCATGTATTTCTCCACGAACTCG